>Ga0208457_1000504_pt1 | contig 38778 bp, 25 predicted proteins | sample June2015DPH_10_1_FD_185513 | JGI IMG/M metagenome (GOLD analysis project Ga0208457, IMG submission 185513) | Peatland microbial communities from SPRUCE experiment site at the Marcell Experimental Forest, Minnesota, USA - June2015DPH_10_150... | ecosystem: Environmental > Terrestrial > Soil >... | reverse complement strand
ATTTTGAGCGTCACGATTTTCGAAAAAAGCCCGATTTTACAGGTGTTTCTCAACTCCAAAGACCAGTTGCCAGAGGACGATCCTTGTATCCAATTGCAACTGTTCGACTTGTAATTGGACACTACTGATTCACAATTCATAATTGCCCTCATCACCTGCCCCGCTCTTCCATCTGCCAAATCCTGACTCCTGACTCCTGACTCCTGCTACTATCCTAGCCTATCTTTCGCCTCCTGTCAAGAGACACGGAGTCCGCTTCCGAGGCGCTCTCGGAACTGACCCTCGGCGAGAAGGGCCGCGTCATCAAGTGTATTCAACGGCTCGATTGCGCTGCTCAGCCTGACATTGATGCACTCGTCTGCCATGCTGTCATTCTGAGCGTGTATAGCCGAAGACCGCTAGCCGTGATGTCAGAAACGGAGCGCATCGCGAAGTGGGTTTGCCCTCTCCCTCGGGGAGAGGGTGGACCGCGACGGCGCTTTCACCAGCCGTCGCGGGCCGGGTGAGGGGTCAGTTGCGGGGCGAGCACGGATCAGACAGGCTCGGCCCAAGCTGCTCAATGGAAACGAGTAATGCGTCGAGTTTCTGGAGAGCGCAGCGGAGCGAAGAATCTCGCTTTGGACTTTTCTGGGGAGAGCCATCAACGGCTCTTCAGGATCGAGAGGTGGCCCCTCAACTCTCCAGCCGCCAGTTCCTTCACGCCGGAGTCGAAGGTAACCAAAACGCCGTCCCGTTCCATCGCCTGCCAGAGGAGCAGAGCGTCCGTCCATTGCTGATGTCCCCTGACTCTCGCGGCCAGGGGCTTCAGGCCGGCGGGTATCTCGCGATCCAAAGGCCAGAATTCATGTCCTGCGTGGCTGGTGGCTTCGCTCAAGACCGCCAGGGCGGTCGGCGCGCTGACGGCGCCTTGGGTTACGGCGGGATTGGTGAGCAGACGCAACACGCCAAGTTGCGTCAGCGGATTGGTGGCCCAGGCGTGCTGGCCAGACTTCGCGAACTAGGCATGAGCGGCAGCATGGCTTTGGTGGCGGGGCCAAAGCAGAGCGAGCAGGACGTTGACATCCGGCAGATGGCGATTCATTCTTCGTCGCAAAGTTCCCGCACCCGCGCGCTCGTGATTACTGGAAAGTCGTCCGACGCGTCCAAGACGGGCAGTCCATTCACCTTCCGGGTTCCGACTTGATAGCGAGCCCCGCGGCGCACGAGCTCGGATGCAGCCTTGCCCAGCGAGAGCTGGCGACTCTTGGCATATGCCCGAATCGCCTCGCCCGCATCATCCTCCAGCGACAGTGTAGTGCGCATGGAAATATGATGCCATGGAGTACGTTCTGATGTCAACTGCTGCGCGGTGATGCGGTCCTGAAAATGGCTCATCTCCTTGCATCAGAGGCTGAGATTGAGGTGGTCAAGACCTCGAGCCGAGGGCGGCACGCCGTGTTGCCACGACCAAGAAGCAAACCATCGGCGATGTGGTAGAATGGGCGGCGGTTTCAAGTACGGCGACGCGGGCCGCATGAGGGAGACCGATACCCCGAAGCTGCGGGCGGCCACTGAACTTGTGGCGCCGGCCGTCGGTGGCGCAGAAGAGGGCAGGGGAGAGCCGAGAGGTCAACTTTCTTAACAGAGGAGGATATATTGGCCAGCATGGATCGCAGGGATTTTCTTAAGGCAGGAAGCATTGCGGGAACCTATTTTGTCGGGTCGACGAAGATGCATTTAATGGCGGCGCAGGAGGCGGAGCCGGCAAAGCCCATCGCCGCCAACGACCATATTCAAATCGCACTGATTGGAGCGGGTGGGCAAGGCCAGGGTGATACGAAGACGGCAGCGCAAGTTCCGGGCGTCAAGGTGGTGGCGGCGGCAGACTGTTACGACGGGTGTCTGGAACATACCAAGGAATTGTGGGGGAAGGACATCTTAACCACGCGCGACTACAACGAGATCCTGGCGCGCAAGGACATCGATGCGGTCATCATCGGCACTCCTGATCATTGGCACATGCAGGCGTCGGTGGATGCCATGAACGCGGGCAAAGACGTTTATTGCGAAAAGCCCATGATCCACCTCTACTCCGATGGGCCAAAAATCATTGAGGCCTGGCGCAAGACGAACCGGATTATGCAGGTGGGCAGCCAGGGGGTGAGTTCGATCATTTACAAGAAGGCGAAAGAACTGCTTGCCGCGGGAGCCATCGGCACGCTCAACATGGTGACCGTCTGGTACGACCGCAATTCGGCGCAAGGCGCGTGGCAATATACGGTTCCCTACGATGCCTCGCCCACCACCTGCGATTGGCCGCGCTGGCTCGGCACGGCGCCGAAAATTCCGTTCAACGGCGAACACTTCTTCCAGTGGCGCAAGTGGAAGGCCTACGGAAGTGGAGTGGCGGGCGATTTGTTTGTCCACTTGTTCAGTGGCGTACACCTCATCACGGATACGCACGGTCCTACGCGCGCCTTGGCCACGGGCGGGCTGCGCTTTTGGAAAGACGGCCGGGATGTGCCGGATGTGATGATGGCGCTTTATGACTACGCGCAGGGCTTCAACCTCAGCGTGCGCACGAATTTCGTCGATGGCGGCTCCGAAAGTGAAGGGTTCGTCTTTACCGGTTCGGAAGGCTCGATGATTATCGGTGGCGACGGAGTCACCATCACCCGTGTGCCGCGAGAGCAGGAGCCGGGTGTTCGCGTCAACCCGTTTTCGCTAGCCATTCAGAAGCAGATGTTGGAAATATATCGCGAGAAATATCCGATCACGCATCCCACCGGGGCACCCCTGCTGGGCGAAGAAAAATACGTCGCTCCCAAGGGTTACAGCGACCACTACGATCACGTGAAGAACTGGATCGACGCCATTCGCACCCGCCAACCGGTGGTGGAAGACCCCGTCTTCGGCTTCCGCGCCGCCGGCACCGCCCTGCTCAGCAACGTCAGCTACGACCGCGGCCAGGCGGTTCGTTGGGACCCGGATGCAATGAAGCTGCTGTAAGTCACCGATGAATTGGAGCTTCTGTGAGGCAAGCGTGAAATAAAGCAAATGTAAGGCAAGGATGAATTGAAGCTATTGTGGGTTCGTATGAGAATCTCGCGGCCGCGGGCCGTGTCCCCGGCCCGCGGCAACAACCGAATAAACGCTTTCAGGCAGTTTTGTAGGGAGAATCACCCAGTGGTAGCCACGGTCAATTCCCAAATGGAATTGACCGTGGGTTCGCAAACCTAGGGGAAAAGCCTACGGTCAGAAAAACGCTGACCGTGGCTACCTGCTAACAGTGGAGGGCAATATGGCTCGCAAAGTGTTTTTTAGTTTTCATTACGAACGTGACATTTGGCGAACAAACGTGGTGCGCAATAGCGGCATTGTCGATGGCTCAGCGGCTGGCGGCTTTTATGACGCCTCCTTGTGGGAAGAGGCCAAAAAGAAGGGCGACGCCGAAGTAACGAAACTGGTCGATAAGGGCCTAGTGGGGACGAGCGTCACTGTCGTCTTAATTGGAGCAGAGACAGCTCAACGGAAGTTCGTCAATTACGAGATCTCTCAAAGCATCGCGCGTGGCAATGGACTGCTAGGAATCTATATTAGCGGCATTAAAGACCAGAACGGGAAGACGGATATTCAGGGCTCACCTCCACAGCGGCTGATCGCAGCCGGAGCTCCCTGCTACTATTGGGACTGCAGCAAATTCGGCGACTGGGTGGAGACGGCGTACAAAAAGGCCCACCCGAATGGCTAACGTGGCGTAATGCATGGGGCAAAACCCCACAACCGGAGGCAACGAGATGAGTGCCGAAGCCATATCTGCCGCTATTTTCATTCGTGAATACACACGTGAATTACATAACAACAACGCAGCCGTATTTGCCGGCGCTGGCCTGTCAGTGGCTTCGGGCTACGTTGACTGGACTGATCTGCTTAGAGAACTCATTCAGGACCTCGGGCTCGATCCTGAAAAGGAGCATGACTTAATTACCGTGGCACAATATCATTGTAATCAGGCTGGTGGCAGCAAAACGCGGCTCACCCAAGCCATATTCAATCACTTCGCGCCGACCAAAACGCCAACCCGGAACCATCAGATTTTGGCGCGCCTTCCCATCTATACGTACTGGACGACTAACTACGACAAGTTGATCGAGAAGGCATTGGAAGAGGCCAAAAAGGTTCCGGACGTGAAATATGCCTTGAAGCAGCTCTCTGTGACGCGGCCAGACCGCGACGTGGTCGTTTACAAGATGCACGGCGACATTGATAACCCAGCGGATGCCATCATCAGTAAGGACGACTACGAAGCTTATCCATTCAAGATGGGCGCTTTTGTGTCAGCCCTCCGCGGCGATCTCGTTGAGAAGACATTTCTCTTCCTGGGCTTCAGCTTCACCGATCCAAACATCGATTACATCCTCAGCCGCGTCCGCGTTCAATATGAACAGCACCAGCGCCACCACTACTGCATCCAGCGGAAAGTCTCGAAGAAGAGCGGCGAAACCGACGACGACTTCAAATACCGCCAGCTAAAACAGGAATACTTCGTCCGGGACCTAAAGCGCTTTAGCGTCTATACCGTTCTCGTTGATGAATACTCGGATATAACGGAACTTCTTCAGAGGGTTGCCGCCAACTATAAACGTTCATCGATCTTCATTTCCGGCGCCGCCGAGGACTATGGAAGTTGGCAGCGCGCAGAGGCTGAAAGATTCTTGCACAAGCTCAGCCATCAAATCGCGTCGAAGAAGAACCGGATGATCACAGGATTTGGCGTTGGAGTAGGAGGGGCTGTTATAAACGGCGCGCTGGACTATCTGAACGACGCCGGGAAAACAATTTCCGACGAGGACCTTGTAATGCGTCCGTTCCCGCAAGTGGCAACCAGCGCGGCGAGCCTTGCCGAGCAGTGGACAGAGTACCGGAAGGCGATGATCGACTACGCTGGCATCGCGGTCTTTGTCTTCGGCAACAAGCGGGACGCTAATGGAAATATCGTTCTCTCCAACGCCATGAGGGAGGAATTTGATCTCTGCATAAAGGCCGGCGTCCATCCTCTGCCCCTGGGCGCAACCGGATTTATGGCGGCGGCGCTGTGGGGCGAGATGAAAAAGGACATCGAAAGATTCTATCCGAAGGCGACGGCCACATTCCGCCAGGATTTTGAACAACTGGGCGATGCATCGAAGACCCCGAACGAGCTTGTGGCTCTTGTCCAGAAAATGATTGATCATCTGCAGAAGGCATAGATATGGCAAAGCGTGTTTACTTCGCATTTCACTATCAGGACGTGATCGACTTCCGCGCAAACGTTGTGCGCAAGCATAACTTCTTGGGAGGCGTCGAATCCGCCGGCTACTACGACCATTCCATCTGGGAGGAGGCGAAAAAGACAAGTCCGTTGGCGTTGAAGCGGCTAATTAACGCGGAATTGCAAAACACCTCCGTGACCGCAGTGCTCATCGGCTCCGATACTTGGGCGAGGCGGTGGGTTCGGTATGAAATCATGAAAAGCATCGAGCGTGGAAACCGCGTTCTCGGTGTTCACATTAACAGCATCAATGGGAAAGATCAGATGTGCAAGACGCTTGGTCCCAATCCTTTTGCCAACCTCGGCGTGGAGATCAGCGCTGATGGTACCCGAGCCACTCCGACAGAATGGAAAGACGGCAAATGGGTCTACTATTCTGACCTCGACTCTTTTACAGTTAATCAGCAGCCCGAGGCAAACAAGGGGAAGCATCTTTCACTTTCACACTGGCTGCCAGTTTATGACTGGGTGGCGGATCGCGGATACGACAACTTCATCTCCTGGATTTCTTGATGTAATATTCGAGCGGGTAGCCACGGCCAATTCGTACTGCAATTAACCGTGGGTCGTGCGTCGGCAAAAGGCCCACCGCCACAAAGGCACTGACCGTGGCTACCCGCTGGCATGTGCGAAATGCCGCGGACCTCCAAAACAGGTCTGCGCTACGCTTGCTTCTGTTAACTGCAAACCCATGTGCCGTCTGGAAGTTGCACGCAGCCCGCGACTGGCACCGCCTCTTGGTCAGCGTTGAGTGCCCCCTTGAATTGGATCGAATGGACTTTCACATCATGGATCCCCTTGGCTTGAAGTGTTTTGTGAATTCCCTTTATGATCCGTTCGATGTGTGGTTGAATTCTTGCCGCCGGTTTCTTGGCGTCTTCGCTCATTATGGTCCTCCTCTTCGAACTTGAATTCCATCTTGCCGCGAAAAACCGGACTGCCTCGTCTTGGATACAACTAGCTCCTGCCAGCCGCTAACCCGACAGCTCCACGCAAGATGCCGCCTTCACGTTGGGAGGCACACGGTTTTGGTAACCCAGGTGCCGTCTGGGAGTTGATACGTCACGTCGTGGGGAGTCGTACCGGGCGGACAGTTGTTGGCTCCCGGATCCGCAAGCTGTGAACGTCTGCCAATCACGGTGCCGGGGTAATTGTGGTTTTTGAAGACGGCTTTGACCTCGTCCAGTAACCCTTCAGGAATTCTGTTTCCTTCATTCATTGCTTCCCTCCATCAACATTGAAATCGGGGCAAGAGATTTGGAGCCGACCTCCAGGCAACAGCTTACCGTCCGTATCCAGCATGGTGACGTCTATGCTTCCAGGTTTTGCGGTTAGGTCCCTCGTGACTTCGACCTGGATCTTGGTGCTTGGCTCGTTTGGCTTGCCCGGCTTGTCGGAAAACGGCATTCGAGCCTTGAGCTTCAGGCCATTTGCCTCAACTGATTTAAGATCAACTTTGCTGGCATCCTTGACCGCAACATCCACCCAGACGGCGTCGTAGCAGTTCAGCGCTATCGTCTTGGATCCGGTGGAATCGCCTGAGGCGGCTTTGGGTACGTCAAGAGGGAAAGCGGTGCCAATGGGAGCGACGAGCACCACCTTGTCAGCGCCTTCTGGAATTTTCACCGCCACAGCATAATCGGAGATTGGTGTCACCTCCTGAACCTTCTCCTTGCAGGTACCTGTGGTCAAACATATGAGGTGGTCTCCGCCTGCGAACAACTTCCAACACTTGTCCTCGTCAGTGAGATAAAAACTGGGATTCCAGTCATAACCGGGCCCAAAGCCCCAAGGCGTCGTCACAGAAATGAATATCTTGTCTGTGCCAATGCGCGCCACGTGATAATCCGAGGCCGGATCATATACTCTTTTGACGGCGGTCCATCGCTCTGGTAAGAACGGCCAAGAAACCTTCGCGATTCCGTTGCCGCTCGCCAAGAAGCTATCTGCCACGGCGCTTTCGAGAACGACCTCACGAAGTCCTTTACCGCATCCGAAGCTCACTTCACCCTCCGAAAATATGTAGGGCAAAGGAACCACGTTGCCGTTGAACGTAACAATAGGTGTTATCGTTTGTTGGGAGGTTTTGTCTTTCGGGAGATCATTGAGACCGAGCGCTTGGCAATGAAACCGCTGCAAGTGGATGCTTAAGCTATGGTTCCCCGATTCCGCGGGACCAAGGGTTAGGGACTCTATCTGAATTCCCCCGTCCATTGGGTGTTTGTCCTTTACACCCCAAACGAGAGGTACGGCAAGACCATACCGGCCAACAATTGCTCCGGGACCGTTCGCCAATGCCTCAAGGCTGGTCAAGAGATCGAATGCCTGATTCGACTTGAGGATCAGACCGTCGGCGGTACTGGCATAGGCTTTATCACCCATCATCACTTGTGTCCCGGTGAAGAAGTTATTCCCTTTGACCGAGATAAGTGCAGACTTTGAACCCACTGGCTCCCAGTGGACCTCGTCGATTTCTGGAGATAGATTGTCCTGGACCATTGCGGTAGTGGGGACCTCTATAGAGGGGTATGTGCGGTCCCATGGTCCAGGCAGCCCCAAGGGCACGTTGGCGAGCCTTTCGGGAGAGATGTAGTGGGCCCAGCGCTCATGATAAGAAGTGGTCAAAGTCCCGTGGTCGAAGTGCTTCCAATAGGTTTTGACCGTGACCTTCAGTTTTTGGATGCATTCAACCCCTGGTTTGTCACTTTTCGGCAGAGCGATGATTGCGAACATCTGCCGAGTGCCCGGCGACACTGAGCGTCGCCCCAACACGGGGCGGAACTGCCAGCCGAAGGTCAGTTCGTTGCCGGGAGGTGGATTACTGTGGGCTCCCGTCATTCGTTCAAATGCCATCGTGTCATTATCGCGGAAAAGATAAAAATGTTGTGTCCGGCGAAATCGGCTGCCGCTCACGGTAATCATGCGCGCCACGGCCGATCCTCCAAAAGCATTTGAATGCGAGTTCAAAGCGGCGGAGTTGTAGGTTTTTTCCTGCGGCATGACGGCGACTAGAGACACCGCTAGAGACACCGGCGGCTCCGATTCCTTCTCGGCTGTAATCGTCACCTCCACGATTGCTGCACTGTCCTCCGCTTCTTTTGGGGGGTCCAGAGTGACGTTAAATCCGACCACGGCCTGGAGCCGCGTGTTCTTGCCGATCAATCGGTCGGTGATAGAGCGCTCGAGCAACATGCGAAGGTTAAAAATCTGGTATGTCAGGTTGACTTGATCGGCAAGCAGATCGCTCGCATTCTCACCGAATTGGGAGGGCGGCGTAAGAATGGTGGAAGCTGGGGAACCCTGGCCGGAAGCAGAGCTCGGACTCGTACTGGAACCCGGGCCCGATCCCGATGGTGAACTGCCGGCGCTCGGCGACGATGGTGTAGTCTTGGGCAGAAACGACGCGTTCACCGACAAGGAGTTCGAGACGTCCAAGGTTTCCGAACCCTGAAGAAGGTTGAGAGCGTTCGCAAGGGTAGCCTGATTGATGAATTGCGTGTTCTGCAAGCTCGCGCTGAACGCATCAAGCATAATCTGGAGCGAGCGATTATCGTAAATTTTGGGACTACCTACGGCGATTCCATTGTCAGTGCCGTTGACTGTCCCTTTAGGATCACTTGGTGACTTATGCTTTCGAGCGCCGGCCCAAGATGGGAATGACAAGGTGAACAGAAGTCCGGCCGCAGTTAGACCGAGCCAACCCCTCCAACGACCCCTCCGAGTCCATCCGAATGTTGTTCCAAGTTCCCGCATAGGCAGTTTCTTTACCTCCCAATCTCTACCATCGCTTGCCTCTAGCGGCTTGCGAAGTAGCTAACGATCTTCAAAAGCTAGGCAAAACCTCCGCTAGGAAAGGGCCTACAAACTCGTAACCCGCCAACCAGCGAACTCGGGCCTGGAGGCTGGCCGATGTTGACTTGTCACACCCGCATACACCTGAAAACATCCCTTTAAGCCACCTTCATCTGGATGTCATCCAGGATAAAGTCCTGGCCACGCTGAGGCGTGTCCGTGATATCCGAGAAATCGGTTGCTCATCCGGTCACGGGCGCCAGGTCAGCCTGGAGCAACGACATTCTTAGTCTCCATTCCAGCGGACTGCGGACGGCTCGAACCGGTCCTGCCGAGTCAATTTCGGCTGCGCGTAGATGTCGCGCTTTATCTTCCCCAGCCGGCTAGATGGCCTTGGCTGGAACATTTGTCTTTCGTGAAATTAACCGGGGGTCTTGCCCTTGTGAAATAGGCGCAGGGCTTCTCTATTCGTTACTCGAATCAGTTCTAATGGCGAACAAGTTGTACCTGAACGCGACTATTGAACATGCAGTCAATAGACTTGTCAATACTTTTTTTCAGTTAATATCTTACTTTTTGACTTATGGCACGATTGGACAAATACTGTGACGAGACGCAGGAAACAACCTGACATCGGGCATACGGAGTGCCTTGCTGGCGACAGGGAATCGCCGCTACAGGTTTATCGCTGGCAGGCAGGATGACAAACGATCGGCAAAGGGGGGCGGTCGCTCACTCACTCTCCAAATTCACGCGGACGAGGAGAGCCAAGATGTTCGGCCAAATGCAAATCACTCGGATATTTCAATTGGGCAAACTGGGTATTGGTGCCTTTTGCGAGACCTAGTCATTCCCGCGAAAGCGGGAATCTACTCCGCAAAGCTTTGGAATCGTCGGAGTGGATTCCCGCTTTCGCGGGAATGACTGGGGCTTTCGCGGGAATGACCGGCGGGTCGAGTGGATCTCCATCCCAAATCACACCAGCACAGCAAACTGGAAACAGTGAACGAAGCCGTTGCCAAGCTGTTGGAGCAAGCGTAGCGCGGACCTGTGTTGAAGGTCCGCGGCTGGCGGCTTTGATTATTTCTTCTTCCCCTTTCCTTCGTGGAGGCTCTGAGGACGGGCCTTCTTGGAGGCCTTGTGTTCATTCTCAGTATGTGTCTTGTGACGGACGGTCTGAGGACGACCAGGGCCATAAGCGGCCGTTGCAACCTTGGCAGGCGTAGCCGCAGCCGGAGTGGCCGAAGCGGTTGCCGTGGCTGACACTGACTTTTGTGGAGTTGGTGTGGCGCCACCGGCCGACGTAGGCGCCCCTCCAAGCCAGAACTGCAATTCCGCCTCGGCATCGCCTGTCAGATGGCCCTGCTGCCACGTGTCATTATCTTCGAGACCGTGCCACGCGTCCGGAGCGGTGATGTGTTGCGTGACGTAATGGCGGAAACGGTATTGCTGGAAGATGGAGATGATGTTCACGGCGTAGGCTTGGGCCAATGCCGCATTGCCTTCGATAATCACCATGTTGTCGTCATTCTTGCCGCTCGCCTTCGGACCCAGGTTATGCGAGCCCGTGATCACCACCGGATGTTCTCCGAACGGGTCGATCACCACGCATTTGCTGTGAATCATCACCTGGCTGGCGCCAAGCAACTCAGGCACCCAATTGTGAAATTTCGCCTTGATGTTGGCGGGAACCTGCACGTCCTCGTCCAACCTCTGTGGAGGTTTCATTCCTCCTGTAATCAGCGTCACGGGATGGACAGGGTTCGCGGGATCCAGCTTCGGGTTCAAGTGAGCACCCTTGCGGATTTTGGCGACCTGATTCGGAGTTTTCTGATCCGCCGGCAAACTGTCTTCGGTAACTCCCTGAACCTCCTGGTTGACGACGCCGCGGATATACAGGGCGGAGTTGAAATAGGGGTTCGATTCCGGCTGATGACGATAGAGAATGCTCTGCAGGAGCGTCCAACGGCCGGGGTCATCCTGGAACGGCCCGGGGTTGAAGAAGAGGAACAGAATCCCTTGCTGAGCCTGGTTAATCAGGCGGCGCGCTTGCTGCATGTCTTCCAAGGCATCGGTAGGCGTGAACCACACAGAGAGCTGTGAACCATCCACGGTGAATGTCTTCGGGGTCGAGTTGGCCTTCACCAGTTCCGGCGGAAAACCGTTGCCCGCCTGTTGGAGCCGCTCCCACTGTTGGAGGTACGCGTCTGCCACCTGGGGGTCGTTGATGATCAAACCGTTGTTCGCCTGCGTGCAGAGGCCCGAGGAGGTCCAGTTAGTGCTGCCGCTCAGCACTTGTTGGGCCTTTCCGTTCTGGTCACAGCAGACCAGAATCTTATTGTGCGCGAAGTGTCCTGACGATACGAGCCGGTCAAACACGTGGATTTTCTTCTCTTGCTTTAGTTGCGCGCGGATCTGCTCGTTTTCGTCATTGTCGGGCGGCTTGAAGGCTCCGTTGCCCAGGATCAGATTGAAGTCGGTTCCGATCGCGCGCATCGCGTCCAGCAGCTCCGGATCATTCAATTCGTAGAGAGCCGCGAAGGCCTTTCCGCCCTGAGCTTTCACGTCCTGCATCATTTTGAGTATCTGCGGCCTCAGAAGACCCGAGAGCCCGTTGCGCAGCGGATCATTGGGTTTCCGCACTACGCTTAAGAGCGCCGTCCGGTTCACCTGCTGGTTCTTTTCCTCAGCGGCCAGCTCCTTGGTCACCCATTGGCTGGCGATGATGCCGCGATTGAAATACGCCGAGATGCTCTTGCCGGCTTGCCCGGTGATATTCAACACGGGAGATTGCGGGCTAGCCAGATCGGGTGCCAGACTCAAGCTTTGGGCGTTCGGGCCGACCACGGGGACAACGTCATATTGGACAGAGTCGCCGACGTTCACCGTATAGTCCCACCAGAGATACCGCTGAATGGGCCATTTCCATTGTTCACCCGCGGCCGGCGGTTGCTGGCCATCCGCAAAACCAACGTAGTTCTGAAGGAAAGTCGACGCGGCGCCGTTGAGTGAGCGGCGGACAGCGAAACCCCGGCATTGGGGAATCGGCTTTAGGTCGGTCGGAAGCCAGATAAGGCACGTATGATCACTGTTGTCGTAAACCTTTAAACTGAGACCCATAAACCCTCCTTTGAATTGATGTCAGAAAAAGCTGTTGCGCCCCACCGCTGGCGAATGAACCAGGGTCTCGCCCTCGTGAAATAGGCGCAGGGCTTCTCTATTCGTAACTCAAATCAGTTCTAATGGCGAATCAGTTGTACCTGAACACGACTATTGAACACGCAGTCAATAGGCTTGTCAATACTTTTTTTAGTTGATACCTTAGTTTTTGACTTATGGCACACTTTGACCGACATGTTGACGAGACGCAGGAAAAAGCCTGACACCTGTCATACGAAGCCCCTTGCTGGTGGCAGGAAATCGACACTACAGGCTTTTCGCTGGCAGGCAGGATGGCAAACGATCGGCATAGGGGGAGCGGTCGCCCGCTCACTTTACGAATTCACGCCGACGAAATGAGGAGAAGCAAGATGTTCGGCCAAATGCAAGTCAGTCGGATGCTTCAAATGCCACTTCTTCAGGCTCGTGGCATCCACTTGCCTTCTCGGGTCGCCCGTCCCATGGATGGTCACACCCGGGCAGGGGCCAACAGTTCTCGGAAGGCTTCCAGCCTGAGGACAGCTCCCCGCCGCGAGGGGGGGATACACACGGCGGGGCTTCTCCCTAGTGTCATGTCACACTTAATTGTCGATTCGCTTGAACCCCCTCACCCCCTGTCCCCTCTCCCCCAAGGGGGAGAGGGGAGATTCAATTTTAACGCAATCCCCTCTCCCCCTTGGCGGAGGGGGGAGATTCAATTCTAACTCAATCCCCTCTTCCCCTTGGCGGAGAGGGTAATCCTCCCGCAGGGCGGGACGGGGCCGAGTGAGAGGGTTCTTGATCAGCGCCCATCCAGCCTCGATTGTAAAGAATTGAGTGTTACACGACACTAGGAAGAGGCCGAGTCACAGCCGGTAGCCTTGGCTGGGGCCTTGTCGCGTGCAGAAAGGGTGGATTGCCATGATTATCGGCGCGCATTCGATCATCTACAGCAAGAGTCCGGAACTGGACCGCGCTTTCCTGCGGGACGTGCTCAAGCTGCCGAACATCGATCTCGGCGGCGGATGGCTGATCTTCGCATTGCCGCCGGCGGAAGTTGCGCTGCATCCGTCCAGCAAGAATGACGTACACGAGTTCTACCTGATGTGTGACGACGTGGAAGCACTCATCGGGGAAATGAAGAAACGTAGCATTCCTTGCGGCCCGGTGCAGAACCAGGTCTGGGGGTTGCTCACGCATGTTACGCTGCCGGGCGGCGGGAAGCTCGGCATCTATCAGCCGCGACACGCACGACCGAAGGCGATGGGCGCGAAGAGCAGGCCGAAGAAGCTTGTAAATCGCGCGGCTAAGAAGCGTCGAGCCACACCCAAATGAAAAAGGTCTCAACCGGTTGCAGCGAACTTGTGTCGCGTCCCGCTCAATTCTTTACGATCGACCCTGAATGGGCATTGGCCAACGACCCCCTCACCCGGCCCGCCCCGGCTGAAGAAAACGCCGGCGGCGGTCCACCCTCTCCCCCAAGGGGGAGAGGGGCGTGCATTAGTGCTAAAGGGACATGCTAAAGGGACACATGGTCATCGCCGGTGGCGAAAGATGAAAGCGACTGCTACAATTCGGCTTGCGAACAGCGCTTTACGGAGGGTGGAGTTACACTGGTAAGAGGCGGGGAGGGGGACCAGCAAGCGGGAGCTGAAAATCAAACGCTATTTGGTATAATCCGGCCAGGCTGATGGCTAGTGAAGTTGGTGCTCAAGCGCATGGGGTATTCTATGGGTCCCGTGCTTCTCAAAAGGCGTCTCCTGCTTGTCAGCTTGTCGGTCTGGGCGCTGGCTGTGCCGCAGGTGAAAGGGCAAAAGCCCTTAAGCGCTGCGGACAGCGAGAGGATGGGGCATTTCCTCGACAGCGACCGCTCCCCTGACCTCCTTCATTGTTCCATCCAGCCAAGGAGGCCCACCCTCGACTTCGCATTCCGCCTTGATGTGGGCTACCTCGTCAGTTGCCCACTGTCCAGATTTGAAGGGCGCGCAAGCAAGGTCGATGTAGTTGCGCGAGTCACCCCGGAAGGCGGCAAGTCAACAATACTCGGCGAACGCTATTTGCTGCCCGAAGCAAATACCCCAACCAAAGCCAACCAACTGAAACAGCCTGTGGAGATGAGCGGGGGATTTGCCGTCGGGGAGGGGCAGTATCAAGTCGAAGTTCTGGTGGCGGACCAGAGCACGGGCCGGACCTCACGGAGACGCTGGAGGGCGCATGTGGCTCGCAGCCACGGCCAGGGTGCTGCGTTGGTCTCCGTCCCTCCCGGCACGGTCATTCCCATGGGGGTTCGGCCGTGGCCCATTAAAATGGATGCCAGCGGGAGGGGGTTGCGACTCACCATTTTGCTGGACGCCGCTCCCCTGGACACCCGTAATCCGGCGTTGCGCGCGTGGGACCGCGCATTTCTCCTCGGGTCGCTTTCCTCCCTGCTGAAGCAGATTCCCTGCGCATCGGTGCGCTTGAGAGCCTTCAATCTTGACCAGCAGCGAGAATTGTTTCGCCAGGACGCGTTCGATGACGCAGGGTTCATCAACCTTGCCGATTCCCTGCGGAATCTGGAACTTGGAACGGTCTCTTATCGAGTGCTGCAACAGCGCCGGGGCTGGCTGGATATGTTATTGGAATATGCCAACCAGGAGTTGATTGCTACGGACCCGTCGGACGCCGTCATCATTCTCGGGCCGCGCACCCATTACTTCACGAAAATTCCGCGCGGGATGCTCAAGGGGCGCGAGACTCCCAATCCGCATTTCTGCTATTTCGAATATTTTCCCGGCTATTTCCGGGTCAGTCAGCTCCCCGACACGTTAGCCAGTCTGACCAAGCGGCTGGATGGCACCGTGTACGAGATTTTCTCTCCGGCCGACCTGGCGCGCTCCATCCAAAAAATGTTGGCCCGGGTGCAACCGAGAGCGGAGCCCCCCGCCGCCGGCCACTGGCCCGCACGCCCGGCGCCCCCGCAGTAGGCGATATGGTAGCTTTGCGGGGTTGCCGCGAATGCATTCGTCAATCAGATTCTCCCCAAAGGCGTATAATGGCGTGCTGAGTTGACTGTTTCCGTCGCCATGGATTTATCTCGAGTCCGCATCGAAGGAGCCACCCAATGATCTCCAGTTTTCGATTTCCTCTGATTGCTTTCACCGTGCTGGCTTTTGCGCCGCACCTCCTCTCTGCCTCCCATTCCGACACTCCGAAACAGTGGTTGAAGGAAGGCTGGAGGATTCAATCATCGGCGAAGACCAAAGCTTCGGGCGAGCAGATCGCCTCCAAAGGCTTCGACGCCGGCAGTTGGTATCCCGCCACGATTCCGTCCACGGTGCTTGCGGCGCTGGTGGAGAACAAGGTGTACCCCGAGCCTTACTTCGGCAAGAACCTGCGGTCCATTCCCGGTACCAGTTACCGCATCGGCCAGAACTTTTCGAACATCCCGATGCCCGACGACAGCCCGTTCCGAGTTTCCTGGTGGTACCGGACGGAGTTCAGCTTGTCGAAGAATCTGCGCGGCAAGGAAATCTGGCTCAATTTCGAGGGCATCAACTTCCGCGCCAACGTGTGGCTGAACGGCAAACTGATTGCCGACTCGAAAAAGGTGGCGGGGTCCTGGCGCCTCTTCGAGTTTAACGTCACGGGAAATGTCAAAGTCGGCGAAACAAACGCGCTGGCTGCGGAAGTTTTCCCGCCCACGCCCAACGACCTTGCCATCACGTTCGTGGACTGGAATCCGCTGCCGGCCGATAAGGACATGGGCATCTGGCGCGGCGTGTACGTGACCAGCAGCGCGCCGGTAGCCCTCCGCTATCCGGCGGTGGTGACGCATTTCGCCTCGAGCGATCTGAAGACGGCGAACCTGACGGTTTACAGCGAACTGCACAACGCCTTGGCGAAGCCGGTGAAGGGCACACTCAAGGGTGAGATCGAAGGAAAGAAGTTTTCCCAGGAAGTCTCGCTTTCGGCGGGCGAAACGAAAGAGGTGGAGTTCTCGCCGGAGAAGTTCGAACAGTTGAAATTCGAGAATCCCCGTGTCTGGTGGCCGGCGCCACTCGGCGGTCAGCCGCTTTACACGCTGAAGATACGGTTCGATACGGGTGGAAAAATCTCCGACGAGCAGAAGGTGGTGTTCGGTATCCGTGAGGCGACTTCGGAACTCGACGCTGCGCAGCATCGCGTCTTCATGATCAATGGGAAAAAGATCCTGGTGCGCGGCGCCGGGTGGTCGTTCGATATGCTGCTACGCGCCAATCCAGCTCGTCAAGAGGCTGAGATCCGATACGTGAAGGACATGAATCTGAATGCCATCCGTCTGGAGGGGAAACTCGAAGACGAGCATTTCCTGGAGGAATGCGACCGCGAGGGAGTCCTGGTGCTGGCCGGCTGGTGCTGTTGCGACCATTGGGAACGCTGGGGAAAATGGGATGACGAGGACTACGTGGTCTCGGCCGAATCGCTCAAAGACGAGATTCGCCGCCTGCGCAGTCACGCCTGTCTGTTCGATTGGATGAACGGCAGCGACAATCCTCCTCCGCCGAAAGTGGAGGAGGTGTACATCAAGATTCTCAAGGACTATCACTGGCCGAATCCCTATCACTCCTCGGCAACCGCGAGGCCCACGATGGTCAGCGGGCCGTCCGGTGTAAAAATGACGGGGCCCTATGAATACGTGGCGCCGTCCTACTGGCTCCAGGATTCGAAGCGTGGGGGCGCTTACGGGTTCAACACCGAGACCAGCCCCGGCCCGGCCATCCCGCCGGTCGAGAGCCTGAAACAGTTTTTGCCTGAAGGCAGCCTCTGGCCCATCAACGACGACTGGGACTTCCACGCCGGCGGGGGAGAATTTAGGACCGTCCAGGTGTTTACGAAGGCTCTCAACGGCCGCTATGGCACGGCGAATTCGTTGCATGACTATGAGCGCAAGGCCCAAGCCATGGCCTACGAAGGGGAGCGCGCCATGTTCGAGGCCTACACGCGGAACAAGTACACCTCGACCGGGGTCATCCAGTGGATGCTCAATAACGCCTGGCCGTCGGTCATCTGGCATCTCTACGACTACTACCTGCGGCCGGCGGGCGGGTATTTCGGAACCAAGAAAGCCTGCGAGCCCCTGCACATTCAGTACTCGTACGATGACCAGTCGGTTGCGGTGGTCAATTCCTTCTACGAAGCGCACCACGGCTTGAAGGCGACGGCGAAGATCTACAACCTCGAGCTTCAGGAGAAGTATTCGAAGACGGTCGACGCCGACGCGCCACCTGACAGCTCCACTCGTGTCTTGACGCTGCCCGCTGTCGATGGTCTCTCGAACACCTACTTCCTGAAACTGACCCTGGAGGATTCGGCGGGCAAGCTGGTGAGCTCGAATCTCTACTGGCTCTCGACTCAGCCCGACGTTTCCGACTGGGACAAATCCCAATGGTATGTCACCCCGATCAAGACTTACGCCGACCTGACGGGGCTTGAAAAGTTGCCGCCCGTGAAGGTCAACGTCACCAGCCGCAGCGAGCACCAGGGCGACAACGACGTGACCCAGGTGACGGTCGAGAATCCCGCCTCCAACCTGGCCTTCATGGTGCATCTTATGATTACCAAGGGCCAGGGCGGGGATGAAGTCCTTCCGATTTTGTGGGAAGACAACTACTTCCCACTCTTCCCGGGTGAAAAGCGCGACGTAGCCGCCAGATACTCGGTGGAATCACTGGGCGGAGCCGCGCCGGTCGTCGTCCTGGACGGCTGGAACGTGACGCAATAACGGGTTCGCGGAACCGTGGGAATCTGGCCGAACGGGAGGGCCGTGGCCCTCCCGTTTGCTTTTTGCCGCCCAAGGGGACCGCCTCCGAACGCGGTAGTGGGTCAATTTGATGCCGTAGCGGCGAGTTTATCTCGCCAAATGGCGGCGTAAAGCCGCCTCTACATCAAATTGACCCACTACCCCGAAGGCCCCCCGCTTGACAAAGCGCTATTCGGAAAACGCCGGGGAAGGGAAGGGCTACGGGGTTTCGTGGAAGGGACTCTTGGACTCGTAAAGCGCCATCCTAGCCTTTACGCCGTCTGCCAAAGGTTCGGTGGCGAGGGTGAGGGCTCGGCGTGCGGTTTCGACCGCCTCGGGGAACCGGCCCGCCTCAGCGTAAGCGGCGGCCAGCGTGTCAAGCACGGCGGGATCCTTCCCGCCCGAGGCTTTGACGGCCCGCTCGGCAAGCTCCACGGCTTCGCTCCCGTTTCGGACCGACGCGGCCGGGTTGGTCGCCAATACCCAGGCCGTCTGGCTGAGCAGAGGCAGATCGTCCGGATCAACGTGCAGGCCCGCGTGCCACTGGGTCAGAGCCTCTAGGACTTTCCCCTGCATGTAAAGGACCGCGCCCAGGTTGTAATAGGTTTGCAGGTTCCTGCGGTCGTCCTCTTGAGCTTTTCGGAGATGCAGGCTCGCTTCCTCGAGCTTTCCCAGTTGCATGAGGGCAATCCCCAGGTTGTTCTGGGCATCGGCATACTCGGGCTTGGCCTGGACGGCTTTCTGGAAATACGGGATGGCTTCGTCGAGTTGTCCTCTCTTCAGCAAGTGCGTGCCGAGGTTGTTGTTGGCAAAAGGATCCTGGGGGTTTAGCTGCAAGGCTTTCTTCCACTCGGCGATGGCCTCCTCCTCCTGTCCTTTGGCTGCCAGCTCGGCCGCGTGGTCGAAGAGGCGGAAGAACTCGGCGGCCGGCAAGTCGACCTTCAGCAAACCGTCCGGCGGGATGTTCACGAACTCCGGAATGTTCACGGCGCGATTCGCCGCCGTGGAGTTTTCCACGTAAATCGCCGGACTGTCATTGCCCTGTGCGTCCAGGTGCGTCAGAAATAACCCCGTATAGGGTGACCGGCTCTTGGAGGAAAAGGCCAGCCAGCGCCCGTTGGGTGAAAAGGTGTGCCAGGAGTTCATGAGCGGCGTGTTGCACCGCATGCGGCGCGCCAGTCCGCCTTGCGCCGGGACGATATAAAGCTGGCCATCCGGGCGCATCAACAAGCCGTTGTGGCACTTCACGAAAACGATCCAGCGGCCATCCGGCGAGACCTTGGGGAAGCTATTGCTCATGCCGTTCCCGGAGGCGCCGGCGAGCGCTTCCGGCCGGCCCCCTTTGCCCTCGTTGAAGGGGATGCGATAAAGGTTGTATTGGATCTGGGTCTCGTTCGGGTCGTTGGCATACTCGGCCATCTTGCGGCCCTCGGGATAGGGGTCCTTTGCTTCCGCCTGAGCGTAGACCAGGTACCGGCTGTCGGGGCTCCATACCGCGTTTGTATGCACGTAGCGCGGATCGTCCGCTCCCGGCAAGGCGTGCATTTGCCCCGTGGCCCGGTTGTACCAAGCCAGGATGCCGCGCGTCGGATAGAACACCTGGAGGAACTCATAGTGCTTGAAGTTGGCCACGTAGTAGTTGCCCTTGTTGCCTTCCGGGCCCTTGACCATGGTCACTACGAACTGTCCGTCCGGCGAAACTTGTGACATGAACCCGATCCGCGGTTGCGCCACCGTGGGGTCCTTGAAGGAAGCCCACGAGATAGTGTCTTCGTTGCGGATGGACATTTGCGGTTGGACGGAGGCCAGCACGTACAGCCCTTTGTCGTTGGCGGGGCCGTCCAGGTCCATCCCCAGAGTCTTGCCGTCGCGGGAAAAAGAATGGCAGTTGGCGCAGGAATGAAGGCCCGTAAAAAGCAGGCGGCTGCTGGGCTCGCCGATATTGCGCAGCCGCCAGGCAATCAGCGGGATGCCATTGGGGGCAAGCGGTTTGATCACCCCCTTCATCAGTTCGGAGGGCGCGAGCGGCACATCGCGGTAGAAGATGGGCGCCCCCACGGGGTCCTGCGAGGTTTGGAACACCACTTTGCCGCGCGAAACGGCCGCCTCGGCGCCGGCGCCTCCCCATCCCGTAATGGTCACCGTTGCCGGATGCTCACGGGAGTGTTGCTTGATCGCGTCCCAGGTGGCGTCTTCGGGTTTCCAGGTCCAGGCAGAGGCCTGTTGAGGTGTCAACTCCGGCAGCTTGTTCGTGTTCGAGATGCACCGCGTGTCGATTTCGCCGATGTGCATCCGCTCGCCCGGCGCTTTCAACTGCATTGCGGCCGAGCCATTGGAGAACACCACGTCGATCTGCCACGCCGTGGCGGTGGGCGCCGCATCGTGCCAGATAAATGTCGGGGGGGTGATCTCAGGGGGGAAAATCGAGCCTTCTTCCGGGTAGTCGATCGTAATCCGGGCTAGTTGGGCCTGGTCAGGTCCGGAGGAGCCATAGGAATTTGCCGGGTGCGCATTCGCGGCCGCCTTTGCCAACCCCCTAAGGGCGGGGCGTGGGCCGCGCTGCGCAGCCAGGTGCACACGCACCACAACCAGCGCTGCGGCCAAAGCGCAGGCGATCAGGATGCGACTTCCCAGTGGTTTCACTGCAACCCCACACTCACTCGATTGCCGATTGCCGATTGACGATTGCTGATTGACGATTGAAAAGGTTGTGCGATAACTCCTTCCAATGTCCATCAGCCCGCCACGGCGGGAAAATCGACAATCAACATTCGACAATCGGCAATCGTGAATCGAAAATCGGCACTTCCAGCCATCCGGGGCCAAACCACGATCGCAGTGATTCTTCGAAAGACACGGAGAATCTCGGAGATAGTACTACAACGCGGCTGGTGGCCGCAACCAAAACGGGGTTCTCTGCGTCCTCCGTGCCTCTCAAGCTTTAACACAGAGCACACGGAGCGCCTCAGTGACCTCTGTGTTGGGGCTCTTCTGGCCACGGAGGACACGGAGCCCCGCACCGGATGGTGCAGGGCGCAGGCGCTAACGACGCGAGGAGAAATCTTCGCGGCGTGAGGAGAAGCTGACTGCTTGTGCTACAGCGCGACCCTGAGCCGCAACCCAAAGACCAAGTTTTCATTGCCGATTGCTGATTGCCGATTTTCGATTGCCGATTGACAGCGCTGCAATTCCGGAATTTCGGTTGACCCGATGTGGCCGGCTGGTGGACGGCGGAGGGACTTGTCACACCACCTTTTCAATCGGCAATCGGCAATCGAAAATCGGCAATTCCGGCCAACCGCGCTGCTGAGCCAACAAAAGAAAAACCCTGGTCAACCGCTTGGGCGGCTGACCAGGGTTTTGTTTGTAGGGGGCAACGGTGCTCGCCCGGGCCGAACGCCGTTCGGCCCTACCCAAGTGGCAATCAGGCTAGAAGATGAGCTTCAAGCCAAACTGCACGATGCGAGGCGCCCAGGCGCTATTGACAAAGCCGTTGCTGCCATTGCCGTTGGCTGCTGTCCCGCAACTGACGCCAAACGGCGTATTGCCGTTACACCCGGTGTTCGCGTACTGGTACTGGGTGTGGTTGAAGGTGTTGAAGGATTCCCACCGGAACTGAAGGGTGGAATGTTCACCGGCGAACCAAGGCATCGTGAAGTTCTTGAGCAGTGCCAGGTCGGTGTTGTTGCGGCCTGGACCCGTCAGCATATTGCGGCCCATGCAGCCGAACATGCAGCTTTCGCCGTTGGCCAGGAGTTGAGAGGCCGTGGGTTGCGTGACGGTGTTCGGGTCCCACCATCGCAGGGTAGGCCCATACCCGGGTTCGTTGGCGATGGTCTTCTGGATCTTCACCGCTCCCACCGTGTTGCAGCGGGCGCCGGCGCCGATCCCACTGTTGAAACCGGTGACGCCGCAGTTGAAGTCGACTGGCTCGCCGGTGAAGAAGCTGGAGATGCCGCTGATTTCCCAGCCGCCCAGCGATCCCTTGGCGAATTTGTTGCTCGAGTTCTTGAAGAACGGCAGTTCATAGATGTAACTGAGTTGCACCACTTGCGTGCGGTTGAGGTCCGAGGTTGCCTTCCAACGGCTGAGCTGCTGGTCATCGATGGACCCGAAGTTATACTCGTAGGTGCTGGTGGAGTTATCGATGGCGTGCGCCCAGGTGTACACCGCCTGCAAGGTCAGCCCATGACCGACCGTGTGGCGGAAGTTCGCCTGGAGGGCGCTGTAGCTGGAAACCGCCGTGTTCTGCTTCATGGTGATGTTGTTGTAGTCTTGGTAGGGCTGAAAGAAATAGCTCGGCTCAATCTGATTGATCAGGAGCGCCTGCACATTGCAGTTGCCGGAAGCGTCGCAGGAGGGGTTGAGGCCGAGACCGCTCTTGTCTGTGCCGGTGGTGTTGGCCAGCGCCGGAACGTTCATGACACCGACGCCGAGCGGAATTTCGCTGATGTTTCGCGCCCGCGCCAGCTTCCGCCCCAGTGCGCCTACGTAGGCTACTTCCAACAGGTCGTTGGAGCCAAACTGACGCTGGATGTTAAAGTTATATTGCTGCACGTAAGGCCAGCCTTGGCTGTAAGGAATAGCCGTGTAACCTGTCGGTCCAAACGCTCCTGGTACGATGCTCGAGTAGCCGAGGATGTTGGAGCCGGAGGGAGCCCAGGCCGAGGGCGCGTTGCCTTCGCCACCTTCCGTTTGGGCTTCGTTGCCGTTGCCCGACTCGAAGTAAAGGCCGTAACCGCCGCGAATGACCGTCTTGCCGTCACCCCAGGGGTCAAACGCGAAACCGAAGCGCGGCGCGAAATTCAGACCACTGTTATTGAGCTGGCAGCCGATGTGAATGCCGCCTGTTCCGCAAATCACCAGGCCGTTTCCGGGAGCGGTGAAAGTGTTCAGCCCGGCCGCGGTGTTGATGTTGCCGTTGCGGAGCAGCGGGTCTTCCTTCGTCACATCGTACACGTTGGGCATGAATCCGCTGTCAATCGTCGGGCGCGAAACGTCGTGGATGCGGGTGTAGCTGTAATAGCGCAACCCGAGGTTAATGGTCAACTTCTTGCTTACCTTCCAGTCGTCCTGGATGTAAGGCTCAAAGTCGGTCATCTGCCAGTGGCCTTTGGGGTAGCCGCCCACCGCGATACCGTTTACCGCCTGACTGCCTTCCTGGTATCCCGGAATAACTCCCAGGAACATATCGGCCATCGCATTACCGGTCTCGTACGGTACCCCATTCAGAGTTACAGGGCCCTGGGCACCGAAATAGAGTTCACCTTGTGTGTCAGTCCCGAACTGCTCGCTCTTGCGGTAATTCTCCAGGTAGAACCCTATCTTGGTCGTGTGGTTGCCGTGTATCCACGCCAAGTTATCTTTCCAGGTGATAATGGGGTTGGAGTTGAACCAGGGGCGGTTCCCAGCATCCTCATTCGTGCAGAAGTTCAATCCGCCGCAGAGCTCGAGCGAGGGGAGCAACGGGTTTGCACCATTAGGTGTGAAGAAGTGGTTCATCACAAAACTGCTGGGACGGTTGATGGAGCCCGCCACAGAGTCTGCCGCCAGGTTGGTCAGCACAATATGGTCCGTCGTATAGGCGGCAGTGAATTCGTTGATCAGGGTCGGCTTGAAGCTGTGCGTGATGTCGATTACCGCGCTCTTGCCGGGCCCGCCGAAGGGGGTCTTAATGGTGTCGTAACTGGCCCAGTTCCACAGCGCCGGGGTCGAAACGGTGTTCCAGGCGTCCTGAGTCCAGCGGCCGAAGATACGCGTCTTGTCGCCGATGTTCTGGTCAATGCGGATCTGCTCCTGCCGCCACTTGGTAACTGAGGGCGAAGCAGTGATCCAGTGACCGGCAACGCCAGTGTTTTGCAGCGGAACCATTCCGTCCAACAGATTCTTCCCGTTGGTGAAGGCCTGGTTCAGGTCTGCCTGGCTACGGCCAGCCGCTACCTCCGCGACTTGCATTTGCTGGATGGTGTCATAGGCGACGCCGTTCAGCTTCGGCAATTTGCAGCCGTCGGCAATCACCTGATCTCCACTCGGATTAGTAGGTGTCGGCGGATGAAGAGCCGGGTCGCATTCACTGAAGTCGCCGGTGCGCATGGCCGCAGTGGGAACGTTATTGCCGACGGTCTGTCCATTGAGAATGCTCCGCCAGTCTTCCGACCAGAAAAAGAAGGTCTTGGATTTGTCAGTGTTGTAGTGGCCAGGAATGTAGAATGGACCACCGAGGGTATAGCCGTACTCGTTCTGGTTCAGAAAACCCTTCTTGCCGTTGTTCCGGTTAAGGAAGAAGTCGGCGGAGGCGACGGCGCTGTTACGGTTGTACTCCGCCAAGTCGCCGTGGAACGTCTTGGTGCCGGACTTGGTGGCGAGTTGAATGTTGGCGCCGGCGTGTTTGCCCATATCGGCGCCGTAATTGGAAGTCGAAATGCGGAACTCGGCGATGCTGTCGAGATTGGGATAAGTGTTGAAGGTGCCTGCCGATCCCTCATCCGTGTTGTTGCCGCCATCGACCTCCCAGTTGGTGTACTGCGTGCGGTTGCCGTTGAACGAGATGCTGTTGTTGCCGGCTACGCCGACGACCATAGTATTCAGGCCGTTGTCCGGGACGGCGCCAGGGACCAATAACGCCAGCGTCACGAAGTTGCGACCATTCAGTTCCAGGTCCTGTATCTGTTTGCCGCTGACTACGCCCGAAATGGTCGCGTTCTCCGTTTGAACCTGGACCAGGTTGCCGACCACGCTCACTTCCTGGGTAACCTGCCCGACGGTAAGCTGCATGTCGACGCGTTGAGCTTGGCCGACCTGTAGCGTGATACCGGAGCGAGTGAGCTTCTGGAAGCCCGGAGCCTCCGCCGTCACCGTGTAGTTGCCAATGGGTATCGACGGCGCCGAATAGGCGCCAGCCGAGTTGCTGGTTAGTTCTCGAGTGATGCCTTTATCAATGTTCGATACCGTAACCTTAGCGTTTGGAATCACCGCGCCGCTGGAGTCCGTGACCGTGCCCACGATGGCGGCCGACTCCTGCTGCTGGCACCACGCGGTGATCGATAACGCAAAGAAGACAGAAGCAAAAACTAGAATAATCCTTTTCATATGCATTCCTCTCCGTCGGGGCGTCATTGGCTTTCCTCGACGATGTAGATTAATAATGTCGAGAAATTAGTGACGAGCCCCAACGAACGTTACCTCCCGTTTTAGAAGTCATTAGTGGCCAGACAAGGATTCCTATATGGCCGTGATAAGTGTTGCAAACGGGCTGCCAAAGTAATGGCTTTTTGAGGGGGTCACCTAATGGGTCTAACGTGTTGAAATAACTTGAGAAAGCGGTCGAGGCCCCAATACCGTCGGCTCTCGGAAACTCCGAAATACCACAGATTGTATTAAATTATCCAATTTTTAGTATTAGCCAGCCCGGGGAGTGACAGGACTGCCGGTTGGATTGCACGCGACCATGAACCTGAGAAGCCATCACTGCCGGTTGTCCGGCGGCCCTGGCGCGGGAACGGCCAGCGGTCGCACCCTCTCCTTAATGTCAGTATTGAAGAGCTTGAAGTCAGAGTAGCTGTGTATGTTCCGGAATGTCTTCCCCGCCCACTGGAGCGTCACCCCGACCTCGCTGGGGAGCCAGGCAACGGCGCCGAGCTGCTTGAACTGCACCGGGAGGTAGGTGATCTCGGTGGTCTGCCGCTGCAAACGAATCGCGGTTTGCGGCTTCAGCAAGTCAGTCCGCAGCCGGATGATCTTGTAACTTCCGGCGTCAATCCAGGCCAATCCCTGGAACAGCAGAAGCACCGAGCTGTCTTTCGTGTTAAATCGCTCGAACATCTGGGCCTTTTCCGGCTTTTGCGCGAATGCCACCACGTAACACTCCTTGCCCTTCATGGGCTGCCGCCCCAGGTAGCGGAAAGTGGCTCCGGATTGATACGTCGGGTGAAAGAGCAAAGACGCGGAGGCGAATCCCGAAGTGAGCATGAGGCCGGAATTGAGGCCAGCAGGGGCGGTTTCATTTCCTTTGAAGTCCGTGCGAAACTCGTGCAGCCCCAAACCCCACGCTTCCGGGCGGGTGAGGAGAAGATACTGGAATTTCTGCTCGAGAGAATCTTTGATCTTTCCATCCTTGGCCAGACGCTCTTCGCGAATCTGCTCGATAGAAACTGTGTTTTGAAAGTTGTTGAAGAAAGACTTGACGTTCTCACCCGTATTCTGAAGGATGGCGGTTAAGTCTGACTGGCTGGAAGCGGGCTCAAGTCCCTTCAGTTCGGGCACGGCCTTCAGCAATGAAGGCAGGGATTCGTTCACCGCCGACTCAACCTTCGCGTAGGTGCGCAGTTTCATTCGTTCGTCGATCTGAGTGGCAACCATTCGAACAGGCATGGGGAAGGTCTTGAGGCTCGCATCACCCAGGTACTCCTTCATGGCCGCCTCTGCGGCCTCAGGATCACCTTCCTCAAGCAATGCCTGCGTGCGAAGCAAGAGCGCCTCTTTCGAAGCTCCGGCGGCCAGCGCTTTATTAAGATAGACATCCGCCGCCTCCCAGTTCTGCTGGAGGATGAGGGTACGTCCAAGTTCCTGAAGAACGAAGGCGTTCTTTGGGTCGACGTCCTTCGCCTGCACCAAGAATCCCGCGGCTTTGTTGTATTCGCCTTTCCAGTTCTCCATTTCAGCCGCAATCAGGAACAAGTCGACCTTGTCGGCATTGCTGCCCTTAGAGGAAGCCAGCTTTGAGGCCTCCGCAAATTCACGCGAAGCGCCATTCCAGCTCCCAGCGTCGAGAAAGGCGAGTCCCAGCAGGGTCCGGCAATGGCCGCAAGCGGGATCGCGCTTGACCACCTTGGCAAGAGTAGGAACCGCTTTCGCCGCATCGTGCGAATCCAGGAAGTCGGAAGCTCCGCGCTCGAAATCCTTTCTGGCGGAAGAAACCGCGAGCTCACTTACCAGGCTCGCCCGCAGTTTTGGACCCAGCATGGTGACGAGCGTTCCCAGGGGAAGCTCATCCGCGCCTTGGGTGTCGGGCTGCAAGGCGATGTCGATCTCCCAAGTTTTATCGCCCACACCGAAATCCACATATTCGTGAGAGCGAAGGTAGCCTTCGCGCGTGACCAAAAGACTCACCGAGAGGCTTGTGTTGGTGGATGCATCCAGCGTGTACGCAGTCCTGAATTGACCCTGGACATTGGTGGTAAGTTCCTTAACATACTGCATGCCGGAACCGATATCAACGCGCACGGACGCCCCGCGGAGGGGCTCCCCTTTGAAATCCGTGATCTTTCCATAAACGTTCCAGGTCTGCTTCTCGACTTTACGAAGATCTGCCGCCATTTGCTCGGGATGCGGGATCGCAATCTGAGACTGCAAGGCGCATGGAACAAACAGGAAGACCAATAGCAGCAGTTTTGATATCCAAAATGCTCGCTTGCGCATAGAGCCTCTCCATAATCCTACCGCGGGGGCACGCGCCTCCGATTCGGCTTGCCCGAGGAATCCGTAAGCTGACACGCGCTTGAGTTTTCCTCGTATCGCATAATATACACCCGCGTGGCCATGTTGTACTAGTCTTCATCTTCTTCTTCATCTTCTTCCGTGCGGCGAAGATTTTCTACGATCATCTGGAATTGTCGATTGAACAAAAAATTGAGTTCCGTTGGACGCAAATGAAGGTATACTTTCCACCAGCGAGAGCCAAAAAGTTAATTCCGGCTGAAGTATTGCCGAGGCCAAAAGATGCCAAAGGCCAACTCGAAGTCTTGGAAGGGGTTTTCGTGCGGGCTCGGAGCCGCCTTGGCTGCGGCTTGTTTGGTGGCGCTCCTCCGGCAAGCGTCTCCTGCCAACGTGCGTCCGGGCGCCACGCCTCCTCCTACGGTGGTGCAATTCACGGACGTGACCAAAGCGTCCGGAATTGACTTTGTCCATTTCAAGGGCAACAACGGCACCTCCACCATCCTGGAAGAAGCCGGGCCCGGAGTCTGTGCGGCGGACTATGATGGCGACGGCTACGTGGACTTCTACATCGTCAGCGGACGCGATCTGTACAATCGCGGGCTCTCCGCCCGCAACGCCCTCTTCCATAACAATGGTGACGGGACGTTCACCGACGTCACGCAGAAGGCGGGCGTCCCCGGCACCGCCTACGGCTTGGGCTGCGTCTGGGGAGACTATGACAACGACGGATTCCCCGACCTGTACGTCACACAATACGGAAAAAACATCCTTTATCACAACAACCGTGACGGCACCTTCACCGACGTGACGGACAAGGCGGGCGTGGGCGCCACGGAATTCGGGACCACTTTTCACACCGGAGCGACCTTCTTCGACTACGACCACGACGGGCGGCTGGACCTCTATGTGGGCGGGTACTGTAATTTTCTTCCCACCAGCCAGCGCTACTGCGAAATCGGCCCGGGCGTGTTGAGCAGTTGCCGGCCGACCATCTACGGGGGCAGCGCCGATTACCTCTACCACAACAACGGCGACGGGACGTTCACCAACGTCACCAAGGCCGCGAAGGTCTACAACCCGGACGGCATCAACCTTGCGGCTCTTGCCGGCGACTACGATAACGATGGCTGGCCCGACCTGTTTGTGTCCAACGACGGGATCCAGGCTTACCTGTACCACAATCAGCATGATGGAACGTTCGAGAGCATGGGGATGATGAGTGGCATGGCTCTGTCAGGTGAGGGAAACGAGATGGCGGCCATGTGCCTCTCGCTGGGCGACTATGACCACGACGGCTTTATGGACCTCTACGTCTCGGACTTCCAGATGGTCGGCGACCACCTCTTCCACAACAACGGGAAGGGCTTCTTTGATGAAGTGAGTTCCGAGGCGGGAATCGCGCAACCTACGAAGTCAGTTCTGAGCTTTGGCGGCGGCTTTCTCGACTACGACAACGATGGCTGGCTCGACCTCTTCATCGCCAACGGGAGCGTCTATCCGGAGATTGAGCTGATTTCAAGCGAAATCTGGTACAAGCAGATCAATTCGTTGTTTCATAACGACGGCAACGGTCGATTTACCGAGGTCAGCAAACTCTCCGGCAGCGGCTTCAGCAAACCCCACACTGGGCGTGGAGTCGCCTTCGCTGACTTCGACAACGATGGGAATATTGACGTGGTGGTGGGGAACGACGGCGAGCCTCCCCTACTCCTGCATAATGGGGGAGCCCCCGGTAATCATTTTCTGACCCTGAAGCTCATCGGGACCCGAAGCAACCGCGATGCCATGGGCGCCCGGGTGAAATTGCGGGCCGGAGGGATGACGCAAATCGGTGAGGTGATGGGGGGAGGGAGCTACCTCTCTCAGAGCGACCTGCGATTGCACTTCGGGCTGGGCGGAAGCGCCCGGGCGGAACAGGTCGAAGTCGTCTGGCCGAGCGGCCTTCGCCAAGTGTTTCCAAATGTCCCTGCCGATAAGTTCTACGAGATCGAGGAGGGAAAGGACCAGCTCAGGCTGCAGAATTTTGTTCGCCACCGAATCGGGCAATGAAGGTCCCTCGCGACCAGTTCACAGCTCGTCGCGTACCAAAACCAGTTAAGCCTGAAGCACTACCAGCTTACGGATTCGAAACTCCTGGGCTCTAAAGGGCCGCGCTGTATACAATGCCCTCCCACGGTGTTATCATTTGCGGTGGTGCAGTGTGTGCCCCAGTCGATCCAAACCACGAATCATGGCTGCCGCCGGAATGGCGTTGGGCGGTGTTGTTGTTTTTCTTCTGGGGGTCGCCGCGCGAGCGCAGACCCAACACCAAGTAAAGCCCCCCGATGATCCTAGGGGGGTCTTCGAGCAGGCTCAGCGCGCACTCGCATCCGGGGACTACCCCGCGGCGGAGCGCGGCTTCCGCAAGGTCCTCCAACTCGACCCCGGCTCCGCGGCGGCCTACGTGAACCTGGGCGTGGTCTACATGCGGACCGTGAGGTTCGACGATGCCATTCGGACCTTTCAGACCGCTAAGAAGCTCGATCCGCAAATGGTGGGCATCGATCTGAACTTGGGATTGGTGTACTACCGGAAGCAAGACTTTGCGCAAGCGATCCCCCATTTTGCGCGCGTGCTTGCCGCCGATCCCGGAAACACCCAGGCGCACCACCTCAAGGGCATGTGTCACTTCCTCCTGGACGAGTACGAGCCCGCTGTGGAGGCGCTGGAACCGATCCTGCCGCAGGAACAGGACGACCTGGATTTTCTCTACATCCTGGGCATCTGCTATGGAAAGCTGAAGCGTGTCGAGGATTCAAGCAGGACGTTCGCGCAGCTCGTTCGCGCCGGCGGCGACACGCCCCACCTGCACTTGTTGCTAGGCAAGGCTTACCTGGACCTCTACGACAACTCAAAAGCTCGCGAGGAGCTGGACCAAGCCGCCGCCGGCGATCCCAAGCTCCCCTACGTGCACTTCAACCTCGGCGTGCTCTTTCAGAGACTCGGAATGCTGGATGAAGCCGCGGCCGAATTCGATAAGGAAATCGCCATTAGTCCGCGCGAGCCCTGGAGCTACGAGAATCGTGGGACCCTGTGGCTTGACAAGGGCGACTCTGACCGTGCCCTCCCGCTCTTTCGCGAGGCACTGTCTTTGAACCCCAAGATGCCGCTTTCCCTGGCAGGAATCGGGAAGGCGTACGTTCGCCAGTCGAAACCCGAAGAGGCGATCCCATACTTGGAACGTGCGGTCGAGCTGCAGCCGGACAGTGCTAACCTCCACTATCAGCTCGGCCAGGCATACCTGAAAGCGAATCGGAAATCTGACGCGCAAAGGGAGATGGCCGAGGCTGGAAGACTTCAGACCGAGGCCCGCGAAAAACAGGAGGCACGCATTTCGGGCAAGTTGCCCCCGCCCGAGGCGCCGCTGCCCTAACGGGCTGATGAAAAAGCCTGGCGACCTGTCATTTTGAGCCTGTTAAACAATGTGCGCGAAAGGCAGCAAGTGACAAATGTGAAGGCGATCTTCGGACGGTTATCGCCGCGCTGTGGGAAGCGCGGGGCACTCGGCATCACAGCTTTCCTTATGGGGCTCGCCATTACCGGCGTGCCGTTAGGGCAGCAAAGAGAGACTGGCGCCTTGCCCGCTTCCACTGCGCAGTCTGCCTCGGAGAAAGCTGGCCAGTCAGTCACCATCAAGGTTCAGGCTGCGTCGGTGGTCGTGGACGTTATCGTGACGGACAAGAAGGGCCGGCACGTGGGCGGTCTTGCCGCCTCCGACTTTGCGGTTTTCGATAACGGTGTTCCGCAGAAGATTGTGACCTTTGTACCCCCCAGCGGAGCGGTTCTGCATCCGCCCCTTGCGGCCGCCGCTGGCCCAGGCGGGGCCAATCAACCCGCGGAAGCGCCCGCTCCCAAGCCGCAGCGCCAGGCTATCGACCTGTCAAGCGTACGTTTCATTACCCTGGTGCTTGACCTGGGTGGACTACAGGCAGGTAGCATCGGAAAAGCCCGCGAGGCCGCGGTTCAATATCTGCAGAAGACTGTCGCGAAGGAAGATTTCGTGGCCGTCTACAGCGTTGACAGCAGCCTGCATCTGGACGCTCCCTTCACTCAAGACAAGCAACGCGCCGTCGAGGCAATCAGGCGCGCGGGACATCGAGCCTCGTCCGGTCCGATGTCTGCCAATGCGCGGATCGAAACAGAGCAAGAAATTCGCGACCTCGAATCACAGGCTTATGGATTCGGCACCCAGGCCGGCCCGGGCGCGGGCCATGAGAGCAGCTTGGGGGACCACGGAGAGGCGCAGTTTGCTGACCAGGAGCTCGCTTCGCTGCGCGCCTATCTCTGGACGCAGAGCATCTTTCAGGCCCGAACCATTTGCATGGTGCTGCGCGCCATCGCCCAGGCCTACCGCGATCTGCCCGGGCGCAAGAACGTGGTGGTTTTTTCCGAAGGTTTCATCCATTCGCCGGAAGCCAGGACGGAAATGGCGGCGGTGATCGACATGGCTAACCGCGCCAACGTCGCTTTTTACATCGTAGAGGCCGGAGGGCTCACGGCAGGCTTCGAGGCGGCGAGCAGCACTCCCGATGACCCGGCGGGTACTCGCCACGTCTACGACGCTTCTCAGCAAGGCGCCGGGTTCTGGTATGGCTTCAGCCAGTTCGACCGCTTGCGGCGGGTCGGCGGGCCGGACATGCTGCACGACGACCTGGGTCAAGTGGCCCAAGCGACGGGCGGCCTTTACATCAAGAATCAAAACGATCTGCTGCACGGCCTGGAACTCGCGGACAGCGACCTGCGCGAGTTCTACACGCTGGTCTACCAGCCTTCGGACACCCGCTATGATGGATCGTTTCACAAGATCAAGGTTGATGTTCTCACCTCCGGATACTCGGTGCGGTACCGGCGCGGCTATTGGGCCATACCGCCCGGCCAGGAGCTGATGATGACGCCTGCCGCCGCACAGCTCTTGGGCGCGCTGGAGTCTGGTTCGTTGAGATCGGCGTTTTCGCCCGACCTGAATGCCGCTCTGCTGCTCGCCGCCGATGGCAAACTTTCGGTGCCCGTGCAAGTGTTGCTGCCCGGCAAGTCAGTAAAGTTCGAAAGAGATGGCCGGACTTCCCGAGCGGGGGTCACGTTGTTGCTGGTGGCTCGCGACGCGGACGGACACCCCGTTGCGGTTCATCAGCGATTTCTCACCCTTCGCCTCGATGACCAACAGCAGCGCGAGTTCGAAAAGAAGAATCTGGAGATCGACGCACGGCTCGCGGTGCCGCGTTTCGAACCGCTGGAGGTACAGGCGATCGTCCAGCTCCCAGACGGCACAGTGGCGATCGGCGATCGCAAGCTGGGCATCGCTGCGCCTCGGCCCTTGGTTCCTGGTGTGACCAGCGTACTGCTCTCGAATTCCATCGAGCCGGCCAAGGGCGCGGCCGACCCGTCGGACCCGCTGCGTGGCGAAAACTTTCAGCTCCTGCTCTCGCCGCCCCGTTTCTCACCTTCAGACAAACTCACGGCGTATTTCGGAATCTTGCTCGATTCCGCTGTTCCCGAAACGTCTGTGCCTCACTTGCGGCTGGCTTACAGCATCGAATCGTCCGCGAGAGCCGCCAAGGTGTTCCCCGTTGAGGACCTTGCAGTCAGCGCCTCGCAGAGGTCGATCAGAGTGCTGAAGCAATTCGAGCTGACGGACTTGCCCGCCGGGCACTACACATTTCAGGTGAGTGTGAAGGATCTGGTGCACGGGGGAGCCACGTCGCAGCGGTCCGATTTTGACGTCCGATGATCGGCATCGGGGATGCGCCAACGTATGTCTCAGCAAATTTCGCCGCCGAGGCTGCCGGTTTCCGATAGAATTCCGCGGTTGGGCCTGGGCAGAGGTGTCCCCGTTATGCTGGCGTCCCTCCGCATCTCTTCTTCCTGGCCACGCTTGTGGCGGGGCTTGGGGCTGTTTTCCACGTGCCTGCTGGGTGGCTTTGTACTCGGCGGGCTTCAGGTCGAGGTGGCGCTCGGCCAGCACACCGTGAGCCTCGAAGGCAGAGTGCGAGGCGACGCCGGGGTGACCCTGCGCTCAGGCGTCAAGGTCCGAATCGAAACGGATGAAGGTAAACTCATAGCTGAGCAGCCGGCCAATTCCGAAGGCGCCTTCCATTTCGAGTACCTTCCGGAAGTGAACTGTCGCCTGATTGTGACCGCAGATGGATTTGAGCCCTACCAGGAGTCTATAGACTTTGTTTATGGGGCAAACCTATTTATTCGGAACATTACCCTAAGACCAGCGCGGAAGGTAAAAGAGAGCCTTGTCAGCGCCCCAGCGCGTTCGGATAACCTTGCTCCGAAGAATGCCAAGAGGGAGTACGAGCAAGCCGCACGCGAGCTTGCCGCGAAGAACCTCGAGGGAGCCAAAGTGCACCTCGAAAACGCGGTGAAAGAATTTCCGTGTTACGCGCGGGCGCAGACCGATTTGGGGACGATTCTGGAAGCGGGTCACGATTTCGCAGGCGCCGAAACGGCGCTAAAGAAGGCCCGCGAGTGCGATCCCGATTACATCGACTCCTATATCGTACTCGGGCAGATGCTCAACAGCCAAGAACGCTTTGCGGATAGCGAACGAATCTTGCAGGAGGGCGTGCGCCGCTCGCCCGGTTCCTGGCAGTTTTACTACCAGCTTGGCGTTGCCTACTACGGTCTGGGACAGTATTCAAAAGCACAAACCGAATATCAGAGAGTGCGTGAGCTCAACCCAATCCCTGCACCGGATTTCCGCGTCAAATTGGCGGACCTCTACCTGAAGGAGAAAGCCTACGACAAAGCCTATTCGCAAATGGAGGAGTATTTGAAAGCCGAGCCGCATGGCCGCTTCGCCGCCAGGGTGAAAAGTATCATGGAGCAAATGAAAGCGTCGGGGGTTCTGAGCCAGCCTGAGGCGGCCAAGCCGTGAGGATTAAGGATAAAGGGTGAAGGGTAAAGGACAAAGGATGAAAAGGATCTTGTGCTCGATTCACCCTTTAACCTTTAACCTTCAGCCCTTAACTTTTAGCCTTTAGCATTTAATCTTCAACCTTCAGCCTTTACCCTTTAACCTTTCCTTTAGCCTTTAGTTTTCCCTTCCTCAATCACGATGAACTGGTCGGCGTCGACACCGCTCGCGCGCTCCACAAGGCCGCTGGGCCAGCGCACTTCAAGCTGATCGACTTTCCGCGCTGTTCCAAGACCAAAGTGTTGCCGAAGGTCGTTCTGCGAAATATAGCTCGAGGCGCTCAGAACTTCCCGAACCTGGCGATGCGCGCCCGTCGTGACTGCCACGCGAGCGCCAATGGCGGAACGGTTCGATCGTGTGCCCACCAGCTTGACGTTCAGCCAGTGGTGGCCGCTGCGATTGTCATTGCGGAGGAGGGATGGCGGCTCGCTCATGTTCAAAACCAGCACATCGACATTGCCGTCGTTGTTGAAGTCACCGAAAGCGCAGCCGCGGCTGGAGTGCGGCTCCAGGACGGCTGTGCCGCACAGCTCCGACACCTCTTCAAAAGAGCCGTTGCCCAGGTTTCGATATACCACGCGAGGCGTCTTGAACTTGTAGTCCGGGTAGACCTTTTCGACCTCGGGATACACCGTGCCCGTGACATGGAAGATGTCGAGCCAACCGTCGTTATCGAAATCCGCAAAACCCACGCCCCAACATACATATTGGGTGTTCACAGCGAGACCCGCAGCATTGGTGAGGTCGTCAAAGAACTCGCCCTTCACATTGCGGTAAAGGATCGGCGTGTCGTCGCTGAAGTGGGGAAGAAACAGGTCCAAGTAGCCGTCCCCGTCATAGTCGCCGACCCCCACTCCCATATTGGCCTGCTCCTGACCGTCGTCATTCACGGCGCATCCAGACTCCATGCCCACCTCGCTGAATGTCCCGTCGTGGTTGTTGCGAAAGAGCAGGTTTGGACTCGAGTCGCAGGCCACGAACAAGTCCGGCCAGCCATCATTATTGTAGTCAAACGCCACCGCCGTGAGTCCATAGCGAGTTCCGGCCCTGAGGATGCCTGCCTTCGCGCTGACATCGGTAAAAGTCCCGTCGCCATTGTTATGGTAGAGCGCGCAAGTCTCTTGCTGGAGTCCCATCGGGCCACAATTGACCGGCACCCCCCGATATTTGCAGTAGCGACTCGAGCCCCCAACCGGGGTCCTCGCCAGATCCAGATCGATGTAGCGACTGATGAATAGGTCCAGGCGCCCATCGCGATCGTAGTCCACGAAAGTGCAGCCTGTTCCGTAACGCGGGGGCGATTCGAGGAGTCCGGCCTTCTCGGTGACATCCGTGAAGGTGCCGTCGCCATTGTTGTGGTAGAGGACATTCTGGCCATAATAGGTCAAGAACAGGTCATCGCGCCCGTCGTTGTCGTAGTCGCCCACACAGATTCCGTAACACCAGCCCGTATGCCTGAGTCCGGCTTTGGTTGTGACGTCCGTGAACGTGCCGTCGCGGTTGTTGTGGTAGAGGTGGTTGGTCGGCTCCTGGCCCGGAGGAAACCCTTCGAGACGGGTACCGGTCGGCACAAAGACATCTAGCCAGCCGTCGTGGTCGTAGTCGAAAAATGCAATCCCCGGACCATTCGCTTCCACAATGTATCGCTTCACATATTCCTCGCCGTAAACGGTGGCAGCGGTAAGTCCGGCTCGCGGAGCGACGTCCGTGAACGCGACCAGCCAAGGCTTGCCTGAAAACTTTGGGCGCGGCCCCGGTCTGACGCCACGCGACGCCATCCCTTGCGCGCCCAGTCGTGCTGCGCCGCACAGCACCATGCTCGCGGCGCCGGTGGATTGGAGAAACTTCCTGCGTGTGACGCGCATTCTCGCTCGCTCTTAATCGGGCGGGGTGTCGGTCTGGGGCTGGGCGATATTCCCGAGAATACCCGTGCGGATGTTTTGCATCGTCTTGGCAAACTTGTCGTGGGTTTCACGGTATGCCGCGAGTTCCTTCGCCGCTTCCTGGTCACGGCCCAGCCGGCGGAAAGCAAACGACAACTGGTAATGGGCGTTTGGATTTGCTGGCGCAAGCGTCACCGCCTGCTCCAGTGGCCGGATGGCCTCCTGAGCCCGCCCGGCCGAAGCCAGCGACTTGCCCAGGCCGATGAGTGCATCTGCAAATTGAGGGTCCAGGCTCGCAGCGCGCCCGAAGTGTTCAATGGCGTCGGTCCACTCGCGCGCTTGGCGGGCCATCTCTCCCAGTTCGTACTCGGCTGCCGCGTTGCGGGGATCAATTTTCAACTCCTCTTGAAACTCCGCTCGCGCCTCGTCGAGAGTGTGAGGTCCGCGCTCTCCGGCCAAGAACAAGTTTCCCAACTGGTAGTGAATGCCGACAAGGTTCGGTCGGAGTGACAAGACCTTGCGATACTCGTCGGCAGCCTCGCTGAGTTTACCCTCAAGCTCCAGAACCTCCGCATTGAACTGGTGCGCCTGGTAAGACTCCGGGGCTGTCATGAGGAGGCGCTGCGCGGCTCGAGTGGAGAGGTCGGAATAGACGTGGCTGCTGAGGTAGAGCAAATCGGGATCGTCCGGAAAGTCATGGTTAAGCGCACGAATGAAGTCAATGGCTCTATCCGATTGGTTCAAACTCATGGCGCAGCGCACTGCGTCAGTCCCAAGGGCTCGCTTCAGTTGGGAATCCGGCGTGCGCCCGTAATCTTCCTCCAGGTAAGGCAACGCTTGCTGGCAGCGGTTGCTCTCCGCCAAGCTCAGCCCGAGAAAGAAGTGCGCATTGGTCAAGGACGGTTTCAACTTAAGGGCCTCGAGCGCTTCGTGTGCGGCGTCGTCAAATCGTCCCACGGCGTAGCAAGCCGTAGCCAGGTTGGCGTGAATCTCCGCAATTCCCGGCTCGAGCTTCACCAGCGTCTCAAGGCTCTTGATGGCGTTCGCATAGTCGCCTTTTCGCAGCGCCTCCTGAGCTTCGCCGGCGATTCGCGCACGATCGCCGGCTGGCGCCTGCGCTCGCCCCGGCTTCGAGACAAGTTGAACGGCCACCGCTATGAGGAAGATCCAGATCAGCCCCAATCGCCACAGCGAACCGGCCCCCTTCTTCCCTTGCGGTCTCAAGCTTGCCATAGTTTCTCCGCTGGCCGCCTCCTATTATGCCATAATCTCGTCTCTCTCAGTCGACGGCACATCGCCGAGGGCTTTCCGAAGCCGTCCAAGGTACTGCTTGACGCTCTCCCCAGCATTATCGGCGGACATTGGCAACCTCCTTGCGGCCCAGCACGGGCTCAAGCAGCGCGTTGAGATTGGCAGAGAACTGAACCCAGAATCGCGCCATGCGGGCGAGTCGTTCCTTGCCGCTCTCGGTCAACCAGTAATATTTGCGAGGGTGACCAGATCTTGCGTCCACCCACTCCGAGTCCACCAACTTTTCAGCCTTGAGGCGGTTCAGGATCAGGTAGAGAGTGCCTTCCGCCAGACCCAGGCCGGAACTGCCTTCCAGCGTGCGAAGGATTTCCAGGCCGTACAGCCTGTTTTTCCAGAGGCTCGAAAGGATCGCCAGCTCGAGGCATCCCTTACGGATCTGAGCCTCCCACCCATCACTGTGCTCACCTGTGCTCTTCGACAAGATACTGCTCCTTACTTTATACTCTTCCTAGCTATGTATCATTCCATGATAGCATTCCCTTGTCAAGCGTTTTGTTTGGGAGACCGCACGTCCTGACGGTCGCGATAACGCTTGCTTTGGGTGGGTTGTACCGGGAACCGACAACTGGGCGCGTACGTTCGGCTTATTCGCTGGCGCCGCAGTGCGATGGTTATTATGGAAAAACGACCAATATCCAGATGGAGCGGGTCGTGGACTTCAGCGAGGTCCATTGATGATCGCGTTGACCACGGTTTGCCTTGCAGCGAGTGCCACAATCGACCGCTATCCGATTCTGTGCCGCGTCAGCACGCTCTTCCAAAAGGGGGAGGACTCGCTCGCGCATGGGGACCGAGCTCAGGCGCTATCAGACTTTCGCGAAGCAGAGCGGCTTGAACCAGCCGACTACCGCCCTCACTCGCAACAAAGTCCGATTTACTCGGCCCTCGGGGGCGCGCGTCAGGCCAAGGAGGAAAATGCGTGGGCCCTGCGCTTGAACGCAGATATAAGAGGGAATGTCGAAGGAGCCTTCACGCCGCGTAAGAGGCTCGTGAAGTGATCATCCCCGCCTGCTCCCATTCGTTGCTGGTTGTGGCACAGGAGCCGCCGTGCTTCATTCGTATCTCAGCGCCACCATCGGATCCACGCGAGCGGCGCGGCGGGCGGGAATGTAGCATGCCACAAGCGCCACGGCCAGCATCAACGCTGAAACGCTGGTGAAGGTGAGCGGGTCATAGGAAGGCACACCGACAAGCAAGCTCACCAGGA
>Ga0208457_1000502_pt1 | contig 38855 bp, 26 predicted proteins | sample June2015DPH_10_1_FD_185513 | JGI IMG/M metagenome (GOLD analysis project Ga0208457, IMG submission 185513) | Peatland microbial communities from SPRUCE experiment site at the Marcell Experimental Forest, Minnesota, USA - June2015DPH_10_150... | ecosystem: Environmental > Terrestrial > Soil >... | reverse complement strand
TGGGGCGTGGTGAAACACGCCACAAACGTGCGGAAGTTCCGAAACGATTAGCGCGGATGCGCGCCCCCTCCTCCACCGCCTCCTCCCGAAGGATGTGACGAAGAGGAAGACGAGGAGCCGGAAGAACCTCCCGAGCCGCGGCTGCCGCCCCAAGCCCCTCCACCCGAAGAGCCGGAACTGGGCCGTGAGGAGCCTCCCCCCGAAGTGTGCGCTGGCGCCGGCGTCACAGTCGGACGGGGTGGGAGAGAGGCCCGCGGCATCGCCGGAGTTGACGTCGAACGCGCCGGCTGAATCACCCTTGCCGTAGGCGGCAAAGCTTTCCCTTCTATGGCCGTGGGCGTCTTGACTTCATTTGAAGCTATCGCGCCGTTTGCACGGTTTGGCGGATTGTTCGCGTTTACGAAACGGTGTTCCTGTGGATCGTAAGTGATCGACGATCCAACGACTGGCGTTGCCGCTCGGCCCGCCGTATTCCCCGCATACAACATACGCGACACCCGCGGCGGCGCCGCACTGGTTACGAGGCCACCCGTGAGAGTTTCCCTTGGCGCCTTCTTCACCACGCTCCATTTTTCCGTGCTTGCTATCGCCAAGGGCTGTCCGATTTCTCGCCCCTGAACCGGGTACACGCCCTTTCCTATATTCACCGGTGTCTTGCCGCTCTTGTCCAGCGGATGAAGCGGCACGATGCCCACCTTCGTACCGGAGTGTATCCACACGGCAGTCACCGGGTGCCACCTCATCGGGCGTCCGAAACCAAAACCTGCGGGGTTCCAGCACCAGCCGTACATCGGCGAGGAAATCCAGCCACCATAGTGATAGGGCAGCCAGCCCCATTGCGCGGACCCGATAAATGTCGGGCCAAAGAGCGGATCGGAATACCAATCGCCGAACGAGAAGGGAGACCAACCCAAGCCCGCTCCAAACGGCCTCCAGCAGTTGCCGAAGCCCCCCATCGAAAACCATGACCCAAATGTGTAGAGATCCGCAAACCCCGCGGTGTAGTTGGGCGAGTTCACAAACTGGCTGGAAGAATTTATCGCCGCGACCTCGCTCTCGATGCGCCCGGAAACCCAGTGGTCAAAATCGTCGCTATCCGCCGCGCGCCCGATGACCATGTCGCCTGCATTGCCCGCATGGACTGAAAGAGACTGGCCCTTTTCCAGCGGCGTGGAATGATCGTTGCGCAGCACCGCAGCGCTGCCCCGCTCCACCTTCACCGTGCTGCCATCGTCAAAATTGTCCACCCGGAACGTCGTCCGCCCACTCGCCTCCACGCTAAAGTCCCCGCCGGTCACGCTGAAGTAATCGCCGCTTGCAGGATTTACATAAAAGGACGCGCTTCCCTGACGCAGAACCAGCCGCGTGATACGCCCGCCGTCATGCAACGACAGATCGTAAAACTCCAGCACCGTGTTCCCGCTCAAGAAAGCCATCGCACCACTCTCGAATTCCACCTCAGTGCGCCCGCTGCCGGTGGCCAGGACGTAACCTTCGCGGAGCGGGAGGTTTAGAACAGCCTGTTCCCAGGTCGCATTGCCTTCAGCGAGTGGATCGTCATGGAAACTCCGCGCGTACCGGACATCGCCCTGAATCAGGCTCAGCCGCACAATGCGCGCGTGACTTGCATCCGCCAATGTGACCGAAGGCATCACCACAGAGATGGCCAAGACCAGCAGGCCGATGAAGTATGCAAAGCGTTTCATGGGGAACCTCGATGGGGCGCATCCCTCTATCTCTTAGACGATAGCGCAAGTTGGCAGGTTGCGATAGATATAAGGAGTACAGGCCGGTCACCTAGAAAAGCACTGGCCTTCAAGACTAGCTTTGTCCGATTACCGGAAGTTTCCCGACCCAGAGGATTAAGGACCGCCTGGATACCTACTCCATTCCATGGCTGGATCGGATGGGTCCGATGAGAAAACTGACAGCCAACTGTATGAAAATAAACACATTAAGTGTGGTTTTCCCCGCCCAAGTAAATCTACTGTGGGCCGTCCCTTCTGAACCGGGAGTTACTTCAAGCCAGGTCCCGGGCGATTCGCGAAGCGTTCTCAAAACGGTGAGTCTCCTCCTTTGCGCTCCAGGAGTTCACGCAAACATGCAAACCGGGCAATCTGCTATCATTTTGCGGCCATGCCAAAAATCGCATCGCGCGTTTCACAATTGACAGGCGAAGGCGCGCTGGCGGTTTTCACCCGCGCCAAAGAACTCGAAAAAGAAGGCCGGTCAATCATTCATCTGGAGCTCGGCGAGCCGGACTTTCATCCCGCCGCGCCGGTGGTGGATGCGGTGAGAGCGGCTGTTGCCTCGGGACGCGATCGCTACGTTTCGACGCGGGGGCTTCCCGAACTGCGCGCGGCCATCGCCGATTATCTGCAGCGCACGCGCAAGCTGGACGTCGCGGCGGAGCAGGTCCTGGTTGCACCGGGCTGCAAAATGGCCCTGGCGCTGGCAATGATGGCGTTGATCGAGCCCGGCGACGAGGTTCTTTATCCCGACCCGAGCTTTCCCATCTATCCCTCGTTCACACGGGGCCTGGGCGCAAGGGCCGTTTCCTATTCGCTTCTAGAGAAAAACAGTTTCCAGCCGGACCTCGCGGAAATCGCCGCGAAGGTTTCGCAGAAGACCCGCATGCTCATCTTTAATTCGCCGAACAATCCCACTGGCACGGTTTTCAGCGACGCGGCACTTGCGCAGGTCGCCGAGCTTGCCGAAAAGCAAGACCTGTGGGTCCTGGCCGATGAAATTTATGCGCGCATTGTTTTCGGTGGCGAATACAAATCCATCTGGATGCTGCCGGGAATGGCGGAACGTACCGTCATCATTGATGGTTTCTCAAAATCCTTTGCCATGACGGGCTGGCGGTTGGGCTATGCCGTGGCGCAGAAGCGCGTGATCGACGCCCTGGACATGCTCGTGCTCAACACCTTCACCTGCACCGCGGAATTCTCCCAGGTGGCGGCAATCGAAGCACTCAACGATTCCACGCACGCCGTGCCTGCGATGGTCGCCGAATATCGCAAACGCCGCGACATTTTTGTCGAAAGACTGAACAAGATTCCCGGTTTCCGCTGCCAAATCCCGGACGGCGCCTTCTATGCCTGGGTGAATATCGAAGACACCGGAATGAGCGCGGAAGCTGTGCAGGGACTTTTGCTGGAAGAAGCCGGAGTCGCAGCTATTGCCGGTGCCGCGTTCGGCGCCGAGGGCAAGAATTACTTGCGCTTTTCGCTGGTCAGCGCTACCCATTTACTGGAAGACGCACTGGAGCGCCTCCAACGCGTGTCCTTGCATTGGCGCGCAACTACCCACGCGACAGCGCTGTGACCCTAGGGAGAACTGAAGCCATGAGCCAATCCTCCGGACTCAAACATATTCCCTGGAACCAAGTCGTGCGTGAACCGCTCAACGACAAGATCGACCGGGAGATGCTCCACGGCGACAAATTGATGCTCGCGCGCGTGTTTATGAAAAAAGGCGCGCACGTGCCGAAGCACCAGCACCACAACGAGCAGGTCACCTACATCCTGGAAGGCGCGCTGAAATTCGCGATTGACGGAAAAGAAATTGTCGTGAAAGCCGGCGAGGTGCTCTGCATTCCTTGCAACATGCCCCACGAAGCCTGGGCCCTGGAAGATACGCTGGACCTGGATGTGTTTACGCCGCCGCGCGAGGACTGGCTCAACAAAACGGACGATTACCTGCGCCACGGGCGTTAGGCTTCAGTAGAGTCCGTGATTCGAGCCTCCGGCCACGACCTTGCCGTCGATTACGGATAGGGTGTAGTCGTCTCCCTCGCCCTTCCATTTCGCAACATCGAACGTCATTCCCTTTGTCGCGCGGTGTGCGGCTATTTCCTTGAACTGCAGCGGTGTTTTTCTCCGGCAAACCTCGGGGCGGTTCTTCGTCTCCAGAAAATAGGCCGGCCCGCCCACCACCTTGGCTTGGCCATCGGGCTCAATCAGCACCGCCCCATTCTCGTTTACGGCGATGGCGCGCACCTGATCCGCCCAGCCGTCCTGCAGGATGCGCGCCATAAAGACCAGCAGGCGCCCCAAGCGGTCGCGCTTCACGAAATGCGTGTCGGTGATCGTTCCGGCAAGCAAGGGGATGCGCAGAAAATCGCGGGAAATTGTGACTTTGTTGCCGTAGGGGTCCGCAAGCGCCTCCGGTGAGTGAATCGTGTCAATGATGGAAGCAAACGAAAACTCTCCCAGAATGGCCAGCCCCGCGCTGGAGCCGCCCATGGGCTTTCCCGCGGCGATATGGCGGTTGAGCGCGTCCTGCACGGGCGTGTCCTGCCAGAAGCGCAGGTAATTCGACTGGTCGCCCCCGGCGAAGAAGATGACCTCCGCCTTCTCGATGATGTCCGCGACTTTCTTGTCGTCGGAATCTTCACGGTCGGAAAAGACGATCGTGCCCACGGAATTGAGCGGGCAGAGCGCGGCAATCTCCCCATTGAATTTGCGCGCGTAATCGTCCTCGGTGTCTGCGCGCAGGATCAGGAAGTCGCCCCCGTTGGCGCGCTCGCACAGGAAACGGAAGGCCGGCTCCAGCTTGCCTCCGCCGCCCATCAGCGCAAAGCCGCCGCGCGGCTGGACAACCTTATCCGCTTCCCTGCCGGTTCGAAAATATTTCCATTTTGCGCTCGCGCTGGTCACAAAGTGCGGTTGAAACAAGACGATGAAGCAGGCAATTAGGATTCGCTGGCGGGGAGGCATGGATGTCCTTGAGACTCGCCTGCTTTGATATCTGGTTTCTCGAGGGCCGTCAAGCAAGAGCTCACGGTTCAAATCTTCGCCAGGGTTTACTGCGAATTGAATTGACAGCGTTTTCTCGCTCTTGCATACTCACGCCATTCAGGTCAGTCGCGGGGGTGACGGAGTTGCGCATCCTTCCGAAGGGTCTTTCATCCTCTTTTCTTGAGCAGATCATCGCTCTCGTCCGCCCAGGCGAACTCCAATCCGGTTTGTAATCTCGCTGCTCAGTTTCAGCGGCTTTCATTCTACGTCCATCTCAAGATCGCCCTTCTCCAAAGCTGGACCGGAAAGAAGGAAACAACAGATAGGGGGACTCCATGCTTTCTCTTTATAAGTGGTGGTTTTCTATATTGCTGGTCCTGGTCTGCCTGCCGGTCATTCTGAGCGCACAGACCTCCCAGGGCCGCATCAGTGGCCAGGTGACGGATTCCACGGGCGGCGTCATCGCAAAAGCCAGTGTGACCATTGAGAATCTGGGCACGCATGTGAAGCGCGTGCTGGAAACGAACGACGTGGGCGACTATGTCGCCCCGGCGCTGGAGCCGGGGTTTTACTCCATCACCGTTCAGGCCACAGGTTTCAGTAAGGTCATTCGGGGGCGCGTGCAGATCGAAGTGGCCAACGACTTGAAGATCAACTTTGAGTTGAGGCCCGGGACACTGTCGGAGATTGTCGAAGTGAAAGGCGAAGCGCCTCTGACTGAATCCACCAACGCCGTTCTCAGCGGTGTCCTCTCGAATCAAGCCATCAATGAACTCCCGTTGCAGGGCCGCGATTTCCAGAATCTGCTCCCCTTGCACCCGGGCGTTCAGCGCGATCCCGGCGGCGGCTTTCACACGCTAACTTCCAACGGACTCCGGCCCGACGACAACAATTTTATGATCGACGGAGCCAACGACAACGACGTCTACTACGGCGAAACGGTCGTAAACGACGCCGGCATCTCCGGCACACCCGCCAGCACGCTGCCACTGGACTCGATTCAGGAATTCAACACCCAGGAACAGCCGCAAGCCGATTACGGACAGAAACCGGGCGTGGTGGTGAATATTGGTATCAAATCCGGGACAGATCAGGTTCACGGCACGGCTTACTACTTCCACCGTAACGCTGCGTTCGATGCCCGGAACTATTTCAATCCAAGTCCCGAGCCGATTTCCTCCCTCTTACTCCACCAGTTCGGCGCATCGATCGGTGGGCCGATTGTGAAGGGCAAGTTGTTCTACTTTGCCAACTACGAAGGTGTTCGAAGTAAAGTCGGGAATCCCCTCACGGTGGACACCCCTGTCACCACTTCCCTGGTCGGGCGGGTTGATCCAAACGCCATCGATCCGACCGAATACAGCATTGTGGACGCGGCGAACGCAGCGGGTTGCGGAATTACCCCGCTGCCAACAACCTGTAATGCGTTGAGTCTGTCGGTTGCCAAGTATTTTCCGACCAACCCGGGCCTCACTGTCAGTTCGTCAGATCCGGCATTGATGAGTACGGATTTTAATAACCAGAATCGTGCGGACAATGCCGTGTTCAAGGTCGATTACCATCCGAACGAGAAAAATGTGATTTCAGGCCGCATGGTATACGCAAACAGCGATCAGATCGAAGAGGATGCCAAGCCCGTGGCCGCTCAGTGGCTGAGTCAAGCGCAACCGATCACACAAGTGATCGGGGCGGACTGGGCCTGGGTGCCGAATTCACTGATCACGAACGACGTGCGGTTCAGTTACAATAGCTTTTACGAGAAGATCCAGCCCGTCGATGCGAACGTCAGTCCCGCGAAGTACGGGCTCAACACCGGAGTCACTGACCCACGGTTGTTCGGCTTCCCCAGCATTTACGAAAGCACGTCGGACATGGATCCCCTCGGCGGAAATTACAGTTGGCCTTTGTGGACGACGCCGAGTCACACGCAGAACATCTCGGATACATTTGCATATACAAGAGGAAAGCACACGCTCAAGGTTGGAGGCATCTATAGCTGGGGTGGGGTTGATTATTTGCGCGCCACGGAAGGCCGCGGCGAGGTGGACTTTCATTACCTAGAGGACTATATCGCAGGCAATGTGCGTTCCTGGTATCTGCAATATGGAAACCCCGCCAGGAATGTCTCCCTGAAGTCCTTCGGCCTCTTTGCCCAGGACGACTACCGGATTAGCAGGCGAGTCACGCTGAATCTCGGCATCCGCTATGATGTGACTTACCCGATTAAAGACCAAAACAACCTGCTGGCGAATTTTACGCCAACACAGGGACTCGTTCAGATGGGGCAGGGTATGAGTGAACCCTACCAAACGAACTACAATAACGTGTCCCCTAGACTGGGCGTGGCCTGGGATATCTTTGGGAACGGAAAGACTGTGCTTCGCTCGGGTTTCGGCATGATCTACATTCAACCGTCGATTCGCACGTTCATGTTCAGCGGTGGCGGGCTGAATCTGAACCCCAGCGGCCTGACGAAAGTCACCGACAACACCGACGGCTCACAAACGATTGTTCCGGGAAACGGGAATTTGACGTCTTTCTACGTCGACGGAGGCGATCCAAGCCTTATCAACTGGAATAATTCTGGTCCGCCGATCTTTCCCGACGTGAACAACACGGGATTGAACACGTGCAGCACGGATGTGCCGTGCAACGTGTTCGCGGTCAACCCCAAGCTAAATACGCCCTACGTCTTGAATTGGAACTTGAACCTGCAACAGCAACTGACGCCCAACACCGTCCTGCAAGTTGCTTATGTCGCAAACCATGGCGTGAAACTCTACAGCATCACGGATCCCAACCAGGCTGATCCGAGCCTAGTTGTGCAAAATCCGTTGTACGAACCGGGAGATTTTGATGGCACCAACATCATCGCGGAGCAGATGGCGCGTCCATACACCACCAACTGTCCGACGTCAGTCTTGGGAGGGCTCGGCAAAGGCGGACCTTGCTTTCCGTACCTCGGATTCTTCAACTACCTTGGCAACCAATCAACTTCGAGCTACAACAGCCTTCAGGTCACACTGACCAAGCGTTACTCGAAGGGCTTGTACCTGCTCGCCGGTTACACGTTCTCTCACGCCATCGATACCGCCGGTGCAACCACAAATCTCGCGGATGTTCCGCAGAATAGCCTCGACTTTGCGGCAGAGAAAGGCAGTGGCGACTACGATATTCGCCACCGCTTCACGTTTTCGGCGACATACGAACTTCCCTCTGTTAAGTCTTTTGCCCAGATGCTGGAGGGCTGGCAGATCACGAGCCTGGTGACCCTGCAGGGCGCCTATCCCGTTGAATTCTACGATGGCGGAAACGATTTCACGGCTACCGGCGAAGGCGAACTTGACGCAGGCAATGACCGCTGGAACATTCTGGGTCCACCGTCCGCCGTGAAGTTTTCCAAGAATGGAAATCCGTTTCCGTTGCTGGATCCGAGCAGCGCGCCTTGTCAACAAGCCGTCAATGGGGACCCAGGCCTGGAAGCGTCTCTGGAAGCCAATGGCGGGTGTTTCGACATCAATGGGACTATTCTCTACCCGAATGCTCCCGGGACCTTTGGGAATATGGGCCGGAACATCTTCCGCGGCTTTGGATTCTACGATTGGGACGCTTCGCTCGGGAAAGTGTGGAAGTTGAACGATCGCTTCCGGCTACAATTTCGAGGCGAACTGTTCAACGTTCTGAACCATCCTCTGATGTCTACAAGTTCGATCCGGAAGAATCTCTACTTCAGCGGATTTGGGGAAGTACGAGGCACGCCCGATGTGTGGGCTTCGAACCCGGTGATAGGGTCTGGAGGATCCCGACATATTCAATTGGGACTGAAGGTAATTTGGTAGGTGTGAGAAAAGTAGAAACCGGGCGAACGGATCAGCGGCTCGCCCGGTTTCGATTTGTGTAGGCTGTTGCTGGCTCCATTCCAGCCCACCTAAAGGCAAAGCGAATCCTCTACTTGCTTACGGGGGGAAGATATTCCTTCTGATATTTTGCGAGGTCCACCTTTTGCCAATCGCCGCGCATGATTCCTTCGCGGATCTGCTCCGGCTTCTTGCCCCGGCGCGTCTGCTCGTAGGAATAGAACGCTTCCTTCATGCAGATGTTGCAGCCGGAGCCATGCCGGCTCACAAAACAATCCAGAAGACTGCCGTGGCCTTGGCTGCGGTCGCAATGGCAATAGCAAGGCTGCTGGTAGAGCACTTTCTCCACGCGTCCTGCCACCACATAGGCGTTGAAGATCAGCTTGTCGGTGAACAAGGAAGGTTCCATCGTTGGTGGCAGCTCGCCCTGCGGGGGCTGTGCATGGTACGCGGGGACGGGTTCATCGGTGGAAGTGTGTTGCATCCCAGGCATCGGCGGGGCCTGAGACGCGGCAAATTGCGGAGCCAACAACAGGGCCGCGGCGGTCAGCAAAAGCACGCCACATATCAGAAACTTGGCAAAGTGTCGCATGGAACCCCTCTCTCCGGCTGGGACGGTGTAACCCCACTGTACGTGGGCGTGGGGCGAAATTCCAGTTGCGTGCCGCATCCGGCAACGGTCCCGGGCTGCAGCGTGACGGTTTCGAGCGCTCTGCTATAAGTTTTATGAGAAGAGAAGCCTAACCCATGCGCCCGGCAAGTTTGCCAAGGCGGTTAGGCCTAGGGCGTCGGGCCAGCCACGGCCTATGCGGACTCTGGGGAATCAGCGAGAAGGTCACGGCGGGCATGTAATGCACGTTCGGCCACGTGCTTTTCGCGTAGGTGGCGCTGCACGCGGCGGCCCCACGAACGGACGAAGGTGTAATTCAGAGCGCCGCCAATCGCCGAACTGGCCAAAGGCACCATACGGCCCACCCACTTCTCCGCGCTTTCTTCGCCGATGCGCACGGCCAGGCGGCCTGCCAGCCGCGGCGCGAGTTTCTCCACCATCTGCTTTTCGGCCAGATCCTTGCTGAAGTCGATTCCGGCCGCCGCGGCCGCCGCCATCCACAATTCAATGCGCTGATCGGTCCCCTTTTCTTCAAAGCCGTAGAGCAGACAAAGCCGCTGGATCAAGCGCAAGGTGATGACCGTCAGCAGGCTGGCGTCCGGCAGGAGGGTCATTATGCCACCCAGGCCAAAGCCTGCTCCCTGTGCCAAAGCCAGGCGCTGTGCGTCGTGGATCAGCCGGTCGGCAATGGCGTCCAGCTTGTCCAAGGGCACATCCTTCATTCGGCCAAAGTGGGGCACCCACAACTCATGCTTCTGGGACAAGTACTTACGGAAGTCTTCCGGGTCGATCTCGACGGAGCGCAGTCCCCGCAGCATGCCAAAGCGCAGGAACCTTCCGAAGGTCCTCCCTGCCAGCGACTTGGGTAACCGTGCCATGGACTTAAGCATCCTATGGCGTTTGGAGCCGGTCAAGGAGCGTTATGTTGCATGCAACGGACCGGGGGAGTATTGACCTGCTAGCGCCATTAGGACTGAGGTCCTACTTGACGCGGAACGCGATTTAGGTAAACTGCGCTTTTCGATATGGCGACACTCGCTCCATTCATGCCGGCCGAAATCACTACGGACCTGGAGTTTCCGCAGCGCGAGGCGGCCTTTTTCTATGGGCTTTTCCTGCGCGGGCATTCCGCGGAGAGGCTGCGGCAGGATATCGAAGTGCCACCCGCGGTGCTGGCCAAGTGGCACAGGGAAGTGGAGCGCGAGCCGCAACTCCGCGATTTGCTAGGCCGCATGGTGGAATACCGCCGGCACGTTTTGGCGATTTTCGATTCGCTGATCGGTTGCGAAGTGCAAAACCGCCGCGTCCAGTAAAACGTCCGCCCCAGGCGACCCTCGTTCAAGACTTCTTCCTCCGTTCGACGTGAATCCCCCCGCTGCGATTTCACCATGGCAGGCAACTTACGGGCATCTTTCCCCCGTCTAACCTAACTTCCGCGCTCGTCGGAGCGAACTGTTCTGTTTGCAAGGGGTTGTCATTTCATTCCGTCACTATGTCGTGGGTTCATGCCAAGTCTTGACCGCCTTCATGACCTCCGCCGGTATTTGCAGCGTCGCATAGATTTCACGGTGGATCGGTTCCGGAGTGGTGCCCTTGCGAATCTTCAGCACCTTTCCCTCTTTGGTCGGCAACACCACCGTGACTACCTGGTGCGTGCGCAGTTGTCCGCGCAGGGTCCACCAGGAGGTGTGCACGCCGCGATCCAGGAAGCGCTTCTCGATGGCCACCAGCAGATGGTAGGCCAGGACACAGAGGAAGATATGCGTCTGCGTGCGCTTTTCCAGATGGTGGAAGATGGGCCGCTCCAGTAGCGGACTCTTCATCGCCCGGAAGGCTGCCTCCACCCGCGTCAGCAAGATGTAGGTGCGCCAGATCTCCTCGGCGGTCAGGTCCTGCCGGTCGGTCTTCAGCACGTAGCCGCCGTCCAGTTTTTCCGCGATGGATTTTTTCTCGCTGTTCTCTTGCCAGATCAAGGTTTTGCGCTCGGCTTGGTAGTCCATCCGGTAGTAGCGGGCTACCCGCGGGTAGCGTTCCTGGAGCCGACCGATCGCCTGGTGAATTTTTTTCTCTTCCTGCAACTGGCCTTTCTCAATGCGCGCCTGCAGTTTCCCCAAGTCTTTCTTCAAGCGCTGCTCGTGGCTCTCCCGAATGGCGCGGTCCTTCTCTTCGCGCCCCTCGCTCAGGCAGAGAAGGTAAACCTCGTCCCCTTGCTGTCGACGCTTGATGCGCACCGGCGATTTCTCCTGATCAGGATTACGCGGCGAAGGCACTCGGATCACCTCTTCCCAGTCGTCGCTCTGCTCGAACTCTCCGAGCCACGCATTTCGCTCCGGCTGCCGGCCCGCCACAAGATAGTGAAATCCACGCGCTCGAATCGCGGCCAAGTCTTCCTCATAGGCCATGCCGCGATCCACCACCACGGTGGCGCCCGCTTTCGAGCCGGTGCGCTTCTCCAAACTATCCAACATCTCTCCCACCGTCGTACGGTCCTGGCGGTTGCCGTCGAAGACTTCATGCGCTTTAGGAAAACCGTCGCGGTCCAACACCAGACCTACGAGCACTTGCTTGCAATCGGGCCGCTTATCCCGCGAGTAGCCACGCTTGGCCTGCGGATTACTCTCGGCTTGGCCTTCGAAGTAAGTCGAGGTCAGATCGTATAGGTACAAGGTGTCGTCGAGATGAAACAACGTTTTCTCGCGCTCAGCCAACTCCGCTTCGATCAGCTCGCGGTTCGGATACAGTCGGTCCAAGTTGCGGTACAAAGCATCGTCGTGCAGCGAGGAAAAATCCACGCCCAGAAGGTCGGCCAGAGCGGTACCCCGCATCCAATCCGGCATGGCATGCTCGGACAGAGGAAAGATCAGACGGTTCAGGGTCATCGCTTCACTCAGCAGGCAGGTTCTGTCTGACAGTCCGGCGTGCTGCAAGATTTCCCGCAGCCCTAACTGTTGCCAGATTTGATGGCCCACATGAACCGTTCCGGCCTCACGGGACTCTTCCATCGTCACACGCTCGGGATCGACGGTGATCGTGGCGCTGGCGGGAGCGGGCGATTGCTCCGCAGAAGCTTGCCGTCCTCGGCGGACCTTTTTGACCAGCGTTTCGATCGGTACATCGGCGGGGGGAAAGGAACTCTGTCCCTGCAAGCTGGCCTGCAGGCGGTGAGCCAGATCCAACCAATGCTCCCGGGGAGCCGGGGCCAGAGAGCCGAGCGAGCAGATGATGCGCTGACGGGGACCCTTGGGGGTGTGTTGAGACTCGACGAGGAGGAAGTTGGTGTAGGTTTTGCCCTTGTGAGTCTTGCTGGTTTTTCGGAGGTACACAGGACACTACATATATCACCAACGTAGTTGTGTCAATACAAATATCACATTTATTCGTCACTATTTACGACTTTCAGCTAGCTCTTATTGAAACGAGAAGACTTGTCTGTCTAAAAAGCGAAAAATTAACTTTCGATCGCGGAAGTCGGGCTAAGTAGAATCGGGGCCAAGTCTCTTCGAATGAACAAGATTACTCAATTGACGCCGTCTATCCGTAGGATTAGAATCCAAAGGTCGTAAGGGTGTCTCAATGTCAAAGATTCTTCGGACTTTTTCCGCGTATCTAACAAGTATCGCGTTTCTCGCCTTGCCGGTGTGCGCACAGCAGGCACAACAGCCCCAGGATCCCGGAGCCCAGCTTCCTCCCGCAAATCAAAAGCTGAGCAAAGAACAAAAGCAAAAAATGAAGAAGACCCTCAAGGAGTTGGAGGGTCCTTACCGGACTTGGCTGAACGAGGACGTCATCTACATCATTTCGCCAGAAGAACGTAGCGCCTTTCTGCAACTGGAAACGAACGAAGAACGCGAGCAGTTCATCGAGCAGTTCTGGCTGCGCCGCAGCAGCAACCCGGATCTGCCGGACAATGACTTTAAGGAAGAACACTATCGCCGCATTGCGTATGCCAACGAGCATTTCGCTTCCGGCATTCCTGGATGGAAGACGGATCGCGGGCGCATTTACATCATCTGGGGCAAACCCGACGAAATCGAATCACACCCCACTGGCGGCACCTACGATCGCCCCCAGGACGAAGGCGGCGGGTCCACGACGACGTATCCCTGGGAAACATGGCGATACCGGTATCTGGAAGGGATTCAGGAGAACGTCATATTGGAGTTTGTGGATCCCACCGGTTCGGGCGAATACCACATGACCATGGATCCGTCTGAGAAGGACGCCTTGCTCCATGTTCCCAACGCTGGTCTGAGCGATCTGGAAGCCATGGGCATGGCCTCGAAAGCCGACCGGTTCTCCCGCTCCGATGGCACGTATCTTCCGACGACGATGGGCGGCACACCTTCGAGCCTGAACGAGTTCACGCGCCTGGAACTTTACGCCAAGGTGCAGCGGCCGCCGGAAGTAAAGTACAAGGACCTGGAAGCGCTGGTGACTTCGCGGATGGTGCGCGATCAGCTCCATTTCACGTATCGCACCGATTTCATGAAAGTAACGAGCGACACCGTGCTGGTGCCCGTCACGGTGCAGATTCCCAACCACCAACTGCAGTTCAAATCCAAGGACGGTGTGCACTCCGCTTCGATGAACATTTTCGGGCGTGTGAGCACGTTGACCGGCCGCACCGTGCAGACCTTTGAAGATTCCGTCAGCAAGGATTTTCCAGACTCGCTTTTCCAGCAGTCCGTGAAGCTTTCTTCCATTTATCAAAAGGCGCTGCCGTTGCGTCCGGGATTGTACCGGCTGGACCTGGTCATCAAGGACGTGGAAAGCGGCAACGTTGGCGTGGTGAACGCGCGCCTCGCTGTGCCGCGGTACGAGGATGAAAAGCTGGATGCCAGCACTTTGATTCTCGCGGACCAGATCGAACACGTCCCTGCGAAGCAAATTGGCACGGGCCAGTTTGTTCTGGGCTCTTCCAAAGTCCGGCCACGCCTGGACGGCGATTTCACCAGCGCCGACAAGCTGGGCATCTATCTTCAGGTGTACAACCTGAAACCCGACGAGAAGACCCACAAGTGCAATGCCACTTTTGTATACACCGTCAAGAAGGGCACCGAGCAGGTCATGCAGTTCAAGGAGACTTCGGAGGAAATGAAGCAGACTGGCGACCAGGTCACCATCGAACGCCTGCTCCCTCTGGCAACCTTGGCGCCGGGTAAGTATACTCTCGAGGTCAGCGCCACCGACGCATCATCGCAAAGCAGCATTTCGCGGTCGGCTGACTTTTCGATCAGGAACCCTTTAGAACCCAAGACTGCGGCGAACGCTACACCGGGGAGGTAAACCACGTGAAGCACGGCTCCCTCCTGTGCTTCGGAGTATTGTTAGCCTCCGCTATGGGTGTGAGCTGGGGCGCTCTTCCTGCAACGGCGCAAACTTCACCAAAGCCTTCCTCTGGGACGGTATCCGGCGTGGTGCGTGACTCCGCCGGCATTCCACAGCTTGGCGCAACCGTGGAAATGTTCTCGGAGACGCCGGGGGTCCTCGCGGCGCGTCAGTTCCTGACAAATACACAAGGCATTTTCAAGGGCGATAAGCTCGCGCCGGGTTTCTATACGGTTCGCGTGACGCTGGCCGGATTCCTGCCCAGTCTTGAGAAGCACATCCGCATCTCCTCGAATCTGACGACCGTGGTGCGCGTCCAACTGGAATCTATGTTCGCCTCGGTCGAGCAACTCCGCCGGCCGCCCCCCAACGGCGCCGCGGAGCCTGATGATTGGAAATGGGTATTGCGTTCTGCTCCGGGTCTGCGCCCCGTACTCCAGTGGACCGAAGACAACGCTCTCTCCGCCTCCACGATGGTGATGGAAACGAATACTTACCGTCCACACGGCCGCGTCGAACTCACCAACGGCGCGCGGCGTCCCGGCTCCATTTCCAGTATTGGCGGCGCGCCAGGCACTTCTTTTGCCTACGATCAGCCCATTGATCGCTACAATCGCATCGTCTTTGCAGGACAGGTCAGCTATGACCAGGACTCTCCCGCTGGCGGCCTGGCCGCGATTTGGCTGCCTACCGGTTCTTCGGCTACCGGACCGCAGAGCACCATCGTACTTCGCGAAGCAAAAATTGGGCCGCAGGGTCCCACCTTCCGCGGGGTGCGTCTCGATCAAACTGGGTCGCTGACCTTTGGCGAGCGCTTCCTGCTGCGCGTAGGCGGCGAATATGTTCTTGTGGGCGCCGGCTCTTCCGCGTGGAGCGTCCGTCCGCGATTGAAATTGGAATCCCGCCTTGCTTCCAACTGGTATTTGAATTTGATCTACGCCTCTCTGCCCACCAGTGGTGTCCCAAGTGATACCCTCGCTTCCGATCTCATCGCTGGGAACGCTCCTGGCAATTTGAGCAACGCCCTCAATCAGCTCGACACCTTCCCGGCATTGCTTTGGCGCAACGGCCGGCCCGTTCTTGAGAATGGCCAGCACGAAGAAATGGCCTTGGAACACAAGATGGGAAGCCGGGGTGCGCTCCAAGTGGCTGCCTTCCACGACGATAATCGTGACGTCGCCATATATGGCCGCGGCATGGAGCTGCCGTCTTCTGAGTTTATTCAGGATTACTACTCGAAAGGATTTGCCTACGACGGAGGATCCTCTTCGGACTGGGGTGCGCGTTTGGCCTTGCGCCAAAAGATCACTGATGACGTGGAATTCACGACCGTCTATGCGTTCGCGGGTGCGCTCGTTCCCACCAGTGACGACGACGGAGTGCTACGCGAGGCGCTCCGCACGATGCCACGCCATTCTCTCGCCGCCAAGGTCAGCGCCAAAGTTCCCCGCACGGGCACCAGCCTCAGCACTGGTTACAAGTGGGTGAGCGGCATGAGCGTGTCTCGCGTAGACCCCTATGGTGAGAGCATCTATCAGATCAATCCCTACCTGTACATCGGCATTCGCCAGCCTCTGCCGAAGTTTGCGCTGGGGCGTTGGGAAGCCAACGCAGAATGCGACAACCTGTTTGCGCAAGGCTATGTGCCCCTGAGCACACCGGAAGGTTTGGTGCTTCTGGTGCCCGCATTTCGGAGCTTCCGAGGGGGTTTGAGCCTGCAATTCTAGTTGGATGTGAGCTTCTGGAAAGTTGTATTCATCCTACCAGAAAGTGGAAGTCGCTTCGCCGGAGTTCGCCCTGACTCTGGAAGTGATTGAATCATAAGCATTTGATATGATGGCAACCTACCAAAGATTGGAACACGAGTTGCACACTATATATTAGTGACGGAGCCTGTCAGTCGGTCTTAGCCATGAAGGAGAATCTGAGAGTACGGGTAGGTGCGGTCGTGCTCGCGTTGGCAACGCTGGCGGCGGTGACCTTTGGCTGGATCAACTTCCGTCAGCGCTCCCAGTTTGATCTGGTCGATGATGGCGTTGCCTGGTCGGACAGTGCGGCAGGTATTGAAGCATGGCGCGTGGCTCCCGATTCTCCTGCGGCGGGCGCAGGGATCCGCCCCGGCGACCTTCTCCTGACCATCAACGATTCTGCCGTTCCTAACGCGGCGCACGTGGCGCGCCGCCTGTACCGCGCGGGCCTTTGGACGCAACTCCGCTACAAGCTCACGCGTAATGGGGAAGAGTTTGAAACCCGCCTGATCACCACTCCCGCGCATAAGCCGATTACCGTCGAGAACTACCTGCGGATTGTCGGCCTGCTCTATCTTTTCATTGGACTGTTTATTTTCATCCGGCGGTGGAACGCGCCGCGCGCGGTGCATTTCTATGTTTTCTGCCTGGTCTCGTTCATTTTGTACTCGTTCCAGTACAGCGGAAAACTGGACGCCTTCGATTTGGAAGTCTATTGGTCCAGCGTGGCCGCGCGACTCCTGGCACCGGCGCTGCTGCTGCACTTTGCCCTCGTCTTTCCGGAACGCACGGAGTCGGCGCGCAAGTCACTTTTGAAATTTGCGGCAGTCTACGCGCCGCCCCTGGCCCTCCTGCTCGTTCACATTCTCGCTGCCGTGAATGCGCTGGGCTTTGTGCCCACGACGCGCTCGCGCGTACTCCTCGAAGAGCTCGAATTGAGCTTCCTGGGCGCCTATTTTGTCGGTGCCGGGCTGGTTTTCTACCTCAGCTACCGCCGCTCCCGCTCGGGGGTGCTTCGCCAGCAGGTGAAATGGCTCACTGCCGGCACGCTGGCGGGCAGCCTCCCATTCATTCTGCTGTACATCATCCCGTACGACTTCAACGCTGCCACGCTGCCCTGGATGCAGTTTTCTGCGCTCAGCCTGGTACTCATCCCGCTGTGCTTTGGTTACGCCATCATTCGCTACCGCTTGATGGATGTGGACATCATCTTCAAGCGCGGCCTGGCCTATACGGCGGCGACGGCGGCGGTCGCGGCCATCTATTTCGCACTGGTCGCGCTGATTGCCGAAATTTTCCATGCGCAGACCAGCGGGCCCGTTGCCGGCATGATCGCCATCGTGATCGCCGCCTTTCTCTTTCAGCCTTTCCGCGAAGGCATTCAGGCGCGGCTCGATCGCTTCTTCTATCGCGACCGTCTCGACTATCGCCGGACGCTGATCGAATTCGGCAGCACACTTACGAACGAAGTGCGGCTGGAACCCATGCTGGGGTCGGTGATGGACCGCGTTTCGCAGACGCTGCTTGTCGACCGCCTGGCCATCTTCGTCGAAGATCCGCAGCGACCCGGCGAAATGCGGCTGGCGCGCTCCATGGGCGTGCGCCTCGCCGAACCGCTGGACCTCAGCTTCATCGCCTCGACCCGGCCGGAATTCCTGCGTGGCCCTCTGTTCTTTGAATCCTCGCGCAGCGCCCAGGAAGCCGACGATACCGTCCGCCGCACCCTCGAACAGCTCGATCTCAATTACTTCATCCCATGCCGCATTCGCGAACACACCGTGGCTGTTCTTGGGCTGGGGAAAACCGTTGACGGTGATTTTCTTTCCAGTGATGACGTCGAACTGGTTCAGACCATCGCCGGCTACGTGGCCATCGCGCTGGACAATTCGCAACTGTATTCCTCGCTCGAGCAGAAGGCTTCCGAAATTGCCCGCCTCAAGGATTTCAGCGAAAACATCGTCGAATCACTGAACGTCGGGGTGCTTGCCGTGGACCTTGAAGGCACGGTAGAAGCCTGGAATAGCCGCATGGAACAGGTCTTCGGCGTGCCGCGGGACGCTGCCGTGGGCCAACCCCTCGGCAACCTGCTGCCGGCGGAACTCGCTTCGGAAATTGCCTCCCGCGACGATCAGGAGCAGATCACGGGCATTTACAAGCACCGCTTCCAGCGCCAAGGGCGCTCTCTGATTCTGAATGTTTCGATCACGCCGCTGGTGGGCAAGTCCGGCGAGCGCATTGGCCGCCTGCTTTTGTTCGACGACGTCACCCAGCGCGAACGCATGGAAGAGCAGATGAGCCAGACGGAGAAACTCACCTCCCTGGGACTGCTGGCCGCGGGAGTCGCGCACGAAGTCAACACCCCGCTGGCCGTGATCTCCAATTACATCCAGATGCTTGCCAAGCAGATGCCCGATGGCGATCCACGCCACTCCATCATCGAGAAAATAGTCAAGCAGACCTTCCGCGCCAGCGAAATTGTCAATAACCTGCTGAATTTCTCGCGAACGGGCGCCGGCGAACTAGCCGATGTGGACCTGAATCGCGTGGTCGAAGAAACACTCTCGCTGGTCGCGCATCCCCTGAAGACATCGCAGATTCGTGTGGTCAAACAGCTCAGCGATGGCCTTCCGCCGGTGTGGGGTTCCGCCAACAAACTGCAACAGGTCTTCCTGAATCTCTTCTTGAACGCACGCGACGCCATGCCTGCAGGCGGGATGCTGGAAGTGCGCACCACCGCGCACAATGGCAGCGTTGAAATCGAGGTTGTTGACACGGGCAACGGCATTCCCCGTGAAGATATCCACAAGATTTTTGATCCCTTTTTCACGACCAAGGCAACAGGGCGCGGCACAGGTCTGGGCCTATCAGTGACCTACGGGATCATCAAAGAGCACGCCGGTAGAATTGATGTTCGCTCGACGCCAGGCCGGGGCACTTCGTTCCACGTCGAGTTCCCGGCTGTCAGGAAAGCGGTCCATGTCTAAAGGCTCGATTCTTGTGGTTGACGATGAATCGGAGATTCGCGAAGGCCTCGAACTACTCCTGAAGTCGGAAGGATATCAGGTCTCCAGCGCCGAATCCGGCCAAGTGGGGCTCTCGCGCCTGGAAGAACGCCCGTTCGACCTGCTGCTGCTCGATGTCAGTCTTCCCGACCGCAACGGCATTGACATGTTAAAGGAAATTCATCGCCAGGATCCCCATCTACCCATCGTTCTGATTACGGCCTATGGCTCCATCGAAATGGCCCGCGCCGCGTTTAAGAGCGGGGCAATGGACTACATCACCAAGCCGTGGTCCAACGATGAGCTTCTGGTGCAGGTAGCGCAGGCCGTGGAGGCGCGGCGTCTGCGCGACGAAAATATCCACCTGAAGCGCGCGCTCAAGCAGCGTTTCAATTTTCCCAATATCATCGGCAAGAGCGACAAAATGCTCGCGCTCTTTGACCTGGTCGCCCAGGTTGGGCCTTCGCGCTCCACGATTTTGATCAGCGGCGAAAGCGGCACCGGAAAGGAACTCATCGCCAAGGCCATTCACTCCGCCTCGCCACGCGTGGACAAGGCTTTCGTGCCCGTGAACACGGGCTCCATTCCCGTCGATCTGCTCGAATCGCAGCTCTTTGGGCACGTTAAAGGCGCTTTCACGAGCGCCGTGGCTTCCAAGAAGGGGCTCTTCGAGGTAGCCGATCAGGGCACCATCTTTTTCGACGAAATCGCCACCGTCAGTCCGGAAACTCAGGCCAAGCTCCTGCGGGTGATTCAAGAGCGGGAATTCATGAGGCTGGGCGGCACGGAGCAGATCAAAGTGGACGTCCGAATTGTCGCGGCCTCCAACGTTGATCTCCTCTCCCTGGTTAAGGAAGGCCGCTTCCGCGAAGACCTGTATCACCGCCTGAACGTCATCCATCTCCACTTACCCCCTCTGCGCGACCGCCGTGAGGACATCCCTCTCCTTCTGGTCCATTTCATGGAACGCTTTTGCCAGGAGAACACCAAACCCTTGCGGCAGTTCACTCCGGCGGCGATGAAGCTGCTCATGGATTACGACTGGCCGGGAAACGTCCGCGAACTCGAAAACGTCGTCGAACGCGCCGTTGTTCTCTCTACCCAGGAACGCGTCGATGTGGACCTCCTGCCCGATTCTTTTCGCAGCAAGGAGATCGTCCGCGGTGTGCGCCTGCAGCTCTCGGAGTTTCTCCCGCCTTTGCCGGGCGAAGCGGGCTCGCGAACCGCGGCTGACAATCCTAATCCTTCTCTCTTTCAGATCATCGATGAGGTGGAGCGCCGCATCATTGTAGACATGCTGGAGCGCACGGGCTGGAATCAGACCGAGGCGTCGGAGCGCTTCCTGATTCCCCTCTCCACCCTCAATCAGAAGATCAAGCGGCTCGGCATTGATGTACGGCGGCGAGGTCGCGTAGACGAAGTGGTGTCTACCTCGACCGGGAAATGAAGTCCGCAACTTCCGGCCGGGGCATCCACGGCCGCAATCCATCCCATGCCCTTGAAGTAGATGCTATCCTTGGGGTGCCACCTCCGCTTCGTCAGGACCGGGCCCGCTTGGTGGCTCTGTTTTTTCAAATTGCTTCTTCGCGTTCGGCAGTCGCGTACACTACAGTTGGATCACCACGGAGAAATCCTTGCCACTGTCGGGCCTATCCGATTTGCCTTCGTTCCGCAGGGAATGGGCTGTGCTCCTCGAGTGCGCCTCTCCCACATCGGATGTCCGGCGGCTCGTGGAGCTGGCCTACTCTGCGGATTGGTCCCGGTTGCTCGTCCTTGCGGAGGAACACGGGGTCCTTGCGCACCTCGCAGGGCGTTTGCGTGAGCTCGACGAGAATCTTGTCCCCGCGGGGATAAGGCGGACGCTACTGGAACGCCACCGCGTGCAGGTTTTCTCCACGCTGAGGATGACCGCAGAGCTGTTTCGCCTCTTGGAGCTCTTCGCGGCCAAAGACATTCCCGCGCTCGTCGTCAAAGGCCCCGTGCTGGCCATGCAGGCCTACGGTGATCCTGCGATGCGCAGCTACGGCGATCTGGACTTGCTCGTCCGTCAGCGCGACATCCGCCGTGCCACGGAGTCGTTGCAGGCCACAGGTTACCAGGCCGCCGTTCCCCTCCGCGCCATCGACGCCGGCAAAATTCCCGGCCAGTATCTTTTCTCCAAGCCCGATTCAAAGCTGATCGTCGAACTGCACAACGACTTTACGCTGCGCTATTTCCCTCGCCGGCTCCCCATTGAAGATTTTTTCGCGCGCCAGATTCGCGTGCGCCTCGATGCCTACGATGCCCCGGCCCTTTCGGTGGAAGACGAGCTCGTACTGATCTGCATTCACGGCGCAAAACATCTCTGGGAGCGGCTGATCTGGGTTGCGGATGTCGCTGCGCTGGTTTCGCGGCAAACGGGCATCGATTGGGAACGTGCGTCCGCATCGGCAAGGGCGGTGCGAGCCGAGCATCTGCTGAACACGGGGTTGCGCCTCGCTGCAGATGTGCTGCGCGCACATCTCCCCGAAGATGTTTCCGCGCTCGTGCGACAGGATGCCGTGGCTGCGAAACTCGTCGCGGGAATTCTCCGCTGGCTACCTGCCGCGGGTTATGCGCCACCGAGCCTGTTCCAACGTGCAGCGTTTCGCCTGCGCATGCGCGGCGGCGGGTTCTCAGCCCCGGCCTATCTGCTCAGACTTTCTCTTTCTCCCACCGAGGAAGATTGGAAACCAGGCGCTACAGAAAACCGGCACGGCTTCCTCGATGCGCTGCGCCGTCCCTTTCGCCTTGCACGCAAATACGGCCGCGGGGGCAAATCCTGAGCCTGCGCCCTTGGTCTTCTTAGCATGCGTGCAGAGGATTGAAGTCAGGCGCTTCGGTGCTCGGCAAACAAAATCGCGCGCGCTGCAAGGGGCAGAGCGCGCGATCTCTTTTCCTATCTTTGGCTCTTAATTGAGCGTCACTGCCACCGTGGCCGAGTGGCTTACACCGCCCGCTGTGCCGGTGGATGTTCCGGTGATCGTTAGACTCCCCGTAATTGTCTTAGGCTTGCTTGGCCCCCCGCAGCCAGCCAAGGCCATGAGAAGCAACACTGCTGTTGCCAACCCTAGCCGCAAGCGAAGTCCCTTGGCTTTCGGCAGCAGGAAGAGCAACAGCAACGCCAGAATCAGGGGCACGAGCTGCGGTATCAAAATCGGCGGAGTACGCGCCGGCGGTGTTGGCACAGGCAAAGCGCTGCTCGTTCTCGTTAGCGTCACTTGCACCGGCTGTGCGGTCTTTCCGTCGGCAGCTGTGACCGGTGTTGCAATGGTGCAGGTTGAGCCCGCGGGTGCTCCCGTGCAAGTAAACCCAACACTTTGATTAAACCCCCCCAGCGGCGTCATGGTGGCGTTGAAGATGAGCGGGCTTGTGCCTGATTGTGGCGATGTCGCCGTAACTTGGAAGTCCCACCCGGTTCCGGTCAGCGGAACAGTTTGTGGGCTCCCGTTGGCATTGTCCGTGACCGTCAACGTTCCCGCCCGCGCACCCACCACTGTCGGTGCAAACGTCACGTTGATCGTGCAATTTCCACCGGCTGGCAACGTCGCCGGGCCAATCGGGCAAGCGGTGGCGCCGGTGCTTGTCGCGGCGAAATCGCCGGAAGCCGCGATCGAGATGATCGTCAAGGGCCCCATACCAGTGTTGGTAAGCTTCACGGGGATCGCCGCGCTGGTCGTGGTCAGCATCTGGCCACCGAAAGGCAGGCTTGTCGGCGCGAGCCCCACAGCCGGAGCGGTGGCCGATCCTGTGCCGCTCAGGCTTACGTCGAACGATTGAGAACTGGACAGACCGCCATCCGTAATCACTGCTGTTATTACTAGCGTAGCGGACTCCGCGGACGCAACCGAAGGAGTAAACGCCACACTGACTGTGCAAGAAGCTCCGGCTGCTATGCTCGCGCCACAAGTGTTGGATGGCGAACCGAAATCGGCAGCATTGCTCCCGCTGAAAGAAACGCTAGTCCCCGGGAATGGTATTGCGTCAGAGGTGTTATTTGTCAGCGTTACCAACTGCTGCCCACTCGTGACACCAAGGGGCTGAATGCCAAAATTGAGGCTCGTCGGCGACACGTCCAGCGTTGGGATCAGAGTGAGCTTTGCGATGAAAGCATCGGACAAACCAATCAGGCTCGTCTGAAACGCTGTCGGGGGAAAAACGGGGAAAGTCGCCGATGAGGAGTATGTTGCCCCTGTGAGATAGACGTTATTCATGTTATCCGCGGCAATGGCATAGACACCGTCGCTTCCACTTCCACCAAAGAAACTCGAATAAACTAAGTCTGCCGCACCATCGCCCGCTGGATTAAGCTTCGAGATGAACCCCTCACTCCCTGCTCCCGGCGCGAACGCCGGCTGAAATGCACCTGGGGTCACGGGAAAACTAGAGAAGTTAGTCCCCCCGACGACATAGGCGTTGCCTGCCACGTCAGCCGCGATGCCAAATCCGGTGGTAACGGGTCCACCGAGGAATGTAGAGTACGTGAGTGAAGCGCTTCCGATCCGCCCAGTGTCTATGAGGCTGACAAAGGCACAGCCTCCCGCTGAGCCTGTTGTCTGATACGGCCCGGGAGGGGCTGTAGGAAATGTAGGAAACAGGAGCGAGTTGGTCGTCCCGGTGACATAGACCACCCCACTGTTCGGCTTTAGTGCAATCGCCGTGCTCAAATCCTGGCTTTCGCCTCCCAAATATGTCGAGTAAACCAAGGATGCAGTCGGCGTTTTTGTGGTTGACGTGTCGATGCGCGAGACGAATACAGTTCCGTTGGCAACGGCTGCGGGAGGAGCGGTATTCGGCTGAAACGCATTCGTGTTCGTCGTCGGAAAGTCTGTGGAGGTAGTCATGCCAACAATGTATGCATTTTCGGATGAATCGACCGCCACGCCATCCGGATACTCGCCGAACAACAGACCTGAACTTACTGCATTAACCCCACTACCACCCAGATACGTCGAGTAGGCGAGAGACGCGGTTCCGGCTTGGGTCGTGTCAATCCGGGTGAGGAACGCATTACCATCGCTGCTTCCCAGCGTTGTCTGAAAGGCGCTTGCGGCCGTAACAGGAAAGTTGGCCAGCCCTGACCCGGGCGACGAGGCCGTCAATCCAGTCACATAGGCATTGCCGTTTACGTCAGCTGCGACAGCACTTCCGATATCGGGATTCCCTGAGGTTCCGTCGGTTCCGCCCAGATACGAAGAGTAAACCAGCGAGCCTATGCCACTCGCCGTCGGATCAATCTTAGAAATGAAGCTGGTTCCCAGGAAGGCGCCAGCATTTGGGCCAGGCTTGAGGGCATTTACAGCCGTGGTCGGGAAGTCGGTCGAAAATGTTCCTCCCGTCACATAGATATTTCCGGCAGGATTCGCGTTATTACCGGAATTATCCAAAGCGATCCCGAGGCCAAAATCGCCACCCGTTCCCCCTAGATAGGTGGTGTAGAGTAGTGCCGTACCGGAGGGATTTACCTCTGTTACAAAAGCAACCCCAGTGGCATTCCCGGCACCGAATCCGCCAGGAGTCGATGGGAAGGTCGTTGAGAAAGTTGTCCCCGTGACAAATGCATCTCCCAGCGAGTCCACAGCAATCGCCGAACCAGTATCGCCGAGGGCGCTGCCTCCAAGATAAGTCGAATAGTTCAGCACCGGGTCTATGATAAGAGGTGCGTTTCTATCATAATTTGCGACGGCAAAGGTGACCCGGCGATCTCCAGCAAGTACATACCTTCCTTGGATCTCATGTCGGCCGCCTCTCACATTCTGGTAGATCACTGGCTTTTGGAGTGCCACTTGACCCCCGGAAACGCTCAAAACTAAGTCGCCGTTCGAATTAACCCCCAGTTTCTGCGCACCTTTCAGACTCAGTTCGATGACCTTTGGATCGGCTCCTGGCGCAACCAGAAAATCATATTCGAGGCGACGTTGATTGCCGTAGAACATAAGATCCACGCCAGGGTAAATCCCCGCATACTTCACCCTCGCATAGGAGGGGACGTTTGTGCGCCAGTCCTTGGGATTATTCCCAATAAAATAGTTCACTTTCCCTGGCAGCAAATCGACCCCGGCGATTTGAGCCGCGGGATTGGCTCCCGCGAGGCGCATTCGCAGGACCGTCATTCTCCCAGCCCGACGGACCTTGCGCAAAGCTCGAAAATAAGCCATCCGGTGTAGCGCCGACAGATCCTTCGGCATCGACTGCTGTAAGGAAATGATTACTTCTTGAGGCGTTAAAAACAGTGCATATCCGGTTCCGTGGGATACGAAACGTACTTCCTGGGCCGTCTGTCCCAAGTTTTCTTCAAAGCTCAGAGGCAGCTTGCCGTAGGCCTCGCTCCACGTAGGAATGTTTTTCGCTCGGGGAAGATTTGCTGTCGCGCTTGCCGCGACCGGAGACAGTCCTACCACGTTTGGATATGGGCGCTTTCCTGTGCTCCGCAAAACGCCAAGCAACAGGAAACTTGAAACAAGAATGCTCACACTAGCGAATTTCGCAACCGCAACCCAACAAGTTCGCGTCTTCATGGTGACAATCCTCCTAAATCTTTGCGTCACTGATTGTCCTCACACCTCGCCGCTCCAGAACGCACCTTCCCCTTCAACCCACACCCCCACTGACCCCAACGTAGAACAAACAGGACTGTTCTGGCAAAGAAACGAGATGGCTTCTTTTGGAGACGGAAACAGCATTACGCGCGCAGTTAACATAGTGCCCCAAATCGAGAAGGCCCCTACCAAGGCAGGAATCACCGCCTTATCCTACCAGATAAAGTGCATACTTCCACCGCTGATTCGGAGTGGGCCAGGGCCCAATCAGGGCCGCTAAGCCGTCGGAAATTTCAGCTTTGCAAAATCCTCGCGGATGATTTTGCAGAGTTCCTCAAGCCGATTTGGATCTTTGTGGGGATGGACTTGACGGATTGGAATCGTCGTCACCAGTCGGCCAAGCACCGCAAACTCGCTCGCGCGCATCTCTCGGTCGAGGATCTTATTGGCGTAAGTGTCGGCCACCAGCGACAGAAGAACACTCTGCGGCCGCATTCTTTCCAAGTAGGGCGCCGGATCAGGACGGCGCTCGCCCAGAAGATAGATGGCCCCGAGCGGAAGAGGGCGGCTTTCGAACCGTGTCCCCTGGTTCCCGAGGACGAGGCGCCGCTTATCCCAATTCGGGATGAACCGGGGAAGCGCCTCCGAAGATCCATAGAGCATTTTCACCGAATGGGGCCAGAGAGAAAGATGAGGATAGGCAGGCATGACGTAAAACGTGTCTTCTCGCTCTACGAGCGCGGCGATGTCATCAGAAAGAACTCCATAACCCTTTCGCGCAAAGGCTGCTGCAATTGTCGATTTTCCGGCCCCCTCTGAGCCGACGAAGACTACACTGCGATCTTTGAAAGCCACTGCGCTGGCATGCAAACAGGTAAGGCCACGCAGCCGCAGCAGAAGTCCGAGGATCGGCCCCAAAAGATAGGAAGCAGTGTCTTCGAGAGACAACGTCCCAGGCCACACCGCCCAGAGTGTTTCCCGTTTGCGGTCCAACCAAAATTGCGTGCCATCGGAATAGGCGATGCGCAGAAATGCTCCCTTCGCTACGCGCCAAACCCGCAGACCCGGTTCGCCGGTCTCATCGGAAGAAGAGCCCACGTACACCAGCTCTTCCTCAGCAGACAAGTCTCCTTCCTCGGGATACGGTGAACTTCCCAGGTGGAGTTCAATATCTGGGCAGCTTGCCGTTGAAATAATCGGCACCACTCCAGGGAGGGCCAGATTGGAGTGAAGGAGCAAACCGAAAACGGAGTAATGGAAATGCAACGCAGGAATAAATCCCTAATTCGCTTGTTGGGAATTGTGTCCGTTCGCTACTTTACCGAATTATCTTTTTCTTCCACTCGCTGAAATCTTGAGAGGCTATGCCAGGGATCGGGGTCTGATAACCGATTCTAGAAAGAAGTCTTATTTCTGGTTGGGTTCCCCCCCGGCGGGCGATCCGCTCTGCCCCTGGGTCCGACCGTCTGCGTAAGTTCCCTTATCGTCCCGTAGACGGTCAAATGGGGTTCTGCATATGGCTTTTTCGGTTCCCGTTTAACGGACTCAGCCATTACCAGCCTCCACATGCTTGTTATATCGAACTCTCTGCATAGACTGCAACCAGATGTTGAGGCAGTAGGGCCGGAAGCTACCATCAATCTGCTCGGCGCTCATCTTACCATGCAGCGGTACCAGCGCGGAGCGCTTAATATAACGGTCCGCATCGGAGCTCCAGGGCATCTGTTTCAGCCTCTCGGCGCCAGTTCGTTTGAATTGTTCAGAGAGCACAACCCCCTGCGCAGGTGTCTTTGGACGCACACGAACCATCTCCGGCAGCCGCCCCACCATGGCCTCTCGCAGCAGCATCTTATCAAAGCACCAGGGAAACGGCGGCAGTGCCAAAAGATAATTTACGATTCTCAAGTCCAGGAACGGGTAGCGCGTTTCCAGAGGGAAATGCGTCGCGCCTGCGTTTTCCTGCTCGAACATGTGCGTCCAGTGGGGCAGGGACATGGAGGCGTGGGCTCTAGGCCGAATCGGATGCCTGTAGTAACCCGCGGGATGCTTGCACCCGTCCTTCCACCGCGCTTTCAGGTTGGCGCGGCATACGAACTCCGCCATCAGCCACTGTGGGAACACCGGTGCATCGGCATCTCTGCCTAGAACTCTCCTAACACGCGCTTGGAGACCCCGCCACGGAAACGGCCGAACCCACAAAAAGTTTGCCATCTCCGTGAACAGGCGCGGCCATTCCTGGTTTCGCCACAACGCCTTCGCATACGGCCACATCTGGAAGTTCATCAGGTTGTCGCTGCCCTCGCCTGACAATAGAACCCGGCAATCCGGGGAAATGATGCGGCAGGACTCAAGAAAGTTGGCGATCAGGGGGTTGTCGACCGGTTCCGGCCAGCTCATTTCGGGATCGTCCCAGCCGCCGAAGAGCTCCACCTGATCCATCGGCAGAAATTTGATCGGAATGCGCAGAAACTCGCCGACTGCGCGCGCAAAACGACCCTCGGAATCGGGACCCTGGGACTCATCAACACACGTATAGCTTCTAATATCTGTGTGTTGAGCACCCTTTGCTGACACCTCCTTGGCCACTGCTGCCACCGAGGACGAATCCAGCCCTCCGCTCAGAAGAATTCCAACCCGCTCCGTGCGCAACCGGTCCGCGACGGCTTCCTGCAGCAGAGCCTGAAAATGTTCGACGTAATCCCTGGAGTTCGAATAACGGATAGGCCCGTGCGTGGGCGGCGACCAGTAGCGTCTGATCTTCGCTCCTGCGGCAGAAACGGTCAGCCAATGGGCGGGCGGCAGACGCTGAATATCGCGCAACGTCGTCGTGGTTTCATCGTAATTCAGCCCAAACAGCAGAAAATCCCCGATCGCCGCATCATTCAATTCGCTCGAAACGCGCGGGTGCATTCGAATGCAGTTCAACGTGTTGCTGAATAGAAAAAGCTCTCCCACTTGCGCATAGTAGAAAGGCTTGATGCCAAAATGATCGCGTACGCAAAACAGTTGCTTGTGCCCCGCGTCCCACACTGCAAATGAAAAATCGCCTCTCAGGCGATCGATGCACGGCGTGCCCCAGGTGGCATAAGCCTGCAAAATCAGTTCGCAGTCAGGCGCGTTCGAATGCACCTCTCGCTTGGCTCTCTGCAACTCCACAATCAATTCCGCCCGGCAATCCAACCGCGCGTCGGCAACAATCCAGTACCGCCTATCCAGGCTCGCCGGTTGTCGCTCGCCGCTCGATTCGCGCGTGGTCCGCAACAGCGCATGACCTAGGCCAATCGAACCCTCCATCCAGCTCTCGCGGGCATCCGGACCACGGTAGGAGAGAAAATTCACGAGCGACTGCAACAGCGCCCGCTCCATCGGCGCACCGTCCCGATGAAAAATGCCGACAATTCCGCTCAATCCGTCACCTTGCCATCAAAGGGTCATGCATTGAATTCCCGAAGCGTGTTGTCCTGCCGCTAGAGTTGAAATTCGAATCGCTACCAGAACGATGGTAGAGCTCTTTCGTCTGCCCAAGCGATCCACCTCTTAGGGAATCGGAGGCCGATGGCAGAGAGGGGGTGCGAACCGAGCATCCGCTGTACACACGCTGCGCTTCGATGTGGAAGCTCTTTCTTCCTCCCACGGAAGAGGTCTGGCGGCCGTGCGGCGAAATCAAACCCGATCGTTTACTCCACGCGTTGCGCCGCTCGTTCCTCCTGGCGCTCCAGCGCGCTAAATCGCCGGAGCCGATTCCACATCCGCAGAATGGATTCGGAGCAAGCCCTTAGCTACCAGCTGCCCGAGGAGTTCCGAGAGATTCTGACGAAGTAGCTCCGCATCGACCTCGAATTCGGCCAGCAACTCCTCATAGGCATTGTCGATGTTCGGCGCCGTGGTGAGCAATTGCCACATGCGCGTACCGGTCTCATCCAAGCCGTAATAGATTTCCGCTTCCAGATTCAGGAGCACGGACTCTTTTTCGAGAAAGCACACCAGCACATGCTTCGGCACTTCGACGCGGTCCGAGAAAGAAAGCATCACCCTACCCTCTCCGTTTACACGCAACGATGGCGTTTTCGAAACTCGCATGGATGACCAACCCGATCGGTAGCATTCTACCGGGGAACAGAATCGTCTGCCACTCCGACTAGTGGGGCTGCTCGTTTCGTTGTCTGGCACTCACCGCGGGCCCAGCGTTTACGGAGAATAGGAGCTGTTCCATTTTAGAACGGGTCCCTCCTTCGTTCTCGTCAATTTATCCTTGCATCTGCTTTCCCGGCTAGGCACAGTAACCCTCAGATGATCCTTCGTCTTTCGGATTCCCTGGTGCGGGGCCTCCTGGTTGTTGCGGCCCTAGTGGTCGCCCTCGTTGTGTCTTTTTTTGCCATTCGCATGACCATAGCAGCGGATGCCGCCGACGGAACAACCGCAAAGGACTTCGAATTGGCCGCGCGCCTGGAGCCGCGCAATCCGGAGTATTGGTACCGCCTGGGTCGCTACCAGGAATTCAATCTCGAAGATCCGCATCCTGACCGCGCCTTCGACGCTTTCCATCGCGCCATCGCTCTGGATCCCCATTACCCCGAAGCATGGCTCGATCTCGCCACCTCCTATGAATTGGACGAGAATATGGAAGCGACGCGCGAGGCCTACCTGCACGCCAAGGAAAGCTACCCTGCTTCCGCGGAAGTTTCCTGGCGCTATGGAAACTACCTTTTGCGCGCGGGTGAGTTGCCGCACGCTTTTGAGGAACTGCATCACGCGCTGCAGGCCGATCCTCACCGTGCCGCTGCGGCTTTCTCTCGTGTTTACCGGGCGGACCCGAACATGGATGATCTCCTCACGAAGGTTCTTCCCCCTCAACCAGATGTCTACATCGGTGTCATCGCCGAAGCCAGCAGTGCCAAACAACTGGGCGTGGCCCAGGAAGTCTGGGCGCATCTTCTGACCCTGCACCCGCATCTCGAAACCCGCGACTTCTACACGCTCGTGTATGCACTCCTAGCCGCCGGCGAGGAAGCCGATGCACGGCGCGTGTGGGATCAGGGAATAGCCACCCTGAATCTGCCGCCGCTCCTCCAGCCGCGAGGTTCCGTGATATGGGATCCGAGCTTCGAATCTGGCCTCAGCAACTTTTTCTTTGCCTGGCAATTTCAACCCATCGTTCAGGGAGTACGCACGACTTTCGACACGACGCAAAAACATTCGGGAGTGCAGTCGCTGCGGATTTCGTTTGACGGCCAGCAAAACCCGAATCTCGATATCGCCTGCACCTTGGGAATCGTCGAACCGGGCACCCGCTATCTCTTCTCTGGCTGGATCAAAACGCAGGAACTCACCACGATTCAGGGCATCTCATTCCGTCTGCGCGGCCTGGACAAGGACTTCGCACCCCCGGTGGACTCACGTGAGATCCATGGCACAAGTCCCTGGACCGTTATCGATATTCCGTGGACGGCCGGGCCGGGGATTCGGCGCGTCCAGGTCTGTGTGCGCCGGGATCCCAGTGACAATCCGGACGTGCGCATCTCCGGCAATGCCTGGGTCGATGACGTCACTCTCGTGCCGCAACCTTCGGAGCCTCGTAAGCCATGAGACTCTTTCGCATCGCCATCTGCGCGCTCCTGGCCTTCAGTGTTCTTGCCTATGGTTGTGTGGAGGAATGGTCTCAGGCTGTCCTCGAAATCAGCTTGGCCTGGCTTCTGGTGTGGTGGGCCATCCGCCAATACCGGCGGCGTTCCGAACACGTGGTGCTCTCGCCTCTGTTCGTGCCCTTGGCCACTCTCGCGCTACTGGTTTTCGCGCAGATGGTGTTTCATACCACCGCGTCGCTCTATCACACGCGCATAGAGCTGCAACTCGTGGTTGCGTACCTGACCCTGTTGTTGCTGTTGACTCAAGCCTTCTACCGCTCCCACCATTTGCGTGGTCTGGTGTGGTTTCTGATGTCCTTGGGATTTTTCGTCTCGATCTTCGGCATCCTCCAGCACTTCACATTTAACGACAAGCTCTACTGGTTTCGTGTCATGCGCCAAGGTGGAAATCCCTTTGGTCCCTACGTGAACCGGAATCACTTCGCCGGTTTTGCGGAACTTGTGATCCCCATTGCCCTGGTGCCCTTGTTCCTCGGGAAAGTTCGCCGGGAGCGGCTCTTCTTGGTGGCCTTGTTCGCGATTGTACCCATCGTGGCACTGCTCCTATCGGCCTCGCGCGGAGGGATCGTCAGCCTGGCCTTACAAATGGTTATTCTGTTTCTCTTGCTGCTGGTGCGACGGGTCCGCAGCAAACACGTCCTCGTGGGTGGGATGGTGGTCTTGTGCGCCGCCCTGGCAGTCTCCTGGATCGGTGTCACGCAGGTCCTCCAGCGGTTTGCCGACTACCAATCCCTAGAAGTCTCCGTTGGGAAACGCGCGGCCATGCGTGTAGACACTTGGCACATATTTCTCGACCACCCGCTCATGGGCACGGGGCTCGGTACCCTTCAAATGGTCTTTCCGCCCTACGATTCGCTATATGACGGCAGGATCGTGAATCACACCCACAACGACTATCTGGAGGCGCTGGCGGAAACGGGCGTCCTGGGGGGCCTTTGTTGTCTCTGGTTTCTGGGGGTACTGTTACTCGATTCCTTGCGCGGATTGGCGGAACTCGGGAGTTCCTTCGGTGCTTGGCTGAACCTGTCGGGTCTTGTGGGTTGTTGTGGGCTACTCGTTCATAGTTTGGTAGACTTTAACCTGCATATACCGGCCAACGCGCTGCTCTTTGTTGTGGCGGCGTATTTGGCGACTACTCGCCTTCAAGCCTCTCCGCCCGGGCAAATTGCAGGGGATTCAGCAACTCGGTTTGATGCGAAAACAAAAGGCATGTCGCGGCTACAGACGGTATAATGCCGCAGGGGGTCAATCATCCTGATGGTTGAAGTGCGAGTGGCGAACCTGACGATGGGGGTGTGCTCAGCCCTTGTGGCGGGCCTACTCATGCTTGCTCCGCAGGTTTTTGCACAAAACGCTCCCGTCCTCGAAACCCCCCAACAAACCAACGAACGCATTCGCAATCTTTCCATGGAAGCGAAGTCCGGTCCGCACGAGTATGTCATTGGAAATGGCGACCTTCTGGACATCTCCGTGTTTGATGTGCCAGAGCTGACACGCGAACTCAGGGTCAGCCAAACAGGCACGATTGGCATTCCACTTGTGCCGGTTCGTCTTCGCGTCGCGGGCCTTACCGAACTCCAGGCGGAGCAGAAGATCGCCGAAGTACTGGAAGCCAATGGCTTGGTAAGTCATCCGGAAGTCAGTGTCATGGTGAAAGAGCACAAGAGTCGGCCCATCACTATCGTCGGGGCCGTTGGTCACCCCATGGTCTACGAAGCGGAAAGCAGCGTTACCTTGCTCGAAGCCTTGGCCGAAGCCGGCGGCGTCTCCAACGATGCCGGCGATACGGTCATCGTTTCCCGCCCGCAATCCGCAACATTTATTGAAGTCACAGAACCCGCAGCGTCCGATAACAAACCTGCTCCGGGCTCCGGCGAACCTCCTGAACTCGATGTGCCTACAGGTGCCGCTCCTGCGACGGAAGCTCCGAAAACCGGCGCGCCAAACTCCTCTGTGTTTCCTTCTACGCCAGAGGTGCCCCAGCACGCGGTGGCTTCCCCGGCCGCGGGCAATCCACCGCCAGCACAAAATTCAGCGTCCTCTAACATCATTACTATCAATTTGAATGAGCTTCTGGAAGCGGGCGACCTCCGGAACAACATTCCCCTCCTGGGCGGCGATGTGGTCACCGTTCCTCATGCGGGGATCGTCTATGTTCTCGGCGCGGTGAGCCGTCCCGGTGGATTCGTTGTTTCCAACGATCGCACGCAGCTCACCGCCCTCAAGGTGCTCTCTCTCGCTGGGGGTCTCACCAATATTGCCAAGATGGATCACGCCGTAATCATTCGCAAGGATGATCAAGGCAAACAGACGGAAACGGAAGTAGACCTGAAGAAAGTCATTAGTCGCGAATCCGAAGATTTGCAAATGCATGCCAGCGACATTCTCTACGTTCCGGCTAGCCGGACCAAACAGGTGCTGCTCAGTGCTGTGGCATTGGGAGTTGCCATCGGCAGTGCTGTAGCCATCTACCGGGTCGCCTATCACTGAGATACTTAGGATGAACGACAACACAAAAATAATGCCGCGGGACCCCGGCTCGAATGGGGCCGTTGATCTTTTCAGCCCTGATGCGCGCGTACGGGCCATTGATCTCTCGCCGCGCGAACCCCATCTCTATGATTACCTGCTCATCCTGCGCAAGCATCAGTGGCTGATCCTTTCCTTCCTGCTCGCGATCGTTACCATCGTGAGCATTGCCACCTTCCGCATGCGCCCGGTCTATATCGCCACCGCCAGAATCGAAATCGACCGGGAGAATGCCAACATTCTTCCCTTCCAGGGCGCCGATTCGTACGACTACATGATGGATCTGGAAAACTACATCGAAACGCAATCCAAGATTCTTACCAGCGAGACCATGGCCCTGCAGACTATCCGCAACAGCGGCCTCGCCTCTAATCCGGGATTCTCCGGCGGCAGCGGGCCATCGGAGGCCATTGCCACCGGGAGCCTTGCCAACCAGAAATACCCACCGGAAGTCGGTGCCTTTCTCGGCAGCCTCAGCGTCAAGCGCGTTCCCAACACCCGCTTGATGGATGTGAGTTTCGAATCCACTGACCCGCAACTTGCCGCGCGCATGGTCAATGCCCATCTGGAGACTTACATCGAGCAGAATTACCGCAGAAGCTACGAAGCCACCACGCAGGCATCGCGTTGGCTTGCCGGCCAGCTCGATGAGCTCAAGATCAAGGTCGAAAAATCCGAAAACGCCCGCATTGAGTATGAGCGCCAGAATCAAATCTGGACCGTCGACGACAAGCAGACCATGACCACCCAGCGCCTCGGTGATTTGAACAAAGAACTCACCGATGCGCAAAGCGACCGCATCAAGAAGCAAGCTCTCTACGAATTTGCCAAGGCCGGTGAACTCGAAGCTGTTCCCCAGTTGCGCAATAACGCCGTCCTTCAGGACTTGCAGAGAAGGCGCTCTGATCTTTCCATACAATACACCGACGCCGTCAACCAATACGGCCCGAACTTTCCCAAAGTCCAGCGCATCCAGGCTCAGATCAAGGATGTGAATGAGCAGATCACCCGTCAAAGCAAGAGTGTCATCGTCGAACTGGAGAACGACTACAGAGCCGCCCTGCAATTGGAAGAGCTTCGCAGCAAGACCCTCGACCAGCAAAAAGCCGATACTAACGTCATGTCAGAAAAGATGGTTCAATACAATATCCTCCGCCGCGAAGCCGAGGCCAACAAAGCCCTCTATGATGGGCTCCTGACCAAGCTCAAGGAAGCCGGCATCTCCGCGGGTTTGCGCTCTTCCAATGTGCGCATCGTCGATCCCGCCATGATCCCCTCCACGCCCGCACGTCCCGCCAAAGCGCGCAACATTGCCCTGGCCTTTCTTGTTGGCCTTGTCGGCGGGATCGGCATGGCGCTCCTCCGCGAGTATCTCGACAACACCGTGAAGACCCCCGATGACGTCGAAACGCTGGCCCGCCTGCCTTCCCTTGCCGTGGTGCCCGCCTTCGGCGATGGCGCTTCCTCCAAGAAGCTAGCAGGTCTCCTCACGGAGGCTTCCTCGAACGGCCACGACAAGCGCATTGAACTCGTCGCCCAGCACTTGCCCAAATCGAATATAGCGGAGGGTTTCCGCGCGCTGCGTACCGCTCTCCTGTTATCGCAGCCGGATCGCCCTCCGCAGGTCATCCTGGTGAGCAGCGCGCTGCCGCGCGAGGGGAAAACCACCGTCGCGGCCAACCTGGCTGTGACACTCGCCCAGCTGGGCGATAAAACCGTTCTTGTCGATGCCGACCTGCGCAAGCCGGGTATCGGCCGCTTGTTGAATCTAGGGACAGGAAAGTACGCCGGGTTGAGCTCTTATCTCGCCGGTGTCTCTTCTTTGGATCTGATCACCGTTCCTTATCCCGCGATCCCCAATCTCGCCGCGATTCCGACCGGGCCTCTGCCGCCGAATCCCGCAGATCTGTTGTCCTCACACAGACTCACGGATGCCATCGCGGAGTTGCGCACCAAATACAAATTCATTGTCCTTGACTCACCGCCCATCATGGCCGCCACCGATGCGGTGATTCTCTCCGTGCAGGCCGATGGCGTGCTCCTCGTCGTTCGCAGCGGCGAAACTCCCAAGGAAGCCTTTACGCGCACCTGCGACCTGCTCACCAGCGTCAAGAGCCATCTGCTGGGAGTCGTCCTCAACGCCGTCGACGCCAGCGCTCCGGATTACTATTATTCTTACCGGTATTACCCCTATTCTTACGGCTATGGTCCCCAAGAAGCCCTGGATCCGCTCAGCGAAGAGTCCCCCGCCCGCGCCACGGTCCATTCTTCGGACCTGGACGATTCTGACAAACTCTGAGGAGGCTACATGCAATATCTCATTACCGGCGGCGTTGGCTTTATTGGATCGCACCTAGCGGAGAGGCTGCTCGAGCAGGGCGAACGCGTCGTGCTGCTGGACAATCTTTCCACCGGCAGCATGGAGAATATCCGGCACCTGAAGGGTTCCGAAAACCTGGAGTACCACCTCGACGGCATCGAGAACCGCCAACTCCTCGCCGAGCTTGTCGATGATGCGGATGTCATCATTCACCTCGCTGCTGCCGTCGGCGTGAAACTCATTGTGGAAAGCCCTGTCCGCACCATCGAAACCAATGTCAACGGCACGCAGCTCATTCTCGAGGCTGCCTGCAAGAAAAAGAAACTTCTCGTGATTGCTTCCACTTCCGAAGTTTATGGTAAGAACACCCAGGTGCCTTTTCATGAAGACGCCGACCTTGTTCTTGGCCCCACCACCAAGGGGCGCTGGAGCTATGCCGCTTCCAAGGCCCTCGACGAATTTCTCGCCCTCTCCTATTGGAAGGAGAAAAAACAGCCGGTCATCGTAGCACGTTTTTTCAACACCGTCGGCCCCCGCCAGACCGGTCGCTATGGCATGGTGCTACCGAATTTCGTGAAGCGGGCGCTGCATAACGCCCCGATGGAGGTGTACGGAGATGGCACGCAATCGCGCTGCTTCTGTGACGTGCGCGACACCATCGAAGCTCTTCTCCGCCTGATCCCGCTGGAACGCGCGATCGGGGAAGTCGTCAATATCGGCAACACCGAAGAGGTATCCATCGAGAACCTGGCGAGAATTGTGAAACAGCGCACGAACAGTTCTTCGCCGATCCACTTCGTTCCGTATGACAAGGCCTACGAGCCGGGCTTTGAGGATATGATGCGGCGCGTGCCGTGCATCGATAAGCTTCATTCCTTGACCGGTTTCCGCCCACAGACCAGTCTGGCGGAAATCATTGACCGGGTCTCTGCCTACTACCGGCAAAAGGAAGGGCCTCTGGCGTGTGCTGCCACGGCCAATCGTTCCATCGCCTGAGCCGCCCGTCCGTCACACTGCCGTCCCCCTGCTTCGGCTAACAAGTGGTGATCTCATGCGGCGTCTGTAGTGATTTTATTGCCCCCACCCTTCTTTGGTGTTTGCCTGGAATTCTCTGTGCCGGTTCTATTTTCGCCGTTTGAAAGCTTCTGATTGCCGAGCGAACATCCGATGGCAGGTGCGGGAGGGACGGGGCGTAAACTACAGCTTGCGGCCTTCGATGCAGAGGCCTGCACCTTTCAGAATGCGCGAGGGATCCTCGACATCGACGACGTCTTGGATCTGGCTCTCGGCGTAGTTTCTGCGCACGACATCCACAAAGCCAACGGAGCGAACCAGACCACCGAGTGACTCTTCGTCGTACATCCATTTGTGTGAGTGGAAATCCTGCCACACTTCGTAGATTCGGTATACGGAAAAGCGCTTTGAGGGCGACGGCCAACGCATCAGCAATCGCTCGTTCAGAAGATCCCCTGGCGGCAGGGCCTTTTCCGAGGCCGAGAGCTCGCCAAAAGGGCGTTCGCCCAGGTATTCGCGAACCACGTTGCGTAGGTCTGGCACAACGATGCGGATAATTCCGCCCGGCGCCAGAACGCGAAAGGATTCGCGAACGAGTTGCTGGCCTTCCTCGCGGTAGAGATGCTCGAGGACATGAGAGGCATAAACAGCATCCGCGGAGCCATCCGGGAAAGGCAGCGGTTTGCGGACGTCATGGACGAAGATATCGCGGCTCCAGGGGATTTCAGCCTTGTCAGCGGACATGAGGTGAAGCAACGAGAGCGTCTTTCGAAGAATTGGGTGCTTAGCAAGCCTGGCGTTCCACGAACCATCCACATTGATCCAGTGTGGATGAGTGCGAAGACCACAACCGAGATTCAAGCGCAGGTGACCCGTGGTGCGTTCCATTTGTTATTAGGATAACAAGATCTAGAGTGTTGGGATTCCCAAGTTCCAGTCTTCCATGGCGGTAAAGAAATGCGAGTATACAACAAGGGGCGCGCGGCGTCGCGCCCGAGTGCTTCCCACGAGTGTTGTTTTACCTTGTCTGATGGCCCTTTCTTTCCCCGCAGAAAGACTCAGAAGCCCCTCTTTTAGAGTGACTTTGAGTGCTCCGCTTCTTCTGTGATTTAATAGTCCACTCGGTGAACTTGGTGTAATTGGAAGCCCTGACTATATCGCCGCTAATGGACCTTCCCGTATTTCTCACATTAATCTGTTTTTCCCGCCCGCAGGACTCTAAGGAGTGTGTAAAACCAAGGGCTTTTGTAGCCCTGCAAAGCCCGTTGGTGGTTCATCGCAACTATATTTTGCTGAGCGCCCTTTTCCTTGCGAACATTGTGCCCATTTTGCACGTTTCCTATACCTACGGCATGCTCTGGTCCCTGGCGGTCGAGGACCATTTTATTTTGTGTAACCTCTGGCAGTGCGTACTTTTAAGTCGCGCACGCTGCTGTTTATCGCCATTGGGATTGTCGCGGTGTCGCCCATCTTGCGCGCCTTATGGTTTCGAAACCCGCT
>Ga0208457_1000497_pt1 | contig 39060 bp, 32 predicted proteins | sample June2015DPH_10_1_FD_185513 | JGI IMG/M metagenome (GOLD analysis project Ga0208457, IMG submission 185513) | Peatland microbial communities from SPRUCE experiment site at the Marcell Experimental Forest, Minnesota, USA - June2015DPH_10_150... | ecosystem: Environmental > Terrestrial > Soil >... | reverse complement strand
CGGTATTCGCTCTGGCCCGGAGGACACGTCTAATGAGGCCGCGCAAAATCACGCGATCCGCTTCCTTAAAGAGCCGCTGGCGCTCATAGCGTGCCATGCAAGATCGCAAGGCATCCCGCAATTCGTCATCCCCCGATTTCATGGCAAGGTCCAAATTATCCTGGAAAAAATTCAGCTCGATGTCGCCGGAAATTCGCATCTTCCTGATGACCGCGGTCGGAGGGAGAGGGGGAAAGGGGACGGCCGCAGCCCGTAGCAATTTGAGAGGGATCATCGTGCGCAGGCATTTTTGACACTTCCCGCAATTCACATTCATGTCGTTGAAGCAGACCCTCAGGTTGGCCAGCGCTTGGTCGTGTTCGGCGATCCTCATGACCTTGTCCACCCGCCTCGCTTCCGACCCGGCATGGATGATCTCCATGCCTTCATTCGCCCACAGGGGATCCGTCAGTGGATGCGACCCCAGGGGGAAGAGTTGGCTATAGGAATAGGACGACGGTATGAAAACTCTGGGGAAGCCGAGGAGCAGGGCCACGCTGGCCAGCGCGCCCCCCTGGGACAGGTTTCGGCTCAGGTTATAGCGGTAGCCGAAAGGAAAATGGTTGGTCTCGACGGGGACGAGGCTCTTGCCCAGGCCGCGCGCAAAAGAGGCGTTGCGTTCGATGGCCGTCGGATAGACCGCGCTTTTCTCCCTTGTGATCTCCAACGGATAGGCATCCTCCAACAGCAGGCGATTCAACCGCTCCGGACTCTTCCCCTCCGGAGCCCGCTCCAGCAGGCGCCGTGTTTCCGGCCGCAGTCTGACGCCGGCAAAGCGCTCTTCCCGATAAACCGGCGGCCCGGCGATGAGCTTGCCGAGGTCCACGGCCAGGGCTTTTTCCAGCGTGCCCGGATCCGAGCACGAATCCCGGTATCTCGATAACGCCTGCCGTGTCGATTCCGACAGGGCGTTCCTGACGAAGACGGAGACAGCATCGCTCGCGACGTCCAATTTATAGGCAATTTGAGCTAGGTCGCTGATATCGGCCATAGAGAATGGCAGGTCCTTGCCGCGACCCGCGAAGAAATCGAATCCCTGGATGAAAACGATATGACTGATCTCCTTGATTCTTTTGAGCAGAGTGTAGGTGCTGTCCACGCCTCCCGAGAAGAAGGACATCGCGCCCTGTCGGACGGGCCAGCTGGCTGATGTCTGCGCGCTGATCGGGATGATCTTCAGAACGGGATTCCAGCTATGGTGGATTTCCTGCAGCAAGGCAAGATTTTTTAGGAGCTTCGGCGATACGGGCAAGCGGGGATCGACTTCGAGTTTTTCCCCCCGCAGCATCGCCGGAAGAAGCGCCGCCGCCAGAAAGGGGTCACCCGCCCTGGCCACCGGGTAAGATCGGGGTAACCGATACCACAAGCAGAAGCCGTCAACCTCCGCGGATACTTCTACGGTATCGTCTTGTTCGCTGATCTTCCAGTTTGTGACCTGCACAATAAATTCTCTCTCACAACCCCATCGATGCCACTAAAAGACCAGCTTCAGTCCTCCGCCGAGTCTGAGCCCGCCCAGCGCGAGATTCAACTGGGGAATTCCACTCGAGGGCTGGAAATCAGCTTTTGCCCAGAGATATCGGGCAGTAATAAAAACGGCAAAATTCTTACTAAGATATAGATTCATGCTTGATCCCGCATTGAAGCCTATGACGCTTTTCCTTAGTTTTTCGGTCTGGGGACTGATGCTGACGGAATCATAAGGATATGCGGACTCCGTAAAGGCAATGGCGCTCGTTAACTCGGCCCTCGTAGAAAAATAGGTCGGGCCTGCATAGAGGTCGAGTCCGAGTTTGCCGAAAGGAATACTGTAGATCAAATCGAGAGAAAAAGCGCTTTCCTGTATTTTGCGACGCTCAGCGCTATCTGCCTCTCTTGGAGAATTAAAATAAAGCGGGTTAGGAATCGAAGCTCGGTTTTCCGCGAGGAGATCCCGTGAAGCCGAATCAAAGCCAAGCTCAATCCCCAGGTGATCTGAAAACTTGTAGCCCATGCCGGCACTGAATGATTGGCCTTTCCCAACATCATAATTCACAGAGTAGAGGGCATTTTCCTGGTAAACAACCTGTGACCATGAGATAGATTTATTGGCTTTTAATAGATCCACGCCGTAAGCGACTCTGAGAGAGATCCTTGGAGATCTTGGGATTCTGGGAGCGTTTGTTTGAATGGCAGGTTTTTCTTGGAAGCCCGGCTCTTTGATTTCGCTGGAGACCGAAACAGACGAAATTAATAATGCCGATACAAGGAATACTCCTATCTTCTCCATCATTATCCCTTTTCTTAATTGATTGTCCACCCGATAGCTTCCATCGCCTTAATCGTCTGAGCATATTCGTTACTGTTCGCCCCATATAAATCACCTGCGGATTGAAGCAGACAATTGGCCGCGAATAAATAATCTGCCGTCGACGTCATATAATAGGTCCAAGCACGATAGAATATTTTGGTTGCTTTTTCGATTCCAATCCCTGAAACACTGAGGCCGGATACTTTGTTGGTGCCCCCTGCGGACAATAAATAATAGGCATGCGAATAGAGTGTAGAATTGAAGTGAACACCTCCCCAATCTCCCTCTTGCGTATCTGGAAAAATAACGCATTGCGACAAATGGCAAGGATATGGGTAGAAAATGCCCTGATATTCCCAGCTTGCGGAATTTGGGTCCGCTAGACTTCTAAGATAATTGTTGGGGCTGTAGGTTGAATAAGCATCCTCCGCAATAACCCAATCAGATTTTTCGAATCCTTCCCCCGGATTTTGCCAGTAAAACTCAACCGCCGTACCCATGATATCGGAAAAAGACTCATTTAATGCGCCTGGTTGGGCATTTTGATCGCAGTAATACTGTAGATCAGAGGTGAATTGGGTAACGCCGTGTGTATACTCGTGAGCGATAACGTCCAAAGCAGCCGCGGTTTGTAAACCCAGTGGGCCGGAATCGAAAAAAAACATCTCCAGGTTACTAGAATTCCATTCCGCATTGTCCGTATCGCCAGTTTGGTGAACGACCTCGTTGATATCCAAATTTTTATCATCAATTCCATTTCTCCCGAATACTAAATAATAATAGTCATACACCCAGCCCAGATATGCATGCACATTGACAAGGGCTCCATCCTCGTCCCATATATTATCAATATCAGAAGCCACATAATAAGCTTGACCGTCCCAGGTCCTGTAATCGTATGTTTTTTGATTTACGGGCCGTGCTTTCTTGAGATCCTCCAGCTTGTATACATTATTGTCATAGGTTGTCGGCAACTTGAATTGATCTCCGTGGACGCCTATTCCCAGACCGATCGTCAATTCATCAGAGTTAATATTAGAATATTCTTTAATGACCTCACCGGTCTGAGCATCGATGATCCCATTCATGCTGAAAGTATCCCCGCTATCGAGGCTTACCCGATATGCGAGCCGATACTCGCCATCTTTTATGGGAAATACGACTAATTTCGTGCCCCCTTTAGTTTCTGTTGATTCTGGCTTTACCAGGTGCACCTTATAGAGTTCACGTGCTATGGCTGAACTAACATACGGGGTTGTATCAACATTAATAGCTTCGTAATATTCACCATTCGTGTTAACGAGCCTACCTTGCTTAAAATGCTGAATGATCTGCCCCCCCAAGACTTCTAGTCCTTTGTAGTATTGGGTGTATCTACGATGTTCCATCCCTGCGAGGGGATCGATCTCGACCCGCTTCAGCAGAAGATTGCCCTTGCGGATTTCTCCGGCGACATTTGTAAGCGATTTCTGACTCCCGGCCGGGACGGCCTGTGTCACGAATAACGGGCTTTCTTTATATGTACGGACCGGCGACAGGCCCAAGGCTCCTGGCGCCTCAATTCTTCCGCCGATTCTCTTCAATCGATTCCCGTCAGCGGCTCGGAAGTAAACCTTGCCGACATACTCACTCCGCAGGAAAGAAAAAACTGAAAAAATGCACAGAACAAGTCCGAGAGCTTTCTTCATCGGGCTCATGGGTCACTCCTCCAGAGAATTCGGATCCTGCAAGGGCACCGGAATTGCGCCTAAGTCCTCATCAGGCTAATACTGTGGCGCCTGAGAAAAAGAATGGCCTCCTCCCCCGCATCATTGGTCATATGAACTGAAAAAATCTTAGTTCATGGACCCGGAGATGTCAAGGAGACAGAGAGCGGCGTTTGCGCTATTGCACTTCGAGAACCAACACCCAATCGCCGGCCCCGTCGGCATGGACGCCGGGGGTCGTAAAGGTTTGAGAGGCGGTGTTGAGGAAGGGCGACCCGGTGATCGGTTGGTAGGTTCCGGCGGTCGGGTCATACCAACGGGCGGTGATAGTGCCGGAAAGCCGGGTCAAATCAACGGTGATCGTCCGTGCTGTAGGGATGTAGGCGAGAGCGCACTTGTCGTCAGGAGTGGAGGCGGCGGTGACGTAATCGTTCAAGCTGATGCCGGAGTGGGGGGTGCCGCCTGACCAGTACGTGCCATAGCCGGCGGTGACAAGCGTGTGCATTTGATCCGGAACAAGGATGTACCAGGAGCTGGATTGGAACAATGCCTTGCAATAGCCCAGCTGAGACGCGCCTGTTGTATCGAGGTTGTCCTTCCATCCATCGATCATAGGCCAGACGTATGTGTTCCCGTAGATATAACCGCAGGCGCCCGCGAGGAACGACCAGTACTCCTGACGCCGGAGCCGGTCGGGGTCGGATCCGTTTTCGAACTCGTAATCGGACTCGTCGAGGAAAACGGGGACGACCGGCGTCCGGTTGTAGTCCTTGAGGATTTCGGCATAGGCCGGGTAGTAGGTATAGGCGGCGTTGAGCGCGACCACGTCGGACCAGAGAGTGTCATCGAGTGAACTGCTGGCGGGGGAGTCAAGCTGTAATGTATGGATATGGCGGCTGTCGGTTTCCTTGATCCCGGAGGCGATGGCCTTGACCAAGGCGTTGTCGCTGGGGTCGCTCCAGGTTTGGAAGTCGCAACCGGACTTCCATATCAGGTTGTCAAAGCTATTGTATCGGTTTCCAAGATAGCGGCCGTAGGCCTTACATTTGTCCACGCCGTTCGCACGCAGCATGCTAATGAAACCAGCGGCCTCGGCGGGGTTCAGCATGACCGTGATGCCGTGGTTTGCGGCGGACCGGATCATTTCATCGCACCGGGTAAAGTATGCCTCGTTCGGAGTGGAAAGGTCGCCGGCCGTGGTGAACGGCTCCAGGCCGTCGAAGGTGCTTGCGTCGGCACGCCCGCCACCATATCCATCGCAGATAAGCTCGATGCTAACGGCATTGAAGCCCTGGGAGGCGCGACTGGCCAGGTAGTAATCGGCGTCGCTCAAAGACACGTTAACCATAAGCGAAGCGGCATCGTCGCCGATCATGAGGGATGGGACGTTATTCTGATTGACCAGGTAGCGGCCGCTGGAGCTGACCTTGAGCGGGTAGATAAGCCCGGTCGTCCCTCCCCCGCCGCCACCGGTGTCGCAGGAGGTAAGGAAAAAGCCGAAACTGAGCGCGACAATGGATAGCCGCTTCGTGAAATCTATCTTTTTTACCATAAAACAATCATATCACCGGGCGCAAATGGGCATCGATCAAATGTCCAATTTCGCGACATATAATCAAGGCCGGCTCTTGAAAATTAATCGTTTTTTCGTTATAAGAAAGAATCACGGTCCTTGAGTTTGGCAAAGAAAAACCGGGACCTGAGAACATAAAGGCTTAAGAGTATGAAGGCCACCGATTTCTACTACCAGATAGAGCCCGTCATCCCTCGAAGGCTCCAGATCTATGCGAAACGGGCGACGGCCGCCGCGAAAAGCCAGGAGCCTCCGGCTACGAAAAAGTCCAAGCCCTTGCCGCCTGAGGGTCTGCTCCAGCGGAACCTGAGGTCGGTGACGCCGGGCGTGAAGATTTGGATCGATCTCGACAACACTCCTCATGTTCCGTTCTTCATCCCCATCATCCGTGAATTGGAGCGGCGGGGTCACAAGGTGGTCCTGACCGCACGGGACGCGTTCCAGGTCTGTGACCTTGCGGAAGAGAAGGGTCTGAGCTTTCTGAGGGTTGGTCGCCATTACGGGAAGAATCCGGTCATGAAGATCACGGGCCTGATCTTCCGTTCTCTTCAGCTGCTGCCGTTCTATCTGCGGCAGAGACCCGGCCTGTCGCTGTCCCACGGGGCCCGCTCTCAAAATCTCCTGAGCAACCTTCTCGGCGTGCCGACCGTCCTCATCGCCGATTACGAGTACGCCCAGACCGCGCCGTTCACCCATCCCCGCTGGACGATCGTGCCCGACGCCTTATCGCCGGAAGGCCTGCCCTCGAAAGCCAGTCACGTCCGCTACTATCAGGGAATCAAGGAGGACGTCTACGCCCCTGAATTCAAACCAGCGTCTTCGCTCATGGAGGAATTGGGACTTCGTGAAGACGAGATGATCGTAACCGTCAGGCCTCCGGCGAACGAGGCCCATTACTACAATCCCGAAAGCGACGTGCTCTTCGTCGAGCTCATGTCGAGGGTCTGCCAAACTCCGGGAGTCCGGGCCGTCCTCCTGCCGCGCAACCGTCAACAAGAGCAAAGCCTCCGGACGAAGTTCCCCGGCTGGTTCGAGGATGCCAGGACCGTTATCCCAACTCGTGCCGTGGACGGCCTCGATCTCCTTTGGATCTCCGATCTCGTCGTCAGCGGGGGCGGGACGATGAACCGTGAGGCCGCCGCCCTGGGCATCCCCGTATACAGCATTTTCCGCGGCAAAACGGGAGCCGTGGACCTCATGCTGGAACGGCAGGGACGCTTGAGCATGATCCGTGACAAGGAGGAGGTCTGGTCCAAGATCTTGTTCGCCCGTCGGGATAAGAATCGCACGCCGGACAACGCGCCCCGGGCGGCCCTACGGGACATCGTCGATCACGTCGAGGACATTATCCGGGTCGAGCACGTGCGCCCCCGCGACAAGGGGAAGGCCCGAAGGGCTTGAACGGACCAAACGTGTATTGGAGAGCTTGTCCATGAAGAGCATCAAGGTGATCGTCGTGGCAGGCGCGCGCCCAAATTTCATGAAAGTCGGGCCCTTCATAAGGCAGATCGTTTCGTACAACGAAACCAAGGGCCTGCAAGCGCCGCGGGTCGATGCCGTGCTCGTGCATACCGGCCAGCATTACGACGAGAACATGTCCGAGGTCTTCTTCCGGGAGCTCGGGATACGCCAGCCGGACATCAACTTGGGCGTGGGCTCGGGAACGCACGCCTTCCAAACGGCCGGCATTCTGACGAGCTTCGAAGCCGTGTGCTTGCGGGAAAAACCAGACTGGGTCGTGGTCGTCGGGGACGTCAACTCGACGATGGCCTGTACCCTCGTCTGCGTGAAAATGGGCATCCGCGTCGCCCATATCGAGGCGGGCCTGCGCAGCTTTGACCGGACGATGCCCGAAGAGATCAACCGCCTCGTCACCGACGCCTTGGCCGACTTGCTGCTGACCCCTTCGGAAGACGCCGATGCGAACCTGCTCCGGGAAGGAGTGGCTGAGGAGAAGATTAAGTTTGTCGGCAACATCATGATCGATTCCCTAATGGATAATCTTTCCAAAGCTCGAACCAGCGGCACCCTTGACCAGCTCAAGCTCGAGCCTGCCCGATATGTCTATGTCACCCTGCATCGGCCGGCCAACGTGGACGAGCAGGCCAGTTTGTCGACCATCATGCTCGGCATGGAAAAGCTGTCCCGGCGCTTGCCGGTGGTCTTCCCCATCCATCCGCGCACCCGAAAGATGCTCTCGGAATTCGGTCTGACGCCCCGCACCGACAACCGCTTGCTGATGCTCGAACCCCTGGGCTATCACGCCTCGCTCTGCCTGACGGAGAACGCGAGGGCCGTCCTGACCGACTCCGGCGGCCTTCAGGAAGAGGCCACCTTCTTCCGGACACCGTGCTTGACGCTTCGGCCCAACACGGAAAGGCCGGTCACATTGACTCTGGGCAGCAACCGCCTGACCAAGCTCGAAACGCTTCTGGCCGACGTCGACGACGTGCTCGCCGGCCCGGAGCGCAAGGGACAAGTACCGCCGCTCTGGGACGGTCATACCGCGGAAAGGGCGCTCAAAGAGCTGCTCGCGGCCGCTTGAAGCTGAGAGACACGCGCGAAGTGAACAAGCCTCAAGACGCTTTGATGACCACGAAGAGCACCGCGCTCAAGCTGCTGGCCTATTGCCGGGCGAACGGATGGGCAGGCTACGATCCCTACGACGCCCTCAACAGCCGGGTCTTCAAGGCCCTCCCCTTCCTGAATTTCAGGCTGGCCCGGCTGGCGCTGACCCAGGGCGTCAAACGCTTCCCAGTCAACCTCAGACCGCTGTTGCTCGTGCCCAAGACACCTAATCCCAAGGGAATCGCGCTTTTCCTGTCCTCTCTCGTCCGCCTGTCGAAAAGCGGCCTGGCCGACGGAACCGAGTCGATCGGCCCGATGGCCGACAAGCTCCTGGCCCTGCGCTCGCCCGGCCGGCCCTATTCGTGCTGGGGCTACAACTTCGACTGGCAGCAGAGGTCGGAGCTCGTTCCGAAGGCCTCCCCCAACATCATCTGCTCGACTTTCGCCGCCAACGCCCTGCTCGACGCGTACGAACGATCGCCGGAACCCTCGTGGCTGAACGCGGCGGTGAGCGCCGCCGAGTTCATCCTGAACGACCTCTTTTGGCGGGAGGGCGGCTCGAAAGCCTGCTTCAATTACACGCTCTTGGGCCGTGACGAGGTCCATAACGCCAATCTCCTGGGTGCCGCGTTCCTATGCCGGGTCGGCCGGATCTCGGGCGAGAAGAAGTACATCGGGTCCGCCCTCGACGCCGCGCGCTACTCCGTCGCCAGGCAGCACCCGGACGGCGCCTGGGATTACGGCGAGGCGCCGGCCCAACGATGGATCGACAACTTCCACACGGGCTTTAATCTTGTAGCTTTGCGCTGTATCAGCGGATACGGGCAAACGACGGAATTCGAATCATCCATCCGCCGCGGCTTCGATTTTTACAGATCCCATTTTTTCCGGGAAGACGGCGCGCCGCGGTACTTTCACGATGCCACCTACCCGATCGACAGCCACAGCGTCGCTCAAAGCCTGATCACGCTGACCGAGTTCCATGATTTCGGAAAGGACAACGTCGACCTCGCAGACTCGGTTCTCGGCTGGGCGCTGAGGAACATGTGGGACAACCGGGGTTTCTTCTACTTCCAGAAGCACGCCCGCTTCATGGTGCGCACCTCGTTCATGAGATGGTCCCAGGCCTGGATGCTCTTGGCGCTGGCCACCCTTCTCGATGGACCGGAGGGCCGGGGAAAGGCGGCTCGATGATCGAATGCATTTTCACAGTCGATTACGAGATCTACGGTAACGGCGAGGGCTCGCTGAGGGAATTGGTCTATGAGCCGGCCGAGAAGCTGAAAGCCGTCCTCCGGAAGTGGAACGCGCGCTGCGTGGTTTTCGTTGAGGCCGCGGAGTTGGAGATCATCGGATCCGAGCGCACGGACCCGGCCATCGATTTGGTCGAACGGCAGATCCGCGAATTCTATGGAGAGGGGTTCGAGGTCGGGCTTCACTTGCATCCGCAGTGGTACAACGCGTGTCACAAAGACGCCCAATGGCAGCTTGATTATGACGAATACAACCTATGTCTTCTTTCCCCCGAGCGGATCGACCAGATCATCGATCGCTCCATCGCGTATCTCAGAAAGGTCCTTGGGGCGCCCGGCTACAATCCCCTCTCCTTCCGGGCCGGAAATTGGCTCTTACAGCCCACCGGGGCCGCGGCAAAAGCCCTCGCCGGGCACGGCATTAAGGTCGACTCCTCCGTCTTCAAGGGCGGCCTGCAACACCAGAACGATCTCGATTATCGCAGGTCACGCATGAACGGGTATTATTGGACCTTCTCCGAAGACGTCAACGTTCCCGACCCTAGAGGGATCCTGATCGAAATACCGACATTCACCGCGATGGTCCCCGTATGGAAGATGTTCACCGCCAAGCGAATCGGCTTGCAGAAAAAGGGCCTGGCGAAGACCCAGCATCGGCAAAAACGGCTGGCCCGTCTGAGGGATTTCTCGCGGTTCCGCCATCCGATGAAGCTCGATTTCTGTCGCTTGACATTAAAAGAATTGGTAAGGATGCTCGACAAAGAGAAGGAGAAGGATCAAAAGAATCCGGGAGTCTTCCGGCCCATCGTGGTCATCGGGCACACGAAAGACCTTGTTGATTTTAATACAGTTGAGATGTTCTTGTCATATCTCCAAAAATCTCAGATAAAGATATCCACTTTTAGTGATATATCCCGAAAAATACAACTGCCAAACCCTAAGGCGCATGAATAGGGAATAGAATGAAGGTGGCACCGATAGAAATCGACTGGAATCCCAACCTGTCAATTTACGCGTCTGAAAAATTCTTAAGAAGCGTCGGTGATAAATACGGCTGGCTGGGCGGCACGGACGACTCAGGAAATATCCGGTGTATTCTACCGTATACAATCGTCCGTAAGGCCACGATTCAGATGGTCCGCTTCAGGGTCGAGACGATCTTGTTGGACCCGGATTTCGGAGTCGAAGAAGAAAGAGCCTTTCTCGACAGCGCTATGGAATACTTCCAGTCCATAAGGGCTGATATCATCATTCCCGCCACAACCAACACGATTTTTCGCACTTATCCGAATGGGGCCGTCGTGGCCCCCTATGGAACGTTGATTATTGACCTGGACCAGCCCGAGGAAACCCTATGGGGCAATGTCCATTCAAAGCACCGTAATGTGATTCGCAATGCGGCTAAAAAGGGGGTCCAGATCCATAGCGGTACTGAGCATTCGCAAACCGCGTATAAGCTGATTATGGATACATTCAAGCGGTCAAAGCTTCCCTTTATGGACAAGGACGCATTCATGAAGATGATCGTCGGTCTCGGACCATCTGTAAAGGTATTTATTGCTGACTATCAGGGCGAAGTTCAAGGCAGTGCTGTTCTTCCTTTCAGCAATTATAGCGCGTATTATGTGTACGGTGGAAGCGTTCCAGAGCCCCTGACCGGAGCCATGAACCTTCTCCAATGGGAAGCCATACGGCATTTTCGTAATCTTGGCGTCAAGCATTACGATTTTTGCGGCGTTCGAATCGATCCGGACAAAGGCTCTAAGCAAGCAGGACTCAAGATGTTCAAGGAGCGATTCGGGCCGCGATTCGTGAAGGGATATATGTGGAAATACTCTCTTAATCCACTGAAATCGAGTATATATTCCCTGGCCGTCAGGCTGTTCAGGGGAGGAGATATCGTCGATGCCGAGAGACATAAGCTGAATAGCCCCGGCACCGGAAACACGTGAGGCATTGATGTCAGGTCTAATACCGACGGAACTGCATCGATATTCCATCGGCGATATCAGTCGTGGCCTGATGGCGGCGCGGAAATCCGGCGAACGGCAACCTGCGATTTCCTTGCCGGGGCTCGGCGATGGGATTCCCATCAGATCGGCGAGAGCCGCGGTGATCGTAGCCCTCAAGGCCCTCGGTATGCCGCCGGGCTCGAGGGTCGGAGTCCCTCTCTATTGTTGTCCGGTCGTATTCAAGGCCATCAAAGCGGCGGGTTGCGTGCCCCGGTTTCTCGACATAGATCCTGAGACTTTCTGTCTGTCATCCGAGGACCTACGGGCGAAGCGTTCCGGCATCGATGCCCTCATCGCGGTTCATATGTTCGGGAACCTCTGCGACATGCCGAAGATCCTCGAGATCATTGAGGGCAAGCCGGTGCTCGAGGACTGCGCCCAGTCTCTCGGGAGCAAGCTCGACGGCCGGGCATGTGGGTCATTCGGAGATATTGGCTTCTTCAGCTTTAGGTCAGGAAAATACCTCTCCGCGGGCGAGGGCGGGGCGTTGTTTTCGGAGAACAAGGACCTCCGTGAGCGTATCTCCGAACTGACCGCGGCCTTACCCGTGCCTACCCGCGCCCAGGAAATGAAACATCTCATCGAAACCTATATCAGGTCGAAGCTCCGTAGCCGGCCCCTATGGGGGCTGGTAGGTTCCCGGATTTGGGCTATCTACAATCACAAAACCGAGTTCGCGGATAAATCGCCCCTTGTTCTGGGACGTATCTTCGCTTCGGACTTGGCGACTGTACGCAGGCGATTGCCTCGACTTGATTCCATGATCGTATCGCAGCGGGCACACGCCGAATATTTCGAGCGCAATCTGAAGTTGGACCTTCGGATGCTGTACCGCGAAGGGCCCCGGGCTCATTACAATCGCTTCATGTATCCCATCATTTTCCCGTCGACCGAGCAGAGAGACAGGATGGCAGCCTATCTGCGGAGACGCGGAGTCGGCACATCGAGACCTTACGAAGAAGTCATTACGGGCGCCGACGAGCACTATGGCTATGAAGGCGATTGTCCGTCTGCAGAGCACACGTTGAGAAGAACGCTGGTTATCCCCAGCTATTACACTCTCAAGCCCAAGGATATCAAGCACATAGTCCGGAGTGTGAACCAAGGATACTCTAGTTCCGACGAAGCTCGGGGAACTCTTCCTTGATCTTGGCAGCGACTATTTTAGAGAACAATTTCGCCCCCGGGTCATTTAAATGCCCTGAATCGGCGAAGAGCTCATAATGACCAAGAAAATCAGGGTCATTGATATAGTTGAATAGTTTGATACCGTAGTTATTCGCGATAAAGCGTATTTTTGCCACAGCATCATCGGCCGCTCCGCTGTCATATTCGAGAGTTGGAGAAATGGTTAAGACGAGGCGGGTGTTCTTTCTCTTCGCGTTTAGAACGAACTGTTCAAGCGCGGCAAGCAAGTTCTTATCGAACGGCCTGGCTCTTCGCACCGGGGGTTGCCGGACCTCCCGCCCCTGATCTTGCACTGTTTGCGCCGGCCTTGGCAGCTGGACAAACGTCGCTTGGTACCCTTTCCGGTCACGTTGTGGTGCGAGCCAGTACCTGACGACATGAACGATCGTCGAATTGTACTGATATAACTTCGATTTGAGAAAATATTTGGTCAGCCCGGATTTAAGCGCGAGGACTTTCCCGATGATATCGGCGTGCTTATAGTAGAATGGACGGAGATCCGATAGCCTATCGTAATGGTATGGATCTTGATAGAAGCCCCATGTATCGATATCCAAGATCATTATTTTAGGTGTCGTTCTCTGGAGCACGATTTCCTGCAAGGTACCATGGACCAATATCTGTTGCCCAGCGACACCCGCATTGTAGCAGGATAGGCCCAGTTCCTCTTCAAATACGTCGGGAACATAGTGGGCGGCCGCGTGGGAGCTCCCAAAAATGAGAAGCTCGTCGGTCGATATATCCATCGTATAGTTGATACGAAAAAATCTACCCGATTTCTGCTGAAAAAAGACATATCGTTGGATTTCGCCAAAAACAAAATCGATAAGAAATAAGCAGAAGACGACCTTGATGGCTTTTGAAACAACCAGCATCACTTGCTTGTTCATCGTCAATCAGAACTGCAGATATATGAACTGCCCGCCATCGAAAACTCCCAGGGTCAGTATCAGGGCGATGAGTACCGCATAGGAAAATACGCGGACGAGCTCCCGGTCGTTGTTAAAGAAGGAAAACCGCGATGGAAAAAATTCCTGCTTGAGTTCCATCACGAGCAAGATGAGGATGGCCATGCCTGTATAAATCGGCGCGACGATATCCGAACCTTGTGGGATAAAAAGCGAACCCGGTTTCGTGAATATTTTGCCGACGATGGCAAAAGCGTCAGCGATCGAAGCCGCCCGAAAAAATATCCACGTGAATAGAACTAGGACGTATGTTATACCAATGTTCAAGAGTCGGCGCTTTGTTTTCAATCCCAGGATATTCTCGACAGCCAGGTAGAAACCGTGCAAGCACCCCCAGGCGATAAACGTCCAATTCGCACCATGCCAAAGACCGCAGAGGAAGAAAGTGATAAAAATGGCACAGAAATAAATGATCCTGTCCGTCCGGATAAACAGGTATCTTTCTTTTTTCAACATTCGCGAAAAGGAATAGGCCAGAGGAAGAAAGACATAATCTCTGAGCCAGGTGGAAAGCGATATGTGCCACCTGCGCCAGAAATCCCTGATTGAACCCGCGAAATAGGGCCGGTTGAAGTTTTGCAGGATATCGATGCCCAGAAGCTTGGCGGACCCGATGGCAACGCACGAATATCCGGCAAAATCGCAGTAAATTTGAAAGCTGAAGAATATCGTGGCAACAATAAAGGTAAGGCCGAAGTGCTTGTCCGCATTGCCAAAGACCGCGTTCACATAGATCGCCGCCCTGTCGGCGACCACCAACTTGTAGAAAAAACCCAGGATGATAAGTTTCGCCCCCCTGGAAATATTCTCGTAAGAAAAGACGATTTTGTTCTCACGTTTCAGTTGCGGCAGGAGGTGTCTCGAGCGTTCGATCGGCCCTGACAAGACGATCGGGAAAAAAGAAACGTACACGGCGAACGTTCCAAAATGTCGTTCCGGTTCTATTCTTCCATGATAGACGTCCAAGATGTAGCCTATCGTCTGGAGAGTATAGAAAGAGATCCCGATGGGCACGATGATGTTCAGAACAGGACTTTTAAGAAAGAAACCCGCTCCCCGTAGGACGTCTTGGATGGAGGCAGAGAAGAAGTCGAAATACTTGAAAAAAAACAGCAACCCCAGGCCCGAAACAAGCGAAATCAGCAAGAACTTGCGTCTTCTCCTCTTCTCCTCCCTTCGGGCCATGACGATGGCGACAAAATAGTTGATGACCGTGGTCCCCGCGATGAGGAGGAGATACTCCGGTTTCCAGGAAGCATAAAAATAATAGCTGGCCAACAATAACAGCGCCCATCGATAGCGGGACCCGATCAGGTAATATAGGAGCACGACGATCGATAGAAAGGCCAGATAATAAAAGGAGTTGAATTTCATCTTCTCGAGTATTCCAAACTTCGAAAACCCCTTAGGCCAAGATCAGCTTGCGACTATAGAATGCTTCGGCGTATCCGTCGGGGGCGTTCGATTCTATCCCCCGCAGTCTCATGATGGCCCGGAACGTTTCTTTCGTGAACCATCCGTTTCCGGCCTGCGATTTGAAGTATTTAACAATTAGCTGGATTTTCGTTCGGCAGACAGCCTCGTCCATGTGGACAAAAACATTCGGCGCCCCGAGGTCGCCGTCGTACTTCGAGATTTCGTACTCCAGGATGAGATGGTCCCGGAAGGTGTTCCACGTGAGCTCGGAAACCAGCCGATGGTCCTGGTGTAAGTCCGCACGGTTGTGGGTGAAAATCAGATCGGGGTCGACCCTCAGCTTCAGCTCCTCGAAGTATTCCTTGATCTCTCCGCCGATAAAAGGGAAGAATCCGTCCTTAAATTCCCTAACGACAACCGTCTTGTCCGCCGCTCCCACGAGGAAGGCCGCGGCGCTTGCCTCGGCTTCCTTTCGCCTTTTATCATCGGCGCTGAGGACCACCCAGTCGAAAGCCATCCGTTTATGACTCTTTATCAGCTTCATGACCGTTCCGCCGCAGCCGATCTCGATATCGTCGCTATGGGCCCCCAGGCAAAGGACCTTGAGCGAATCCTCGCGCGAAACGAGCTTAACGTTCATCATTTCTTCCCTCTCCAAACTTCCCAGGGCACGTCGTCTTTGGCAACCATTTCGTCCAGGAACAGCTTGTCCTTGAAGGTGTCCATGGCCATCCAAAAGCCCTCGTGTTTGTAGGTCATGATCTGCCTCTTTTCGATCAGTCTCCGGAAGGGTTCCTTGACCAAATCCTCACCTTCTTTGATGTACTTGAAGATCTCCTTCCTGAAGATGAAATAGCCGGAATTGATCCAGATCCCGGATTCGCCGAGAGGACTGATGGAAGCCACCTGGCCGTCTTTCTTGATCGTCACGACGTGGAAGCTCTGCGTGGGCCTGACGGCTAGAAAAGACGCAATTTTGTCCCGGGCTAGGAATCGAGTCAGGTAATCGGAGAATTCGAGGTCCGTCAAGCCATCGGCGTAGTTCGCCAGGAAAATCTCATCATCGTCCAGATATTTCCTGACGGCGCAGAGTCTCTGTCCGATGTTCGAATTCAACCCCGTGTCAACGAATGTGATCTTCCAATCGCTGATATCGCTGTTCAGCAAATTCAGATCCTTGCCCCCGTTGGTCAGGACGAAATCATTAGAGACGCACTCGTCGTAACCCACAAAGTATTTTTTGATGAGATCTCCCCGGTGTCCCAGGCACAGGATAAACTCCTTATGGCCATAGTGTGCGTAGTATCTCATCACTTGCCAGAGGATCGGCCGGTATCCAAGCACCACCATCGGTTTGGGGATGGTCTCCGAATACTCCCGAAGCCGCATTCCCAATCCGCCGCAAAAGAGCACCACTTTCATGCCCATCTCTCCTCTCGACCCGGATTTAACTGCATTTCAACGCCGGGCGCACGGTGATGTCCGTGATCTCCGCGTTTCTGTCCAGCCGGAGGGCATCCAATACAACCTTGGCGATATCCCCCGGCTGCATGAGGCTTTCCGGAAAATAGAGAATCCCTTCGGCCCTGGAGATTTCGGCCTGCATCCGCGTGGCCGTCCGCCCCGGATAGACGCTTATCACGCGCAGGCCCTCGTTCTTGACTTCATCTCTCAGCGCGTCAGCGACCGCCTTGAGGGCGTGCTTGCTGGCTGAGTACCCGGCCGTGCCCGCCTTGGCGAGAATGCCCGCGGATGAATTGACGAACACCACCTGGCCCTTTCGCGCTCTGATCATTGGAAGCAGGCCTTGCGTGAGGAAGTAAGGCGCCCGGACGTTGATCCTGTACTGACGGTCGAAGTCGTCGACACTGGCCATGCCGATTTCTCCGAACGTGATCGTCCCTGCGCAGTGCACCAATACGTCCAGCCCGTCGAAGGCCCGTTTGAGACTGGCGGCGAGGCTGAGAATGTCCTGGTCGTTTTCGAGGTCGGCCCTGCACGGTATGAGCCAATCCTTAACCGTTCCAGCCTCCGCCCCGACCGCCTCAAGCGAAGCCAAGTTCCTGCCGACAATGCAGACGATGGCCCCATCCAATGCCAAATCGAGAGCAATGGCCTTGCCGATTCCCCTGCTCGCGCCGGTCACGACCGCGACTTGACCTTTGAAAAACGCCATTAAGGCCGCCTATCGACGGCAGGATGCTCCGACATCGCAACCAGAAGTCCGGCTTTGACAAGCGTTTGCGCCGCCTCTTGGACCGCCCCGAATGTAAGCCCCGACCTTTCCGCGATATCGAGCAGACTGTTACCGCCATCGGACAGGTTCAGCACCCAAAGCAACGCGAGCTCTTCAGCTCCAGATGAAGCATATAGGCCTCGTTTTCCCAGCTGGGGTTCGCACTTCTGATTCTGGCTCAGGTAATTTCGATTGCCTTCCAGCACGTTGAGAATGGCACGAATCTTCTCATAGCTCTCCGTCAGGGAATCGGGCGTTACGAATTCAAGATTGTCCGCGGAGGTGTGGTATTCGGGATACTCTCGATAAGGTGTTCTCGAAATCCTTCCAACGGGAAGGTTGAATCCCGGCGAACAATACTGCCGTTCGTCATATCCAAAAGGATGAAAATCCAGCAGTCGATAAGGCTGGCCCGAATGACCGAGGACGTGGGCAGCGGCCCGGTCTATTTCGGCGTTGCCGCGTCGGCTCTTCTTGTAGGCTATTTCCCCCTTGTCGCCCACGCCCGAAACGACCAGCCCAGCTTTGATTTTCTTGACTTTCTCTTCGTTCAGGCTTAGCCAGGTGATCGCCCCGATGGTGCCGGGGATGAAGAGAAACCTGTAGGAGAAGCGGCTGCCGACGGTTCCCAGATGCTTGGCCAGGATCGTCGCCAGCCCGACCCCCGAGAGGTTATCGTTGGCCAAGGACGGATGGCAGGCGTGGGCCGAGATCAGGACCTCTTCCTCCTTTTCACCGGGGAGCAAGAGCTCCCCATAAGTCAGGAAACCCTCTTCCAGCGAGGAGTCAATAACGACCTCGTAATCCCCCTCTTCAAGAGCGAGGAATTGCCGATGGCTCAGACAGAATCCCCAGTTCTCCTCGTAGTAGGAGGTCTTATAAGGGACCCAATCCGGGTGGGCCGGCAGAGTGAAAAGATGTTCTTTCAAGTCCTTCAAAGAGAGGCACGTTTTGACCGGGATGCTGTAGCTCACGACATGCAGGTTGGATTTCCGGAAGTCGACGATTTTCTTGCCCTTCGGATTCTTGATATAAGCGTCCCGGATATTCCATTCCTTCGGCACGGTCCAGTCGAACACCCGTGTCCCGGAAGGCACCTCACGGATCTCAAGAGGAACGTGGCGCCGGAGAATCTCCAGAGACTTCCGGAACCCGTCGCCCGTGATGCTCCGGCAGAGCGGGTACAACTCGGTCATCAATCGATGGATCTGGAAACCGATACTCTTTTCGTTCATCGGATTCCCCGGTTTTTTGGCGCACATGGTTTCCGGCCTCGTTCATCCGTCGAAATCGGGATAATTCCGGTCCCGGTCCGAAATGATGCTGACCGCCGACGGCCAGGCGATGCCGAAGGCCGGATCGTTCCAACGGAAGCCCTTCGCATAGTCGGGGGCATAGAACTCCGAAATCTGGTAATGCACCTCGGTGCCGTCCTCGAGCGTCAGGAAACCGTGGGCGAAGCCCTCGGGGACATAGAGCATGGTCCTGTTGCCGGACGTCAAGGTGATGCTCAAATGTTCCTTGAAGCTCGGGGAATCCCGACGCATGTCGACGATGACATCGCACAAAGACCCTTTCGTACAGCGGACGAGCTTGGCCTCCTCAAACGGCTTGACCTGATAATGCATCCCCCGGAGCGTCCCCTTCCTGGCATTGAATGAAATGCTGCACTGCGCCAACCGGGGATTCAGGCCGTGAACTTCGAACTCCCGCCGGCACCAGGTCCTGGCGAAAAAACCGCGGTCGTCTTCACGCCTCTCGATGTCGATGATGAAGGCACCCCTCAGCTTTGTCTCGCGGAAGATCATTCGTAGACCTTGACCTCGGGGATGGGCACGATGAACTTCCCGCCCCAATCCCGAATGTAAGACATCTGCCCCATGATTTCATCCTTGAAATTCCAGGGCAGAATGAAAAGATAATCCGGCCGCGTTTCCCGGATTCTATCTGGGGGGAAAATCGGGATATGGGTACCGGGGGTGAACTTCCCCTGTTTATAAGGGTTGCGGTCGACGGTATAGTCGAGGAAATCCGTGCGGATGCCGCAGTAGTTGAGGAGGGTATTGCCCTTTCCCGGGGCGCCGTAGCCGCAAATCGTTTTTCCCGCGCTCTTGGCCCCGATCAGGAATTCGAGTAGTTTCCGCTTGGACTCCTTGACCTTCTCCGAAAACGCGCCATAGGTTTCTATCCGGTCGAGGCCAGCCGCCTCCTCTCTTGTCCTGAGACCAACAATTCTCTCCGTCACCGGCTTTGTCCCGTCCTCAGCGTGCCTGGCGTAAATTCTCAATGACCCTCCATGGGTGGAGAGCTCGTCGACGTCGAAGATCGTCAATTCGTGAGCGGAGAAAACCTTTTCCACCGCGAGGAGCGAAAAATACGAGAAATGCTCGTGGTAAATGGTGTCGAACTGGTTCTCGTCCATGAGCCGGACCAGATGGGGAAATTCCATGGTGACGACGCCCCGGGCCTTGAGCAGGATTTTCATGCCCCAGACGAAATCGTTGAGTCCCGGAACCTGAGCCAGCACGTTGTTCCCGATGATGAGATCCGCTTTTATTCCCTCCGAGGCCAGGCGCGCGGCCATCTTCTCCCCGAAGAATTCGACGCGGGTCGGGATTCCCTTTTCGATGGCCACCTGGGCTATGTTGCGCGCCGGCTCGACCCCCAGGACCGGAACGCCTTTCTCGACGAAATACTGGAGCAGATAGCCGTCGTTGCTGGCCAGCTCGACGACGAAGCTCGAGGCGCCGATTTCGAAGCGCTCGGCCATCAGGTCCGTGTAATTCTTGGCGTGCTTCAGCCAGGAATCGGAGTAGGAAGAAAAGTAGGCGTATTCGGTGAAAATCTCCTCCGGGCTGACGAATTCCTCGAGCTGGGCCAGGTAACAGCTGCCGCACACGTAAACGCGCAGGGGATAAAAGGGCTCCATCCGGCTCAACTGCCCGGCGCTAAGATAGCTTTCGCAGAGAGGCGACATGCCAAGGTCGACGAGCGTAGTCCTCAAGGGCGACCCGCAGAATCTGCAGAGAGGGTCCGTGTTCATGCCCCCGTCCACTCCAATTTATCGTTCAGGAGTCCTTTTCTGCGAAGCTCCATCAACAAATTGAGTCGCATGTACTTCGAATCGCGGAACTCCTTATCCTGGAATCCCATGGATTCCAGGCCCGATTTCAATTCCCGAATGGACTGCGTCAATCCGACGGCCGGCTCGTATGCCGGGGCGAGCTTTCCGTAGAGGTCGAAGTTGACCCTGTAGGAGCGCTTGTCCGGATGAGCGTCCTTGTTGATCGATACACGGGTTCCGGGAATGGCCGAAGCCACGGCCTCGGCCAGATCCTTGACTTGGTAGTTTCCCGACTCGTGCCCCACGTTGACGGCCAGGAAGTCTCCTCCGTTCATGCTGTCGCGGGAGACCGCCCAATCGATCGCCCTGGCCATGTCCTTGACGTCGATCAGCGGCCTCCAGGGCGACCCGTCGCTGAGGATCGTGATCTCGCCCGAGGCCACGGCCCCCGCGACGAAATCATTGAGGACCAGGTCCAACCTCAACCTGTCGCTCCAACCGCAGGCTGTCGAAAACCGTAACGACGTCACCTTGAACGCTTTGGAGGCAAGCGGTTTTAGATCTCTTTCCGCATAAACCTTGGATTTCGCGTAGGCCGTCAACGGATTCAGCGGCGAGTGTTCGGTCCTCTCGCTCTCCTCGGCGGTACCATACATGCTGCAGCTCGAAGCAAAGACGAACGACTTGGCACCCGCGTCTCTTGCCCTCCGGGCGAGGTTGGCGCTGGCCCGATAATTAATGTCGAGCGTTACCTGCTCGAACCTGTTGCCGATGGGATCGTTGGAAATGGCGGCCAGATGGACGACAGCATCCACTTCGTGCAGGACCTCCTCAGGAAGCCTTCGGACGTCCGCGAAATATTGAATATTCAACTTGCGTTCGGTGAGAGCTCCAATGCCCATCATACAATTGCCGTAATACCCGATGTCCAGTCCGGCAAGGATGGAGTCCGGAAACGACGCGCGGAGCTGATTGACAACGGCCGGCCCGACATAGCCCAGATTTCCGGTGATGAGGATCTTCAATAAGGTCCCTTTCCTCATATAAATTATGTTATTCCCTGTTCAGCGTCAATCCCCTTTCTCTTATTGAAAGTCCCGGCTTGGCGGTGGTATATTGACGGGCGGAAAAGAGAAGAGGAGACATACTTGCCGCCAACCCTAGCATTGGCCTTGTGCATAGTCTTCGTCCTTTTCCTGCTTCGGCTCGAACGCAAGCAGGCACCTGATGTAAGCCGGGCTATATGGATCCCGACTATTTGGATGCTTGTTATCGCCAGCAAGCCCTTAGGCGTATGGTTTCAAGTACGGAACGCCGACCCCGAACAGGGAAGCCCTTTGGACCTTGTGTTCCAGGCAGCTCTCATTCTGGCGGCCATGGTCATCCTCATCCGGAGAGATATCGACTGGCCCGGCGCCATGAGAGAGAACGCTTGGTTGATGGCACTGGTCATTTTCATGCTTATCAGCGTCCTCTGGTCGGACCTTCCCTTAATTTCTTTTAAACGGTGGGGCAAAGAGTTTTTAGCGATCTTAATGGCCTTTGTCGTCCTCTCGGAGCCTTCGCCCCGCCGTGCGCTGGAGAGTATTTTAACAAGGACGACTTATGTTCTTATTCCCTTTTCGCCGGTTCTCATCAAGTATTTTCCTGATTACGGGCGCTTGTATACCCGCTGGTCAGGTGAGGAGATGTGGATAGGGGTCGCCAACCATAAAAACAGCCTGGCCTGCTTATGTATTATTTCCGCGATCTTCCTTATCTGGTCTCTTGTCAGGAGGTGGCAGGGCAACAACCCTGCTGTATGGAGATTTCAAACCCCCGCGGAAATCCTTCTCTTGGCGCTTACATTTTGGCTATTGGGAGGGCCCGGGGGGAAAATTTTCTATTCCGCCACGTCGGTCTATGCTCTTAGTGCGGGCCTTCTGGTTTTCGGCGGATACTATCTAGCGAAGAGAAACAAGATCCAGATATCGGCCGGCACATTAACGGCACTCGTGACCGTCATCATTGTTTTCGGAATTGTCTCCATATTCACCAGCGGCTCGAAGTTGGGGTTCTTTGCCTCGGCCGTGGGGCGGGACGCGACACTAACGGGCAGGACACAAGTTTGGGCCTCTCTTTTGCCCGTAGTAATGAGCAGGCCCCTCGCGGGGGGAGGCTTCGGAGTCTTCTGGACTCCTGGAAGACAGGACTTATACCAAATTTCCGGAGCCCACAGCGGGTATCTGGATGTGCTCTTAGGGCTCGGCTTCATCGGCATTTTGCTGGTATCGGCTTTTCTTTTATCGTCCTGCAGGAAGGCTCATCGGGAGCTTTCCCATGATTTCGATTGGGGAATCCTCTGGATCTGCTACATCATCATGTCCGTGGTTCACAACATGGGTGAGTCTTCAATTGATTCTTTCACGAACTACCTGACCGCAATCGTCCTGTTTTTCACCGTTTCTTCTTCGCTTACCTTTCGCACTAAGAGTGACCCCGTTGGAAATTAGAATCTGAAGCCATGAAAGACCGCATCACCGTCTGTATCTGCACGTTCGGTCGGAACCAAATGTTGGAACGTTTGCTGAGGAGCCTGAAACTGCAGGAAACTACCGGGCTGTTCGATTTCTCCGTCGTCGTGGTTGACAACGACGCCTCGGGACCGGCCAGGGACACGGTTATGAGGCTTAAGGCCGAGCTCGGTCTGGAGATCGATTACGGCGTCGAGCCCGAGCAAATTATTCCAGCTGCCAGAAACCATGCCTTGCGGCTCGCAAGAGGCAACTACATCGGGATCATCGATGACGATGAATTCCCGTCTCAGACTTGGAACCAAACCCGGACAGGTAACGTTTTGCTGAAGAGAGAGGTCTTTGACAAGCGCCGGCTACGGTTTGACCTAAAATGGAAGACAAGTGGCTCGGACCGCGCGTTCTTTAAACAGGCAATCCAATTGGGTTGCAGGTTTATCGCAGTCGAAGAAGCTCCTGTTTATGAGAATGGTCCGCCTGAACGCTGGAAGGGGAACCAGATATTGGCAAAATGCCTGGGAAGAGGCGGCCACCAGCTTAGTCGATTGTGCGCGATTTTCGGGATCGAGCTTGTCAAGAAACGGGATTTTTAGTGAAGCTTTTCCTGCTAAGTCTCCTCGCCAAGCTAAGGAAATCCTTATTTTTCAAGAACATGATGGTCGTCATGGCCGGCACGGGCATGGCCCAAGTCATCGGTTTCCTCCTGTCTCCGGTAATCAGTCGCCTATTTTCCCCTTCGGACTTTGGTGTGTCCGGCTCCTTCGCGGCTGTAGCCGGCGTTATTATGGCTGGCGTGACGTTGGGATATGACACGGCGATCATGCTTCCGAAAGACAAGGAGCATGCTTTCAACATTTTTTCTCTTTCGATCCTCTGCACGGTCATTATTAGCTTCATGTGCCTATTGTGGTGCCTGATTGCTCCCGCGACTGCGAACGGCTTGATGAAAACCCAGGGCGCTTGGCCGTTGGCACTGCTCGTATTATCGATTATGGTTTATGGTATCAATTCGTCTTGCCAGGCCTGGTCGGTAAGAGCCAAGGCCTTCAAGGCCATATCGGCATCCCAAGTGATTCGAAGCGTATCAGCAAACGGATCGAGACTCGGCTTTGGCTTCTTAAAGGGGGGCGCCCCGGGTCTCATTATCAGCGGCATTCTGGGCGATACGTTGGCCAGCATCAACCTTGTTCGCGTGCTACTTCCCGACCTTGCGGCCATGCGAGGTCGAGTTCGATGGGGTTTGATGAAGGGATTGGCCAAAGAGTATCGCGATTTCCCTATATATATGGCTTCTCAAAATGTTATCAATGCATTATCGGGGGGGTTGCCGATTTTCATCTTAGCTCACTTTTTCGGCATAGCGACAACCGGGGCTTACGCCTTCGGCACAACCATTATTAGCACGCCGATGGGGCTCATAACAGGCGCGCTTCGGCAAGTGCTCTTTCAGAAGGCCAGCGAATGTCAGCACCAGGGCGGAAGCCTGGCCGCGCTCTATATCAAGGTTACGGCCGTTCTATTTGCGATAGCGCTCGTGCCTTCGGCTATCTTGATCATTTGGGCTCCTCAGCTTTTTACTTGGATATTCGGCTCCCAGTGGCAACTCGCAGGGGAGTTTGCAAGAAGCTTGATCATTTGGCTGGCAGTCGTATTCTGCAACGTCCCGGCGGTCCTATTCGCAAGGATCATCAGAATCCAACGCTTTGTTTTCTTCTACGACCTGGGTCTGCTGGCCGCGAGGACCTCGGCCTTGGTCTTAGGAGGCTTGTTGCTTAATGCCCACCAAACCGTTATGCTGTTCGCGCTAGCGGGCGCGGCGATGAATCTATTCCTGATTCTCTATGTCGGCCGCGCCGTGATGAAGAAAGAGGGATCTGTGAACTTGGACAGCGTGCGGGATTTACTCATAAAAGAATAGCTTCGGAGGAAGAACATGAGCTGCTTTTATGCCGGATACAGAACCGATACGTCCGCGGCTCCCGAAAAGGGAATTCATGGGTGACCACATATCGGTCTGCGTCTGCACATACCGCCGGAATTCCATGCTTGCTAGACTACTGCGGAATCTAGCTCTCCAGGATACGCATGGCCGGTTCACCTTTTCTGTGGTCGTAGTTGACAACGATCCTTCCGGGCCGGCGCAGGCGGAAGTTGCGCGGCTAAGGTCGGAATTGAGCATGGAGATTGTATATGGTGTTGAGCCTGAGAGAACAATCCCTGCGGCCAGAAATCATGGCATTCGGCTAGCGAAAGGCAACTTTATCGGGATCATGGACGATGATGAATTCCCTCCTCCTCATTGGCTAATCACACTCTACGAAGCCGTGCGGACTTTCGAAGTGGACGGCGCTTTAGGGCCCGTCATTCCTTTCTTTGAACAACACCCCCCGGCATGGCTCAAAAGGAGTGGGCTGTGCGACCTTCCGCAGTGGCGTACCGGAACATTACTGCAGTGGCACCAAACCCGTACAGGAAATGTCTTGCTCAAGAAGGACGTATTTGACCGGTATGGGATTTGTTTTGACGAGACATTTAGAACCGGCGGGTCGGACCAGGCCTTCTTCAGACATGCGATGAGATTAGGTTTTCGGTTCGTTGCAGTCGAGGAGGCTCCTGTTTACGAAATCGTGCCTCCCGAACGCTGGAGCAAGAGTTATTTCTTACGTCGAGCGCTCGTAAACGGCTTCAATGCCCAGAAATACCTGGCAACCGAGGGCCGTAAACTGAAGTCAATCACTGCTATTCTCAAGTCGGCTATCGCGGTATCGGTCTATACTGTAATTGCTCCAGTTTGTGCCTGCATAGGAACTCACGTATTGATGAACTGCATGGAAAGAGGATTCTATCATCTGAGCAGGCTTTCGGCCGCGTTCGGGATCGAGCTGTGGAAGAGGCGGAACTTCTAACAAGGCTCCTCCTTCCCTAAATGCCCTAAGCCTGCCCGAGAAGGCCTTAGGTGCAAACCGCGTCTGTCAGTTTTAGAAGTTGACACTCGCCCTCAGCCGGGACTATTATCATTTCGTAAGAGGTAGTACAGCCGTGTCGGGGGCTATCTGCCAACAATGCCCAGAGGGGCCATCTTCTTTCCCTTGGCCCAAAGCAGCAGTGGACATCAAGAGGCCCTGCCCTCGATCGCCCGTTGGTAAAGCGCATGACGTATCTGAGGTCGAGTTACTTCGGCTCTACCGGCTGTACCGAGTTCATAAGCTCGCCTTTTGATAAAGAGGGATATCATTATGGATGAAGATTGGATAGTTAGCCGAAGTGATCCCGTATTGGTTACGGGGGCCGCCGGATTCGTCGGCTCGCGCGTGGTAGATTCATTGCTGCGCCTTGGTTTTAAGGACGTACGCTGCTTTGTCCGCCCGGCGAGTGAGAATGCTCTGTTGAAGGCTGTTTTACTTAAGCACCCCGAGAATCATTGTCTGATGATCCAAGGTAACCTCCTGTCGCGGCAGGATTGCGCTAGGGCGGCCGACGGAGTTGCGGTTATCTATCACCTAGTGGCCGGGCGGGGGAAGTCGTTCCCCGGATGCTTTCAGGGTTCCGTCATCACCACCCGCAATCTTTTAGACGCCGTGGTTCGACACAAGGGGTTACGTCGTTTCGTGAACGTGAGCTCCTTTGCGGTTTATTCCAACCTTCGTCTGAGACGAGGCGCGATCTGGGACGAATCCTGTCCGTTGGAGGAGAATCTGGAAGAGCGCTATGATGCCTATGTCTATGGTAAGATCAGGCAGGATCAAATCGTGCTTGCCTATCATCAAAAGCATGGGATTCCATATACGATCATCCGTCCAGGCATTGTTTTTGGCCCCGGCAAGAAGGCGATCCCGGGATCTATCGGGATGGATACATTTGGAGTCTTTATCCGCGTTGGCGGGGCCGGCCGGATTCCTTTGACATATGTAGAAAATTGCGCAGACGCGATCGTCTTAGCGGGGCTTATTCCAGGCGTGGACGGAGAGGTGTTCAATGTCATGGACGATGATCTCCCCAAGAGCAGGAGATTTCTGCGTGAATACAAGGACCGAGTTCGTCCGTTCCGGTCCATCTGGATTCCTTATTGGCTAACCTACTTCCTCTGCTATCTCTGGGAGCGCTATTCAGCGTGGTCCGTTGGACAATTGCCGCCGGTGTTTAACCGCCGCACCTGCTCCTTTTCCTGGAAGGGAAATCTATATTCCAATAACAAGTTAAAGGAACGCCTCGGTTGGGAGTGCCGAGTGCCCATGGGGGAAGCATTAGCCCGGTATTTTAGGTATCAAAAAGATGGATGAACAAATTATGACAAGGGTGGCGATCATCGGATGTGGATTTATCGCGGATCAGCATGCGGCTCAGCTTCGCACATTACCGTCCTGTGCCCTCACCGCCGCGTGCGACACCGAGGAATTGATGGCAAAACAGCTTGCCGATCGCTTTCACATCCAGCATGTGTTTACGGATGCGGAGGAAATGCTTCGGAAAATCCAGCCGGATGTGGTGCATATCACGACTCCGGCTCAAACGCACTTTCCATTGGGACGGATGTGTCTGGAAGCCGGATGCCACGTCTACTTAGAAAAACCGTTTTCTGAGACAACGGCTGAAGCAAAGGCCCTTCTTCATCTCGCACAGGAGAAACAGCTTCGGATTACGGTGGGGCATAACCTCCAATTCAGCCCAGAAGCCATCCGGATGCGGGAACTTGTCAAAGCCGGATTCCTTGGCGGGCCACCGATCCATATGGAGTCCATACAGTGTTACTCACACGATGACCCAACTTATGGCAGGGTTGTCTTGGCGGATTCCAATCATTGGGTTAGGCGTCTTCCCGGCTCGCTTCTACAAAACCTCATCAGCCACGGGATTAGCAAGATCGCAGAATTCCTAGTTGGCGATAATCCCAGCCTTATTTCCCTGAGCTTCAGCAGCCCTTTTTTGAGGGAACTGGGACAGAGCGATATCATCGATGAGGTGCGTGCGACCATTCAAGACGAGCAAGGCACAACGGCATTTTTCCTCTTCACCACGCAATTTGGGGCCGGATCCAACGAATTGCGTCTTTATGGGAAATCGGGAATCCTGGTTATGGATAACACATACCGCACCGTTTTGCGCTATGGCCCTTCGCATTATAAAAGCTACTTGCGTTACTTTTTTGCCCCATGGACCCATGCCCGGGAGCTTGCGCGCAATTCATTCCGCAACATGAAGCTCTTTGCAAGAAACGCGTTCCACATGGATTACGGGATGAAAAAACTGATGGAGCTTTTCTATTCTGCCATCAGGGATAACAAGCCCGATCCCATTTCGGCCGCAGAGATCCTGAGGACCTCTAGGATCATGGAAAATATTTTCGAGCAGATGCCGAAACGCAGCGAACAAAAGTCTCTTCTTGACGCTTCGAGAGACCATGACCTATCTCATCCTGAATGACATTCCTACCCCCTGGCGAGAGCCTGTGTTCGAGCGGGTCTATCATTCTCTGCCGGGTGCGGTTCAGGTGGTATATTTCAAGAGCAACGAAAAGCGCCGGCTTTGGAGCTTTAGCCTAGGGAACCATCCGAAAAATATTTTGCGAGGCATCACGATCACCATCCATGACACAGAACGGTTCTTCAATCCGGGTATTTTGCCATTTCTCTTGCGCGAGCGGCCGCGTGTCGCGCTCATCTCCGCGAGCATAAAGGATCCTACGGCGTGGCTAGCGTTGGTAATTTGTAGGGTGCTAAGGACGAAAATAGCTCTTCTGGATGACACTTGGTTCGGCCGTGATCGGGGGATCAACTCTCTGCAGAAGCTGGCAAGGCGCATCATCTATAATGCTTTTGGAGACGCTTTTGTGGGCGCCAGCCGGCAAACCCTTGCATTGTTTAGACATTACAACCGCCATATCCTGCCGGAACAATTATTCTTGAGTCACCTGGTTGCGGATAATGACTTTTTCAAAGAGCGGCTAGGCGGCAACCGGCTTGAGCGGGGCTTTGATGTGATGTTTTCCGGCCGAATTGTCCCGGTAAAAAACCCTGAGTTTTTCGCTAAAGTCTGTGCCGGCGTCAAGGCACGGCTTGGAAGGTGCCGCGTTTTAATTATTGGCGAAGGCAATGAGCTCCTCAAGGCGGGCATGCGGGCAATATTCGAGAAGCACGGTGTAGAATATGAGTTTGCAGGCTTTATTCCACATAATATGCTTCCAACTTACTATGCACAGTCAAAATTGCTGTTATTGCCAACCTCGGGCGACTGTTGGGGTGTGGTCATTAATGAGGCGATGTTGGCGGGAACCCCAGTGGTAACGACCGATATGACAGCAGCCGCAGGAGAGCTGGTTCTAAATGAGCAGAACGGCTATGTTCTACCTTTGGATGTTGATACATGGACTCAAGCGGTTGTCGAGATGCTCTCGAATGACGAAAAGTGGGAAAGATTTTCGAAAAATGCGCAGAGCAAGGTGCAGGAGTTCAATTTCGACACAGCTGCTGCAGGAATATTAGCAGCATTCAATTATCTGGAAACTCAAAGGGGGAGGTCGGGTTAGCGTTGGTCAAATTCATGGGCTCCAATATCGGGAGCCCTCCCGTAAAGGACGCGAACGCCAGACGAGTTCTTGTAAAGCCAAATCGGGGCCTTGTCCGCCCACGTCATTGGTGACGCCAGAGTAATAACATTGGTGTCATAATTGATGGATGAGATTTGGACGACGTTCCCAACCGTCCCTATCGCTATCCAGTCTGGGAACAGCGTCACGCCGCGGGCCAGGTCCGACCCCCAGGTTCCATTCTGAAAGAACATGGCGTTAGCCACGGTCAAGGAGGTTGAGCCGAAACCAGAACCGTTTGCCAAAGTCAGATTGGTCCCGGCATTTATACACGGGGAACCTGCCTGAAGAGAAAAGTCGGGTGCGGTCAATGAAGTAGGGTCGTTGACGTTTGTATTCACAAACTTCGGGTTGCCGCTCGCCGCCAGAAAGTTGTTGGCTATCGTGTTCACCGTGGGGTCCATGTCAATTTCTTTCGACCCGCCTGTGGAGTTTATGATGTTGTTGATTACCGCGTTTCCGACGCGTGCATAATTGCCAGTCCACCAGGGGGCGAAAATTCCATATCCCTGCCAGATACCATATATTCCGATTGTATTGTTATAGCGACCGGACTTGTAAATCGTGTTGTTATAGAAGGCGTTGTAGTCCCCCCAAAGGCTATTTGGCCGTGATGCCCCCTGCTTAAATAGAACTGCGTTGTTTATCGGGTTGAACATTTCGTTGTAACGGATGACGTTTCCAGGGGCGCAGATCGTCAGATTCTCTCCTCCGCTGTCCTCTGCTGGGGGGCCAACAGTTCCGAAGCGGTTATTTTCTACGAGTTGGCACATCCGGTCATAGGTCCCAGTCCAACTCTGCATGCAGCAGTTACGATGGCCCCACAGATTTGCGGAGGCGGCCGGCGGAACGGTGTCGGGCAGATAAGACGCGACCGGGTAGCCGGTGTTGTTGGTCAGCCACCCCTCGTTGTGCATGAAGTTGTTTTTAATGACGCTGAACCGACTACACACTTCTAAGTTGCAATGACCATTATGATGGAAGTCGCAATTCTCAATCGTAATATAGTCGTTCCCGTCCTCAACCTGCGGCCCGATACTTTGATCAACCAAATTGTTGCTTCCAAAATACATATAACCGATGTCATGAAACGTGCAGTTGTGTATCCAATTGTGAAGGCATGGGCGCGCCTTTGAGTCGCTTCTCCATGTAACACGCCCACCTCCGTTCCCGTCGATGTCCATATTCCTAAACTCGTTATAGTTGGAACTGTACCAGACCGCCAGGACCATCACGTTGTCGCCGTTTGCGTTAGGCCCGGTATAATCGCCCTTGATGTTGATTCCGTCGAAAACTTGCCAACTTTGGGTCCACAAGAGGACGTTGTAATAATAGTAGCCATCGAAAACGGAATTGTTACTGATTAGGACGTATTCGCCGTTGTAGTTTCTCCATGTTATTTTTGCCCCAGACGTGCCGGAATGGGCGGGAGCAAGGGGAGTGCGATATGTCCCGGCCCGCAGAACCACCGTGTCCCCGGCCGAGGCGTTAGCGTTTGCTATAGATAGAGAGCAACAGGAGGCTCCAGAAAGGGGGGTTGCACTTTTAGCATTTGCCCAAGTTGCCGCCCCAGTAGGGCTGACCCAGTAGGTCCCTGTAGAGCCATCTCCTGACCCAACAATGATGGCCTGGCTTACGCTCTTGGAGCCGGTGCTATTGCTAACCGTGAGACTCACGTTGTAAGAGGTTTCAGTCGCATAAGAGTGGCTCGGGTTCTGGGCGGTTGACGGCGTCCCATCTCCGAAGTTCCAAAGCCAGGATGCCGGGGACCCTGTGGAGGTGTCTGTGAACTGGACTGCCTGCCCTGCTACCGGCTGGATCGGGCTGTAAGTGAAAGAAGCGGCAAACGAAGGAACCACGGTCACAGTCTGACTTATGGCCTTGGAACCCGTGCTATTGGCTGCCGTCAAAGTCACTGAAAAGGATGCCGCCGCTATAAAGGAATGGCTCGGGTTTTGGACCGTGCTGGTCGATCCATCACCGAAGTTCCACTGCCACGAGGTCGGAGAGCCCGTCGATTTGTCCAGAAATTGAACCGCCTGCCCTGCTACAGGTGAACTCGGGCTGTAATTGAAGGATGCAACCAGGGAGGCCGGGGAGGATGAATTCGTAATAGTGTTTGAGCTGGCCACACTGATTGTTCGCGCTACGCTCTTCGATCCGGAGCTGTTGCCGCCGGTCAGCGTCACTTTGTAGAACCCCGGGGTCGCAAAGGAGTGGCTCGGGTTTTGGACAGCTGACGTCGTCCCATCGCCGAAGGTCCAGGTCCAAGAAGTCATTTTGTCTTTGGAGCTATCGACAAACTGAACGATCTGTCCTGCCTTTGGATAAGTGGGGCTGTAGGCAAAGGCCACCTGGATCCGGTCGACCCGTTGAGAAAGGAGACTGGTTAATTTGGTGGATCCAGTCTTCTGAGCCCACATATTAACAGGCAGCATGAGAAAGCAAACAGCAATTAAAAAGGAACACGATAAAAGCGTTCGATAGCAGCAGGAACGATCTGAACGTCTTTCCATTGTTAATTCCTCCTCCCCCTGATCGGGTCTCGAGAATAAAGTAAATTGACTCTCATTGTTATCTGTAAGAGTGAGTCGACCCGATCTGGATGCCGGTGCTCACCCCTAAAGGGGATTGGAAAGGGGATTTCGAGAAGATTATGGCTAGCCGATTTTTATATTAAGCTAACCCTCGATAAGATTGCATGGGGAACTTGCCTGTTTTTATCTTCAATGCTTGAAAATCTCAGCTCAGAGGTAGTACATTGACGGGGGGTGGGTCAAGCGGGTATCATAAGGGAACCGAAAATAGGGAGGATCCGATGGCAATCATTCAATCGATCGCCTGCAGGAAGATCCTGAATTCCCATGTCGAGTTCACGAATGAATTCATCGTCGAGCTCGTGGATGGGGCCATCGGCGTCGGCGGTTCGCCGCAAGGCGAGACCATCAGCATTTACGAAGACAAGAAGATCACCATCGGCCCCGATACGATCATCAGGAAGCTCGAAGAGGTCGGATGCGTCGGAAGGGAGATCGACCAGGAGACGTTCGACGGTGGACTGCAGCGTGAGATATCTTTAATCGGCCGCAACAACGCGTTCAGCCTTTCCCTGGCTTTTTTTAACGCGACAAGAAAAACCCGGTCCCTTTTTGAGCTCTTCGGCAAACCGAAAACCAGGCTGGCACCTCCATGCCTCTGCCTGAACATCCTGAATGGTGGCTGGCACGCCTATACGAATCCGGTATTGAGCGACTTTCATGAATATATTCTCGTCGCCAGAAGCAATGACCCTGAGGAAGTGATCAGGGATCATAATGAAATTCAGCGGGCGGTCAAAGAAAAGCTCCGCGGTCAGACAAAAACGGTTATCTCGGGCAACTCTGTGAACCGCTTCGCTACAGCCGACAACCGGGAATGCATCGATTTCCTGCTGAAGATCCGGGATGGCCTGGGGCTATCGGACAAGTACGACCTGATGATCGATGCTTCCGCCGGGGATCTGTGGACCGAAAAGGGATATCATCTGCCCATCACGGACGGCTCATTGCGGACGAGCGAGCAATTTCATGAATACTGGATGGACATCATCCGGCAATACGGCCTTCGCTTCCTCGAGGACCCTTTCCGCGAGCAGGATCCGGAGAGTTGGAGGCGTCTGACGACCTCACAACAGTCGTGTTACACGATCGGCGACAACTTCTATTCATCCGATGCCGGGAGGATCGAGGCCGGCGCGGAAAAACAATGCACGCACGGTGCCGTGATAAAGCCCAATCAGGCCGGAACCGTTACCGCGGTCCGGCGGGCGGTCGAATCCGCCCAGCGCAATAGGCAGATCGCCATCACGTCTCACCGGTCCATCAGCACGGAAGAAACCTTCCTCTCCACGCTGACCTGCATTTATAACGTGGAATATATCAAGATCGGCCCGCTCCAGACGGATTATTCGTCTATCGTGCGGTTGAATGAAATCATCAGGCTCACGGAGTAAATTATTGTGTCCAACGAAACGATCATCAGCACGCTGAGGCACGCTCACACGCAATACAACGCCGAAAAGCGTTACGCTGGAACGTTGGATATCTCGCTCAACGAGGCGGGGATTCTCGATTCCCGGAAAGCCGCCGCGAAGCTCGCCCAGGCGAAGTTCGATGTCGTGGTCACGTCGATGCAAAAACGGGCCGTTGAAACTGCTCAGATCCTCGTCGGCGACAGGGTAACGATCGTCCGGAACAAGCTGTGTAACGAGCGCAAATTCGGCGTGATGGAGGGCCTGACGTGGGATGATATCCAAAACCTTCAGCCTCCGATCCTCATGATAAGTGTTGGGAACGATCTGCATACGGTCAACCCGAAGGGGGGCGAGCCATTCGAGGAGGTTTGGGAACGGGCTAGGAAATTTCGCCGGTTTCTGTTCAAGGAATATGAGGGCTCTAGTATTTTGGTCGTGTCCCACGGAGTCTTTTTACAGATGTTCCATGGGGTGCTCAGGGGCTTGAACTGCATCGAGTCCCTAGCGCGCTATCCGGCCAATCTTGAGTTATCCCGCTTCCGGTTCTCCGGCCGGCGCCTTGTGGAGGAAAATATCGTTAAACTTTCCGATGCCGTCTTGTTTAAGTGGTAGGGAGGAGCAGACACCAGTCCTATTTTGGGCGCTTTTCCGGCAGTCTGAGCAACTTACCCATGACCTCTTGGGCCAAATCCGTCATGAACGTGTCGATGCATCCATGCGGAGTAAATGTCATTTCGCCGAAGACGGCCTTGCCTTTGATGCTATAGAAATCCATGCGGACAAACGGGTAAGGCTTCGAGAGGACCTCGGCAGCTTGGATAATTTCCTCATATGCTTCGGGCTTAGGAATGTTGCGATTGGCCAATATACTCGATTTGCTATAGAGTAGCTTGTTCTTCCACTCGCGATCGTAGAAATCATATTTCGCGCCTTTTCCATTGCGGTCCGTGCAAGCCATAGTGCAATGCGCTTTTCCATTGAAACAATACACCTTATAATCGTTGATCGGCTTGCCGGGCAAGTCCTCCAAGGAGGCTTCACATATGATCCGCGGCTTTATCCGAGCATAATGCATCTCGCCCGCCAACTCGCTGATATCAAGCTTCATCCAGGCGTCTAATTTCCGCCTCGTTTCTTCAACGTCCAGTTTGCTTTTGTCCGTGCAGAAAACGTTGAACCCACAGCCGTGCGTGCACTTGAGGACAAAACGGTCCGGGAGTCTGCTGAAATCGATCTCTCGGCTGTTTGCATACATGCCCAGCAACTCCTTCAGAAGATGGCCCAGCCCATGTTCTTCGACGTAGGAGCGCACGGCATACTTGTCCGCGCACCTTGCTTTGAGCGGATGGCGCCAGTAGATGTTCAGCCAAAGGAGCTTCTCGTCAAGAGTCCGGGGGTTCTTAGGATCAAACCACTTGTGTGCTTCTTTCAGGTAGCGGTATCTCATGAACAACAACGGCGATAGGCGCAATAAGAAACGATTTTGAAGGATCTCCATTTTGTCGGAGATTTTCGTCAAGAAAGGTAGGGACTCCGGATGCTTTTTAGGCAACCTGATCAGCTGGCCCATTATATCTTGTGCCATATCCGTCAGGTCCGTGTCTATGCAGCCGTTCGGGGTGAACGTCATTTCGCCGAACACGGCCTTACCGCCCACGCTGTAAAAATCGACGCGGACAAAGGGAAACGGTTTTGACAGCCTCTCAGCTGCATCGAGCATTACCTCATATCCCTCAGGCCTGGGGATAGGGCGATTTGACGATACACCCGGCCGGGAATAGGGAAGCACGTTCTTCCACTCTCGGTCAAAGAAATCGTACTTCGTCTTTTCCCGCCCCCGGTCGGTGCAAACCATGGTGCAATGCGCCTTTCCATCAAAACAATACACCTTATAATCAATGGGAAGTTTGCCTGACTGATCTCCCAGGTAGTTTTCACATATGATCCGCGGCTTTATCCGAGCATAATGCATCTCGCCCGCCAACTCGCTGATATCAAGCTTCATCCAGGCGTCTAATTTCCGCCTCGTTTCTTCAACGTCCAGTTTGCTTTTGTCCGTGCAGAAAACGTTGAACCCACAGCCGTGCGTGCACTTGAGGACAAAACGGTCCGGGAGTCTGCTGAAATCGATCTCTCGGCTGTTTGCATACATGCCCAGCAACTCCTTCAGAAGATGGCCCAGCCCATGTTCTTCGACGTAGGAGCGCACGGCATACTTGTCCGCGCACCTTGCTTTGAGCGGATGGCGCCAGTAGATGTTCAGCCAAAGGAGCTTCTCGTCAAGAGTCCGGGGGTTCTTAGGATCAAACCACTTGTGTGCTTCTTTCAGGTAGCGGTATCTCATGAACAACAACGGCGATAGGCGCAATAAGAAACGATTTTGAAGGATCTCCATTTTGTCGGAGATTTTCGTCAAGAAAGGTACGGCCAAGATTCTTTTGATCCGGGCGAATCTGGTTCTAGCCACTCTTTAAATCTTTTCGATTTCGTGGGGATATTCTTTTTTTCGACGTTGAAAAAAAAGGATGTTGGGATCTTGCACGACACCGTCGCGGATATCGATCGCCCGAGCGATCGTCGTTGCCCGCTCCCATTCGCGCTCTCCGGCCTCGACGATCCCCAAGTAGGGGAGGAGCGCCCTCGAGATTTCTCGCGAAGCCGCGCTCCATAGATAGGATGGCGTATGGTCTACGGAATAATACGTGATGTTTTCCCCCACGTGGAAAATCGGGTCTTTAAACGACGTCGGGCGAGCGAATGAAAACCCCATCCCTTCGTCACAGCTGATGTCGATGATCACGGATCTCGGCTTCAGTTTGGCGACATCATCCCCCTTGATATAAACGATCGGCTTATTTGTATCTTGAAGGATCCCGTTGCAGATGATATCAGCGGACCCCAACTCCTCTATCAGGGGAAATTCTTTGCCTTCTGCGTTCCTGGCCTTAAGCTCGCCGTCGCCCGAATAATAATACTGACCATGACGGACGTTGGGATTCTGGTCCGCCACGAGGTGGGGTGGCCGTCGGGTGTAGACATGGATGTTCTTGAAGCCGCAGCCCGTCAAGGCGTATATCGCCCCGCGGCTGACCGAGCCATAGCTCAGGACGACGACCTTCCTCTCAGGTCCATAATGACCGTCGATGCCCATGAGCTGAAGGCAATGCAGTACGGCCGCGTAGCCCGCGATTTCGTTGTTTTTGTAGAAGACGTGAACGAGCTTTTCCCCCCCCGCGCTCCAATGATGCATGGCCTCCCATGAGATGAGGGTGAGGCGTCGATCGATCGCCACTTGCGCGATGGCCTTCCGCTGGACGGAATGAGACCAGCCAAAGAGAACTTGATGGGGTTTCATCAGGGCCAGATCCTCAGGGACCGGCTTCGGATGGAGCATCAGATCGCATTCGGCGAACAGGGAGGCGCGCTTTCCTACGGCCGAACCGTACTTCGTAAAATAATCATCTTCTAACCCGTAATCCAAGCCGTAGCCCGCTTCGAAGATCATTTTCTTTCGCAGGATCTCCGGGTAACGTGCCAGATGCTCGGGATAAATGGGCACGCGGTGCTCGTTTTCCTTGCGGGAGGTTTTGACTATTCCAATGATCATGCTGCTTAATCCTAGATAATCCCTCGTCCTATCCGTCAATGTCCAATCGGCCGACCGCGACCCGGTTTCTCTTTGTTTTAATTTAGCAAAATAATATATCGCCCACCCGAAAAATGTCAAGGAGCGCTTGAAATGGGAAGCTAGACTTAGCTTCAGGAGAATTCTTGACATGGGTAACCGGCCGGTAATATAGTCAATTTTTAAAGGGACGAAGGGGAAATACATGCCATTGGTAAGCGTCCTCACGCCCGTGTTCAACGGAGAAACGCACCTCCGCGCCTGCATCGAAAGTGTCGTAAAACAAACCTATCAGGATTGGGAATACATCATTGTCAACAATTGCAGCCGGGATAAGACCCTGAACATCGCGGAGGAGTATGCCGCCCAGGACCGGCGCATCCGTATCGTGAATAACACCTCGTTCGTCGGCATCATCGAAAACCACAATATCGCCTTCTCCAAGATGAGCCTTTCAGCCGAGTACTGCAAGGTGGTCCAGGCCGACGACTGGATCTATCCGGAATGTCTCGAGAAGTTCGTCAAGATCTGCGAAGAGAACCCGACGATCACTTTGGCGACCGCCTACCGGATCGATAACGATCATGTCGGGCTGAAAATCCTGCCGCCCTCGAAGTCCGTCTTCTCCGGCCGGGATATCGCGAGAGGGTTCTTTTTTGATGAATGGCCCGACCCCTTTGGCTCTCCCACGTCTTATTTCCTAAGGGCCGGGCCGGTCAGGGCTCACCCGCCCTTTTTCAATCCGTCCAACATGTACGCCGACGTGGAAGCCTGCATCAAGATTCTCAGGGACGGCGACTTTGGGTTTATCCACGAGGTTTTAACCTTCACGCGTCGGCCCTCCGATGCCCAGACGCCGAAAAGCCATTATCTGAGGGTCAGCCTTCCTTCGTTCCTGTGGATTCTCAGGAATCATGGGCGGGTCTTTTTGACCGAGGACGAATATCGCGAGTGTATCCGCAAGCACCTCCGGCATTATTACCTGGTGATGGCCAGAGATCTGGTTAAGTTCAGAAGGAACCGGGAGTATTGGCGCTACCATATAGATTCCCTCCGAAAAGTAGGCTATCCCTTGAATCCGTTCCGATTGCTGGCGACGATTCCTCAGTTGCCGAAAGAAAAGAGACAGACTTCATCCCTGAAAAATGGTCCAGACATAATGTGAGTTTTCTAGCAAAATCTCTTGGAGGGGGTTTTGCGGATGAAGTTGCAGGATGTCCTCTCAAAAAAATTCTGAAGCCAGCCCAGATGCGGGAGCGGGTGGTCGATCTCGAGGAAGCCTAAGTGAATTTATCTCAAGGGCAGTGGACAAGTGAGCGTATGAAAATAGGGTCACGATGGACTTCTCGAGGCCCGGTAAACCTATGGATAACGCGATGATCGAGTCGTTCAACGACTCATTCCGGGACGAATGCTTGAACGTCAATTGGTTCCTATCGATGGAGGACGCCCGGGAAAAGACGGAGCGATGGAGGCGGAATTACAACCAGAACCGGCCGAACAGCTTGCTTGGAGACTTGACGCCACGGCAGTTCGCTGATAAGTTCAAGAGCAGCTTAAGAAGTCAAAAAACTCCATTATTGGCTGGCCCAGTTTTTGGGTGAGGCGCCACCAGCGCAGAAGCAGAGGAGTAATCTAACTCGGGGAGTGAGGAAGGAAGTATGAAAGAATGCTCGACCCGGTCGCGCAACCCCTTAAAATGCTCTTTGTGTTGGCTCCTCATTTCCATATTCCTCTCGATGGTATGCATTTCGGCCCTCGCGCAAATCAGATCCATCGGTTCCTCAAACATCCTTCTTAAGAGGGGCGACCAGAGTCAACCCTCTTTCACGTACCGGTTCAATCATCCAGAGGCCGGGAAGGCGGTTCAGTTTACCGATAGTCCTAAAGCCCAGGCGACATACTGGGAGTGGGATTTCGGAGATGGGACGCCGTCAACCGCCCAGAACCCGAGCCACTCTTATGCGACTGAAACCTCTTACAACGTGAGTCTCACGGTTAGCAATAGCACCGG
>Ga0208457_1000496_pt1 | contig 39084 bp, 39 predicted proteins | sample June2015DPH_10_1_FD_185513 | JGI IMG/M metagenome (GOLD analysis project Ga0208457, IMG submission 185513) | Peatland microbial communities from SPRUCE experiment site at the Marcell Experimental Forest, Minnesota, USA - June2015DPH_10_150... | ecosystem: Environmental > Terrestrial > Soil >... | reverse complement strand
CGCGGGAATGACCAGTGTTCCGAATGTGATCCTATTCCAAATGACACCACTACCCACCGTTTTTATTTAGTAGATAATCTACCGCCTTGTGTGGTAGATTACCTGCCACTATGGCCAAGCAACCATCCGGAGACCGAATCGAACTAGTTTATGGCTCGCTCGACATGCTGATTCTGCGCACCTTGCGCTGGGGACCGACTCACGGGCATGGCATTGCCAAGTCCATTGAGCGCCTGTCGGAAGAGGCGCTCAAGGTGGAACACGGGTCGCTCTACCCCGCCCTGCAGCGCCTGCAACAGGAAGGTTGGATTTCGGCCGCTTGGGGCGTTTCCAAGAACAACCAGCGGGCCAAGTACTACCGCCTGACCGCGGCGGGGCGCCGGCAATTGCTGGCCGAGACCTCGCGTTGGGAGCGCTTTGTGCGGGCCATTACCGGCGTTCTGCGGCCCGCCGAGTCCGAGGAGGGGCAATGAGTGATTGGCGATTTTCGATTGACGATGGTCGATTGACCGAAAACGAACTTGGATGGTGGAAGCGTCGTCAGTGGTCAGTCGTCCGTGGTCCGTGGTCAGTAGTCCGTGGTCAGTCGTCAGTAATCATTGGGAGCGCAGTGGAAGGACTGAAAACTGACGAGTGATGGCTGAAAGCTGATAGCTGAGGACTGAGAGCTTAGGATGAGCTGGCACCGCGAGCTTGCCAAATTCGGTGCGCTGTTTCGCCGGCGGAAGCCGGTGGACGATCTCGCGGAAGAGATTCGCTTGCATCTGGAAATGGAAGAGCAGGAGAACCTGGAATCCGGCATGCCGCCCGAGGAAGCTCACTATGCGGCGTTGCGCCGCTTCGGCAATGTGGCCTTGGCGCAAGAAAGGAGCAGGGAGATGTGGGGATGGGACTCCATCGAAACGCTCTGGCAGGACATTCGTTACGGTTTGCGGCAGTTGCGCAAGAATCCCGGCTTCACGGCGGTGGCCGTCATTACGCTCGCGCTCGGCATTGGCGCCAACACGGCGATTTTCAGCCTGGCCAATGCAGTGTTCTTCCGTAGCTTTCCCTTTCCCCACGCCGATCGCCTCGCGTTCCTCTGGCAGGAAAATCTGCGGACGGGAGAAACCGACGGAGCTGTCTCCTATCCGAATTACGCCGACTGGCGCGCACAGAGCCGCACCTTCGAAGACATGGCATTCATTATGTTCGGCAAGGAGTTCCTGACCGGGTCGGGCATGATGACGATAGTTAATGGACCGAACGGACCGGATCGGGTACCTGCCGCATTGGTCTCCGCCAACTTCTTCTCGGTGCTTGGCGTAAACCCTCTCCTGGGCCGGGGCTTTATCCCGGACGATGCCGCTAAAGGTCATACCAATGTAGTCGTCATCAGCTACGGCTTTTGGCAGGAGCGATTTGGTGGCGATCCTCGCATTATCGGGACGCGCCTAAAGTCCGGGGACGGGAGCGAAAGGGAAGTAATCGTTGGGGTGCTGCCCCGCGGGTTCACGTTTCCGAACAGGACGCAAATCTGGAAGCCGCGCGAAGTAAACGCTTTCCTTCAAACCAAGGCGAGGCAATATCCCAACATGGCGGTAATCGGGAGGCGCAGGCCGGCCGCGACTTGGTCCCAGGCGCGGGCGGAACTGGGCACGATTGCCGCGCGCTTGGCCAGCGAGTACCCAAGTATTGACGGCAGCGTGGGGGTTCGCATCGTTCCCCTCCGCGAGCAGCTTTCAGAAAAGGTGCGTCAAGGCATCGTCGTTCTGTGGGGAGCGATCCTGGGAGTTCTGCTGATTGCATGCCTGAACACCGCAAGCCTGATGATTGGCCGTACAGCGGGACGTCAGAAGGAAATCGCCATTCGGCTATCGCTGGGAGCGACGCGGCGGCGGCTGACCAGGCAACTCCTTACTGAAAGCGCTTCCCTTGCCGCGGCGGGGGCTTTGGTGGGGCTCGGGTTGGCCGTGGGGATGGTCAATCTGGTCTCCAAACTGAATCCGGACATCGGGAGACTTAACGGGAGCGTGGTTGACCTCCGCGTGCTGGGCTACACGGCCGCCGTCACGGTCATCACCGCGTTGCTTTGCGGCGTGTTGCCTGCTTTGACCGTTCCGCGAATCGATGTTAACCGTGCCCTCAAGGAAAACTCTGCGGCCATTTCCCCGGCCACGCACCTGACCCGCAAAACGCTCATCGTGGCCGAGGTAGCGATGGCATTTGTGCTCCTCGTAGGTTCCGGGTTGCTGATTCGCAGTCTGTGGGGAATCCTGCGTGTCGATCCCGGTTTCGACGCCGCGCACGTTCTCGCCTTTCACCTTTACTGGCCAGACCAATTCAGGAACTCAGGAGAGTCCGAAGCTCGCGATGCCCAATTTGTCGATTTTATGGCACGCTTGCGGTCGCTTCCTGGCGTGACTTCGGTAGGTTGCGCCTCGTTTGTCTTGTTTCCGGACGAGATGTATATGGTGCCCTTTGAAATCGAAGGACACGCGCCGAGACCACTCGAGGAGAAACCTCTGCTTACCGCCGGCGAGGCGAGTTCGGACTTTTTCCCGGCGATTGGAATTCCGCTGCTGCGCGGACGGCTTTTTTCGGCAGCGGACTCGATAAAGGATGCGCAGCCCGTCGCCCTTATCAATCTTACGATGGCGCGCCGGTATTGGCCGGGCGAAGAACCTATGGGCAAACGGTTCGAGTTTGTGGACCCGAATTCCAAAAGCACATGGCTTACCATTGTGGGTGTTGTCGGCGACGTGCGGGGGCAGGGATTGGAGAACCCTTTGGGCCTGATGGCCTACGTCCCTACAGCCGGCAGTATTTACGACGACATCATTATTCGCACTCCGGGCGACCCGCTGGCCTTGAGCGGCACGGTGCGGAGAGAAATTCGATCGCTCGACAAGAACGTCGTCATCGGCCACATGAAGACAGCGAGATCCATGCTCATGGAGCGGGAGTCTCACCGGGAGTTTACCGCTTGGCTGCTAGGCGGCTTTGCCTTCGTTGCACTGGTCCTTGCTGCCGTTGGTATTTACGGAGTACTCGCCTATTGGGTGGGCCAGCGGACGCAGGAGATTGGCGTTCGCATGGCGCTAGGCGCGAGGAAAACTGACGCGCTCATGCTGGTGATCGGGCAAGGGTTGACCTTGGCAATCCTTGGGGTGGCTCTTGGCATGGCTGCCGCATTAGGTCTGACCCGCTATTTCAACAGCTTACTATACGGCATCAAGCCCACTGACCCGCTGACCTTGATCGCCGTATCGGTAATCCTGATGGGCGTGGCGCTGCTGGCTTGCTACCTCCCCGCCCGCCGGGCGACGAAGGTCGATCCCATGGTGGCGTTGAGGTACGAATGATGACTTTGAAGCTTGGGCGTCCAAGGGCAGCCATGGGAGACCGAACTGCGCTGGCAGAAAGCTGAATCAAATCGAATTCGGTTCGCATGTGGAAACTTCTGCTTTACCGCCTCCCCGCCGATGAGGCTCTCAAAACCCGGTTCCCCTCAGACTGATGAAATTGGCTCCCTTTTATCCCGGTGCTGACAGGAAGGCACAGCCTACGGGAAACCTCGGGAGAAGACGGCGGATTTCACTTGGGCAGGGAGGTGGCGCACTCGACCTCCGTGCAGACCTGCGTCCAAGTGTCGGGAGGGATCCCGAGGAACAAGTCCACAATATGAGGATCAAACTGCTTGCCACTCCAGCGACGGATTTCCTCCAGCGCCGCATCCAGTCCTGGGGCTTTGCGATAAAGGCGGTCGGTCGTCATGGCATCCAGCGTGTCGGCTACGGCAAACAACCGGGCGCCGAGGGGAATCCGGGCGCCGGCGAGCGCGTCCGGATAACCCGAGCCGTCAAACCGCTCGTGGTGATGCCGAACAATGGCGCTGGCGGGGCGCAAGAAAGGAACCCGCTTGAGGATCTCGTCCCCGGTCGTGGGATGCTTGCGCATCTCTACCCATTCTTCGGCCGTAAGCTTCGCGGGCTTCAGCAGGATCGAGTCCGAAACGGCGACCTTGCCGATATCGTGCAGCAAAGCTGCTTGTTCGAGCGTGGGCAGCAGCGCCGGCGGGTAGCCGGCCCGGCGGGCGAGGTAGCGGGTATAGGCGCGTACCCGCAAAGAATGCGAAAACGTCTCGTGCTCGCGCGCATCGAGTGCCGCGACCAAAGCCTCCAAGGTCATCTGGTAGTTGGATTCGAGTTCGCTCAGCGCCACCTCCAGTTCGTGCGTCCGCCGTTGGATGCTCACCTCGAGCGAACCCTGGTAGACCCGCGCCTGCCGCATGGACACCAAGCGTTCAAATGCTCCCGTCACGGAGCGAGTCACATCTTCCAGCGTCACAGGCTTGAGCAGGAAATCGGACGCTTGCATGCGCAGCGCCGCAATGACTGTTTCAATCTGATATTCTCCGGTGACCAGAATGAACCCCACGTCCCAGCGCGTCTGGTGCGCCATGGCCAGAAGGTCCAACCCGGTGGCGCCAGCCATCCAAACGTCGCATACGATGACATCGAAGTCGCCGCTTTCGATCGCTTCCAGTGCGCCCGGGGCATCCGCGGCCTCCGCCACGTGAGCGGTGATGGGCTGGAGCGCCTCTCGGAAGAACAGGCGAATGCTCGGATCGTCGTCCACCACCAGAACCTTCGGAAGCAATCGGGTAATCATGCCTAATCCACGCGCAGTGTCGCGCCGGCCCGGAGTCAGCACCCGGGTCGCGGGCTCCCACGGTTAATCTCTCCCTATGGGGCTAATCGGCTGGGCTCGGTAGTGGCTTTAGGGGGAACCGACAGTCCGATCCTGGATGCTGACCAGGAGGAGGTGCAGAAAGTCCCTACGGCTTCACGCCGCCCATGGGTTGGCAGGATCAACCCGACGCCCAACCTCCGCTCGGCCACTCCCGCGGAAGTCGGGGTCCAGAAGTGCAGGAGTGGCCCCCCGCCCTGCCTGTGCAGGCAAGTTTCGCAAGGGTGACAGCTAGAGGGGCGTGTGGTGGACGGCTTCCCGCCGCCCCCGATCTTGGCGCTTCCGGCGGTTGTCACGAGCCGGTCGAGGGCTTCGATGAAATTTCTTCAACCTTCAGGTCGGTTCTGCCGAAGTAAAACATGATTAATGAAGGCGAGACCTTCATGAGAGAAGCAAAACCGGCCGGCGGCCGAGTTCTGCCTCTCACAGTTATGATTGGAATAGGGTGAAAAGATGCGAATCCTAATTGCCGAAGACGATAAGCCGGTGGCCAGCTTCGTTCAGAAGGGCTTGGAAGCCGAGCAATATGCCGTGGATGTTGCCCAAGACGGAGATGAAGCGCAGTTCATGGTCGGTCAATTCGACTACGACGTGGCGGTCCTCGATCTGACCCTCCCCCGGGTGGATGGGCTGGATGTCCTGAAGCACATCCGCGAGACCAAACCCGCCCTGCCCGTCCTGATTCTGACCGGCCGCAATCGGGTCGAAGATCGGGTTAAGGGATTGGATTTGGGGGCCGACGACTACCTGACCAAGCCTTTTTCTTTCAGTGAACTCTCCGCCCGGGTACGCGCCCTCATGCGGCGTGCGGCGCAACCCGCCGAGGTCATACTGCGGGTGGACAATTTGGAACTGAACCGCGTGGAACGGACCGTGAAACGCGCCGGTCACCCCACGGAGCTTACGCCCAAGGAATTCGCCCTGCTCGACTACCTGATGCGCAACGCCGGCCGCTGCGTTACCCGCGCCATGATTATCGAACACGTCTGGAACCTCTCCTTCGATACCATGACCAACGTCGTGGACGTATACATCAATTACCTGCGCAAGAAGGTGGACAGCGGCCACGAAAAGAAGTTGATTCGCACGGTTCGGGGCGTAGGCTACCAAATTGGGGATGAGGCCTGATGCCATGCCGAACCATGTGAAACTGGCTTCTGTTCCCCGGCGGGCCGGACCGGACGACGGTTTGGCGCCACCGGGAACCGCCCCGGGAGGAAGCCCGGCGTCTCCCCTGCCCGCCCCCGCCGACGATCCGGCGGCGCGCCGCGGGACGCCGGAGTGCTGCCGCGAATGCCTGGGTGCGCTGGCGCACCGCTTGGCTCAGCCCGCCACGGCTTTGCGGGGCGGCATCGAGTTGGCCCTCCTGGGAAACCACACCGCTTCGGAATACCAGTCGATCCTCGAACAGTCACTCGAACTCGCCGACCGCATGGTGGAGTTGATTGTCTCGCTCCGGGATCTGGCCGAATCCGGCGCCCCGGCTGGCCCTGCTCTGTCTGTCATTCTGGAGCCTCTGGTGCGCGAGGCGGTGGCGGAGATGCAGGGGTTGGCAGAATCCCGAGGACTCCGCTTGCGACTCACGGCGGACGGCCCAGCCGGGGTTTGCGTGAACCCCAACCGTTTACGCGAAGCCCTGCAAAACTTGCTCGCCTGGGTCATTCACAACAGCGCTGGAGGAGGGATCATCGATATCGGGGTTTCTGCCTCCGACGGAGAGACTCAGGTGTCTTTGGCGCCGCCCCGTCTGGACTTGCAGTACCTGCAGGTCAAGGTGCTCGAGGACATCACCAGCCTGGGCTCGCTGTTCTCTCATGCGACCAAAAGCGGCGCGATGGGCTGGGCAATCAACCGGCGTCTGGTTGAGGGCCTGGGAGGCAAACTCGAGATGGTGACCGAAGGCATGGGTGCGGGCTGCATCCGCGCCCGCTTCCCTATAGCTCCTCCCACCTGAGGTGGGGAGCTTCTCATGCAGTCCCTCCACCCATGGCAGGAGATGGCTGGCGCAGTGTCACTCAAGTTCGTTGAATAAATCGTCTGGAGCGCCGACCGTTCCCGAGGCCCGGCAGGGGCGCAAGATCGTAGCCCGGGGCGCAGGAAGCTGTGAAAATATTGATTGCTGGGCAGTTTTCCACAGTGTAAGTTGTTGAATAATTGTCCTGGAGATATGAGCTGTTTCAATATTTTCACAGCATCGCAAGCCCTGGGAGAGAGAGCCCTCACCCATGGCTCACGAAGCTGTGAAAAAATGGCTGTCTCCACCGCAGAGGCGCCGAGACGCAGAGAAAGGGCCTTTTGTTTTCAAACCTCTGCGCCTCCGCGGTGAGAAGGGTCTTCGGCGATTATTTCACAGCTTCTCACGCCGTGGGCTACCTTCTTTCGCCCGCTCCGCGGGCTGACTTCATCAACGAACGTCTGAGACACGCCGCTGGCTGTCCGGAGTCGCCGCTGCAGCCTGCCCGGCCCGTTGAGCTAGAAGAATTTAATCCGGGGTTAATCCCCGTCTAAGAATGCCGTGGTAAGAATAGAGCTTACCTGACGAGGGAATGATGACGGCCATTGCCATAAACGGTGTTCGCAACAACCACTTCTCGACCATTGTGGCGAGTCCCGATCCGCTCTTCCGCCGGCGGATTCTCCAGGACCTCGCAACGCACAGTTGGCCTGCGGAAGAAGCCTGCGGCGGGGCGGAGGCCCTCGCGCTGCTGGAGGGAGGCAAATGCCAAACTTTGTTACTGGATCGATGGCTTCCTGACCTGGATGTTAATGAACTCGTGGGCACGATTCGGGCGCGCCATCCCCACGTCGAAATCATGGTGCTCGACTCCGAGGGTGTGAAGACGGACGCCGGGGATGGGCGGAGCCTGTTTCCAGGATCCAGTGAGCTGTTTCATTTGCTGCAGAACTCCAGCGCGCCGCGCATTCCGGCCGAGCTCGAGGAACCGCTGCCGCGCCCCTTGTCCAGCTCACTCGCGCCCCGCGAGGACCCCTCACCCTTGCCTGGCATGCTGGGCCTCAGCCCGGCACTGCGCCGGGTCTATCGCCTGGCCCGACTGGTGGCCCCGCGGCAGACCACGGTCTTGCTGACGGGCGAAACCGGCACCGGGAAGGAACTGGTGGCGCGGGGCCTGCACGCGTTGAGCCCGCGGTGCGAACGGCCGTTCGTGATCGTCAACTGCGCGGCCATTCCCGAGCCCTTGTTGGAGGCAGAACTGTTCGGCTATAACCGTGGGGCGTTTACGGGAGCCTTCCAGTCCCGTCTGGGCCGCTTGCAGATGGCGCAAGGTGGGACGGTTCTGCTCGACGAGGTCGGTGACCTTCCTCTCTCCATGCAGGCCAAGCTCCTGCGCTTCCTGCAGGAGGGCGAAGTCCAGCGCTTAGGCAGCCCGGAAACCTTGCGGGTGGATGCGCGCGTAGTCGCCGCCACCAACGCCCTCCTCCCGCGGCTGATCAAGGAAGGCCGCTTCCGCGAAGACCTTTTCTATCGTCTGGCCGTATTCCCCATTGAGATTGATCCCCTGCGTCAGCGCCGTGCAGATATCGCGCCGCTGAGCGAGCACTTCCTGAATCTCCTCTGCCAGGAGGCGCGGGTTCCCACCAGGACCTTCTCGCCGCAGGCGGCGCGGGCGCTGGAGCAATACGCCTGGCCGGGAAATGTTCGCGAGCTGCGCCAAGTCATTGAGCGGGCCCTCATTCTGGCCGAGGAACAGACGGAATTACGTGTGGAACACTTCTCCTTAGGAATAGGAGAACCCTTGTCTGAAAGAAATCTAAGGACGGCGGCCTGAAGTTGGCACCGTGCGTGCTTCCCAGGCTCTACGCCATGCAGAGTTTGCCTGTTGATCGGCAAGAAAAGCTGACTCACTCGGCCGAGTCCACGCCTTCGGCTCGCCGCCTGCTGGCCGAGGCCTTCGCCTCCTTCACCCAGACCGCAGGGGCCCTGGAAACGAGCTACACCAGACTCCAGGCGGAAGTCGGCCGCCTACGGCACGAACTCGAAAACAAGAATCGTAGCTTGGCGCAAAGCCTGGAAGAAAACCAGCGCATGCGCGCTTACCTGGGCAGGATTCTGGAAGGGCTGCCCTGCGGGGTTCTGGTGTTTGACCGCAACCAGAAACTGCGCCTGATCAACCCCGCGGCGCGCCGATTCTTGACGGGCGGTGAATCTTCCCCCTCTCCCGAGGCCCAGGTCACCCGCCTGCTGGGGTCCCTGCTCGTCGGGCTTCCCGAAGGAGACTTCACCCACGAACAGGAGTGGACCGTCGAGGGCTCGCAGGGCGAGCGGACGATGGGTGTGACGCGCGCCCTGTTTACCGTCCACGGAGCGGGGGAAGAATCCATCGTCATCCTGCGCGACATGACGGAAGCCAAACAGCTCGAGCGGGAGCGCGAGGCCGGGCAGCGGACGCAAGCGCTGGCGGAGATGGCGACTCTGCTCGCGCACGAGATTCGCAATCCCCTGGGAAGTTTGGAGCTTTTTGCCGGGCTGCTGGCGGATGCTCTGGAGGAGCAGGCGGAGCTACAGCCCTGGATTAATCACATGCAAGCCGGCCTGCGGACGCTGGCGGCCACCGTCAACAATGTCCTGCATTTCCATAGTCAGCCCCCCGCCCAACTCCTGCCCGTGAACCTCTTGCGTGTGGTGGGGGAGACGGTGGAGTTTCTTCGCCCGCTGGCGCGGCAAAAAGGGATGCGCATCGAGTGGCACGCGCCGGAGGGCCCGGTCCCCATCCGGGCGGATCCCCCGCGGCTGCAACAGGCCTTTTTCAACTTGGCGCTCAATGCCTTCCGGGCGATGAAACCGGGCGGGAGTTTGCGGGTGAGTGTGGGCCGCGGCGAGGGAGTTTCCGGCCCTGCCGCGGTCGCCACCTTTGCCGATCAGGGAGTGGGCATCCCCGCGGAGGATCTGGAGAGAATCTTCGCGCCGGGGTTCACCACCCGCCCCGGCAGCCCGGGGATCGGGTTGGCGGTGACCCGGAAGGTGGTCGAGCAACATGGTGGCACGATCCGAGTCGAGAGCCGGGAGGGGAAGGGAACGACTTTCACGCTGGGCTTCCCGGTCCAAGGAGCCGAGGGATGAACCAGGTTTTGGTGGTGGACGACGAAGCCGCCATGCGGGCGGCGCTGGAGGCGAGTTTCAGCCGGCAGGGTTGGAAAGTAACGACGGCCTCGGGGGCGGGCGAAGCGCTCGAGCGCTTTCGCCTGATGCCGGTCCCCCTGGTCATCACCGATATGCGCATGCCGGACGGGGACGGCCTGCGCGTCCTCGAGGGGGTGCGCGCCCTGGCGCCGGAGACGGCGGTCATTTTTCTGACGGCTTTTGCCAACGTGCCCGAGGCCGTCCATGCCATGCGCGAAGGAGCCTGCGATTACCTGGTGAAGCCGATCTCCTTCGAGCAATTGAAGGAGGCCGCCACGCGCGTTCTCGCCCCCCAGAGGGAAAAGGGGGGGACCCCGAACCGTGCGGACTTTATTGGCAGTTCGGCGGCCACCCGACGGTTGCTCGAGCGGGCCCGGCAGGTGGCACGCGCCGATGCCGACATTCTCCTCGAGGCCGAGAGTGGCACCGGCAAGGAATTGCTCGCACGGTTGATCCATCGCGCCAGTCCGCGCAGCCAGCGCCCTTTTGTGGCGGTGAATTGCGCCGGTTTTCCCGAAACGCTGCTCGAGAGCGAGCTGTTCGGGCACGTGCGCGGCGCCTTCACGGGGGCAATGAATTTCAAGGCCGGCAAGTTCGAGCTGGCCCAGGGCGGTACGCTCCTCCTCGACGAAATTGGCGAGATGCCGCTCAGCCTGCAACCGAAGCTGCTGCGCGTGCTGCAAGAGCGGGAAATCGACCGGTTGGGTGACACTCACCCGGTGCGCGTGGATGTGCGGGTTATTGCCACGACGAACCGTTCGCTGGCCGGGCTGGTGGGGGAAAGGAAATTCCGCGCGGACCTCTTCTTTCGACTCAATGTGATTCCGCTCTCGCTCCCGCCCCTGCGCGAGCGCCGCGAAGATATTCCCGAATTGGTCGAATACTTCGTGCGCAAATATGGCCCCGCCTCCCACTCGCACGTCGTGCAGTTCTCCCCGGAGCTCCTCGCGCGGCTGCAGGCCTACGACTGGCCCGGTAACGTACGCGAGCTGGAAAACTGTGTGCACCGCGCCTTGGTGCTTTCCACCGGCCCCGTGGCGGGTTTGGAACTGCTTCCTGAAGCCGATTTGCAAACCTCGACCGAGCCCCAGGCCGGGATCGAGCCCGGGCTGACTTTGCGCGATCTCCAACGCACCCTCATGGAGAAGACCTTGGAAGCAACCGGGGGCAACCGCACCCGAGCCGCCGGGATGCTGGGGGTGAGCCTGCGCACGGTGCGCAACAAGATTCGCGAATACGGTTTACCCCCCCGGAGGGCCGTATGAACTGGTTCGAAACCCCTACCCTGCACCGGCTGGAGCAATACCTGGATCTCGTGGCGTTTCGCCACGAGCTGATATCCAGCAATCTGGCCAACGTCGATACCCCCGGCTATCGCACCCAGGACGTGGACTTCGCCAGCGAGATGCGCCGTGCCGGGTTGCGCCAGGAAGATGACCCGGTCGCGCCTCGCGTCAAGGAGATCAAGGGTCTGATCGAGCGCCCGGACGGCAACAACGTCAGCTTGGATCGCGAGAGCCTGGCCCTGGCACGCACCCAACTTCAGTACCGCGCGGGCGTGGAACTGCTACGAAATGAATTGCACACGCTGCAGGCGGCAATCAACGAAGGGAAATAAGACCATGAACCTGTTTGGAGTTCTGGACATTAATGCCTCTGCCTTGACGGCGGAGCGGGAGCGTGCCGAGGTGGTAGCCAGTAACCTGGCGAACGCCGAGACCACCCGCACGCAGACGGGCGGTCCTTACAAGAGACAGTTGGTGATTTTTGGAACGAAGCGGCCGGGCAGCGGCAGCTTTGCTCTCACCTTGACGCGTTTCGGCGATCTGCACGCGCGGGGCGTCAAAGTGGCGCAGGTGGTGACCGACAAGACGCCCCCGATACGGCGCTACGAGCCCGGTCATCCCGACGCGGACGTGGCGGGCTACGTCTCCTTCCCGGATATCAACCCGGTGGAGGAGATCGTCAACCTGATGGGCGCCGCTCAGGCGTATCAGCTTAATGTGGCGGCGGCGCAGGCCACCAAAGCCATGATCTCGCAAACGATCCAGATTCTGCTCTAGCGGCTGAGCAGGCTGCGGAAAAACTCGTAGGCGCTGTCATTCTGAGGAGCCGCAGGCGACGAAGAATCTCGTATGTTCATGAAAATGCGCAGGGCGAGATTCTTCGCTTCGCTCAGAGTGACAACAGGGAAGCGTTTTTCCGCAGTCTGTGAGAACGCGCCAGGAGGAACACGGCCGTGGGTAACCCGATTTCAGGTCTGCCTCAGATCGACTGGGGAAACGTCCAACTGGAGATTCGTTCGCCCTCCACCCCGCAGTCCGACTTCTTCCACACGCTGGAAAGCGCCATGGGCAAGGTCGGAGAGTTGCAGGCCGGAGCCGAACAGCAGGTGGCCAACGTCTTGCAGGGTAACGGGCAGGATCTCCACACGGCACTGATCGCGGTCGAAAAAGCGGATCTTTCCTTTCAGTTGATGATGCAGGTGCGCAATAAGATTGTGCAAGCGTATCAGACGATCTCCCAGATGGCCTTTTGAGTCTGAATCATGGCTGTGAACGCGGAACAAATCACCAACCAGCTCGGGGCCTTCTTGCGCGGTCTGACCTTCCGCCAGAAGATGACGCTGGTGGTGGGAGCGCTGCTGGTGGCGGGAACACTGTGGGCGTTCGTAACCCTGCTCGACAAGGCTGAGTACAAGACACTCTATTCGGGCTTGTCCACAAGTGATGGGCAATCCCTGGCGCACCGGCTGGCCGAAAAGAACGTCCCCTATGAACTTTCCAGTGATGGGACCAGCCTGAGTGTTCCCGCTAACCAGCTCGACAAGGCGCGGCTCGACTTGGCGGCCGAAGGCTTGCCCCAGACCGGAAGGCTGGGTTTCGAACTATTCGACAAGCCGAACTGGGCCGGGAGCGACTTTGCCGAGAAGGTGAATTACCAGCGGGCCCTGGAAGGTGAGCTGGAGCGAACGATTCAAACCCTCGGGGAGATTGAGGCGGCGCGGGTGCACTTGGTTTTGCCCCGAGAATCGCTGTTCACTGAACAGGACCGTGCCGCCAAGGCCTCGGTGGTCGTCAAGCTCCGGGCGGGACGACTGGGCGATGAAGCCCAAGAAGCGATCACGCATTTAGTGGCCAGTGCTGTGGAAAACCTGAAGCCCGAAAATGTCACGTTGATTAACGCGGATGGAGGCGTTCCGATTCTGGCGCGGGGCGGCGGCCCGGGAAGTCGCCCCCGGTACTGGGCGGAATTCGAGACGGCCCTCGCCCAGAAAGTGGTGGCCACCCTGGAGCCTGTCGTGGGACCAGGCAAGGCACGGGCCAACGTCACTGCGGAATATGATCTGGGGACCAGCGACAGTACACAGGAAACCTACGATCCGAACGCGGAAGCGGTTCTCACAACCCAGATCTCCGAAGAGCGGGTAGGCGAAACCAATGCGGAAGGCGCTCCCGGAACCCCCTCCAACGTCCCGGGAAAGCAGGCCGCGACGGGAGTAAAGCCACCCGCCGAGGATAGCACTGAGACTCAGGGTCTGCATACGGAGAGCAAGACTTTCGCGGTGAGCAAGACCGTCCGTCATGTGGTTCAGCCGTCCGGAAGCCTCAAGCGGGTTACCGCTGCTGTACTCGTGGACGATGCGACAGAAAGCAAGGAGGAAAACGGCCAGAAGACAGAGACGCGCCGCAAACGGACCCCGGATGAAATGAAGCAGATTGAGGAGTTGGTCGCGGCCGCCATCGGCGTCGACGCTACGCGCGGCGACAAAGTGGCAGTTGCTAACCTTTCTTTTCAGACGCTGCCTTTTGAGCCACTCCGTCCACCCAGCCTGACCGACCGGGTGGCCCCCCTCGTGGATAAGTGGATAAACGTTATCCGCTACGGCGCGCTCTTGGCTCTGTTTCTGCTCGTGTACGTGCTCATCCTGCGGCCCATCAAAAGCCAGATCGTAACCACCTTCCGGGATCTTCCCCGACAACTCGCAGCGACCAAGAGTGCGGCGGCCTTGAAAGGGGGGGGCTCCCCGGGACGAGCCATAGGCAAGGACGCAGGCACGCCAGAGACCGAGGAGGTGATCGCACCGGAATTGGGAGAATCATTGAGCGAGGTCAGGCAAGCCGTCCTGGTGAAGAAGAACCTGCTGGCAAGGGCTAAGAAGGAACCCGCGACTTTCAGCCGCCTGATCCAGAACTGGTTGCGGGAGGAAACTAAGATATGACGGAGGCTGTGCAACCAGCTAAAACCGCTGCAGAGGGGTCGAATCTGCCGGGGCTCCGCAAGGCGGCCATTCTGCTGGTTCTGCTGGGCGACGAGGCGGCCAGCATGGTGTACCGCAACCTCCCTCAGGAAGAGATTCAGCTGCTCACGGAGGAGATCTCCGAACTCGAATACATATCGCCCCAAATCGCTGGCACCGTGCTCGAGGAATTCTATCGCTTGACGGTGACGCAGGAATATCTCGCCCAAGGAGGGTCCGAATACGCCCGACAACTCCTGGTGAAAGCCTTTGGAGAGGACGGGGCGAAGAACTTGCTCGACCAAGTCATGCACTATCAGGAAGCGCGGGCCACGACCCTAGATTCCCTGAAGAAAGCTGATCCCCAACAACTGGTCATGTTTGTAGAGGGCGAGCACCCCCAAACGATCGCCTTGGTTCTGGCCCACATGGGTTTGAAGTCCGCCTCAACGCTCCTGCTCCTTTTGCCTGAAAAGACCCGGGCCGAAGTTATTCGCCGACTCGCGGAAATGCACCAGTTCTCACCCGAGATGGTGCAGAAAATCTCTCTGGTGCTTAACCGGAAACTGAAGGCCTTGGGAGAGCAGAACCGCCGCGCCTATGGCGGCATCAAGGCGGTGGGCGATATGCTCAACCGTCTCGAGCCGGCGGTCGCCAAGACCATCCTGGAGACGATCGAGCAGGACGACCCCAAACTGGCGCTCAATATTCGCAATTTAATGTTCACGTTCGAGGATCTTCTCTCCGTACCGGAAAGCACCATCCGTGAGCTTCTAAGTCAACTGGACAAGAAGACGCTAGGTCTGGCATTGAAGGGTTCGTCGGAGGAAATCCGAAACCACTTCTTTAAGACGATGTCTTCGCGCGCTGCCCAAATGTTAAGCGAGGACATGGAGGCGTTGGGCCCGGTGCGCGCCCGGCAAGTGACCCAGGCCCAGCAAGAAATCGTCCAACAGGCACGGAAGCTCGAGGCCGATGGAAAGTTAACCCTGAAGAGTTTTGGGGATGACGCGTATGTTGTCTAGTCCTGATCCGGCAGCCAACGCAGCGGAATCACAGGCGCACACGTATGTTTACCCGGCCGCCCAGGGAGTTAGTCCGGGGGCAAAGCCCTCCTCGCCCCCTGGCAACGATTCCACCTTGGAACGTCTCTGGAATCCGGAAGCACCCGGCCCACCGTTGGCCAGCGAAGAGCAGATTCAAGCGCGCGAGGGCCGGGCCCGAAAAGAAGGCTGGGAAAAAGGCCGGAAGGATGGAGAAGCACAGGCGTGGGAGGAATACGAGAAACGGCTGAGCGCCGAGCGCGAAACGCTGGCCTTGGCCGTCCGCGAGTTTGCGCGCGAGCGAGAGACTTACTTCAGCCGCGTGGAAGGTGAAGTCGTGGGTCTGGCCCTGGCGATTGCCCGCAAGATCCTGCACCGGGAAGCGCAGGTTGATCCCCTGCTTCTAGCCGGAGTGGTGCGCGTCGGACTGGAGAAGACCGCCGTCGGGACCCGGGTCAGACTGCGAGTCCCTCCTGATCAGACCCAGGTCTGGCAGGAATTCTTCGCGCAACAGCCTGACCTCCCGTCCGTCCCGGAGCTCATGGGCGATGCTGCGCTCGGCCCCGGGCACTGCCTGCTCGAAACGGAACTCGGCTCGACGGACCTGACCCTGGAAGCCCAGCTCAAAGAAATCGAGCAGGGGTTTTTTGATCTCCTGGCCCAGCGGCCCGCCCCGCACCCATGAAGAGCCCATCGCTTCTGGCCCCCTATTTCCGGCGTTTGGAAAGCCTCTCCACCGCGCGCTGGTACGGTCGAGTCACGAAGGCCGTGGGTCACATTGTGGAGTCGGAAGGACCGTTCTGTTCGCTGGGGGAATGCTGTGAGATCGTCGGGCCGGCGGGCCAAACCCACGCGGGAGAAGTGGTGGGATTCCGCGGCCGCACCGTCCTCTCCATGCCGATCGAGAGACTCAGCGGCATTCGTTACGGGGATCGGATCGTGACCTGGGGCGCCAAGCCAACCTTGCGGGTGGGAGAAGAACTGCTTGGGCGCGTGATCGACGGCGTGGGCAAGCCCCTGGACTCGGGGCCGGACTACCGAGCCCGGGAGTACTGGCCGTTGCAGTCTCCCGGCCCCTTGCCGCTCGATCGGGTTTCGATCCGCGACGCCCTGGGCTGCGGCGTACGCGCTATTGACGCTTTCCTCACCTGCGGGCGCGGGCAGAGAGTGGGCGTTTTCGGAGGCAGCGGGGTCGGAAAAAGCACGCTGCTCGGGCTGATGGCCCGCGGTAGCGCCGCGGATTTGACGGTTATGGCCCTGGTGGGAGAGCGCGGCCGCGAGGTGCGAGAGTTCCTGGAAGGAACCCTGGGGGAGGAAGGCCGCCGGCGTTCGGTCGTCGTCGTGTCCACTTCGGACCAGTCACCCCTGCTGCGGATCCGCGCGGCGCTGGTGGCCACGGCCGTGGCCGAATACTTCGCCGCGCGCGGCAAGCATGTGCTGCTGGTCCTTGATTCCTTGACGCGCTTTGCCATGGCCCAACGCGAAATCGGGTTGGCGGCCGGAGAACCTCCCACCGCGAAAGGGTATACGCCCTCGGTCTTTACGCTCCTGGCGCAACTCATTGAACGCGCCGGCCACTTCAACGGTGGGAGTATCACGGCTTTCTATACTGTCCTCATGGAAGGCGATGATCAACAAGATCCCCTGGTGGATGCCGTCCGCGCGCTGCTCGATGGCCACATCGTGCTCGATCGTCGTCTCAGTGTGCAAAACCATTACCCTGCCATTTCGGTCCTCGACAGCTTGAGCCGGCTGATGCCTGCGGTCTGCACTCCGGAGCATCTCGAGAAGGCGCTCCGCCTGCGCAGACTCCTGGCGTCTTACACCGCTTCCGAGGACTTGATCCGGGTGGGGGCTTACCAGAAGGGCCTGGACCCTTGGCTGGATCAGGCCATTGCGATCCTCCCCGCTCTGACCGCATTCCTCCAGCAGCGGAGCGATGAAAAAGCGCCCCTGCTCGAAACCCTGGCAGCCCTCCAGGCACTCCCGGGCTAGTGATCCCATGGCCTTCCGCTTCTCTCTCCAGGCCCTCCTCCGCTATCGCGAGAGTTATGAGCAGCGCGAGCGTCTGCGACTGCAGATCGCCGCCCGCGAGGTGGCCAAGGCGCGCCAGCAGTGCACCGAGGCCGAACAGGAAAGGGGCAGGGCTCTCGAGGAGCTGGCGAAAAGACTCGGCCAGGGCATGAACGCGTCCGAACTGCGTTTCGAATTGACCTGTGACCGAGCCCGCGCCCGCCGCGTTGCGGCCTGTAAGGAACAAATCGCCATGCTTGAGGAGTTGCGGCTTCGCCAACTGGAGTCCTTCCGCAAAGCGCAGCAACAGCGCAAGATTCTGGAAAACCTCCGGGACCGCCAGCTTGCCGCGTACCGCCAGTTGCAGGCCCGGCGCACGCAACAACAATTGGACGAGAGATTTCTCACCCTGCATGCCGGACGGCCCTCCAGCTAGTTGTTGCCCAGTTGGTCGGCAAACCTTTCCGGCCGGGACACTCCTCCCCCCCGCGAATCTTCTCCACCTTAAGTTCGGCTCAGATCGAAATTACTTTAGTTCTCAATGACATTGGCGCCTTGCGGGCCTCACCCGGGGCCAGGCCATGTTTGGCGTTGCGCATGCTCCTTGGTGCGTGGCCCACCTGGCCCATGGTCATATGGAAACCACCTTGGTCCAATCCGCAGGCGCAGCAGCACCAACGCTACCCGCCTCGACCATGGTAGCTGGCACACCCACTGGGGACGACTCATTCGCCTTAACCCTCGGCCGTGCTCTTGAGAACATGCCCAATCCGGCTCAGGATGGGGCTTCGATTACCCCCAAAGCATCCCCAGCATCTCCGCGTGGAAAAGGGGCCGCCAGCGACAGCTCCGATTCCTCTTCGATGGCGGGGATCTTCTTAACTTGCTTCGTTACTAATCTCACCCAATCCGCCTCGACCGTTGCCCTGAGCACCGAAGCTGGGAAGTCCACAGCCAGCCTTCAGAGTCCCGCCGCCGAATCAACTTCGAATTCACCGCCCAATTTCGCTTCCAGTCTCGGCGCCTCGGCGGGTGAGACGAGCGCAAGCACAGGAACACCCTCTATCCCGGCAGCAGTGGGGGAGTTGCGGCGACAGCCACGCTGTCTGCCTGGGCGGGCAAAGGCGTCGGGCCGGCGGGAACCGCCCAGCCTGAGGCGTCAAAATCCGCCGCGCGAGCGAGCGGCCAAGTCTCCATTCAGTCCAGCGGCCTGGTCTCGAAAACCGGACAAAATCAATCCGACGACACGGCCGTCTCCCCGCCTGTGAGCACCCCGGCTTGGTTCCCAGGGCTTCAAGAGAATTCCCTGCTCAGCCAGTCTGCAGAACAGCAGCTTGGAGGGGCGCTCTCCGAATCGAAACGGGTGCAAGCCTCAAATGGGGGGTCAGCGCAAGAGTCCGGGTCCCGTCAGCAATCGCAGACTTCGCCCAATTTCACGGATTCATGGCCACAATTGGAGCAACTCGACACCACGCAGATGCAAACCACTCCACAGTCGTCATCGAGCCAGGATTTGCAGGCTGCTACCGGCCCAACGCTGGCCGCGGGTCAAACGCAACAAACCGCTTCTGCCTCTAACCCGGAGGCAGGCGATTCTTCCACCCCGGTCTCCGCACTCGATCATCCGGAGCTCGCCGAATTTTCGAGTCTGCTGGGAAAGTTCGCGGGAGCCGATGCGGATGTGAAGGTTACGGGGACTGACTCCAGGCCGGCGGGGGTGACCGGGAACCCCGCGACTGCCGGGCAGGCCAGCACTGAACCGCCCAGCGCTTTGGCCGGCTCGCCCCAGAACGAGTTCTCTCCCAAGTCTGGCAACCCCGTCGCCAGCCCGGCGAAGGGGACTTCGCATCCCGCCCAGGGGTCCAGCGTCTCAACGCTTGCGGGCGCTTCGCCGAAGGTCGCAGAGTTCGTGGTTGCGAACCTCCGCGGACCCCTGCCTGTGGCTGCCAGCATTACGCCGACCCAGCATCCCGACACCACTTCGCCCCTAACCACGCCCGAGACAAGCCCGCGCCAGGAGGCCACTGCCGAAGCCACCCTCCCCCAGCCATACGGAGCTTCGCCAATCAGTGTCGCCGCTGGCGCGACGCAGGCGAACCTGTCGGACCAGGCGGCGAATGACGAAAGGAAGTTCGGACAGAAGGGTGGGACATCGACGGCGGACAATCCATCTGATCCCAAGCCACTGGTGCCTGGACTCGCTAACAGCACAGCCTTCAATTCGGGTACGAACCTGCTCTCGCCCCACGCGCCGGAGAGCCCTGTGAGCCATGCCAACACGTCGACTGCCCCACCCCCGCCGCCGGCCAGCCAGCCCCCCGCCACACTCGCCGCCTGGCAGAACTATGAAAGTAGTACGGGCAAGATCGTCACCTCGGCACGGCTGAACGAGTCCTTAAACGGTGCGGAAATGCATGTGGCCCTTCGCTCGGCTAGCCTGGGCCCTGTGGATGTTCGTGCCGTCGTCCACGAAGGCTCAGTGGGGGCCGAAATCCGCGTCGAGGGTCGTGAGGCACATAGCCTCCTGGCGGCCAGCTTACCCGCCCTCGAACGGGCCCTCGGCGAGCGAGACCTGCGCGTCGGGAATCTGACGGTCTACCAGGATCACGTCGGGGGAGGAATGAACGGGGGAGAGGAACATAACCCTCATTCCGGGTCTTCCCCTTCGCCCCAGCGCCAAGTGCTGCCTTGGGAAACCTCGTCACAACGAGGTAACTTGGTCGGCAGCACAGTGGAGATGGATGAGGTTTTGAATCCGGTAGTCGGCTTGAGCGTCCGCGCTTAGCCGGCACCCAAGGAGAGCGACACCCATGACGATTGATGGCATTAGAGCTTTAGACACAAGCACGAACCGCGCGACCTCCAGTTCTTCGACTTCCACCAGTTCGTTGACTTCAACCAATGGCATTAACCCCAACGATTTCATGACCCTCCTGGTCTCTGAAATCCAAAACCAGGATCCAACCCAGCCTATGGATCCGACCACCTTCATGGCACAGCTTGTGCAGTTGAACCAACTCGAACAGACGATGCAGATTAATCAAGTTGTTCAACAGTACAACACCTCGGCAACAACTACTGCGAGTTAGGAGGAATAAACATGTCATCCTTTTCTACGTCACTTTCCGGTCTCAATGCCGAGGAACAGGCCCTCTCGGTGATTTCTAATGACTTGTCCAACCTGAACACCACCGCGTTCAAGACGGGGACGCCCATTTTCAGCGACCTGTTTTACCAGATGTTGGGCTCAGATGGGGCCGGTGACCCGGTCCAGGTGGGGGTTGGCACTACGATGAGTTCCATCGCATCGCCGCTTACGCAAGGCAATATCTCGACGACAGGCGTGCCAACGGACGTTGCCATCCAGGGGAACGGGCTCTTTATAGTGAGTCAGGATGGTACGCAGGTTTACACCCGCGCCGGTAATTTCACGTTGGATTCTGCAGGGTTTCTTGTGGACACCAACGGGGCCAACGTGATGGGCTACCCTGCTGTGAACGGGGCTGTCAGCGCCAGCCAGTCACTTGTTCCGATCGTCATTTCCAGCGGGCAAAACTATTCTCCCAACCCGACTTCCAACGTGGAACTGGATATGAACCTGGACGCGACAGCGGCGCTGCCCGCGTCGGCCGCCGGGGCTCTCGCGGTACCGCCTCCGATCCCGGCCGCGGGCCAGACCGTTACCATCGGTGGAACAACCTACAACTTCGCGACAACCATCACGCCCCAAAGCGTGGCCAACACCGTTCTGATCGGAACCGACGTCGCATCGACCCTTGCCAACCTGGCGGGCGCCATCAACGCCGCGTCAACGGGAGGGCAGGCGGCAGGCACTACCTACGGCACGGGCACCGTCGCCAACGCCTCGGCCACGGCGGTTTCTACGGCCACCACGCTCACCCTGACGGCAAGTCAAGCTGGGGCAGCGGGCAATTCCATTGTCACCTCAACCAACTGGACCGGCGAAGCATTCGGGGCCACAGACCTGTCTGGAGGCGTGGACGCTGCTGGAGGCAACCCCGCTGTGGCGGCGACCGGGACGTTCACTGTGCCGCCCCCGCTTCCGACCGCGGGCCAGACCGTTACCATCGGTGGTACCACCTACACCTTTCAGACAGCCATCGGCGCAGCCGACGACGTTCTGATCGGAGTGGATGTCCCATCAACCCTTGCCAACCTGGCGGGCGCCATCAACGCCGCGTCAACGGGAGGGCAGGCGGCAGGCACTACCTACGGTACCGGCACCGTCGCCAACACCTCGGTCACTGCCACGGGTTCTACGGCCAGTGCGCTCACCCTGCAGGCAATTCAAAATGGGGTAGGTGGCAATTCCGTTCCCACCTCGACCAACTGGACCGGGGGGTCATTCGGGGCCGCAGACCTGTCTGGAGGCACCGCGGGTGGATCGTTCAATGACTCCATCACGGTCTATGATTCCCTCGGCAGCAGCCACGTTCTGACCTTCAATTTCACTAAGACTTCATCCGGTAATTGGAATTACCAGGTCACCATTCCTGCCGCGGACGTCGGAGCCGCGGGCAACCCCCAGCTAGTAGGAAGCGGGACGATGCAGTTCGACTCGTCCGGAAACCTGGCTTCACCCTCGGCCGATGTGGCGGGGATTAGTGTCCCTGGATTGGTTGACGGGGCAAAGACCATGAGTCTCAATTGGCAACTCTACAATTCATCGGGGTCTCCCGTCATTACCCAGACTGCAGAACCTTCTGCCACATCCGCGAAGAACCAGAATGGTTTTAGCTCCGGAACCTTGCAGAAATACTCCATTGGCTCTTCCGGAGTCATCAATGGGGTTCTCTCGAACGGCCAAACCGTTGCCTTGGGCCAGCTTGCGCTCGCGACCTTCCCGAATTACGACGGCCTGACACGCATCGGGTCAAACGACTACCAACCGAGTTTGGCTTCCGGGGCTCCCAGTGTGGGAACACCTGGAAGCGGAGGCCGTGGCACCCTGGACGGGAACTCGCTGGAGCAATCCAACGTGGACATCGCCACGGCATTCACCATGCTCATCCAGGCCGAACGCGGATATCAGGCCAATGCCAAGGCGATTACCACGGCCGACACGGTGATGCAGACGTCCATCAACCTGATACAGGGTTAAACTTGCGTAAGTCACTCCCCCACGCCCCGCCCCCGGCAGAAGAGCGCCGGGGACGGGACCGTGCCCATTATTGAAATACTTTAATGGGTGTTTCCCAATTTGGAATTGCCCAGGGTGGCTCTCGGGTTGGTGGTGACGCGCGGCTGCCGATTTGAATGCCCCCGAACCTCTGCAAACATAAGGGGTTCCAGACATCCCCTGCACTTTTCCGGCCCTCCCCGGGGTTTCCCTCCCTTTGGACAACGACTTGCTTTTCTTAGCCGTGTGTCTATGACTGACATCGCTCAAATGGATGGGAAACCAGGCAAGAAGTCATCATTGCGGGCTGTGATCTGTGTGGTGGGGCTGGCCCTATTTGCCGGGGTTGGCTGGTTCGGGTGCAGCGACCTCCCCCCATCCCCTGACGCTGCCGGGAGCAGCCCAACTTCGGGCAGTTCGAAACCGAGGGGGATTCTGCACTTGGACAGCTTCGTAGTGAACCTGGCGGATTCGGAGGGAGGCCGGTTTCTGCGCGTGGGAATTGACTTGGGTCTGGAATCTCCCCTCCCCACCACGTGGGGAGGAGAGAAGGGACCCGGGGTTCCCACGGCCCGCATTCGCGATTCGATCCTGGCTGTGCTCACCACGTGGCGCTCAGACCCCCTCTTGGCGCCCGACGGCAAGCAGAAACTCAAAGCAGAACTGGTGCGCGGGTTGCGGGAACACGTGCCCGAATTGGGTGTGAGAGAAGTGTACTTCACAGATTTCCTCGTGCAGCGCTGAAGGATGGGAAACGAGGATCAAACCCGGGTGGTTGAGCCGGCTTCCTCTCCCCCAGAGCTCTGGGCGGCGGTGCAGGACCTTTCGTGCCGCCTTTCCGTGGCGCTCAAGGTGCCTGGTTTCACAATTCGTGACCTCCTCTCTCTAGGTGTTGACTCTGTCGTGGATACCGGACGGCCCGAAGGTGCTCACGTGCCCGTGGTGGTGAATGGCGTCATGGTGGGGTGGGCAGAATTTGACGTGATTGAGGGACGGCTCGCGGTCCGCTTGACGGAGCTGGTTTGACCCGCGACACCCCATCTGTGCTGGGGGGAAAGAGCAGGCAGTCATGGAAGACAATCCTACGAGCCAGGACAGGCCGCGGTTGGGAACAACTTGGACCGCTGCCCTCAAGGAAGTCTCGGAGTGGGCGCAGCGTGCCGTAAGGTCCCGCAAAGTCCGGCGGCTGCGAGTGCGGGAGACGTTGTCTCTCGGTGACAAGCGATTCCTGGCGGTCGTGGAATTCGACCGCCAGGAATTCCTGGTGGGCGGCAGCGGAAATTCTCTTGCCCTCCTGGCGCGGCTGCAGGAAGGGATGGTCGTGCCCGAGCCCCCACTGCCCACAGTCGCTCGGGTCGCCTGAGCGCCCGTGAGTTCTGCTATGAAGCAACTTTGGCTCATTCGGTTGGCGGGATGGTCCGCGACCTGCGTCGCCGCAGGGGCATTCCCCACTTCCGTCTCGGCAGCGCCGCCAACCTCGCCAAGCGGTTTGGTGATTCCGGGGCTAAACCCAGGCGGCGCCTCGCTGCCCTGGACCATCGTAGTTTTGCTGACGCTGCTGACCCTTTTGCCCGCCCTGCTTCTGGCGATGACGCCCTTCGTCAGGCTGCTGGTGGTCTTTCATTTTCTCCGGCAGGCGCTGGGAACGCAAAACACTCCCACCAATCAAACGCTTATCGGCTTGGCGCTCTTCTTAACCTACTTCGTGATGCAGCCGGTGGGTGCGGAGATCTACGAGGTCGCTATTGTTCCCCTGCAAAGCAACCAGGTCACGGCGATGGAGGCCCTGGACCGGGGCGCGGTGCCGATGCGGCGGTTCATGTTGAAGTATGCGCGGCAGAAAGACCTGGCGTTGTTTGTGGAGTTGGCGCACCAGCCTCGCCCGCATCGCCCGGAGGACCTTCCGATGCGGGTGGTCATCCCGGCGTACATCCTCTCGGAGTTGAAAGCCGGGTTTCAGATCGGGACGGTACTCTTCTTTCCCTTCTTGGTGATCGACTTGGTCGTCGCCTCCGTCACAACCTCTGTGGGGATGATGCAATTGCCTCCCGTGGTGATTTCCACCCCCTTGAAGATCTTGCTCTTCGTCATGGTGGACGGCTGGAACCTGGTCGTCGGCTCCTTGATGAAGAGTTTCTATTGAGGTCGCGTTATGTCTCCGGATGTGGTCGTGCAGCTTGCCCGTGAAACCCTCCTGACAGCTCTCTGGCTGGCGGCTCCCATCCTGGTGATCGTCACCGGGGTGAGCTTGCTCATCAGTATTGCGCAGGTGATGACTTCAATTCAGGAGCAAACCGTGGCCACCGTGCCGAGGCTGACCGTCGTGGCCGTCACGACCTTCGTTCTCCTGCCGTGGCTGTTGCGGAAACTGATGAGCTTCACCCTTCAGCTCTTTGCCGACTTCCATCGCTACCTGGGGTAATGCTTGGGGATTGAAACATGGGATCGGGGCTCGAAGCGATGGTCTTTCGTCTGGCCGTGGTGGGAGCACGGGTGAGCGCGCTTATGCTCTTCGTTCCTTTTCTGGCCGGTGCGACGATTGCACCCCGCATCAAGGCAGGTTTCACCGTAGTGCTAACCGCCCTTCTTTACCCGGTCGTGGCAGCAAACCTGGCCACCCTGAGCGCGGCAAGGGCGTGGCAGATGGTGGGCGGGGAGTTCATCATCGGTCTGATCATGGGGATTACCCTCCAGTTCGTCTTCGAGGCCGTGCAGTTGGCGGGGCAGATCGTGGGCTTTCAGGTCGGGCATTCGCTGGCGAATCTCATTAATCCTCTGACGGACGTCGAGACCACCGTCCTTTCGAACTTTTACCAGGCGGTAGCAGTGCTGATTTTCCTGCAACTGGAGGTTCACCACTGGGTGCTGCGAGGCCTGGTCAAGAGCTTCACCTTTTGCCCCCCGGGAACTGTTGTGGTGACCCCTGCCATGGCAGAGGGGGTCTGGCGCGCCGCCGGGGGCATGCTGATTGTCGCGGTACAGATCGCCATACCGACGCTGCTGGCCACCATGCTCATTGATCTCGCCCTGGGTTTGTTGGGGAAGGCCTCGCCGCAGCTTCCGGTGTTGCTAGTAGGGATGTCCCTCAAGAGCATCGTGGCGTTGCTGGTCCTGGTCGGAGCGCTGCGCTTTTGGCCCGCATTGCTGGAACGGTATTTCGGGGCAGCATTGGCGACGAGCGAAAGACTGCTGCACTTGGCGCAATAGGGAGCAAGGCAAGTGGCGGACCAAAATCGCGCTGAAAAAGCAACCCCCCGACGGCGATGGAAGGCCCGACAGGAAGGAGACGTCCCGCGCAGCCGCGAGTTGCCCGCCGCGCTGGCGCTGATGACCCTGGTGTTGTTTCTGGGGTGGTACCCCCAGAACTGGAGGAATGAATGGCGCGACCTGATGCAACGAGTGCTCACCACGGCCACGCAGAGCGACTTGGCGGCTGGCACGCCGCTGCTCAATTGGGTTGCCTGGAAGGTATGTGTTTGGACGGCTCCCGTTCTGCTCCTGGCCTGGCTGGCGGCGATGTTGGGAAGCTTTGCCCTGGGAGGGTTCGTCCTGGCCCCGGCCGCCTTAAGCCCCAAGCCGCAGCGCTTGAATCCTGCCGCGAACCTGCAGAAGCTGTGGTCGATCGGGGCTCTGCAAGGACTCTTGAAGTCCCTGGTGCCCACGGCATTCCTGCTCTATCTGGCCGTTTCCCTCATGACCCGGGACTGGAACCAAATCGTGCAGATGTCCCGAACGGGCATCCGGTCTTCGCTGGGCTGGATGCTCACCCGCATCTTCGAGATCGCTTGGAAAGGAGGTCTGGTTTTCACTCTCTGGGCCGGTTTGGATGTCCTGCTGGCTCGCCTCAACTACGAGCGCTCGCTTCGCATGACCCGTGAGGAAGTACGGGAGGACTTCAAGGAGACGGAAGGCCACCCCGCGATCCGCGCCCGCATTCGGCGACTGCAGCGTGAAATGCGCCGCCGCAGGATGCTGCGCGACGTGGCACGCGCCACCGTGGTGGTGACCAACCCCAACGAATTCGCCGTGGCTCTCGAGTACAAACCCGAAAGCATGGGAGCGCCGGTGGTGGTGGCCAAGGGCCGCAACCTGCTCGCGCAACGGATCAAACGGGAGGCGCGCTGGCACGGCATCCCGCTGGTGGAGAACCCCCCGCTCGCCCAGGCCCTCTATCGCGCCGCGGAAGTCGGCCAGGCAATTCCGGCCAAGTTGTACGCAGCCGTCGCTGAGATCCTGGCGTTCATCTACCGCACCCAGGGACTGATGAATCCGCCTCCGGCCCGAGGGGGAAACCCGCTGCGAGCCAACTAGACGCTGGCACCCCCCGTCGCCAGAGGGCTGGCGGTTCTCAATAGGCAAGGCTGCGCGGCAGGCTCTCGCAGGGGCGGGGGGCCCTCCCACTCGCGGGGTGGAATCCCGGGGTTGAGCGAAAGTCGGCCAGCGGCCCTCACCCAGCGGGCCGGGTGGGGAAGGTTCAGGAATTGCCTCGGCGCGGGATTCCCGCAATTGCGGGTACTTGTCCCGAGGCTCTGGGTCGGGAGGCCCTGAGGAAGAGCGTAATCACGTCCTGCGGAAGCGCCGAACGGAGGCAAAGCCTGGTTAGGCATTGAATATGAAACCGACCGCCAATTCGGCTCCCAGCACTGCGAGCACGGCCCTGGACTGGATGGTTCCGGTGGTTGCCGTGGCGCTGGTGTTCGTGATGCTGGTGCCCATGCCACCCTTCGCGCTCGACATCCTCCTTTCCGCGAGCCTCACCGCCTCGGTCCTGGTGTTGTTAGTAGCCATGTACATCTCGCGCCCGGTCCAGTTCTCCGTGTTTCCCTCGCTCCTGCTGCTTCTCACCTTGTTCCGCCTCTCGCTGAATCTGGCCAGCAGTCGGCGCATCCTGCTGCACGGCAACGAGGGCACCACTGCCGCCGGGCACGTGATCGGAGCCTTTGGGCAGTTCGTGGTGGGCGGGAATTACATTGTGGGCTTCGTGCTGTTTGTGGCGTTGATTGCGATTCAGTACCTGGTCATCAACCATGGTGCGGTACGCATCGCGGAAGTGACAGCGCGCTTTACATTAGACGCATTGCCAGGCAAGCAAATGGCTATTGATGCCGACCTGGGTGCGGGGCTCATTGATGAAGCCCAGGCGCGCGCGCGCCGGGAACTGGTGGGTCGCGAAGCGGAGTTCTATGGCGCCATGGATGGCGCGGCGCGCTTCAGCCAGCGCGACGCTCTGGCCACGGTGCTCATCACGGCCATCAACATCGTGGCGGGCTTCTTGATCGGCGTCTTCTACCACGGGGTTCAGTTCACCGAAGCCCTGAAAACCTACACAATTCTCACGGTCGGGGACGGGTTGGTCACCATGATCCCTTCGCTCCTGGTTTCCGTGGCCGGGGCGATGGTGGCCACACGGGCTTCTTCCGAGTCGAGTTTGGGAGTTGACCTCAAACGGCAACTGCTTCCGCGGAGCCACCCGTTGTGGATCGTCGCCGGAGTAATGGGAACGCTGGGACTGATCCCCGGGCTGCCGAAATTTCCCTTCTTCCTCATGGCGGGCCTCCTGGTCTGGCTGGCGCGTCGTGCGCAACGCGCGGCCGCAGCCGGGGCCGCCGAGGCGGTGACGCCCGCCACGACCTTGCCGCCCGAAAAGGCCCAGGAGCAGTTGGAGACGCTCTTGCGGCTCGACGATTTGAGCTTGGAAGTGGGCTACGGATTGGTGCCCCTGGTTGACCAGGGGCAGGGTGGACAGTTGTTGGCGCGCATCCGAGCCCTCCGTCGCCACCTTGCCCTGCAATTGGGCTTCATCATCCCGCCCGTCCACATTACGGACAATGTGCAGATCAATCCGCGTGAGTATGTAATCCGTCTCCGCGGAGTGGAAATCGCCCGCTGGGAGATGGCTCAAGAGGGCCTGCTGGCCATCAGTTCCGAAGCGAATGCGCAGCCGCTGGAGGGGCGTGAAACTCGCGAACCGGCTTTCGGGGTTCCCGCCAAATGGATCGCTCCGAACCTGCGCGAGCGCGCCTTGGCAGCCGGTTACGCGGTGGTGGATCAGACTTCGGTCTTGGCGACGCATTTGGCCGAGGTCATCAAGCAACACGCCCACGAACTCCTGACTCGGCAGGAAACCAAGCGGCTGCTTGACGCCCAGGCGGAATCGCAGCCCAAACTCGTGGAGGAACTCGTCCCCAAACTGCTGAGTTTGGGCGAAGTGCAAAAAATACTCCAACAATTGTTGCGCGAGCAGGTTTCCATCCGCGATTTGGTAACGGTCCTGGAAACCCTGCTCGATACGGCGGCCACCAACAAGAACCCCGTCCTGTTAGTGGAGGCCGCCCGGCAGGCTCTGGGGCGCGCGCTCGTACAACCCTTGTTGGGCGACGATGGCAAACTCACCGTCATCCAGCTCGACGCCAACATGGAAGAACAGCTCGCCCAGATCCTGGACCCACAGGCAGCGAACCGTCCGTCCAACGCCCTGCAACCCTCTCTGATTCGCCGGGTCCTGGAGGGCATGAAGAGACTTCTGGGCGAGCCGCTGGCAGTTCCTTCGCCGATCGTGCTCTGCAGCAGTCCGACTCGCTTCCACCTGCGACGCCTTCTGGAGCCGTTCCTGCCCAGGTTGGTGGTGCTTTCGCCGGCGGAGATTCCCGCCGCGGTTTCGATTCAATCCTTGGGGGTCGTGCAGTAAGTGAGTGAGCGGGTGGGTTGAACCCGCCCCGAACAAAAAGGGGAAGAACCATGAAAGCAGCCAAGAAAGCCTATGAGTCCGTCTTGCATCTCGAATCTCCAGACCAGGAACGCCTGCTCCTTGAGCAACTCCCACAGGTTCGTTACATCGCCCGCCGGATTCATGATCGCCTGCCCTCCCATGTCCTGCTGGACGACCTGGTGCAAGCGGGCATTCTGGGGCTGATCGAAGCCCTCCACAAGTACGACCCCAGCAAGAATGTGGAGCTGAAGACCTACGCAAAGCACCGGATTCAGGGGGCCATCCTGGACAGCCTGCGCGACCTCGACTGGAGTCCGCGCCCGCTGCGCAGGAAGGCGCGCCAACTGGAGCAGGCGCATCAGCGACTCCGGGCGCGGCTGGGCCGAGCGGCGACAGAACCGGAACTGGCGGTCGAATTGGGGATCGAATTGAAGGAGTTGCAACACCTTTTGGGCGACTTGCGGGGACTTGACCTCGGCAGTCTGCAGGACGAGTTTAATGAGTCGGGCCAGGGACGCGAGAGCTTGGTGGCGAACCCGGAGGGGACTGACCAGGAGCCCTTCTCGAGGTGCCTGAAGGGAGAACTTCGCGAGTTCCTGGCACGCGCCGTGGGTGAACTCCAGCCCCGCGAGCGCCAGGTCCTTTCTCTCTACTACTTTGAAGAACTCACTATGAAAGAGGTAGGCGCCGTGCTGGGGGTGGGGGAAGCACGCGTCTCCCAGATTCACTCGGCTGCCCTCGTCCGCCTGCGCGCCCGAATGCGCGATTTGCTGGAGAAGACCAAGCCCCGCTTGGAAAGCCTGCCCCCCGGTCCTCCTAGCGCGATGGAGACGTCATGGAGAAGATTCTAAGTCAGGACGAGATTGACCAACTGTTCCGCGCGACGCAGGGGGGGGTGGCCGAAAAGCCAAAATCCCCAGCCGCACAGCGCGCGTCCACGCCCTGCAATTTCCGGCAGTCGGCCAGGATCTCGAAGGAACAACTCCGTTCCGTAAGCCAGTTGCACGAAACCTTCGCGCGGAGTCTGACCCACTCGCTGGGCGCCTACCTGCGTGTGCCCTTCGAGGTCAATCTGGTCTCGGCCGAGCAACTCTCCTATGGCGAGTTTCTGCAACGCATCCCGGAGGTGACTTACCTGGTGTCCATGATACTTCGCCCGATGGGGGTCTCGGCGGCGGTGGAGATCGATCTACCACTGGCGTTTCCGATCATCGATTTGTTACTGGGGGGCCCTGGACGATCCGAGGCGACCGTGCGGGAAATTACGGAAATCGAAGAGCAGATCCTGGAGAGCGTCGTGAAGGTCATCGAGAGAGAACTGGAAGCGACCTGGCACTCTGCGCTGGAGGTGCAGTTCTCTTTCGACCAGAGACTCCGACAGGCGGAAATTCCCCGCCTGATGCCGCCCAACGAAAAAATCCTGTCTCTTAGCTTCGAAATCCGCATGCCCGAGGCGAGGGGGATGTTGAATGTGGCGCTGCCGGCCGCGGTCTCGAACGCCCTTTTACGAAAGCTCACGCAGCAAGGCACTTATCGCAAGCACCGAAGTACGACGGATAGCACCTCGCAGATCTCCAAGCACCTCGAGCGTTGCTCTTTCCCCCTGGAGTTGATTCTGCCCGAAGGGCGCGTTCCGGTATCCCGATTGTTGGCGTTGGAGCGCGGGGATATCCTGAAGTTGCAGTGCCGGTTGTCGGCAACTGCCAATTTGTTGGTCAGTGGTAAGTGGTTGTTTCGGGCGTACCCGGTTCGCTCCGGCGGTCGGCGCGCCGCGCAAGTGGAGGGACGTGTGCGCCATCCGGGTTCCACTTCTTAAGGAGAATGTATGAGCACGGAGAACCAAACACCGCGCAGCGCGAAACTGCAGGAGTACATCCAAACTTGGGCCGCGAGTATCGGGCGCGTCCTGCAGGAAGTGGCAGGTGCACCCCACACTGCCGAGGAACTCCCGGCAGAGGTGATGCAGGCACAACTTGAGGCCTTGAAGGAGAATGCTATCTACGCCCAATTCGAGGCTGCGCAACACCTGTCCGGAAAGCAAGGGTTCGTTTTGTCGAAAGGCGACGCAGTGCGGCTGGCTCAGTTGTTGCTGACGGAGCCCCAGGACCCCGACGCTGCCATGAGTGATGATCATCGCGACGCCCTCGGCGAGCTGTTCCGGCAATTTGCGGGTGCGGCCGCGAGCGCCCTCTCGGGGTTGGCGGGCGGAGAGGTAGGCTTCAAGTGGTCCGGCATGGAGCGCCTGCAGGGTGAGCCCGGAGTGCGGGTGGGCATGCGGTGGAGCAGCCCGAAGTTCCCACCCTTCACCATGATTGCCGAGATCAGTCCGGATTTGGCGACGGCTCTTCATCCCGTCACCCCTTCCAGTCCCCCCACTCCCACGCCCGCCGTTTCAACCGCCCCCCCCAACGCTTTGGCTCCAGCCCGTGACCCCAATCTGGAACTGTTAATGGATGTGGAACTGGATGTGACTCTACGCTTCGGTGAACGACAAATGCCGCTGCACGAAATCCTGGATTTGAATGCGGGTTCGGTAGTTGAACTCGATCAAAACGTTCAGGACCCGGTGGAGCTTCTGGTGGGCGGAAAAGTGATCGCGCATGGCGAAGTCGTGATTGTGGATGGCAGCTACGGGCTGCGGGTCGCGGAAATCGTCAGCCCTATGGAAAGAATTGAGTCTCTGCGCAAATGAACCCGGAGCTTGGACCCCGGACGGCTTCCGGTCGACCTGGACAGTCTCAGGCTTTGGGAGGACTTGCTGGCAAGCATGAACGCTAAACGTCAGACGCGACAATGCGAATCCACGGCTTGCTCGCATCGCAAGTGGCCGTGGCGGGCGTGGCTGGAACCCCCCCCCCGAGGCCTCTCCCTGGATGGCCACTGGTATTGCAGTTCGGAGTGTTTTCAACGGGCCCTGATTTCCGCCCTCGAGCCCCTGCTTGCCGTCACAGCTCGACCGCAGCCTGCGCCGCATCGGGTTCCCCTGGGACTGCTGATGCTTTCGCGCGGCACCGTGGACAATGACCAGCTCAAAACGGCTTTGAAAGCTCAGAAAGACTCCGGAAGTGGACGGGTCGGGGAATGGCTTCGGCATATTGGTGCGGTCACGGAAGAACAAGTTACTCAGGCGCTGGGGTTGCAGTGGTCGATCCCCGTCTTCCCCCTCGATCGAAGCCGCCGCTATCTGGAGTGTGCTCACCTGGTGCCATTTCCTCTCCTGGAAGCCGTGGAGATGATCCCGGTCCACTACCTCCCGGCCAGCCGCCACCTCTATATGGCTTTCGTGGATCGCATTAACTATACGGCTCTCTATTCTGTCGAGAAGATGCTCGATTGCCACACCGAGCAGTGTTTGGCTTCGCAGTCACATATTCAGCAGGCACTTAACGAACTCCGCAGCAAGCCTCGACCCGCCGAGATCCTGGTCGATAAGTTGGTTGACCCAGGGCAGATCGCCGAGATGACCTTGGACTATGTCTCGAGGTTGGGCGCCGAGGGCGTGAGAGTCAGCGGATTTGGTGGCTTCATTTGGATCCGCATCCTGGCTCCCGCAGGGTTCAGCGACCTGCTGTTTCAAGTCAGCAAGTATCGGCTCGAAAGCGACCTTGCAACAGCCCCGGAGGAATAGTTTCTCACCACGCCGAGTTGTTCTCACCGAGCAGCCCGAGGGGCGGCGGTTCATCGGGTGATTTAGCGATTGGTGATTGATCCATTGCTCTGCTGATTCAGGCTCGCCACCCGCCGCTCTGCCCCCCCTGCACTGTCATAAGGCAGTAGGCAGTGGGCAGTAGGCAGTAAGCAGTAGGCAATGGCTCGCCACCCGGCGCTCTGCCCCCCCCTGCACTGTCATCCTGAGCCCTTCGCTGTCATTCTGAGCGAAGCGAAGAATCTCGCTCTGGGCGCTCAGGGTAAACTCCGCGAAGGATCTCGCTCTGCCGCTCCGCAGAATGGCAAATTGCAGGGTTTCTCTACAAGAGCGGCGCGATAAGCTCATTTCCTTTCGGCAACATTGAGGCATCGCCCCGAATTACCGCGCAACCCGTGCATTTTCGGCCAAAAAGTCTGGTCGATTGTCGTCCATAATCGCGAAATCTGTGTATTTTCGGCCAACAAGCCCGATCAATTATCGGTCATTGTGTCATTCGCACCTTTGTTTTCATACACATCCCCGGAGGTTCCTTCATTTTTAACATCTCTATGAGTCAGCGCCCCGTTTCGGACCTTGAAAAGCACATTAGTGAGCCGCAACAATTGGCGCAGGCTGGAATCTTCCATCCTTTGCATGAGCAGCGCGTTCAGGAGTCGGGAGTCAGGAGCCAGGAGTCGGCGTTCTGCCTACTGCCTTCTGCCTACTGCCTACTGCCTTCTGCCCACTGTTCTACCCCGACCCGTTGCATAGGTCCGCGGCCTATCGCCTCAGCCAGTGGGCGCTGGCCTAAGTGACTATTGTACACTCGGTTATTACCGGTGTCAAGCATAAAGCGAGGGTACACACTCCACGGAGTAGCGCGGACCTGTTCTGAAGGTCCGCGGTTCGTCCTACAGGATACGAGTTAAGACAAGCCGTCATGACTTTTTCCTGGCAGCAGGAGGAAATCTTTTTGGGGAGGGCGTCTAGTTGTCCGAAATACTCCCCTCCTGGCTCAGGAGGGGGCCGGGGGGTGGTCAAGTTGTCTGTGGTGTCGCTAGCAAACGTAGCCTGTGTTGCAGGTCCGCGGTTTTTCGCGCCAGCCCGCGAAGCGGGCGGAAGATCGTAGCCCACGGCGCAAGAAGCTGTGAAATAATCCCTGGACGAGCAAAAGCATTTCACGCAAAGGCGCAAAGTCGTAAAAGGCGCAAAGAATACAAAGCCGTTGTTCTTCGCGAGCCTTTGCGCCTTGGCGTCTTTGCGTGAGATTGTTTATTGTTCTCACAGCTTCTAACCCCATGGGCCACATTCTGCCGCCGCTACGCAGCTTGCATCCGCTCGCTCTTTTCCCCCATGGTGTGCTTTGGCCAGCCGATGAAAACGCGAGGGTTTGAAACTGAAAGCCGCGGACATTAAGACCAGGTCCGCGCTACGGTTGCTCCACCACGCCCCTCGAAGATGCCCCACCCAGACATCGCAGAAAGAACCCTTGACAAGTAAACTGTATCAGTGTATCAATACAGCATGCTGCTTCATGTAAACCCCTCTTCGGGCGTACCGACCTACCTACAGATTGAGACTCAGGTGAAGCACTACATTGCCGCAGGGGTACTGGCACCCGGGGATGCGTTGCCTTCGGTGCGGAAACTGGCCGCAGACTTGCGGATCAGTATCAACACTGTCGCCCGCGCGTACCAGAACCTTGAGAGGGATGGCATCTTGCGGACCGTCCCAGGCAGTCACACCTTTGTGGCTGAAAACCCTCGTAGCCTTCTGAAATCGGAAAGAGTTCGGCGCCTTAGGCCTTATGCCCGGCAGATCGCAGTCGAGGGCACGCAGTTGCGGCTCGATCCACTTGAAATCGTTGAACTGGTACAGCAGGAGCTAGAGGCATTGGAGGAAGTCCATGAACGATCTGGCGATCTGGACCGAAAAGCTCGTTAAGGTCTATTCCGATGTGAGAGCTGTCGACGGACTCAGCATGAACGTCCCACGCGGTGTGACCTATGGATTCTTGGGACGCAATGGCGCCGGTAAGACATCCACCATCAAGATTCTACTGGGGTTGATGCGGCCCACGGCGGGGCGCGGTACGGTTCTGGGATTTTCCATCGGTCGCGACCAAGTAGCTATCCTTGAGCGCACGGCATTCGTGAGCGAGAGCAAAACGCTATATGGCGACCTTTCGCCTCGGGAACTCGTGCGCTTCACCCGGGGGTTCTACCCAAAGTGGTCTGACCAGGCTGTCACGAAGTATTCGCACTTGTTTGAGATTCCGATGGACCGTCCCTTCTCAAACCTCTCGCAAGGAAATCGAACGAAAGTCTATCTGATGTTGGCGCTGTCCCAAGGGGCGGATTTACTGGTCCTCGATGAGCCGACGATGGGGCTCGATCCCCTCGTGGTGGACGAATTCCTCCGCGTCCTTGTTGAAGACGTCGTGGGTGAGGGCCACACAGTCTTCGTCTCTTCTCACCAATTGGCCGACGTGGAGCAGATCGCCGACTGCGTCGGTCTAATCGACCACGGGAGGCTATTGCTCGAGGCGAGACTGGATGATATCAAGAGCCAGTTTCGATTGATTACCGCCGCCGGGAATGCCCTGCCACAAACTCAGTCCGCCGAGATCTTGTTGGTGGCTTCCGAGGGGAGTTTCTGCAAGTACCTCGTGAGAAAGGACGCCGATGCCTTTGCCGCAGAACTCAGCCGGCAGGGTGCAACTATTGCGGAGGTTTCTCCACTGGGTTTGCGGGAGATCTTCCTTGAGCTCGTCCGAAAGGAGGAAGCATGTACTTCTGGAAATGTTGGCGGGATAGCCGGACCCATTACATCTTGCGTTTGATAGCAGTTTTCGTGCTTTGTCTTCTGGTCACCATCATCATCGCCAAAGTAGAGGGCCTCACAGGGGCTAAGAAAGGTTCGGCGGGGCTTGTATTGCGGACATGGTCGGTGGCAACCGAAGGTGTTCTCGGGATTTGTGCTTCCCTTTTTACTCTCTTCACAGCGTTGACTTTGGGCGCATCGGGCGTGGGTGAAGAATTCAAGGAACGGACTGCGGATTTCCTGCTTACTCAACCGCGCCGCCGGCGGTATTGGATCTGGACGGGCTGGTCTGTGGGAGTCTGCGAGCTCGCAGTGATGGTTTTTCTCGCGGTAGGGGCGACCTTCGGAACGCTTACCTATCTGACGGGCTATGTTTATACCTGGCGCCTGCTGGCGGCAACCCTACCTTTGATCGTAGGTGGTGTGGCGGTATACGGCCTGACTTATCTCATGACGGTAGTCGCGGGCAACGGCCGACAAGGGCTTAGTTACGGCATGGGAATACTTCTTATCAACTTACTCCTCCCCTTTGCCGTGTACTACTACTCGAAGGTCAACTTCCCCTCGGTCTTGGGTTTCATGCTTGACGGGTGCAAATGGGTTACGAGTGCCACGGAGGCATTTCCCATCGGCGGGCTGGTCGTTTGGACTGTCATTGCCTTGGTATTTCCAGTTGCCGCGCAGTTGGTCTTGGAACGCGCAGAAGTATGAGCAAGCTCTCAGAGCGCCGGGGACGGCATCTTTGGCGCCCTTGGAGGTCTTCAAGTGCGAGGGGACAGGCTGAGCATGGCGCACACCATGCTCGATAACCCGCAAACGGATGAGGCTGAGCGGGGCCGGCGTGCAGGCCCAAGTCTGACTTTTGTCTTGCGCAATTTGTCCGCCGCCCGTTCTCTCTCCATTTGTGCTGCGCCGGGTCGGTTCAGCGACTTAGCCCTGGCACAGTAAAGGAGTCGCGAGATGTGGGGATACAATACCGCTGAAACGCTTCTGCATGATCTTCGCTATGGCCTCCGCATGTTCCGCCGCAATCCTGGCTTTTTCGCCGTGGCCGTGTTCACGCTGGCGCTGGGTATTGGCGCCACCACAGCCATCTTCACGGTTGTCAATGCCGTACTTCTTCGTCCCCTGCCCTACCCGCACCCCGAGGAACTCGTTTACGTCCAGAAGAACTTGCCCCCTCCCTACGGGATTAATCCTTATGCAGGCAACAGGGAGTTTGTGGCCTGGAGGAATCAGAGTCGAACCCTCAGCCCGATTGCTGCCTACATGTATTCTTGGTTTAACCTCACCGGCGGGGGCGAGCCAGAGCGAGTTACTTGTGGCTTGGCCACTGCTTCGTTTTTCTCCCTCCTGGGCGTTCACCCTGTAGTCGGACGCCTTTTTCTTCCCGAGGAAGACCGTCCTGGCGGTCCGCCAGTAGTGATCCTGAGTTTCGCTTTGTGGAAGCGGCGCTTTGGAGGCGATCCTTCTGTTGTCGGCAGGGGGCTAAACCTGGATGACAAAACTTACACCGTTGTGGGGGTGCTTCCTGCGACGTTCGTCATTCCCGATCAATATAAGATTGATTATGCCCTTTGGGTACCACTTGCCGAGAGCGAGACGGGGGCGGGGCCATTTCGGATCGTTCGAGTGATCGGCCGACTCAAACCCGGAGTAGCCCTCGCAACGGCGCGTTCCGAACTGGATACGATCATGCAGTCTATCTTGAGAGGACGCATGGAGATGAGTGTCGTGCTCTCGCCCTGGCATGAGCAGATCACCGAGAAATACAGGCTTTCTTTGCTGCTCTTCCTGGGCGCGGTCGGTTTTCTGCTCCTCATCGCCTGCGTCAACGTCGCCAATCTGCTGCTGTCCCGCGCGGCCACTCATCAAAAAGAGATTGCGGTGCGGCTGACCGTGGGCGCTGGGAGGGCGCGGATCGTCCGACAGCTTCTCACGGAGAGCTTGCTGCTGGCTTTGCTGGGCGGGCTATTCGGTCTGGCATTGGCGCGCTGGGGGAAGGATCTGCTGGTTGCGTTCATTTCTCCGAACCTCCCGGCGCTGGAACCTATCGGTCTCGACTACCGGGTTCTAGGCTTCAGCTTGGCTCTGGCTGTGGTTACTGGACTGGCTTTCGGCTTGGCTCCCGCGCTCCAGGCATCCAGGGTTTCGTTAAATGAGGTGCTCAAAGAAGCGGGCCGTAGTGGTACCGAATTTCGATCCGGCATGCATTATCGCAACCTGCTTACCATCTGTGAGACCGCCCTGGCCATGGCACTTCTGGTCGGGGCCGGCTTACTCTTCAAAAGCTTTCTGCGAGTACGCGGGATCGACCCGGGATTCAAATCCGAGCGTATCCTGAGCCTGACCATAGACCTTACACTCTCCAAGTATCCAATCCCGAAAGACCAGGCAAGGTTCTTCCAACAGGTCCTGGAAGGGATCAAGAGCTTAGGAGGAGTGCAATCGGTAGGCGGCAGCGGCTGCCCCCCACTGGGAGGTCGCCTGAATTCAGTGTCAGATTTGGCGGTCGAAGGGCGATCGGAAAGAATACCCCTTACTTTCGTCGCCAAGGTCAGTCCGGACTATTTCCGCACGATGGGGATCTCCCTTAGGCAGGGACGCTATTTTGGCGAGGGCGACCGTGAAGGCTCGCCGAGCGTTGCCATGGTGAATGAATCCTTTGCTCGCCGCTATTTTCCGGGCGAGATTTGTCTCGGCAGGAGGGTCGAAAACTGGGTTCACAAAGACGATTGGCTAACCATCGTGGGCGTCGTAGGTGATGTTCGGGGTTGGGTGGAAAGAGAGCCAAACCCAGAGATTTATCTTCCCTATTTGCAGGCGCCCGAACCCTATATGACCCTTCTCTTACACACGACGGGAAGCCCACGGCTTTGGGAGGGGGCGGTGCGCCGGCAGGTTGCGAGTGTCGACAAGGACCAGCCGCCCCATGACGTGGCGACTTTGGATGAACTCAGGGCGAAATCACTCGTGCCACGGCAAGTCAACGCGTTCTTGCTCGGCGCATTTGCAGTCCTGGGCCTGATCCTAGCATCGGTCGGCATCTATGGCGTGGTGTCCTACTCCACCAGCCAGCGTACGCATGAGATAGGTGTCCGCATGGCCCTTGGCGCTGATTGGCGAGATGTGCTGAGGCTGGTTGTCGGGCATCAATTGAGGCTGACACTCATCGGGGTCGGCATCGGCGTCGGGGCGGCGATCGGGTTGACTCGTTTTTTGTCTAGTCAACTCTATTCCGTAAAGCCCACAGACCTCGAAACGTTTGTGACCGTGGGGCTCGTCCTAACAACAGTTGGACTGCTTGCGAGCTACATTCCCGCGCGGCGGGCGGCCAGGGTGGACCCCATGGTGGCACTGCGCTACGAATAACTCATGCCTGGCGGTTCGCTCCCACCCTTCTTTTTCCACCATGGGGATTGGAGGGCGGGGACTTTACTGCCGGAGCTGGCTCGTCTGCTGGGAGCGGGTAGCCACGACGAGCGTTTTTCTCGTCGTGGGCTTTTCCATTTCCCACCCTGACGAACCCACGGCAAATCCAAAAAGCGGATTTGCCGTGGCTACCACTGCCAAAGGGAGCCCTTCGTGCCCCGCGGGTGGTTCAGGCGGCGAGCGCA
>Ga0208457_1000495_pt1 | contig 39184 bp, 30 predicted proteins | sample June2015DPH_10_1_FD_185513 | JGI IMG/M metagenome (GOLD analysis project Ga0208457, IMG submission 185513) | Peatland microbial communities from SPRUCE experiment site at the Marcell Experimental Forest, Minnesota, USA - June2015DPH_10_150... | ecosystem: Environmental > Terrestrial > Soil >... | reverse complement strand
CAGAACGGCTCCGACGATATCATGCCGGCCTGGTCGCCCTCCGAGGAGGGCGTGATCTTCTTCCTCTCCAACCGCGGCGGCGCCTACAATATCTGGCGCCTCAAGCTCAGTGCCGGCTCCAAGTAACGGTCCGCCGCGCCGGCCTTCCCTTTCCCCCCGGTTTTTGCCGGGATTCACCCATGGCTGGCAGACTCGCCCAACTCCTCGACCCGGCGCGCATCACGCTGCAGGTGGAGAGCACGGAGCACACCGCGGCGCTAAACGAGGTCGCCCATTTGCTTGCCGGTCATCCCGACGTGACCAATTTTCAGGGTTTCTACAACGATCTCCTAGCCCGCGAACGCCTGGACACCACCTGCCTCGGCAACGAGATTGCCCTGCCGCACGCGCGTACTAAACACGTGAAAAAGATCGTCATGGCGGTCGGCCGCAGCGAGCAAGGGGTATTTTTCGAGAATGGCAACCAGACGGTGCGGCTCATGTTCATGCTCGGCACACCCAAGTCCGACCCCGGCGGTTACCTTCAAATCGTCGGCCTGCTTTGCCATATCTTCAAGAATCCGGCCAGTCGCGAGGCGCTTATGACCGCCGCCACGCCGGAGGAGTTCGCCCGGGTCCTGCAGGTCGCCGAGGCGAGACTGCTGGCGCCGTCATAACCAGGTGGCGTTGCCGCGATTCAGACCGCTGGATTGCAGATGCCAGGCGTCAGACCGAAACCGGGCCGGCCGCCGGCATTTCGCCTGCCGACCCGTGAGGGCTCACCTGTGCTGATCGTCTACTTGATCTTTGCCGCCTCGGTTTCGAGCTGCGACACCAGCTCGTCCATCTGGTCGATCACCGCCTGCACGGTCGCACGCTGCGTCAGGTCGACGCCGGCCTTTTTCAGCAACTCCATCGGATAATCGCTGCCGCCGCTCTTGAGCAGATTGAGGTAGCGTTCCGTCACCGCCGCGCGTTCCGCCGCGGTGCCGGTGTTCATCGCCTTGTAGAGCTGGGCCGACGAGGCGAAGCAGGTGGCGTACTGGTAGACATAGTAGGGCCAGTTGTAGAAGTGCGGGATGCGGGCCCAGGTGTACTGGAGGAGTTCATCCGCCGCGATCGAATCGGCAAAATAGTCCTTCAGCAAATCACTGTAGATGCTCCTGAGCACATCGACCGTGATGGGCTGGCCCTGCTCGGCGAGCCGGTGCGCCTTCAGCTCATAATCGGCAAAGAGCACCTGCATATAGAACGTGCCCACGATGTTGTCGACGGCGTGCTGGACGAGCACGAAGCGCTCCTTGGGATCGGTGGTGGTCTCAAGCAGTTTCTTCAACATGAGGCGTTCGTTCATGGTCGAGGCGACCTCGGCCACGAAGATCGTGTAATTGGCGGTGACGTAGGGTTGCGTCTCAAAGGCGAGGATCGTGTGCATGGAGTGGCCGGCCTCGTGGGCGAGGGTGAAGACCGCGTCCATCGTGTCATTGTAGTTCATCAGCATGAATGCACCGGCACCGTAAATGCGTTCGCTGTAGGCCCCGCTGCGCTTGCCCTCGTTCTCGTAGACGTCAACCCGTCCGCCGGTGAGGAGCTGCTTCATCTTCCCTTGGTAGTCGGCCCCGAGTGGCGCCACCGAGGCGATGACCATCTGCTCGGCCTCTTCGTACGGATAGCTCTTCTCGATTTTGTAGATCGGGACGAAGCTGTCGTAGAGGTGATAGGTCTCCAGCCCGAGCAGCCGCTTGCGCAGGCGCAGGTAGCGCTGCAACGGGGCGGTGCCCTGGCGCACGGCTGTGACCAGTGTGTCCACGACGGCGGGCGGAATGTTGTTGCCGTCGAGCGCCGCCTCGAGCGTGCTCGGATAGTTGCGGGCCTGCGCCAGGAACCAGTCGCGCTGGAGGATGCCGTTGTAGAGCGCCGCGTAGGTATTGGCCGTGGCGGCATAGGTCTTCAGATAGTGTTCCCACGTCTTCGTCCGGTCGGCCTGGTTGTAATCGGTGGCGAGGATCGACTGGTAGACGCCCGGCGTGACGGTCACCTCCTTGCCGTCGGCCAGCGTGACCTTGGGAAACTTGATGTCCGAGGTGGACAACTCCTGGAAGGCCGTGGTCGGCGTGTCATTGGCGCGGGTGCTGTAGGAAAGCAGCCGTTCGCCCTTCTCGTCGAGGACGTGCTTTTGCAGGCGGTAGTTGTCGAGGATGGTGAAACGATAGATGCCCAGCCCGGGCGTCTGCGCGATCCACTGCTCCATGGTCGTCTGCGGAATGGTGAGCAGTTCCGGCGTGAACCACGCCGTCGCGGTATTGAATTTGGCGACGAGCGCCCGCACGCGCTGGAAGCGGGCGCTTACGTCCTGGTTGCGCGTGTCGGTGTCGCGCTGCAGTTCGGTGTAACTGTCAACTTTGCCCAGCAGGATGCCGATCTCGTCCGACAGCCCGTAGGCGTGCAGCACGGCCTGCGGACCTTGGGCTAATGTGCCCTTGAGCGCGGCAAATTCGGTCATTTTCGCATCCAGCGCCTTCATCCCCTGCTCCCAGGCGTCCCAATTCGGGAAGATGGGCGTGAGGTCCCAGTGGTACTGGGCGGGAATCTCGGCGCGGTTGCGGGTCGTGGGTTTGGCGGCCAGGGCAACAGCGAGTGCGACGGTGGCCGTGGCGAGGATCAGGCCGCGCCGGCCGGTCTGGTGAAGCAGTGGGTGCATGGGGGCGAAAGATGGAGATTTTCCCGCCGGCGTCCAGCTGCCGATGACGAATGACATGACGGCGTGACGGCTGGTCGGCGGCATTGCCCGGCGAGCGGCTGCTTGACGGCGGCACCCTTCCTCTGACTTCTATCCCCAATGATTCGCGCCCTCGTTTTCGACTTCGACGGACTCATCATCGACACCGAGACGCCGCTCATCGACGCCTGGGCGGCGCTGCACGAGCGCGCCGGCCGCGCCTATTCGCGCGCCGACGCCCACCGGCTCGTGGGCCACGTGGAGATCGATTTCGATCCTTGGGCGGCCTTTGGCCCCGCTGCCGACCGCGCCGCGCTCGAGACCGAGCACCGGCGCCTTTCGCGCGAGCTGACGGCGCGGCAGCCCATCCTGCCCGGCGTGCTTGCCTGCCTGCAGGAAGCCCGCGCGCGCGGCCTGAAGCTCGCGGTGGCGTCCAACTCCAGTCACGAGCATGTCGACCGGCACCTCACCCGGCTCGGCCTGCGCCAGCTCTTCGATCTCGCCTGTTGCCGCGAGGACGTCGCCGCGGGCAAGCCGGCCCCGGATCTTTATTACCTGGTCATGCGCCGTCTGGGCGTGGCGCCGCCCGAGGCCGTCGCTTTCGAGGATTCAACCGCGGGCACGCTCGCCGCCCGGACCGCCGGTTTGTGGACGGTCGCCGTGCCCAATCCGTCAACCCACGCGCATGACTTTGCCTCCGCGCATCTCGTGCTGCCGTCGCTGGCAGACATGCCCCTGGCCCGGTTGCTTGACCGCTTCGCTGCCGCGGGAAACGGTGCGCAAAAATCCGCCCGCGGTTAAAATAATTTCCCCTGCCGCAGCGCGTCGCGTTTCTCCGGGTTGAGCGTGCTCATCGCCAGCAGCCAGGCGACCGACTTGTCCGCCACCGCCGGTTCGGCCGCCAGCCGTGCCAGCAGGAGCGCCCCGGCCAGCGCGTCGTAGAGAGCCGCGTGGTAACGCCACCGCGCCTCGGGGCAGTGCGCCGCCGCCAGGGTGTCGAGCGGCACTTGCAGTCCGCAGGCTCCGACGAGGTCCTCGAGCCGCCCGGACGGCAGTTGCGGATGGAACTGCGCGTAGAGCCGGCCGGTGTCGATCCACGGCCCCCACTCAGCCGCGCTTTCGCCCGGCCGCGCAAAATCGGGCGAGCTGCGCGGATAAGGCCAGACCGACTTCAGCAGCGAGTTCTCGGTGTGCGCGTAGTGCGCTGCAAACGGCCCGCGCTCGCGGAGTCCGGCGAAATACTCCCAGTCGCCGGTAAACGGCGCCTGCGCCACCACGTCGTCCTCCCGCAGGCCGTGCACAGCCGCGTCCTCCGGGCGCACGTGGCCCGTCGCGCGGCAGAGGCGGGTCTTCGTCTCGACGATCCGGCCACCGAACAGGGTGACGACGCCATATTCGAGGATGCCCGAGGCAAGGCTGCCCTCGAAATCGATGAAGAAAACCGGCTGCTCGATCCAGCGCATGATGGAGTTATGGCCCACGGAATACACGGATGGCACGGAAAATTTGCGGCTGGGATTCCCGCGCTTTTTCAGTGTATTCCGTGGGTTCCGTGGGCAGTCTATGGATGTGAACTTGGACCTTTATCGCAGCTTTCTGGTCGAGCTCGCCGAAAAGAGCGGCGATTTCATCCGCCCGCACTTCGCCGCCCCCGACCTCGCGGTCGAAACCAAGTCCGACCGGACGCCGGTGACCATCGCGGACCGCGGCGCCGAGGAGCTGATGCGCCGGATGATTCGCACGCGTTTTCCCGCCCACGGCATCCTCGGCGAGGAATTGGGAAAGGAAAACACCGACGCGGAATTCGTGTGGGTGCTGGATCCCATCGATGGCACCCGCGCCTTCGCCGCCGCCACCCCGCTTTTCGGCACGCTCATCGCGCTGCTGCATCGCGGCCAGCCGGTGCTCGGGGCGATCCACCAGCCCGTCCTGCGGCAACTGGTGGTCGGCGACGGCCGCCAGACGACGCTTAACGGCCGGCCGGTGCGGGTCCGCGCCCCGGCGCGCCTCGAGGAGGCCACCCTGCTCTGCAGCGACGTGCTTTCGCCCGCCCAACACCACAACGGGCCGGCTTTCGACGCGCTCTGCCGACGGGTGAAGTTGGTCCGCACCTGGGGCGACTGCTACGGCTATCTGCTCGTCGCCACCGGCTGGACCGACATCATGTGCGATCCCATCATGAACCCGTGGGACGTTGCCGCGCTCATCCCGGTAATCCGCGGCGCGGGCGGGGTCATCACCGACTGGCAGGGCCGCGACCCGGTGAATGCCGCCTCCATCGTGGCCGCCACCCCCGCGCTGCATCCACAGGTGATCGCCGCCTTGAATCCTTGAGAGCGCCCCCCGCTACGGGGTCTGCCCTCCGGCCATTGGACCTGCACCGTTTGTAACGTATTACGTTACAAACCGTCCGGCCCCAGTCTCGTTACCGATCAGGTCACGCACACCGAGCGTGGCGGTGTAGACGCGCAGAAAAACTGGTCAGTGTCTCCCCTTTTTCGCCTGGGGCGACCATTCCGCGGTGATCACCGAGGTGAAGCCGCCGCGGGCCTTCCAGTCGGAGATGATCGTCAGGCGCCGGGGCCGGAGCCGCGCCCCGAGGTCGTCGCAGATCTTGTTCGTCACCGCCTCGAAGAAGATCCCCTCGTTGCGGTAGGCGTGAAAGTAGAGCTTCAGCGATTTCAATTCCACGCACACCTGGTCCGGCACGTAGCGCACCGTGATCGTCGCGAAATCCGGGTGCCCCGTGAGCGGGCACAACGACGTGAACTCGTGGTGCGTATGCTCGATGACGTAGTCCCGCCCGGGCTGCGGATTGGGGAACGTCTGAAGAATCTTCGGATCGGCCATCTTTGATTTAAAATTCAAGAGGAAAGATGGAAGATGCAGCCGGTTTCTTCAATCTTTCATCTTGGATTTTGAATCGGCGTCGTCGCGCGGCCGCGCGACGACGCTACATCGCCGTCTCGTTGAAGCGCTGCTCGCGGATGACGGTGATCTTGATCGTGCTCGGGTACTGCAGCTCCTCCTCGATCTTGCGGCGCAGCTGCTTCGCCAGCTCCCGGGCCTGCTCGTCGGTGACGGTCTGCGGGTTGACGACCACGCGCACCTCGCGGCCGGCCTGGATGGCGTAGGCCTGCTGCACGCCCTCCATGGACAGCGCCAGCTTCTCCAGCCGATCGAGCCGCTGGACGTAGCCGTTCATCGACTCCGCCCGCGCGCCCGGCCGCACCGCCGAGATGGTGTCGGCCAGGATGACCAGCCCCGCATAAACCGTCTCGGGCTTCACCTCCTCGTGGTGTGCGGCAATGGCGTTGACGACGATGGGGGTCTCGCCGTGGCGTTTCACGAACTCAGCGCCGATGATGGCATGGCTGCCCTGGTATTCGCCGTCGACGGCCTTGCCGATGTCGTGCAGCAGCCCGGCGCGCTTGGCCACCTGGGGGTCGAGGCCGATCTCCGAGGCCAGCATCGAGCAGAGAAAGCCCACCTCGACGGAGTGGTCGAGGACGTTCTGGGTGTAGGAGAAGCGGAACTTGAGCTTGCCGAGCAGGTTGATGATTTCCGGATGGAGACCATTGACCTGCAGGCGCTGCACGGCCTCCTCGCCGGCCTGCATGACGTTAAGGCGGATCTCCTCCTTGGCGCGCGTGACGAACTCCTCGATGCTCGCCGGATGGATGCGGCCGTCCTTGATCAGGCCCTCCAGCGCCTGCTTGGCGATCTCGCGTCGCACCGGATCGAACGAGGAAATCAGCACCATCTGCGGCGACTCGTCGACCAGCAGCGTGACGCCGGTCGCGGCCTCGAATGCCTTGATGTTGCGCCCCTCGCGGCCGATGATGCGGCCCTTCATTTCCTCGCCGGGCAATTGGACGATGGTGGCGGTGATGTCGTTGTTCGGCCGGCCCGCCAGCCGCTGCATGGTGGTCACCAGGATGCGTTGCGCCTCGCTCTGCAGCTCCTGCTCGGATTTCTCGAGCCGCTCGCGGCGGAGCGCCCGCAGTTCATCCTGGCACTCGAGCAGCACCTCTTCGCGGAGCGCCTCCTTGATCTCCCCGGCGTCCATGTGCGCGACGCCCTCGAGGCGCTGGCGCACGCCCTTGGAAAGATTGCGAATGGCCTCGCGGGCCTGTTTGACGGCGGCGGTCTCGCGCGCGAGGCGCTCCTGCTTCTGCTCGAGCTGATAGTCAAGGAGCGCGAGCGACTCCTCGTGGGAGCGGATCTCGCGCAGCTTCACCTCGATCTCGATCTCCCGCCGGTCGAAATCCCGGTTCATCTCCGCCCGCTTGGCCTGAATCTCCTCCTCGACCTTGCTTTTCAACTCCTGGGCGCCGACCGCGGCCTCGCGCCGGGCCACCTCGAGCAACTGGGCGGCATTCTGCTCCGCCATGCGGCGCGTGTGGCGCGTGACGAACCAGACAATCAGCATACCCAGGCTCGTGCCGGCAATGCCGGCGACCACGAGGGAGAAAAGAAACGGCTCGCTCTGGAGAATCAGCAAGACGAAGTCGGCTGCGCTTCCTGATTTCAAGGCCTGCCAAACTAGGTGCCGAGACGGAAAGATCAATCCCGTTCCCTCAGCCCGGTCGGCCGGTGGCGACTGTAAAAATCACCGCGCCGGCCGCGCCGGTTGGCGCCCGCCCGTCGGACAGTGGTAACGTTTGCTTGAATTGAGCGGTAACGGTGGGTCGGGGGTTCTTGTCCGCCGCAGCCTCGGCAGGGCAAACGGCGAAGTAGGATCGACTTTCGGCCGCCGACCTTCGACAGTAGCGCCGGCGTGAATCTGCGCGAACCCTTCGATTTTCTGAGCGTCTTCAAGATCAGCACGCGCGAGCGCTATGACTGGATCAATCCGCTCGCGATGCTGGGGCTGGGCACCATCGGCGTCTTTTTCATCTACAGCGCGCAGCTGGCCACCGGCAAGGGCCAGTGGATGCTGCAGATCGTCTGGCTGGCGATCGGCGCCCTGAGCTACTGCCTGGTCGCGCTCATCGACTACAAACTCTGGCTGAAATACGCCCATTGGATTTATGTGGCGAGCCTGGTCCCCCTCCTGTTGCTGTGGACGCCGCTGGGGGTGACGCGCCTGGGAGCCACGCGTTGGATCGATTTCGGGCCGTTTTCGCTCCAACCCTCTGAGGTGGCGAAGCTTGGTGTGCTGATCATGTCCGCCAGCCTGCTCACGCGTTCGGAGATCGGCACGATTCGAGAATCTCTGAAAGTCATTGGGAATTTGGCTCTTGCGGCAGGCTTGCCCATCTTGTTGATTCTGCTGCAACCCGACCTCGGGTCAGCCCTCGTCATCCCGCCCATGGTCTTCGCCCTGCTGTACGTGTCCAACCTTTCGCAGCGCTTTTTTGCGGCTGTGCTGGGGGCGTTCGTGCTTCTGATGGGCATGGTGGCCCTGGACACCAGCCGCTACCTGCACTTTCTGGAGGTCAACAATCTTTCGCCCTCGACCGACAAGGGCGCTTACGAACCGCACAGCCTGCTGCCGCTGCATGACTATCAGCGCAACCGCCTGCTGGCGTTCATCGCGCCCGAACGCATCGACCCGATGGGGATCAGCTGGAACCTCAACCAGTCGCTCATCTCGGTCGGCATCGGCGGCCTCGCTGGCAAGGGCTGGACGGAGGGCACGCAGGCCAAGCTCGGCTACCTGCCGCGCGCGGTCGCCCACAACGATTTCATCTTCTCGGTCCTCGCCGAGGAGAAAGGTTTTCTGGGAAGCATCTCGGTGCTCGCCCTTTTGGGCGTGGTGCTTTGGAACGGCGTACGCATCGCGGGCCTCGCCCGCGACCGCTTCGGCACACTGCTCGCCCTCGGCGTGACGGTGCTGTTCGCGGTCCACGTATTCGTTAACATCGCCATGACCATCGGGCTGGTGCCGATCACAGGCATACCGCTTCCCTTCCTCAGCTACGGTGGCTCCTTTGCGCTCAGTTGCTGTGTGCTGCAAGGACTGGTCCAAAGCGTCTATCGGTTCCGAAAGGAGTTCTGACCATCATGCGTCCCTCCTTCCCCGATAACGACCGCTCTGCCGGAATCTCCTGCGCACCGCCATCCGCCCAAAGGCGCGCCGTCCCAACCCACGACCACGCCCGCCATGAGCAATCAGCCCCCCTCCAACGTCCCGCCCCAGGACGTTTCCAACCGGTACGACCAGGAACTGGCCAGCCCGCCCGCGAACCAGTCGAGCGAGCCGGTTAATCCCTCCGCCCTGCGCAGCGAAGCCCAGGAACGCTCCAAGCAACGCCCCATCCTGCAGAAGATCCTCAGCCTTTTCCAGAAGGAGAAGGCGGACTTCCGCGAGCTTATCATCAATTCTGAGCCGCTCGAGAAGCGCGTCGCCCTCCTCGTCGACGGCATCCTCGACAAGTTCGAGATCGAGCGCGAGTCCGACCACCGCATGGTCGGCGGCATCTTCAAGGGGAAGATCAAGAACCTCGACGCCGGCCTGAAGGCCGCCTTTGTCGACATCGGTTTCAGCAAGAACGCCTTCCTCCACTACTGGGACATGCTCCCGGCGGCGGCCGATTCGTCCGTCGAGGTCGTGCGCGTCAACCGGAAGAAGAGCGCCGTCCCCCGCACCGCGGAGCCCACGGTCAAGGACATCCCCGGACTTTATCCGTCCGGCACCGACATCGTCATCCAGGTGACCAAGGGTCCGATCGGCAGCAAGGGGCCGCGCACCACCACCAATCTCGCCCTGCCCGGCCGCTACCTCGTGCTGATGCCCTACTCCGACCAGTGCGGCATCTCGCGCAAGATCGAGGACTCCAGGGAGCGCCAGCGCCTCCGGCACCTCGTCAACGAGCTCACCATCCCCGAGGGCATGGGCGTCATCGTCCGCACCGCCGGCGAGGGCAAGAAGGCCCGCTACTTCGTCCGCGACCTCCACCTCCTGCTCCGGACGTGGGAGGACATCCAGCACAAGGTGCAGACGGAGAAGGCCCCCTGCGGCCTCTACATGGAGCCCGACATCGTCGAGCGCACCGTGCGCGACTTCCTCACCGAGGAGATCGACCGCGTGCTTATCGACAGTCCGCAGGACTACGAGCGTGTGCTCGAGCTGGTCGGCCAGATTTCCAAGCGCTCCCGCTCCAAGATCGTCCACTACAAGGACAGCATCCCCATCTTCGAGCGGTTCAACATCGAGCGCCAGATCGAGCAGACCTTCCAGCGCCGGGTCATCCTCCCCTCCGGCGGGGAGATCGTGATCGACGAGACCGAGGCCCTCATCGCGATCGACGTCAACACCGGCTCGCACAAGGCCCGGCCCGGCGACGAGAAGAACACCATCTTTCAGGTCAATCTCGAGGCGGTGCAGGAGATTTCCCGCCAGATCCGCCTGCGCAACATCGGCGGCCTCATCATCATCGACTTCATCGACATGAAGGAGCGCCGGCATCGCAACCAAGTGTACGACTCCATGCTGCGCGCGATGTCGGAGGACAAGGCCAAGACGCACATCCTGCCCATCTCGCTGCTCGGCATCATGCAGATGACGCGCCAGCGCCAGCAGGAGTCGCTCGCCTCCAACCTCTACACCAACTGCCCCTACTGCCACGGCCGCGGCATCGTCAAGAGCGGCACGACCATGTCGGTCGAGCTGCAGCGCAAGCTCTCCTCGATCGTCCGCCGCCTCCACGCGCGCGCCGACGGCAAGGAGTATGCGCTGCGCGTGCTGGTGCATCCCAGCATCCTCGAGCGCCTGCGCAGCGAGGACGCCGATCTGCTGGTGCGCATGGAGCAGAACTACGGGGTGAAGCTGGCCTTCCGCGCCGATCCCAACTATCACGTCGAGAACTTCAAGATCATCAACGCCGTCACCGGCGAAGAGTACCGCTGACGTTGTGGGAACGAATTAAATAGGTGTGCGGCGATTAAATAGGTGCACGGCTCGATTAATTAGGTGAATGGACTCCCATGCGCCGAATTAAATAGGTGCATGGATGTCGGCATGTGGGTCTCCCAAGACATTTGAACTGAGGCGAATCACCCCGCGGCCCACCTGACTTGAAATCAGACGTGGGCGCAAGTTCACCAGGAGTTCGAATCCCTCCTCCTCCGCCACTTTTCTTTCGGAGTCCGAAAGAAAAGTGTTGTCGTGGGGACCATAAGTTGGCCAATTTGGCCAGCTGTTACTACATTCGGGTTTTGGCCAGCTGTTACTACCTGATTTAGCGAATGCGGCCTTGCTCCCTCCGGGTGCCATGTTTCTGGCCAGCTGTTACTACCCGGAACTGAACCCGCGAAGATCACGCAAAATGGCCCCGGTTCGCAACTAAGTGGTGGCCGGATGAAGACTGTTAAGGCCATTGAGGGCCCACCCATTCAGGCCACCGAGAGTCCATTCCGCCCTGCGATTTGAGCATGGCAAGAAGAACCTCCGTGTTATGCAACTCTACATCGCTCAACTCACCAAAACGGACACCAAACAAGTTAAGACTGGTGGTGGAGCAGTAGTGGCAGATTATGCTTGGGTCCCTCTGAAAATCGTCCATTTTGTGACTGCAAACGCGGCGAAAAATGGCCGATTCCGGCCCCGCCTCCACTCTGAAAATGAGTGTGACGTGACCTCGCCAAATTGATGCAGCTACTTTTCGAACACGCGGCACTCGAGGACTGCGCGCCGGATCGGACTTCAGGCCGGCGGCGCCGGTCGCGATCCTCCGCCCTCCGGGACGGCCCTTTCCTGACCGGCAGTCACCGGCAGCGCGTCCCGGATGACCGCAAGGAGCTTTTTGATCGTGAACGGCTTCGCCAGCATGGCCGACAGCGCCAGCGTCTTCAGCCCGCCCATGCCCGCCGTGTCGCTCATGCCCGTGATGCCGACAATCCTGACCGCCGGATCGAGTACCCGCAGGGCTGCGACCAGGGTCGGTCCGTCCATCTCCGGCATCATCATGTCGGTCAGCACCAATTGAATTTCCCGCCGGCGTTCCTGGAAGATCGTGAGGGCCTCGGCTCCGCGTCCGGCTGTGATCACCTGGTACCCGAATTCCATCAGTGCCTGGCGCGTGACCTCGCATACGGCGGCTTCGTCGTCGACCACAAGGATGCCTTCGCCGTGGGTGTGAGGCCAGGGCGTGGCTGACTCGCTTTTAACCGCCACCTGCTCGGTCGTGGCGGGGAGATACAGTTCAAAGGTGGACCCCTGCCCGACTTTGCTGGCGACCCGGACGAAGCCGCCATGGCTGCGCACGATACCCAGCACGGTGGACAGCCCCAGTCCCGTGCCCTTGCCCACGCCTTTGGTCGTGAAAAATGGCTCGAAGATCTTCTCCTCGATTTCCGGCGGAATGCCCGGACCGGTGTCGGTGACGCGAAGACAGGCATAGGAACCCGGCTGAGCGCCTGGTATTTTTTCCGCCTCCTCCTTGGCAAGCACGACATTGGCGGCTTCCAGGGTGAGGACGCCGCCCCCCGGCATGGCATCGCGTGCGTTGATGCACAGGTTCATCAAGGCCTGATGCAGCTGCGTTGCGTCGCCCAGAACCTGCCACAGGTCGGCCGCCACGTCGGATTCAATTCGTATGCCTTTGGGGAAGGTCTCGGCGGCGAGTCTTTCCATCTCCCAGAGCAGATGTCGCGGCTGCAGGGGCACGCGCTCGCCTTCAACTCCGCGGGCGAACGTCACCACCTGTCTGACAATGGCGGCCCCGCGCTGGGCGCTTGATTCCATCGTCTTGAGCAGGTGGCGCGCCGTCGGGTCCTTCACCATTTCATGCAGCAGCGGCGCGCCGATGATAATCGGAGCGAGGACGTTATTCAGATCATGGGCGATGCCGCTGGCGAGCGCCCCGATGCTCTCCAGCCTCTGGGCGCGGAGAAACTGGACTTCGAGCTGCTTTTTTTCCGTGATGTCGGTATTGATCTCAAAGACCGACTGCGGCTGGCCCTGCTCATTACGCATGAGCGTCACCCGGCTGAACACCTCCAGTATCCCTCCGCTCTTCGTGATTTGCCGCCGTTCTCCGGACCAGCTTCCCTGCTTGAGCAGGCCCGCGACAAGCGCCTCCGTGGCAGCGGGATCAGGGGAGATCAATTCCGTGGTTTTTCGATTCAACACCTCGGCGCTGGTCCAGCCATAAGTCCGCTCGGCGCCACGGTTCCAATAGAGTATCGTGCAGTCGAGGGCCGTCACGTAGATGGCGTCATTCGCATTGTCGAGCAGTGCCGCCTGTTCGCGGATGCGTTCCTCCGCCCGCCTGCGCTCGGTGATGTTGCGCGAGATGCCGACCAGCCCGGTGATGTTGCCGTCCGCGTCGCGCAGGGGAACCTTCGTGGTGGACGCCCAGGTGACGTGGCCGTCAGGCCAGGTCTCCTTCTCCTCCAAACCGATGAGCGGTTCGCCCGTGCTCATGACGCGCTGCTCGTCCTCGTAAGCCTGCCAGGCATGCTCCTCGCTGAAGAAGTCGAAATCTGTCTTGCCCACCACCTCCGGGGCACTCCGCAAACCGAAAAACCGCACCATCGCCTCGTTGATGCGGACAAAGCGGCTCTTCCGGTCCTTGAAATAAATGAGGTCTGGGATCGTGCTGGCGAGATTGTTGAACAGGGCCTGCTCCTGCCGCAGCGCCGCCTCCGCCCCCTTGCGCTCGGTGATGTCGCGGACAAAAACGAGCGCTCCCTTTGCTCCCTCGTAGGTTATCGGCGTGGCGGTGACTTCGACAGCAACGGGCGTGCCGTCGAGGCGCAGATAGCTGTGCTCATGCGGCGGCCCGGGCATGCCTTCCTCCACGGTCCGCCGGATGCCCTCCTGCACGATGGCGCGCGAATCGGGATGAACCCGGTCCAGGACCGGCTTGCCGATCAGCTGATCAGCTGAATCAGCGCCGAAAAGCCGCATGGCGGCGGCATTGAGGTACGCAAAGTTGCCCTGGGTATGGACGAAGACGGCGTCCGGGGCGTGTTCGATCAGGGTGCGGAACCGCAGCTCGCTTTCCCGCAGGGACTGCTCGACCTCCTGGCGCTGGGCCTCGCGCGCCAGATTGTCCATGCCAAACGAGATGTCCGCGGCGACTTGCGTCAGCAGGGCAATCTCCTCCGGGCCGAACACGCCGGTCTCGCCAGCATAGATGACCAGCATGCCGGCAGTCTCTCCACCGAAACGGATGGGAAACGCGGCGCAGGCGGCCAGTCCGAACCGCGATGCCGCTTCGTGCCATGGTGCGGTCCCCTCATCCGCAAGAAAGTCGTTGATGACAACCGGCCGGCCCTCGCGAAACGCCGTTCCTACCGGTCCGAGCCCCGCCGGAACCTCATCCGTGGAAACGACGATATTCTCCAAGTAGCCCGCGGCTTCGCCCGCCTGCGCTACGGGCCGGATCAAACGACTCTGCGGGTCGTGCCAGCCGATCCAGGCGAGCTTGAAACCGCCGGACTCCGCCGCCACCCGGCACACCTGGGCCAACAGCTCCTCTCTTGATCGACTGCGCACCAGTCCTTGATCGACTTGGCTCAACACCCTGTAAAAGCGAGTCAGCCGTGCGATCTCTCGCTCCTGCGCCTTGCGTTGCGCGCCTCCGCCGCCAAACAGGGACTGGTGGTGCGGTTTCATGGTCGCAGACCCAGCGATGCACCGCTGCTCCCGCGCTTCGGGTCCGCGCCCCACTGAGTCCATCCCAACGGCGCGTCCGTGGTTCCCACCCCTCCAAGCGTGATCCCGAGGTTTGAAGTGCCCGATGCAAGCAAGTCTGAGTTCTGAATAGGCAATTCGGAAATGAGCTGGGTGCGGAGCTTCCTCGCCCAAACGCGATGAATTACGGGATAGCCTGCGACAGTTGAGGACCTGATTGGGTTAAGGAAACTAATCATCGAGGGGCGGCATTCGATCACTTTGAGCACTCTATTTTGGGTAGGCTGGCGTGGCCGCCCGTCCGTGGTCCAACTGACGAACTCAGGCTAGGGGCCGTTCGAGGTTGTTGACCTGCCCCGAAAAACTAACAGCAGTCCAGATTCAGGGGAGCCGGTCATTTTGATGCTGGCCTTGGGGCAAAACGTCTTGGGCCGGCGATTACATCCGATGCGCCTCCCGCAGAATCTCCACGAACCACTGCATGCGGGCGCGCGCTTTGGCGTTGCGAAGACACAGCGAACGGAGCTGCGCTATCGCATCGGCGGCGGTGGGTGGCAACGGACTCCGCGAATCGCGGCCAGATACGGCTGGCACAACGCCACTGCCCTCCACTTGGATACGCACGATCCGGTGCAGTGACTCCGGCAATAAGTCCAAAATATAGGCTCGCACCAGTTCCCCGCGTTCCTCTGTGCTGCGTCCGACCGCCTGAGCCAACGAAGCCAGGTGGTCTGGACGGATCGTCCGGTATTTGCCCTGCAGATAGTTGTTGATGCGGCTGCACGCTATGCTGCTCGCTGCGGACGCATCCACTTGGCTGACATCGTTACGCTCCATGAGGAGAAGCAGTGTGTTCGAAAAGAACTGAGTCCGACGGACGGGAAAGGGGGATTTGGGCATGGCAACCTTCAAGTCTTAGCTGGATGGCGGATGCGGAAATGCGGCTGGAGGTTGTCAGGAATGCTGAATTTAAGTCAATATGATCTAACATGTTATGTAACTCGAAAACTCCTATCTTTGGAAGAATCTTTTCTGCGCGTGAGGCCGGGCACGGGCGGCATTCAAGGGCCGCACGCGCGTTTGGACAGGAATTTTCACAGAGCAAGTCTGGACCTAGTTTCCTGTGTGAGGAAACATGCCCGAGCCATGGTGTCATCGTGGTATCGGATGTTTCGCATTACGAAAATGGAAATGATATCCGCACCGCGGTAGCGGTTGATGCCGATAAGACATTCCCTCGCCTTCAAAAAGGCCCACGTACCAACGGCGGCCTGACTTTAGTCGGGGGTCCGTTCAACCCATACTACCAGATAAGGACCCGAAGGAATGGCGACCGACGCGTGGTGGTAGCCCCGGACTCCGCCGGTAAAGTCTGCCACGACGACGCCGTTACGGATGAACGCCACATGCAGGACCTCACCTGATTCGAGAAGCTCGGCCTGGACCCCGACCGGCGCATCGCCGGCAACCTCGATTTCACCATACACAGACGGCTGACTCCCGCCGGCGGCGAGAAAGGGGAGGCGTTCCTCAGGAAGGACGGGTGCAGGCTTTCCGCTCGGCCAGAATTGCTTGACGACGAGAAGCATCATAGCCCTTCAACATTGAATCCGTGCCCGACCGATCTTTACGGGGCCGGGCGGAGGTTCGTCCTGCCGGCATCGCGAGTCATGGCCCGCTCCGGCCACTGCCATCATAAGTGAAGCTAGGTTGGCGGGATCGCCTTTCCATGACAAGGAAAATGACTATCAGTATATTTCACCAGCATTCAGTGTGCAAAATTGAATGTGATTGCACGGCAGCGCGCAACCGCCCTGAGCCGACTTTCCCGTCTGAGATAGACGAACGCCGCACCGTCGCAGCAGACGTCAAAGAATACTAATTGGAATGATAACAAAATCTAACATACCAAGGTGAACGACTCGTGCAGAGGCTTCCTGCGGCTGCCGTTCTACAGCAACCGCGTCCGAATCTCCTGCATCGACATGGTCAAGATCAGTTGAGCGGTCTTTAGAGCGGGATGGCGAGGGAGTTCATCCACAGGATCGCCGGCAGGGCCAGATTGGAGATCGCCAGCAATGGCAGGGAGAACGCAGGCAGCTTGCGCGCGGCGGCCACCGTGAACGGCAGCAGCATGGCGGCGCTGCGCGTCGAATCCCACGCCAGAAACGTCACGGCGCCGAAGCCCAAGGTGGCTGCAGTTAAAAGCGCAGGGTCCCGCCTGAGCCACCCGCGCCCCACCGCGACTGCGGCTGCCGCAGCGAGCAGCAGCCAGCCCAGCCGCCAGCCCATGAACCAGCCGACCGGGAGCCAGTGCCACCAGTACTCCGCCGACAGCTGGGCCGCCTGCAACCGAAGCTGGTGCGCGACGGACAGGTCGCCTCCTGCGCATGCCGCCGCCCGCGCCAGCAGGTAGGGCAGGAGGCCCGGCAGCACCCAGGCGCCCCCGCTCAAGTTCAGCCTCCGCCTCAGCCACCAAACCGCCGGCAGGGCCAGGATGAAGCGTTCGTCGACCCAAGGCCCGGCGATTTCGGCCAGCAGGACGAGAATCTTCAGCGGTGAAAAGCTCACCCACAGGAGCAGCAGCAAATAGATCCAGTCGAACTGGCCGACGCAGTGCCAGCTCCAGAGCCAGGCGCTTGAAGTCGCCGTGAGTATCACGACCGCTGCGCCGCGGCCGGCTGTGCCGGCGTACCATCCGGCTGCCATCAGCAGCATGAGCGCGCCCCAGCGCGCCGCCTGCAGGTAGGCCTCAGGCCCGAGGCCCAGCCGGCCGGCCACCACGGGCGGCAGCAGCCGCCAGCGCAGCGCGTTCTCGCTGGAGGTCGTGAGCCGGCCCTTGTCCCAGTTGACCGGGTCCTTCAGCTGCGCCAGGAGCGCCGGGACGCGGCTGACCTGCGGGCAGTCGGTTGAACCGTAGGTCTTCGCCTGGCTGACGGTCCACCAGCTCCTCCAGTTTTGCGGGGTCACTCGCGCCGGCCAGCGCCACGAGGCGACCGTGACAGCCACTGCGGTTCCGAGAGTGATAAAAGCGAGTCGTTTCCAGAGGAATACGGCCACGACTAGGAAGCAAAATACCTCCAGCACCCGCTCCCCTACCTGAAGCGCCTGCCGGAAGCCCCTGACAAATCCGCTTGCGCGCTTGATGAACCCGGCGATGGTCGAGTTCCAGATTTCGACCCGACTAGCGGGAGGATTTCGCATGGCAGGAATGGGCTCCCTCCACATGGGGACATAGCGGCAAAGGGCTCATCGGAACCCTCTGTCCGGAAGTAACAGATGCTCCGATAACGGAGCAAATCTCAATGACCCGACGATATAGTCAAGCTCCGATAACGGAGCATGAAAGCTCAGAACATCGTCGGCCCGCAGATCAGGCGCCTCCGGAACGCCGCGAACCTCACCCAGGAGCAATTCTCGGCCCGTTGCGGCGTTCTCGGCTGGCGGCTCTCCCGCAGCACCCTCGCAAAGATCGAAGCGCAGGTGCGCTGCGTCAGCGATGCCGAACTCTTCGTACTCGCCAAGGCGCTGCGCAAAGAGGTTGACCAGCTCTACTCGACCGACCGCTCAGCCATCCTAGTGCAGCTCAGGCATTCGGATGAGTAAAAAGCGACTCTAAAGGTCGCTGGCATTCACGGGACGAAACTGACTTTCGATTCGTTGACCTCAACATCCGGACGCTCCAGAAGATCGAGGCGGGCCAAACAAATATCCTCGTGACGACGGCGGTCAGGCTCCGGAGGGCGCTCGAGTGCACGTGGGATTCATTCCTGCTCGGATGAGCCCGCCCTAGTCTCCGCAGTTGGTTCCGCGACACAGGAGGAAGGAGGAAGCGGGGAAGTTCAGCGTTTGGCGGTTTGAATCCATGCCGGCCCGCCAGCGGTTCTAAACCACGAACCAAGATCGACGTTGGGAAGACAAATGGCTATGTTACGCTGCGCTCGGTGGAGCGGCAGCTCCAATTTTTCCAACTTTTAATTTGAGTTCTCGGTTCGTGCTCGTATGGGGTCGGTTTTTTTGGCTCGTCGCATTTTCGGAGAAAGTTGGGAAAACTTTTTCGAGTGAAACGGCGACGGAGGATCGGCGTTAGCCAGAGCATTCTTGCTGCTCACAAACGAAATCTTATGTCTGCCAGTGTGTTCAAGCATGATGCAAATGCTTCGGCGAACGAACAGCATATCGCCGAACTCAAAGATTCGATTCGGCGAGGCAGTCTCGTCTTCATTACCGGCACCGGGGCATCACTCCAGGTGGTGAAGGTGCTAGGGGCAAAGAAGCCGAACCTGTCAATGTGACTAGGCAGTGAAGGCATATAAGTTCACAAAGCGGCGGTACTACGACCGCGGTTCATTTCGGCTTGGAACGCTCTACGATTATCGTCGTGAAGAGGCATACGGAAGCGCTATTGGGGACGCCCGCGAAGGTACGTTTGACCGACAGCACTCGTTCGATTTTAAGACCAGCAACGCGCTTATTAAGCAGCTGACTTCTGCCCAAGAGTTCGGGTTGATGTACGCGAAGGGAGAAAAAACCGGCAAGTTCGAGCGGAACCGATTTGTGCTCAATTTTACGAGCGTCAATCTTTTGGTCTTTTCTGCTGCGCTAATTTCCGACCATTTTCTCTTCGGTGAATTCGCTGACACTGATTGCTGTATCGAAATTGACGACTTTGAGGCGTTTTGTGGCTGTCTAGTAGGGAAGATTTCTCAGCCCATTGCAAAGGCGGCGATCCGCGAGTGCATCTACGGCGACAGGGTGGTGGTTAACGATCGTAATCCCATGCCGCCGCTTCCGTTTCTCAAGGATAAGCGATACGAAAAGCAAAGAGAGATACGTTTATGCGTGCAGCTTTATGCCGATCCAACCGGTCCGATAACATTGAGCAGCTTGGATGCCCTCTTACATTGCCGAATTGTGAAGAGCTTATCCTCACGACAAACAGCCAGATAAGCTGGACGTTGTGGCGGTGCTGGAAATTCCGCCAGTGATGTCTCCAGATACAGCGGTGAAAGCGGCATAGTGGATCAGCCACTGGGCGGGATGTGGATCATGCGTGGTTAAAAAGGGGCTTTCCTCATGGCTCTGGCCGCTGGGTGCATCCGGCCGAATTAGGGCTGGCGCCCGGCTATCCGCGCCGTCGCTGACCCCCAATGGTGTTCTATTGTAACAGTGCTTTCCCTGCCAGACTCAGGGGGACGAGTTCAGTTCGATCACCGTGCTGTCGAACTCCTTCGTGCAGGGCGGCACCAAGCCGTCGCGCATCAGGGTGGCGCCGTCAATGACCTCACCATCTTTTGCCATTCGCGAGGCAGCTCCTTCTGACAGACTCATTTCGCGTACTTGGTAGCGCTTCGCCGGATCGAGGCCTTGCGGCTTCACTGCTTTGGCGGTGGAATCTTTCAGCTGGTAAACGAACAAGACAGCATGTGAGCGATCAGTGGAAACATAGTTGAGTGCGGCGCGCGGCTGATCGTAGGGAGATTCGAGCCGGTAGAGATCGCCCTGCTGGACTACTTCGCGCAAGTGCTCTTTGTAGAGGTTGATGGTGGTGGCAAGGAATTTGCGGTCTTCCGCGTTCAATCGGTTCAAATCCATGTCGACGCCGAACGCACCGCTCATAGCCACATCGATGGCGAACTTGAGCGGCCGGTTGCCCGAACGGGTCACATGCGCCGAGATGGTGGAGGCCGGGAAGAAATGGCTGTAACCCCACTGAATGACCACCCGGGCGTATGGATCGGTGTTGTCGCTCGCCCAGAAAGAATGAAAATAGCGCAGTGCGCCGTAGTCCACCCGGCCGCCGCCGCTGGAGCACGCCATACCCATGACCTCCGGATGCTGTCGCGCCATGCGTGCCATGATGTCGTAGAGTGCCCAAGTATAATCGATGAATAGGTGGGATTGCGTCTCGGGTGTCAGCCACGTCGAGCCCGGCTGCGAAACGAACCGGTTGGCGTCCCATTTCACATAAGAGATGCCAGGATTCTGGCGAAGTGTGCTGTCAACGACACTCCAGACAAACTCGTGCACTGCGGGGCGAGTGAGATCGAGGATGGCCTGGTTGCGGAAGTCCGTGGTCTGGAGCTCCCGGTGCGGCTGCTGGATGACCCAATCCGGATGCTGTTCGAAAAGGTCACTAACAGGGTTGACCATCTCCGGCTCCAACCAGATGCCGAAGCGCACGCCGCGCTTTTTCGCCTCGTCCGCGAGAAAGGAAAGGCCGTGAGGCAGTTTATTCTGATTAACCTGCCAGTCGCCCAAGCCGGTTCGGTCGTCGTTGCGTGGGTGTTTATTCCCGAACCAGCCGTCGTCCAGCAAGAACAACTCGGCGCCAATTTCCTTCGCGCCGTCAAAGAGGGACACCAAGCGCGGTTCGTTGAAATCGAAGACGGTGGTCTCCCAGTTATTGAGCAGCACCGGACGGGGCTTGGTACCGTCGCGAATACCGTAACGCCGCGCCCAGTGGTGGAAATTGCGGCTCATCTGACCTTTGCCCTGGTCGCTCCAACTCCAGATCATTGCCGGTGTGACGAACACTTGGCCGTGGAGCAGCCGGTATTGGGAGCCGAAGGGGTTGATGCCGCAGAGGGCGCGCAGCCGGTTGTCGGTGTCCAGTTCGAAAGCGAACTGGAAACTGCCGGACCAGGCCAGCGTGCCGCCAATGACCTCGCCCGCGCTCTCATTTGCCTCCCGACCCAGTGAGAGGAAAAACATCGGCGTCCGGAACTCATGCGCCCGCACTCCGATCTTCGAGTCGAGCACCTTGATGCCCGGCGTAAGTCGTTCTTCGACCATATTCGCTTCGCGGGCCCAGTTGCCTTGGAACTGCGTCAGCCAATAATTCGCGGCCCGCGGCAGCACCGGCGCTGACGACGCGAATCGGAACAACATCACCGGTCCGCTCTCCTCGTGCCGGATCTCGCTCCACTGCTCGATGACATCCTCATCGCGGAAGGCTTTGAAACAGAGTGTGACGAAGAACGGATAGAATCGATCCTTCAGCTCGACCCGGGTGAGCACCACATCGGCGTCGACAGCCTCCGTGCCGTGCTTCACATAAACCAGATCAGTGGATGAGTTGCCATCGGCATGGAACGCCTGCACCGCTGGCTCGAGGATGAAGCCATTGCCGGAAGCCGGGTGAAATTCGTCCTCTCGAGCAGGAACGGTTGTCGGCGCGACCGGGTTCCGGGTGGCCGGACCGAAGTCTAGCTGGTAAAGCCGGCCATCGGCGGCGCTGAAGAGCGTGAGCGCCGAGCGGGCCGTGGAGATCTTGATCAGCCGGGGGGCTGCCGGCGGGGCATCCGAAGCTGGCTCACCCGCCCAGGCAGTTTGCTGGCAGGCGAATGCACCTAAACTGATGGCGTAACAGAGTGATTTAATCATGGTATTTTGAGCGGGTGGATTCCTTCACGGAAGAGCATTGGTCTGCGGACTGTAGATCCATACGCACTGGTCCTCGAGTTCGTGCCCGTCACGCCGCGCACTGACGGTGATCTGATTCTCACCTTTTGCGAGGTCCACGTCCGGCCAGAGAAAAATGTGATTGGTGCTTGTTTTCCTGCCGCGCAAGACCCCGTTGACCCGCAATTCCACGGTTTCGGCGTTGGAGTAAACCTTCACCGTCGTGACCGCCTGCGTTCGTTTTGTGAATCGCCGAGAGGTGATATGCAACACCGGCTGGTCGCTCCAGTTCGCCTTGTACCAGTAAAATGCATCCTTCCGCGTTTTCCGGTCGGCCGTTACTAGTCCCTTGTCGTTGCGACCCGGTGTGCTTCCTTCGTTGCGCCTATCGCTCGCGAAGTCGAACATACACCAAATGAACTTGCCCCACAGCCATGGCCGAGCAGCCATCGCCTGCCAATAGACTTCGTGATAGACGGCTTGCCATTCCTCCGGATGCCACGGTCCCCCCGCCTCCGGTCTGTGTGCAGGCAGCTCATGTTGGGCGATGTTGGCCCCCGCCCCGAATTCGCTCATACTGATGCGCAAATCCGGCCGGCTCGCGTGCTGCGTGTCCACCCAACGGGCAAAATCCTCGGGCGCATCGTGATACCAGCCGAAGTAATGATTGAAGCCGATTACATCCGTGTGGCTCGCCCGCGGCTCGCCGACGTGGCCGTTGCTCGCATACGTGGAAAGTCGTGTGTCGTCCTCCTCTTTCGCCACTGCGGCGAGCTCGACAATCAGCCGGTCATTCGTATCGGCAGGCGTTACATGCCGGTCGCGCACAAACGTCTCGTTACCCACGCTCCAGAAGCAAATCGAAGGATGATGATAGTTCTGCCGAATGAGTTCGCGGAGCTGTTCCTTCGCGTTCGCGAAAAACTCCGGGTTGTCCCTCACGTCGTTCACGAAGGCGAGTTCCGCCCACATCACCACACCCTGTTCGTCGCCGAGATCATACCAAAGCTGCGACTGCTGGTAGTGCGAAGTCCGCACCGCCGTGCAGCCCATCTCGCGGATCATTTCAAAGTCCTCGCGCTCATCGGCCTCACTGATGGCCCAACCCTTGTCCCAACGATCCTGATGACGGTTGACGCCGCGCAGATCGAGATAATGGCCGTTCAACGAAAAGCCGCGTTCTAGATCGACTGAGAAAAAGCGCAGTCCGAGAGGGAGAGTCACCGAATCGCGCACGGCACCACCCTCGAACACCTCTGTCCGCACCTGGTAAAGGTAGGGGTCAGCCTGGCCGTTCCACAAACGCGGCTGTACCAGCACCAGCTGTTTCCGCGCTTCGCCACGCGCTTGCGCCGCGAGCGAGACCTCAGTCTCTGCGACCTGTACTGGCCAGCCCGTTGCATCGAGGATAGTCACGCGCACACCGACGTTGCACGCGGCGCAGCTATCGTTCGCCAGTTTCATGCGCACGTCCAATTCGGCCGACTTGGCAGACACTTTCGACGGCCGCACATAAACACCCGGTGAGGCGTAATCGAGTAGGTCGATATGCACGCGCTCGGTCGCCACGAGGCTGACGCCGCGGTAGAGCCCGCCGAAAAACGTAAAGTCTCCTGACACGGGAATCATGTTGTCGTCCGTTCGGTTGTTCACGCGCACGGCCAGCACGTTGTCGCCGGTGAAATTGATCGCCGCAGTCGCGTCGAACCGGAAACGCGCAAATCCGCCACGGTGCGCGCCGAGCCGACGACCGTTAAGAAAGACCTCCGCGCTGCGATTTGCACCGTCGAACTGCAGATAGACCTGCCTCTCCGCCCAGCTCTCCTCGACGCGAAAATGCCGACGATACCAGCCGTCGCCACGATAATAATCGCCTCCGCCAACTTGCCCATCCTGCGCATTCCAAGTGTGCGGTAACGTGACAGCTTCCCAGGTCGCGTCGTCAAACGTTGCTGCCGATGCTTGCTCTACCTGGCCTTTGTGAAATTTCCAGCCAGCCGTTAGCATCACCTCCTGCCGCGGGGTGTCGCCGACCGCCGCGCGGCCGAGCGGGCCGCCCGCCAGCGCCAACACGCCAATGATTAACCCAAACAGCAGGAAGGGGGGTTGCATAGGCAAACGAAGACCGCGTGGTTTGAGTCAAGTGAATTGTCCAGGTTCCTAACAGACGGCGCCTCCCGTCAGCCCGGGAGGCGCCGTGACTCTAATCTAACCCCTAACAAATCTTCAGAATTCCAACGTATTCGTGAGAGTCCACACCGCCGCCGGCACGATTCGAAAGGTCGCCGGCGTACCATCGGGCTGGACCGTGATGGGGATCAGCGCGTCATGTTGGAATGCATTCCGAACATTGACCTGGGTCCGCCAGTTTAATTTCTTGTTGAGCCGGTGTTCGTAGCCAATCCATAGGTCGATGTTCTTTTCCGAAGGGCCATAGAATGGCTTGCTCAAATCGAAGGTCACGGCCGTGGCAGCGGGAGCGTTGGTAGTGGGCGTCACGCCGTTGAGGTATATCGGCGTGTAGCCGATCACGACCCTGTCCTGCCAGCGGTAACCGGCGCCAACGTTCACTCCTTTGAGGATGCCCCGGTCGAAGTCGTAATTGGCCACGAAGTTGGCCCGGTACTTACGCAGTTCCGGCACCGCCGCCCCCTCCTGGATCTTGAACGAGCTGTAGGTCGCCCAGAAAGAGGCGTTCCAATCTTGCAACGTCGTCGTGGCGGAGGAAGTCCCTGCCCCCGTCAGATTGGGTAGGCGCAGGTCGCCCGCCGGGGTGGTGTTTAGGGCCGTGTTGATCAGCGTGGCCAGATCACTCAACGATTTCCCACCGATGTTGAACCGCACCGCCTCGGCCTTTGACGCATTGATCGTCAGTCGCAGATTACGGATCGGTTGGGCATAGAACTCGAGCTCGTAGCCCTTGGACGTATCGTCCTCGGGTTGAGCAAGTCCAATTGGCGTAACGGCTGTATGTTGCTTGATCTGACTGAAGTCCAGGCCCCACGCATTGAAGTATGACTGTGGCATCTGAGCAAAAAGGGCCTGCCAGCCCGCGACCGCCGCCGCCTGCTCCGCGGCCGCCTGCGCCTGGGTCTGGCCCGTGGAGGGCTGGTAGGTGTAGCGGCTCGGATCACCTTGGTTGGCAGTGTCCATGGTGTATCCACCGAGTTTGTATGTGTAGACGTTCCACGCATCCTGGCCCTCGGCAAAAATACTACCAAGGAGAAACGCACTGAATCCCTGACCGGAGGCATTGACCACCTTGCTCTCGTATTTGTTTACTTTGACCGAGTAGCGTCCGTCCCTCGTGGCCAGCATGATGCCGTAATCCGTCGTATTGCCTTTGGGGAGGGGAAGCGCGTTGCCATACGGGTCAACCCGGCCGGCCAGAGGCTGGAAATTCTCGGATTTGTTGTAGAAAACGCTCAGCTCGACGGGCAGCCGATTGGGAATCAACTGCGAAAGGTGCGCCACCACGCTGTATGTGTTCGACGTACTGTGGATTCGGATATGGGTGGAGGGGAGGAAATAGGAACTGGGGTCCAGATTGACTTGGTCGAGGTTGTTTTTGACGCCCTGTTTGGACCACGCTTTCGAGATGTCGTCGCGGTAGCCGTACATGGCAACCAATCCACCGTCCCAAAAACGCCCCTGCCAGACGACGGCCTGGGAGGCGACATTCGACTTCGTCAATTGCGCGGAGTTGGTAAGTGCGTCGCGATTCCCCTGCTCGGAATCGAGGACATTGAACGGAATATCGGTCCAGCCACGGTAGTTGGCCGGATTCTCGGATTGGGTGGAATTCCGGTTACTGTTGCCCACGGGGTAGTAGGTATTCGTCCACGGGTCGCCCGGATTCACACCGGTCGCCGTCCATGTCGAATCGTAAACCCGGATGCTGCCGGTCTTCGCCACCTGCAGCGCTGTTGGCCTCGGAATGTTCGCGCCGGATGCCGTGGTCGGTTTGGCCAGCGACCCTCCAAGATAGACAATCGGGTAGATCACACGAGTGCTGCTGTCGATCGCAAGAACAGAGTTGCTGTTCATATCCTTGTAGCTGAGGTCCGTGCCATAGCGCACCCAACTGCGGCCGTCGGCTTTGCGCGTATCGTCGCTGTAAAGTCCCGTGACCGTGTGCTCGCCGAGCAACTTGGTCAGCCATGAGCGGTTCTGCCCCTGATTGAAGTCGTGCTTCAGGAACCCCGTCAGCCGGAAGGCGTCACGATCGATACTGCTGGAATTATTGCCGTTGGCGCTGCTGTCGCCGATGAACGGACGCCCGAAGTTCGGGTTGGCCGTGCCGTCGGCCAGCGTCTGGATGACGTCGATGTTAAGGGTCTGACCCTTGTCGTTCCCGATGAAGCTGAGCTGGCCCTGGTCGTAGTGTTGACGGTCGTAAGCCGCCTCGAAACCGGCATCCCCATTAAGGACCGTCTGCGCTAAGCTCACGTTGAACGCATGGAAATTCTGCCATTCCGATTTGTTCGGACCGTCGATCAGGTTGTGGTAGAAATCAAAGATCGACGGGTCCGAAAGCTGCAGGTTTCTGGTGAGGCCGAACTTGGCGCCGGGGAGGTTAACCTTCTTGGAAATGTCGCGGTAAATGGTGATCGTTGATTCCCGGCTGAACGGTATGCCTCCGATGCTGCCGTCGATCGTCCCGCTGGGAGAAAGGCCCCGGACTGTGCTCGGCGTGCCAACATAGTAGTGAACCGCGGTGCTCGCACCACTGTCGAAGACGGCAAAGGGGTTGTCATAACCGCCTGCATTCAGCTGGCCTCCGAGCCACGGCTGCCAGTACGGGTTAAGCGCCCCGTTGGAATAGTTTTTAACGAATTGCCCGAGATTCGACACCCCCGTCGAGGCGATGTTGGTGTCCTGCAGACCTATGGCGCTGAACCCTATCTTATTCAGGTTATTGTAGGTCAATGGATTACCTGCCGAATCGAAACCTTGAGCAGTGCCGGTTCGGAACCATGGCGTGATATTATCACCAGGCGTCAAAGCGCGCGGGCGGTTGCTGTTGACCTTGCCCGCCTCGTAGCTGGCCTTGATCGTCGTGTGGGCCGAGCCCTTGTTCAGGAACGCAGGCTCATAACGAACGGTGCCGAAGATGCGCTGGTCGAGGCTGTAGGCCGGTTGCTGCTCATACTCCGTTCTGTCCCGCAACGCATCAAAGCGAAACGCCAGTTCGTTATCGATCAGCACGTGATTTAGATCCAGCGTGGTGCGGTTGCTGCCATAACTGCCGTAACGGAATTCGATTTCCCCCTTGTCCCGGAACCCGGCGGTCTTGGTGCCGTTGTTGATGACACCTGCGGGGCTGCCCAATCCGAACAGGATCGCATTCGGACCACGCTGAAAATCAATTCGATCCGTGTTGTAGGCATCCCACGGGATATCGGTCAGAAAGTAGTCCCGGGTGTTGTCTGCTGAGGTGAGACCACGAACGCGGGTGTTGGTGTTAACGTTGTTGAATGATTCGTTGAGCTGGGTCCCGCTGCCAGCATTCGAGAAATTGCCGAAGATGCTGCCGACCTCGGTGTTGGACGTGTACTGCAGCAAGGTCAGGTTGTTGACGGCGCCGATGTCGCGTAGCATCTGTCCGGTGACAACGGTGATCGCGGAACCGACGTCGCGGAGATCCGTGTTCAACCGGTTGCCGGCCAGCGATGTCGCCGCCGCGTAGCCGGTTTCCCGGCCGGCCGTTACCTCGAACGGTGACAATTTCACCACTTCTTCTGTCGTCGCGTTGCTGGTTCCAGTAGCGAGCGGGGCTGCTGGAGTGGCTTGGGCGATGGCGCGTCCGCCTGAAGCGATCGTGGCGATCAGCAATGCCAAGATCGAACTTAATTGGGAGTGTAGTTTCATATGTTTTTAGGTTTGGTGTTAAGGAACATGAACCAATGCCGTTAGGCTCGAATTGGCCTGCAGTAGGAAAAAACCAACGCGCGCCCAAATGGCTGACCTCCGCACGTCCGGTTCCGCGCTAACTTTTCGCGGGCGCAGAGCTCTGGCCGGAAAAGCCTACCAACGGGACACGCATGGGGTATTGCTGTTAGGGAGCTGGATCTGTCTCAGGAAACGGGCTTGTAGCCCGTCAGAGTAACAGCCACGGCGAAACCGTCATGTCGTGGAAAACTATGATTCCTCGCTGCGAAACACCGCCGCATGGAGGAAATCGGCCTAGAACCTACGCTCGCCAGGGGTAAGGCGAAGAAGAAGGAACGGTGTGCGGCGTAGCAGCAATCAAAGCCGGGCGCGGGCACTCTCTCCTGTCGACAAACTGCGTGGCGCAACGTCTTGCCGGAGGAAGGCGAGACGTTTGGCCTGGAAAATGTCCGCCGAATCGCCGGACTGGCCCGCGCCGTTCAAGAGTGGCGCACCGCTGGCACCTGCGGATCACCCGGGAACGGCGCAAACAGCGCCACCGCTTCCCCGCGCGACCGCACGTGCAGTTTCTGGTAAATGCGATGAATATGCGTGTTCACCGTCGGCATGCTGATACCCAGCGTGTCCGCAATCTCCTTGTAGGCGTAACCTCTCGCCAATAAACGCAACACTTCGCTTTCCCGCGGCGAAAGGCCCTCCGGTTTCTGCCGCGGCGACTGCTCCTGTTGAAACCAGCGCACCACCTTGCGGGCGATGTAGCTGGTCATAGGCGAACCGCCCTCATACACCTGCTTAATAGAAGCCAGCAGCTCCTCCCGCGGCGTGCGCTTCAGCAAATAACCGGAGGCGCCCGCAGTCAGCGCGTCAAAAATATGGTCGCTATCCTCGTAAACGGTCAGCATCAAAAACTGCGTCTTGGGCATCACGGGCTTGAGCTGGCGGACGCAATGAATGCCGCTTTGTCCGGAAAGATTGATGTCCACCAGCACCACGTCCGGTCTATCCTCCGTCAAATGTGCCAGGGCGCTTTCAACGCCTCCATACTGGCTGACACACCGAAACCCTTTGGCTTGGTCAATCCAACCGGCAAGGATTTTGCACACGCCCGGATCGTCTTCAATAATTGAAACCACGATATTCAAAGCGTCTTTATTAGCAGGTTGTACGAAACACGAAAGTCATGCGTTCTTACGATATAAGGAGCCAACCTGACCTCAACCGACCTTGGGCCGTTGCATTTTCGAAGGGGCGACAAACACGACCTTCGTCCCTTGCCCCGGTGCGCTGCGAATCTCGCAACGCCCGCCTATTTGCGTCAGCCGCTGGCGCATGTTCTCCAATCCGTTGCCAGAGACTAACTTGTCGCGGGCGGCGGTCGCTTTGGCCGTCCGGGTGTCGGGAACGAATCCCCGACCATTGTCTTCAACCATCAGTTGGTATCCGGATCCCGTCAGTTCGAGTGTGATACGCACCTCGCTCGCCCCTGCGTGCTTCACCACGTTGTTGAGCGCCTCCTTGAACGCTAGGAACATGTTGTGACGAGCCTCGGAAGTCAGCAGCCAAGAGGGAAACTCCATCGGGATCTCCAATCGGCAGCGGACACCGGCCATCTCAAGAAAATCCAGAGCAAACTTTTCCAGATAGTTGACCAACCCCTCCATGGTGTCGTGCTTGGGATTCACTGCCCAAACGATTTCGTCCATGGCCCGTGTCAGCTCGCGCGCGATGTCATAAATCCTGCTCAGGCCCTTGTCGGCCTTAGCCGGATCGTTCAGCTCACCTCGCGCCGTTTCGCTCAACATGGTGATACGGGTCAGGTGGGAGCCGAGATCGTCATGAATTTCGTTGGCGATCCGGGCCCGCTCCTGTTCGATGGCGCGCTGCCGTTCCAGCCGCTCAAGTTTGCGCCGCATCCGCCGGCGCGTGTCATACCATACCAATCCACCCGTCGCGGAAATCGCTGCGGCCCCGGCCAGTGCCCTGAACCATAGCGTTTGCCAGAAGAACGGCAGCAGAGTGAAGGCCACCGCCGCGCCTGCCTCGTTCCAGACGCCGTCGTTGTTGCAGGCTGTCACGCGAAACGTGTAATCGCCCGGCGGAATGTAACTGTAGTCCGCAGCGCGCTTCTTCCCTGCTGGCACCCATTCCGTGTCCATTCCCTCCAATCGGCACTTGAATCGCACCTTGTCCGGCGCGACAAAACTCAGGCCGGTGTAGTGGAATTCAAAACGGTGGCGGCCCGGCGGGATTCTTATCGGCGTGCCGAGCGCCGCACCTTCGGCGACCGGCCGGTTATCCACCGCCAGACTCTCGACCACTACTAGTGGCGCGATCGGGTTGGTGGCCACCTTCTCCGGATCTAAGGCCACTAATCCGTTGCTTGTGGCAAACCACAATCGTCCGTCCGGCGTCTTGCACCCAGCGGGCTGGAGTCCGCCGGAGCATTTCAACGTCGGCAATCCGTCGGCCAGTCCGTAGGTCAGGCAATGCACTTCCGGGATCTGGCCATCGGCGCAGCGATCCAGTTCCACCTTGCTAACCCGTATGATCCCGGCATGCGAACTCATCCAAAAATAGCCCCGCCCATCCTCTTCAATGTGACAGATGACGCCATCGGGCAGGCCCTGCTGCCGGTCGATGACCGCAAAGCGCCCTTGCCTGAGACGGTTCAGCCCGCCGCCAAAAGTCCCGATCCACAGCGCACCATCGCGATCGAAGTGTAGGCATTGAATGAAATCGCTCGACAACCCGTCGCGTTTCCTGAACTGCCGGATCTGGTTGTTCTTCCAACAGCCCAATCCGCCACCGTAACTGCCAAACCACACGGCTCCTTCGCCGTCCTCGATCACGGTCCGTACATCGCGCAACGTCTGGTCTTCATTCGTTCCCACCCAGGTGGCTTGCCCAGCCTCATATCGCATCAACCCCATCCCCGTGCCAATCCACAAACCGCCCTGCCGCGCGCAACTGATCGCGGGCATGGGGGTGGTCAGGGTTTCCACGCCGGGCGCGCGCTCGAAGCGGTCACCCCGCCGCGTGTACAGGCTCCCACCCCAAGTACCCGCCCACAAGCCGCCCTGTGCATCCTCCACCACCGACCAAATGTACGGGTTTCGAATCCCGGCATCCTTGGCGAAATTCTCCCATTGCGCTTCATGCAGGCGATACAAGCCTGCCCCATCGGTGCCAACCCACAGCCCTCCCTCCCGGCTTGGGCTCACGGACAACACGGACCGGCCTTGCCACTGGTCCGGGGGCGAAAATGTTTCCACTTTTCCCGGGTGCATCAAAAGCAGGCCGGCGCCGCCGGTTCCAACCCACAGCCCGCCTTCGCGATCCTCGCACAGCGAGATCACCCAGTCGGAAGCAAACCTATTGGCACGGTCGAACTGTCGCACCGGCTCATCGGTCTCCGGGGAAATCAAATAGAACCCATGATCCGTAGTCCCCGCCACCAGCTGTCCCGCTCTAGTTTCAATGAACGTGAAGAGGGGAGTTCCTGCCCCCGGCAATGTGCCTAAATCCCGCACCCATTCTCCCTGCCGGCATTTCCGCAAACGCCCGTCGCTTGCCACCCAAAGGCCGCCATCGCGGCTGGCACAGATTCCGTGGACGTAGCTGTTCGCCAGATCGCCCGGCAAATCCATCACCGTGAGTTTCCCGCGCTCGAGCTGGGATAGCCGCCCTCCGCGTACCACCCAGATTTTTCCCTGCGGCGACCACGCCATTTCCAGCAGTAATGCGGTGCCCGACTGCGGGACGAGCACCAGACCGTCTCTCAGACGCACCAGCGGCCCGGTGTCGTGCAACACCCAGATGTCCCCGGCATCATCGGACCCGATGTTTTGAATCCTGCCTGCCGACTGGTCTGCTCGTGCCTCCATCGCCTCGAACCGGCCTTTTAGGTAACGTGTCACGCCCCCCGTCGCATGTCCGATCCACAGCGTTCCGTCCTCGGACTCAAACAAACTGGTCACGCTGCTGTCGTGCATCTCCGGTGTGTTGCCGTTGTCGAACAACGTGAACTTGACGCCGTCAAACCGCGCCAGCCCGTTGTAAGTACCGATCCAGAGATAGCCGTCGCGCGTCTGCAAGACGGCCATGATCTTGTTATCTGGCAAATCATCCTGGGTCTGCCATGCCTTGAACTGATAATTGGGCGCCGCGAAAACCGGAGTGGCAAAGCCCGCCAATCCCAGCAAGAATGCCACCACCAAGACGGACCATAAGTCCGAACCCCAAAGGTCCTCGCCGCGCAGCACGTTTTGCCTCCAAAAAATGTGTTTTCGATTCAAATGACAAGATGGTTTCGCCGCCGGCGGATGAGCCACGTTATCTTATGGTACGTACGCCTACCGCGCGCAACCCTGGCATAGATTCGTTGCGGTCTCGCCCAGCGCCGAGATCGCCCCGGGCAAGCCTGTCGCGGAGCGCGACGACTAAAGTGGACCGTGAGCTGCGCCTGGCTGATGTGGCCACCCAGTCAGTCACGCATATACTCCCTCGCGTTGCCACCCCGGTGTACATGGATGACCGCGGGTCTCAACTCGCGCATCTAGGGACTCAAGGCCGACGCCCGCAGATTCCGGTGTCTAGCCAATACCGCGCCCCCGCATCCTGTTCTTTTGCGTCAACCTCAACCTGTTGCCTGCCCTCGTTCATCCCTCAGCCACCCACACCAAGGCGTGATGAACCTTGATTTGGCTCGGCACCATCAATCGTGTCGGCTTAACTGCATTGAAGGTGTTATCCCCGGAGCGAAGGTCATCCAGCTGCAGCGGCGGCCGGCCTAACAAGCGCTTCGACCTGACAAGCCGCAGCCCAAAGGCCAGACTCTCCGAGGCCGATTCTCGGCATCAGTTTGCAGGTCAAGCGTTAGCCGTTCGACGAAAGGATAGCCACAACTGGTCCATCCATCGCTCTTGGTGTCACACGCTTTGAAACGCAGTGCTACGACAGGGCCAAGGCTGACCGCTCAACCATGTTTTTGGCCAGCTGTTGGTACCCAAACCGGGTTTCTGGCCAGCTGATGGTATCTATTCCAATGATCCCTACCGGTTATTCTGGGGCGGGCTTGGCCAACTTGTGCTACCCCGCATGGCCAAGTTGTGGTCCCCACGACAAAAACTGGTCATGGGGACCATAAAATGTCGGGAAACGACAGCTTATAGGGCAGTTCGGAATGCGACAGCTTATGCGTTCCGACGGCGATTTTGTGACCGCGGCGCCGGGCAAGTCCGCAATGCGACAGCTTATGCGTCTCTAAATAAGCTGTCTCGCTGACCCTCTGCCCTGAAACTGGAGTGGCCTTGTGTTAGGATTTCCATTCAAACCCCTTCAATCCGCTGGGGGCAGCTCTTCCCGACGCCTTTTCGGCCGCGTCCCCATCTCTGCGATGGACATGATCCAGTCTGGTCGAGCGGCGGCATCGTGAACGGCATCACCCACGTGCCGGGCGGGGCCGAGAAGACGGACCGGACCGGGGCGAAGGTGCTCCAGTACATGTGCCAATAGGGTAGCAGGAAGTTGACCAGCACCACGGCCACCGCCCAGCGCGACCGGGGCAGGTGCGCGGCGCCCAGCACCGCCAGCGGCAGGAGGCCCGCCGCCGTGCGCTTGTAGTCGGCCGCCGGCAGCGCCGCACGCGCCGCGCCCGTGCCTCGCGAAGTTCGCCGCGCTCCGGCGTGGTGCAAAACGCGACCTTCCGCACTAAATAACGCAGCTGTCGTTTCCATCAGAATGAAGTGATTCTGCTCATGGCGCCGTCCCCACCGCCGGTTTGGTCTGGTCAAACCCGACCTCCGCGTGCATGTCGTCGTGGCCGCCGTCGGCTGACAGCGTTTTTGCGCGGAGTTCCTCAATGCCGTCGATCACCTGCTTGTAGAAGCCGGGACGCGCCAGGGCCTTCAATCGCAACCGAAGCCGGGCCTTCGGCTCAAGAACGAACATGAGCCTCGGGGCTATGTATAACTCGGATCTGGAAACCCACGTCACAGTGACCTTCCCCGGGCTGAAGGCCGCCACCTCCACCACGACGAAATCTTTTCCGTCGGCCTTGTCGAATGCGGCACGCACCCGCGGTTGCAGCAATTTCCTCGCGCACCCGTTGCGCCCCAGTTCGAGGGCCTGGATCTTCTCCGGGTCCTTCTTCGGGATCTTCCCAAGCTGTTCCACTACCGTCCGGGCGGTAGTCAGGCCCAAATGCGTGACCGTTGGAATCCGCTCTTCCATCGCCGACTCGGGCTCAAGGTCCTCCCGTCTCCCGCCCACCGGCGCCGGAGCGGGTTCGATCGGGGTGGAAGCCGAAGCGATGCTCGGCATGGCTGTTGATTTGGTTTTCTTCATGCCCTTAAGAACAGATGCGAATCGCGAGCTTCCTCCTTTCTGGGGTTTGTTTACATTTACCAGAATGTCTTGGCCGAGACGCGCGACTCCCGCGTGGTCCGGCCAGCATCGGCCCTCGATCTGCCCGCCTAGGCCAGATGACGGGCGGGGCGGAGGCGCAGCGGGCAGCACGGCTTCCACGGCCGGCGACCGAAGCGGGAGCCGCGCGGCCAAGCTCACAACGTGTCCAGGTCCACCAGGATTCTCCGCGGCTGGGCGCCGTCCTCCGGGCCGACGATGCCCCGCTCCTCAATCAGCTCCATGATGCGCGCGGCCCGGTTGTAGCCGATACGGAGGCGCTGCAGGATCGGGGTCGAAGCCCGGCGTTCCGCCTTGAGGATCGTGATCGCTTCCAGGAGGAGATCGTAGTCGTCGCCGGTGTCCACGCCCGTCTCCATGATCAGCCCCTCGTCCAAACCGGTTTCGGTCCCGCAGGGCTTCGCGCAAGCTTTCGTCGGGCCGGATCTGGTTTCAGCGATGCGCAGCGCAAGGACAGAGGCTTTCGGTCGATCGTCTGGTTATGCTCGGCTCTCTTGGGTTCGAGACCCCCTAACGGGCTCTTGACGCTTCAATCGTCCTAAGGATTTCCCTGCTGCGCTGCTGCGCCTCAAGTACAGCCTGTGGCCCCACCGCGCTCTCTAGAATGTCGCGATACTTTGCTGCGCGCACATTACCCGAAGCTGCGCTTACGTTGAGCCATGCAAGTGCCTCGAGATCGTTTTTCGTCACCCCCATGCTGCTGAAATAAATATAGCCGAGCATAAATTGGGCGTCGGCGTCGCCCTGCTCGGCGGCCTTGCGGAACCACTTAACGCCCTCAGCCGGATCTTGGTTCACGCCGTCGCCGTAAGCGTACATCCTGCCGAGGTTGATTTGGGCGTCGGCGCTGCCCTGCTCGGCTGCCCTGCGATACCACTTGACGGCCTCAGCCGGGTCTTGGTTCACGCCTTCGCCTTTGTCATAACATACGCCTAGGTTGAATTGGGCTCTGGCGGTTCCCTGTTCAGCCGCCTTGCGATACCATTTGACAGCCTCGACTTGGTTTTTGGCCACACCAGCACCACTTTCGTAACATACGCCGAGGTTGAATTGAGCGAAGGCATCTCCCTGGTCGGCGGCTTTGCGATACCACTTCACCGCCTCAACCAAGTCTTTGGTTACGCCATCGCCGTCGGCAAAGATGACACCAAGTTGGCGCTGGGCCGCGGCATCGCCCTTTTCCGCGCTAGACCGCACTAGGCCGAGGCGCAATAACGCACGATCACGTCCTCCATAGGCACCACCGTCTTCCGCGCCGCTTCGCGCCTCGTTGACGCTTCTTGCGGGCACAATGCCTTCCCGTTTATTACGCGACGCGGACGATCGTTGCCAGAATAGCAGGCCCCCGACGCCCATCATCACCGCCGCCCCAGCCACAAGCGTCCATCGAAGCACAGCCATAGTGCGCCCCCCAGACCCGCGCTCTTTCCCGATTTGTCCAACCGCCTTCGATTGATCGTTGGCGGCTATGCGTGCCCCCGCGGTCACCGTGGGACCATCGGTGGCGGCGGCCGATGCAGCCGATGCTGAGGCGCCATTCTGCACGTCTTGCTCGTGCGACGACAAAGCTTGTGCCGGCGCCCCATCTTCAACGCTGACCAGTGGATAGCCGCAGTGCGGGCACGCGGTTGTTTTAGAGGAAACCTCGTTGCCGCATTCCGGACATTTTGTGAGTGCCATAAAGGCGATCCTTATCCTCCGGACGTTTCGTGAGTTATGTGCAACCGTGCGCCGGCCGGTTCATTGTCCGCGCGAGCCACGGCCCGCCAGCATTTCCTCGTTAATCCGAAGCCTGCGAGTCAACATGTCCGCGACTTTGGCTCTAAGCGCTTCCCCCTGCTCTGCCGTAAAATAGCCCGTCTCAATTTCTCTCAGGACCGTGCCATCTGGGCCAAAGGTCAAAGCGATCTTTTTCTTAACCTCATCGAGGGCGCCGGGATCGTATTTCGCATTCGTGAACAACAAATCGTAAAATGATTGCTCCACATGTTCAGAAAACATGTGCCCCCACTGGGAACGCTCAGCGGCAAAATTCCGAGCTTGCTGTCGCAGGGTAGCCCTCACTCTCACTGTGTAAGCATAGAGGGCGCAAATGACGAGCAATGCGCCCACGACTAGTGTGCCAGCAATGCCAGTCGCGAGGCGTTGCCCATAAGACTCCCTAGCCTCCGCGCCATTGCAGCCCACGGTTACTTCTTTCCCCGGGGCAGTGGCCGAAGGCGGCGTTGATGCTGCGGTAACATTTGGCCCGATTCCCGGCTGTTGTTGCGGCACAGATGACGGCACCTCCGCCCCCACGCTGATCAACCGGTAGCCGCAGTGAGGACAAGCTGGGGCTCTCGTGGAGACCTCTCCCCCGCATTCTGGACATTTTGTGAGTGCCATAGCGATCGGCTTGTTACTCTCTGGGGCGTCAGTCAGCAACAGAATGGTTGTCTCACATCGGACGAAAATACCAGCTGCTACCGCGCTTAATGAATCCAATCGAGATCTCAACCTTCTCCGGCATGAACGCCCCTATTGACCCGGTCGGGAGCTCTCGCGAGACATCGAAATCATAGACATGCCAAACCTCATCGTCTAGCTTTCGGCGGTAGTAATTCGTTTCCTTGTAGCTCGCGACCCGAAGAGTGTACTGATTCTCAAGATAATGGGCGATGCCGCCATAGCGTCTGACGGCATAATCTATCACGGTCGTCGGCGGCTTTTCGATTTCGAGCGAACACGCGGCGAACGCGAAACAGAGGATCAGCAAACCGGGAATGTACTTCATGGCAATGTTTGCACCGAGACAGAAACCATACGCCGTTTGAAACAAAGGAACCGAGCAGCGATCGATCCCCGGCTGTTACCCCTGGAAAACCTGATCGGCCGAGCTTTCATGTTTATTGGGTCTCGCTAAGCGCCATATACCCTTCTTTCCCGTCCCACTCGAGCCTTCCGATCAGAAGGTTTCCGTCCGCCGCGTAGAGGTATGTGCCTTCGACCTTCGGGACGGTGCTCTTTCCAGCATGATCGTAGTAGCCGACGATCTTCACCACCGTGCCGGCAGGGATCTGCCATGTCTTTTGCGTTTCCTGGAATCTGACCGTGAGGTCCACGGTCTCCTTCTTGATCCGCGCCGCCAGCTCCTGGCTTCGGGCGCCGAGGTCGGCGGCGGTGATGCCCGCCATGCTTACGGCGACGATCCGGCCCACCTCCTCCTCGTAGGCGGTGAGATACGACCAGTTCCTGAAGACGATGTCGCCCGGCTCGATCCTATGGGTGGGCTTCTCGTGGGCTGCGCATGCTGTAAAGAAGGATGCCGAAAACAGACCGGTGCCGACCGCAATTATACTGCCGACAGCCTTGAGCGCGCAGGTTGTCATGGCACCTCCTCGTGGCAAAACCTGCACTTCTTGGCCTCGGCCCGGATCAGCTCGCCGCAGTACGGGCATTTCTTCATCTTCCCGCTGGCCAATTCCCGGGCCTCGATGGTGCCCTTGATCGGCTTCCGCACCGCGAGGATCAGCCCCGCGACGAGGGGGCTCAAAAGGAGCGAGAACAGGAATCCGGCGATGAAGCTGCCCCCCTTCCTCCGCGACCATACCCCGATCACGACGGAAAACAGCAGCCAGAGGCTGGCCGCTGAGAGCCACCAGACTATTCCCACCGCAACTTGGGTCTCGTCATCCATAATTCATCCGAACTCGCACGGCATTCAGCTCTATCCAGATTCGCCGCGGCTGGTCGGTGTCCGCGATTCAACGCATCTCGGTGATGGTGATGTTCGAGGCGCCGGGGTACTGGGATTGGATCATCTCCTTCGCCTGCCAGTACCCGTTGGCGTGATAGTCGTCTGAATATACCTGCCGTTGAGCCAGAACGACGATTTGTGGGTTTTCATGTCTCTGCGACGCCGAGAAGAGGCGTTTCATCCTAATATTGTCCGGAAATCCAGACACATGAGGCCGAGAAAGCCGCTAGGGTGCAAGTCCGGAAATCCGGACAATGCGACCACGAAGGATAACGCAGCCCCGAAACGTCGTCGGAAGGGCGGTTCAGAAGCGCCGGGCCGAGCTGGGCTGGTCCCAGGCGACCCTCGCGGCCAAGTGCCAGCTCGCCGGGTGGGACGTTTCCCGCGGCATCGTCGCGGCCATCGAGGGCCGCGTGCGGTGGGTGGGCGACTTCGAGGTCGCCCTGCTCGCCAAGGTCCTCGGGACCTCCGTGGCCGACCTCTACCCGCAGCGCGTCGACTGGGGCAAGCTGGGGCTGCCCGGTGTGGTGCCGGCGCCGCGGAGGCGATGAGACTCCCGCCACGGTCCCCCTGGCGCGGGCGGGCCTACCGCCGCAGCCTCGCCATCGGCGTACCGTCGGCCCTGCGCAGAGCCCGGACCAGCTGCACCGTGTCGACCCGGAGCGCCCAGTAGGCCAGCAGCAACACCCGGTTGCGCCGCACGAAGCGCCGGAGCTCCTCGAGGTGGCCCTCCGGCAGGGCGGCGCGGGCGAGCGGCCGGACCGGCTCGCGGATGGATACCGGGACGAGCCGGGGGCCACATTCCGCCCAGATCCGCGGGCAGCGCCGGTGCCTGACGGCCGCCCTGGTCCAGACCGCGCAGGAAAGCCCGGTGGAGCGACCGGCGAAGCGGTCGAGCTCGAACGGGTCGAGGAGCCTCGCGGGGATGAGCCGTCTGGCGCGCATGCGGAGGCAGAATGGCCGTCGACGCCAATCTGTAAATCCGTAAACCGCGCGCCGGCGAACTCCTTTGGCCGAGGAACAGATTGAGGCCGCCGGGAACGCCGGCATCCCCTCGAGGACGATCAGGGTTCCCCCGGCACCGTCCAGGAGAACGTCTCGTATCCGGTCGCCATCTCCTCGGGCGCGGACAGGTGCCCGGCGATCTCCTGGAGGCGGGTCCTGACGTCCCTGTCGAGCCGCCCCTTCAACTCGACCACGACATCCTTCAGCCAGTCGAAGAAGCGAGCGTCGGAGAACTCGCGCTGGCCGACAATGTGGTCGAGGGAGGCGACGCGCTCGCGCGTCGCCGGATTCTCGGAGCCCGGAGGCAGGATCACCAGCTTCCGGCCCTCGCAGCTGCTGTGCGACATGAACTTGTTGCGCAGGTCCATCAGCCGGCGATGCCGGAGGTTCAGCCCCTCGTCGGCGAAGTCGGGGAAGTCGGGGTATTCCTCAAAGAGCG
>Ga0208457_1000483_pt1 | contig 39857 bp, 41 predicted proteins | sample June2015DPH_10_1_FD_185513 | JGI IMG/M metagenome (GOLD analysis project Ga0208457, IMG submission 185513) | Peatland microbial communities from SPRUCE experiment site at the Marcell Experimental Forest, Minnesota, USA - June2015DPH_10_150... | ecosystem: Environmental > Terrestrial > Soil >... | reverse complement strand
TTTTTTAAGCCAGCCCAGGTCAACCTTCAGCTGACCGATCTGGCGGTAAAGCTCGGCAATCAGGTTCTCGTTGTCCTGTTCTTTTCCTTTTCGCCTGTCGCTGAACAGATCCACCAGACCCTTCAGGACAACCCCTTTCCAGTTCCGAATTTGGCCCGGATGAACCTGGTATAGGCTTGCCAATTCGGCGGATGTTTTCTGTTATCTGATCGCCTCTAATGCCACTTTGGCTTTAAATGAAGGCGGATACCTCTTTCGCATTCGTTCCACTTGGACCTCCTCCTTTGATCTCCCAAGTGTAACTTATCACACTGTCCAAATTTTGGGGTCCATTATAGCTGATCTTCGCTTTCTACTTTTTTTCCATTGTCTTTACTTCTCAATCTCATCGGAATCGGTTTGCTTTTCTCGTTGTTTAGCATTTGGCACCTATCCTTCTTGTTTTAATAAAGTCGACAAATTCCCAAGCGGAGTATTTATCTAACATCAAATGGGTTGTATCCGGAACATCCCTTCGATGAACATATTTCTCATCCACGTAACCAATGTCTATATGCGCACGGCCACCGCTCTTTTGCTCCCACGTGTCATGCCACCTAAAAAAATATCTATCTCCACCATGTGATTTCGAATATGTCACGACCCCGTAAGCTTCATTAGCATCTTCTTTAAACTTTGCAAATTCCTCAATTTCCTCTGGAGTTGGTTTCAGATTTGCAAGCTCATCGTATGCTCCTTCCACAATATCGTATGCGGATTTCCTTTTTGCTCTTAGGACTTTTCTCAGTTTGCCAGTTTTATCGTTAAGACGATAGCGAGCTAATTCCCCATCGATATTCAATAAGACAATATTATTATCTTCCCATTTAGCTTCACCTGGACACTGGTAAATATGTCCTTGCTTGGTACACCATTTACGGTAGCGGTCTTGTGCTTCCTTCTCCAATTCCTCGTAATTGCATTTTGGGCTTTCGATTTTCTCCTCCATTTTCTCATCTCCTTTTCGTTTAAAAGGTGAATCCTGGCAATCCCAGCACAGATAGAGAACGTTCAACCCAAAAAGAAAAAGGGTAAAGTAAACGCTCGTCGCAATCGCATTTACCACACCCTTTATCAAGGGAGAAATTTTTTTGGCTATTTGAGCGGAATTTTTTTCTAGATTTAATTACAATATAACAAAATGCCTTCTCTGCGTCAAGTTTTTTCTGAATGCGTACCAACCTTCCCTGGCCTTTATCCAGGCCGCTTTATATTTTTCCTTCCTATTCTACACCGAAAAACCTGCGAGGAAAAGGCATATCGATTACTCCCTGCTGCCTTTCCATGCCAAAGGGTAAATAGATCAGAAAAAATGAGAAAAAAGAATGCCTCCTGATTTAGATATCACTCCCACTTCACTCAATGAGCGACATCCTGAGTAGGTTTATTGATGCTCGACACCGCCACCGGCTTTGTTAGGCGGCGTTATGGAGTCGTTGCCTCTATATTTTTCTAAACATTGGGTATCTGACCGGGAAAAGCATGGGAGTAAGCCCTAAGATCGCATTTTGATCTGATATATTTCTCCAAAATGCGTTTATAAACCCTATAGGAACGTTTTTTAAACGTCTTTTCCCGCTGGGCCATAGGAATATTTGTCCTTTAATGTGAAGGGCCTTAAAACACGAAATTTACGTCTTAAGGGATTTGGGGCTTTTACCCTATATCACTCCGATAAAATCCACTAATGACCAATATCCCAAACAGGTTATTAATGTTCGGCATCGTTTTACCAAGAGTCACGACTACGAGTTCAAGTGAAATCCCGGCTCCATGATTTGTTTTCTTGTTGGACTTGATTTAGACAATTTAGTAAACTCCGAGTATAATTCAACATGTTGCTCAACATCTTTTTGTTCACCTTTAAGGATTATTTTTAAGATGCGTCGTTACCTCATATTCGTTGCTGGTGCATTAGGCCTTCTCATGTACTCGATTGACATGACGGTGGTGGCGGTGGCCTTCCCCAACCTTATAAAAGACTTTGGCACTAATGTCCTCTGGGCAGCATGGACTATTTCAATTTATTTAATTGCCGTAACCAGTGTCATGCCATTGATGGGAAACCTGAGCGATAACTTCGGTCGCAAAAAGGTCTTTCTGATTTCTCTCATCCTTTTTACAGTCAGCTCCCTGGCCTGTGGCCTTGCCATCAATATCTACAGCTTGGTGGCATTTAGGTTTCTTCAAGGCATTGGAGGAGCGAGTTTCCTCCCGACGGCAGCAGGTATTGTGAGCGATCAATTTCCTGAGAACCGGGAGAGGGCCATTGGCCTGTTCACAAGTATCTTTCCTATAGGAGGTATTATTGGCCCCAATTTAGGAGGCTGGATTGTGAGTCGATATTCTTGGCGATATATTTTCTATATCAATTTACCTATCGGCATTGGTCTGATAGCCTTGATTGTGATTTTACTTGAAGACACTGAAGTTATTTCTCGGCCTCATATAGACTTTGTGGGAGCTTCTCTTTTTTTTGGAGCAATACTTTTCCTCATGTTTGGCTTAAATCTTATTGCTGAGAACTTCTCTATATCGTCCCTTCTTCTAACAACTGCCTTTTTAGTCGTCAGTTTTTTGTTCCTTTATCTATTTTTTCGTCAAGAGAAAAGGGATTCCAACCCAATCCTGGATATAACCTTCTTAAGATCAAAGCCTTTTCTGGCAGCAAATCTTTTTAACATGATGATTGGTGCCGGAGCTTTCGGAATCTTTGCTTTCGTTCCACTTTATGCCACATCGGTGCACAAGTTATCGACCTTGGTTAGCGGTATGATATTAACTCCTCGTTCTCTCGGAGTTATTCCCGCTTCAGCTGTAACCAGCTTTCTGCTCAAGCGATGGGGCTACCGGTGGCCGATGGTGCTAGGTTTGATCATAATCTCCCTTTCAACAATCCCTCTGGGTGGCCAAGGATTTCAGCTATTGAGAACGATAGGTAGCCATTTAGGAGTTGCTGAAATCCTTGCGGTTCTGATGATGATTACAGGAATTGGTATCGGGATTGCTCTACCCGCTTCGAATAATGCGTGCATTGAGCTGATGCCCGAAAGGGTGGCAACTATTACAGGACTTCGAGGAATGTTTAGATCTGTTGGAGGAGCTTTCGGAATTTCATTAGTTACAATTATTCTGCATTTGAGTTCTACCCCTGCCAATGGCTTTAGAATTGCCTTCGTCTCTTTTGGTCTGGGACTTCTATTTACTATTCCTCTTGTCTTTCTTATGCCCTCTGGCAGGGAAAGATGGAATAAGGCTGAAACTGACGGAGGAATTTAAATTCATCTTCCTGATGGACTGCAGGGGGAATCATTGGCTTGGGAAAAGGAGGGTGGGAGTATGTATAAAAAGATTTTGGTTCCGTTGGACGGTTCGGAATTAGCAGAGAAGGCTTTGGGGCATGCCGAGGAACTGGCCAAGACCTTTGATGCTGAAATTATTCTATTCGAAGTCTCCCCTTTATTGCCCTTCTATGGAGTGCCGGAGTTGGTGACGCCTTTTGTCGTCGATGACAAGCAGAAGGAAGCGGCCCAGAGATATCTCACTAACCTTATCGACGAATTGAAAAAGAGAGGCTTCAAGGTTACGGCGAAAGTCAAGACAGGTCTGCAGGTGGCCGCAGAGATTATTGACTTCGCAAAAGAAAATGGGGTGGACTTGATCATTATGTGCACCCACGGTCGTTCTGGAATTACTCGATGGGTCTTGGGGAGTGTTGCCCACAAGGTTTTAACCCAAGCTGAAACACCCGTCCTTCTCGTACATCTAAAGAGATAACTGCTTCCACATGAGGATAATGATGAAATAAATTTGAATATGATAAGTGCAATGGGAACTGAACAAGTTCTTTTCTGATGGATTCCTTGAGTCTCTGATCTATTTTAGGTTTCAATCCCAGGAACCACATGACTTGCTATCCAGTCAAGTAAGTCCTGCCTTCGAACCTTTATTATCTTCCTTCCAACTCGAACTACCGGCATTCCTCTTTTGATAAAATTATGAACTGTTCCAGTACGGACTCCTAAATACTCTGCAACATCTTTTAACGATAGAATCTCTTTTTCCATATTATTAGCCTCCTTTTAAGGGTTGACGATCTTATTTCCTATACAAAAAAGAATTCCCTAACCAGTTTCAGAACGTTGTCTTTTGGTAGCCTATGGACCATATCCCTAATTTCAAATCCGCTATCTTAAACGGCACAAGCCATACGATGATATGACGTGTTCCTCCAAAAGCCAGTAAATGAGCACTTGGCTTAAGGACACAAAGAAGTTCATGCCAGAGATCAATATCATAGGAAATTCCAGATTTATCCCGAGCCTTACCATGAAATTGATTTCATAAGGCGCATCAGTAATAACAGCATCAATAGAATTATCAGGGATATCTTTAAGAATGATTAAACAGTCCCCCTGATATTAGATCAGTTTCCATAACCTTTATACTTTCTACTTTCTTTAGAAAAGTTTTAAAGTTTATAGGGATTAGACATCTGACATCTTAGAGAATTAGAGTTCCTGGATTAACATAGTTCAACATAGATCATTAAATAGTTCATTAAGTTTGTTTTCTTGTTGCTCTCCGGATGGTCTGGTCGGGTAAGCCCCGTCCCTTCGCTTCGCCTTCGCTTCACTGCGTTTCGCTCCGGCTTCGACTTCGGGCACCGCCTTCGGCTCGGGTCTCCCGACTACAGACACACCGGTATCATAATCGCTTCCAGGAGCAACGGTTTCTAATTCTCTTATCGCAACGAATATTCCAGGGGAAAATACTATGAGATTCCTAAGAAGGTATAACTTTCCTTCATTTCGTTGCTATGTCTTTTTCCCAAATACCATTGAATACCTTCAACGGTACAAACATACTCTTGTTTACGTCTGCTGCTTATGTATCTCCGGCCTACTTGCCTTATCACACATGTTCCGCCGCCCACGTAATGGCTTTGTTCCCCAATAACCTCTTTCTCAGACTTTATGATTGAGGAAATAACTTGTTCTTCGCCATTTCTACGTCTTACTATCCTCGGGATATGCTGGGTTCGGTGAACCGTGATTTCATGAGTTACTTTTCGTCCTGTGATCTCAGCCCACTTCTCTTGCCATCTCTGCTGGCTTAATTCCGATAGACCCGGGGCCTTAACTTCCATGTGAATATGCCAGACCCCACGTAATTGCGGGGCAAGAAGATACGAGACAAAACCTTCATCCTCTTTAAGTCCTAAAGTTTGCCTTAGTCTTCTAAGCCATTCCTTGATTTTTTCCTCTGCCGTATATGTGCCGACAGCTATAGCAAAAGTGAACGTGACGAACCACGTATCCTGCTCACCCCAGCCCACGTTCCCTTTTGGATATGAAGTGTTCGTCCTTCCCATCGTATTGCACCTCTTCGTATAGCCCTTGCCCTCAACGGAATTTTCCAAACTATCACTCAGTTGGCACATGTTTCCCTTTTTATGCTCTCATATTGATTTATATAAGAAAGCCTCCGACGTTTATTACCGCGTTTGAGCATTTAATGTTGGGCAAACCGGAGTTGGCTTATTCTTGGCAAGGGATTTCCCCCATTTCGTCTGGGGTACTGATTCAATCCAAAGGTTCATTAGAAAGGGTGGGGATCCATATAAAATAAAACAGAAAGAACCCTATTTTTTGGGATTATGCGGAAGAAAAGCTATCTTTTTGAGATTCATTCGGACCTCTATAAGCGCGGGGAGTTCGAATGACGTGAGCAAAATCACACAGGTCGAGGAATATAAAAAGGAGCTGTATTAAAAATGGAAGGAATATTGAAAAACGGAATTCAAATAGTCCGGGAGCTATTGTGGAAGATCCTACGTACTGGTTGGCAAATCAAAAAGTGTAAAAGTCAGAATTTAACCTTGCAGACAGTGTCAAACTTGGTGACTTCTTCCTGAAGTCATCAAGTCGAGAATCCAGATCCTCATACCAGATTTCAAGCGATAATCCTTAAAAAGATAATTTTCACGACCCCTTTTTTAATATTGACAAATTGGGTGCCTCTGCTATCGTTAGTTCAACATTCCTTATAAAATTTTCTCTTTCCAAAGGGGGTGGTGGACGGAGAAAGACCTTTAGAATTTCCATTCCAAAATTTCGAGTTTCTACGGAAAGCTCAGGCGTCATTAGAAAAAGGAGGGACTTATGGGCAAGAAATTGGTCAATAGAAGGACTTTTATAAAATCAACAGCGGCTGGAGTTGGTGGATTCTTTTTTCTTGCTTCCAATGTAAGGGGAGAAGAAAAAAAGCAATCAAATAGAAAATTTATTTATCGCACCCTTGGAAAGACCGGAATAAAAGTACCAGTGATCGGCATGGGAATGCTTCAACCGAGTAATCCAGCTCTTGTTCGGGCAGCATTCGATGCTGGGATCAATCACTTCGATACCACTGCCTCACCGGCCATTCAAGTGAATAATTTGAAAATGTTCGGTGAAGTGAGCAAGGGACGAAAACGAGAATCTTTTATCATTGGTATCAAGGTTCATTCTCCTGAAGATCCAGTAACACATCTTTATAAAGAAGGGGCCACGACGGAAGCATTTCTTGAAAGATTCAACTCTTTCCTTAAGCATTTAGATATGGAGTATGTGGACGTTCTCTACCATCATGGTGTTGCTCGGAAAGAATCGGCCTTCTATGAGCCCATCATGAAGGCAATGGAAAAGGCAAAAAAGGAGGGCAAGACCCGATTTCTTGGGATTTCTGCTCATATGAATGTGGCGGAAGTAGTACAAGCTGCCGCCGATTCAAATTTTTATGAGGTCGTGATGGCCGCTTATAATTATAAACAGAAAGATTATTTGCAGGTGAGAGAAGCCATTGCCAAGGCAGCCAATGCTGGCCTGGGGGTTGTTGCGATAAAGGTCATAAGAGGCGGTGAACAACCTGAAAAAATGGCCGGAATTCGGGGTTTGAAGGAAGGAGAAAAAGCCGTTAACCCTCGTGCATCTCTGAAATGGGTCCTGCAGGACTCCAATGTTCATGCCACCGTCCCTGCATTTGATACTTTTGAGGATATGAATGTAGACCTCTCGGTGATGGAAGACCTAACCCTAACTGACTCCGAAAAGGAAGACTTAAAGAGGGCGGCCTCCACTACTGGTTTATACTGCCAGGGTTGTGGCCAATGTGTAAGGCAGTGTATTGCAAAGCTTCCTATCCCTGACCTGATGAGGGCGTACATGTACACCTATGGCTACCGAAAGCCCTCAATTGGGCAGGAACTCGTTGTTTCTTTGGGTCTGCCAAATCATGTTTGTGAAGATTGTGGTCAGTGTCCGGTGAAATGTCTAAATGGGTGGAACGTTTCACACAAGATCCGCGATATTGTCCGTCTGAGAGATGTACCATCAGAGTTTATTGCATAATAAATCCTTCCCAACCACCCTTATGTGTTAAAATAGAATAAAATAATTTACTCAAGGGGGAGGTTAATGCCTCCCTTATATTTACTGATAGCTGTATCCAAAAAGAAAGGAAATGGGATGATGAAAACTATTTGCTTGATATTGGGAATAATTATCTTAATTTGGATCCCAGGGGTAGACGCAAAGGGCTTCAAATTTCCTGAAATAACTGGCTGGAAACAATCAGGCGAAGTTCAGACATTTATACCTAAAACTCTTTTTGAATATATCAATGGAGCCGCAGATCTTTATATCACGTATGATTTTCAGGAGTTGAAGGTTGCCGAATACCAAAATGAAAAGAAAGCCTCCGTTACTGTCGAAGTTTATGAGCATAAAACGCCGACCCATGCCTTTGGAATTTACAGTCAGGAGCGTCTGTCTGATGCAAACTTCATCGATATCGGAGCTCAGGGTTATATCGAAAAAAATATTCTAAATTTTCTGACAGGTTCATACTATGTGAAGATAAATAGTTACAATACTGGTGCAGAGGACCGTGAGATCTTGTTTACCTTTGCAAGAAAGATATCCGAAAATTTGGGAGCGAAAGGAACACTTCCATCCATTTTATCTTCCTTCCCAGGAGAGGGGAAAAAGAAGAATTCCGAAAAGTTTATCAATAAAAACTTTCTGGGCTATTCATTTCTTCATTCTGCTTTTACCGCGGATTACGAAGCTTCCGGGAAGAAGTTTAAACTCTTTGTCATCGAAGGAGTGAATGAAAAAGACTGCAGCGAGATGGTTCAGAAATACCTCCAGCAAACTGGAAATGCGGAGAAAAATATTTTAGAAGGTATTTATAGGATATCCGACCCTTATCATGGTGAGGTTGAGTTTCACTGGGAAGGGAAGCTTATTTCGGGCACATTGAATGTTACTGATGCCTCGATTCGATCAAAATACCTGAAGCTTTTTGAAGAGGAACTAACAAAAAGTAGGCTGAAGAAGTAGAAACCCCTCGCCATATAGGGGAGAAGGGGTTTTGCGATTTGCCTTTACAATCGGAGGAAGCTATGAAGTTATCGAGAAGAGGTTTGTTGAAAGATGCAGGAGTTTTTCTATTGGGGGTGACCATGGGGGGTCTTTCATCTTCACTGCCAAAGAATATGGCCATGGCAAGGACAGGTAAGCAGGAAGCAATTGAGGTTCCATGGCTATACAAGAAGTTAAATCCAGAGGTGGCCGCGGAGAATGCCTATGTCGGGTATTATAAAGACAAGGGAAAGTGTTGCTATGGGGTATTCGAAGGTATCATCGCGGAATTACGGAAAGAGGTGGGTTCTCCTTATACCACGATCCCAACATCCATGATGATTTACGGAGAAGGAGGAATAGCCGAAACAGCAAACATTTGTGGTGCGTTGAATGGAGCTTCAGCTTTGATTTTCCTCACCACAGGTCGTATAGAAATAGAAAAGAGAGGGGTTGCTTATGCTCTTATCAACGAACTATTCAATTGGTATGAACAAGAAGCGTTACCGAATTACCGTCCTAAAAATCCAAAATTTGAGATTGTAAAATCCGTTTCCCGTTCTACCATCTGCCATGCCTCTGTCTCAAATTGGTGCAAGACGGCTAAGTTCAAGTCCTTCTCCAAGGAACGATCCGAGAGATGTGCTTGGCTCACTGCATCCGTAGCAAAATATGCCGTTGAACTGTTGAACAAGAATTTCGAGGGGAACTTTAAACCGGTACATAATCTTTCAGCGACTGTCCAATCCTGCAGAAGCTGTCATGATGAAGGCAGCGTATTGGAAAATACCCGTGGGACTATGGATTGTGGCGGTTGCCATTTTACGCAGAAGATAAAACACCCCAAAACATGACAATTGACACCTCGCGAAAGATCGTGTCAGCATAATGATCCCCCAAGGAGGTGAACTATGTTTCGATTGATTAGTGCTCTTATCCTGGTGCTATTGATAGCAACGCCGAGCCCGGGACAACAATCCCTCGTCGGAACCTACAAGCTCGTTTCCCTTGCCGTCGAGATAGACGGTACTCCAAGTGAGGGTACGGGCAAGGCTCCACATGGTTACTTCGTCTTGACGCCAACCCGCGCAATAATGTTCTATACGGCAGACAACAGAAAATTCGGCACCTCTGTGGATGAGAAGGCCGCGCTATTTGACACGCTGCTAGCTTGGTCAGGCGTGTATCGTGTCGAGGGAGACAAGCTCATCTTGACTTATGACGCTTCGTGGGTCGAAAACGTGAACGGAAAGACTGCTGTGCTAAATTGGCAACTTTCGGGGAATCGTCTTACGCTCACGAGCGAACCCAGACCTTGGCCCAGGGATCCATCCAAAACGATGACCAATCGAAGGGTATGGGAGAAAGTTGAGTAAGCAGTGCCACGTGCCGAACTGGCAAGGGGAAAGGGACGACTATTCGTGCGTCCTGACCACTGAACGGAAGTCGTTGAATCTCCAGTGTCCGAAGGGTGACAAGGGGGCACACTATCTGCTATAGATACGCAGCTTTCAGACCACCCAAAATGTTTGGATTTGATTTTCTTATACCTACCCGGCCTGATGATTTCTACCGGTAATGATCAAATCTTATTGCAATCGGATTTTGCGGCTTTGTAGGTGTTATCAGTAGCCTGTGGTAGCGGGATGGGAAGTGAGTGGCTGGCCAAAGCTTCAAAAGAATTCAATAAGAAAAATCAAAATTTTATGGTAAGGTAAAATCAGATTTAGATGTTGTGATTAAAAGGGGGGAAAGAATGAAAAAAGGTGAGACTAAGAAAATCTACACCTACACTGATCGAGACATCGCAAGGGTTGCCGGTGTTTCAATAGGAGCGGTGCGGGTGGCAAAAGCCCGCAGGAAGATTTTGGCAAATGATTTAAGAAGTGTCTCCGTTTACATCATAGAGCATTGGTTAAAAACAATGCAAAGGAAGGGCGAGCGGTAGACCTGAACGCGGATACGTTCATTAAGCACTATGATTAAAAAAGGGGATTCATTAATGGCGCTTTCTCTTTGAAATAACCACCGCGGTTATTGTGAGAGGAGCCTTTTTAAGGGCATTACGATTGACCATGATAGTGATTACCGGGAGAAACAAACGACTTTGGGTCACCTACCGTTGGTCTGTCGGGTAACAATTTGTCCTGAATCCTAACCTTCTCAACGTAAATTTTAGCATGTTACTTCCTGTAATCCTCATTTGCTCTTTTTTCACTCAATACAACCTTACAAACGGTAACCTACAATTAGAGAATGGGGAAGAATCTAAACGACAAGAATCTCATTAAGGCCATGGAGACCCTAAAGGATTTTAAGGGAATTAGTTCACCTATCACCTACAGCACTGCAAAAGGACAGGGCACCGAACACGTATCTATGGCAAAATCCGACCCGATGGTAGTATTGAGAGGCTTATGGACTGGATAAAGATCACGATATTGCAATCCGTTTTCCCAGGCAAAATAGTAAAGGTTTTCTTTCTTGGCATAGAAGTAACAGATAATGTGATAGGAAAGGGGACTCATAACATACTGTTTAATGCTCCAATATCCCCTGTTTTTGATAGAATGGTTTTAATTGTAGATTATCAATTTCTGTTAAAACTTGCCTCTTTCCGTCTTTCGACTCAAGGACAACCATTCTATTTACGATCCTTTTAATTGTATATTCCTCCCCGTCTAAACCCCGTTTGAATATATCTCCCTCCTTTGTTTTCATGGTATCCCCCCTATCCTTAATGATCATAGTGATATTTTTCTTTAATCGATCTCTGACCAGAACGAATCCTTTTGGGTGACCTTTGCATTTCCTCATTTTGGGGAAAATAAACTACCCCATATAATTAATCGCAGCAAATCCAATGCCATTTGTTATAAACCTATAACTTATTGTATCTAAAAGGATTATAAAATTTGTTTTTGGCTGGATATCCATGAGTTTTGACAAATTTGTCACGCAAATAACAAATTTGACATAATATTTCTCATTAAAAAGAGTCTCTGAAGCAATTATGTACATTTCTATCAATAATCCTTAGCCTTCAGTATTATCTTGAAATGAAGTCTTGTAGGTAGAACCTTAACCCCACTTTTTTGAAGAGTCCTTCCTGTAATCGAGAATCAGGCGATTAAGTCAGGCATGCTCTATTCCAACTGGTAATCCATAGAAGGTATCAACTCTTTCACTTTTTCCAGTTGTTTTTTGCCTATCCATCCAAGGGAAGTTTAATAGGAAAAACTCTTGACAAACTTCCAAGCGGGTATACAATTGTCGGCAGTCTATTACGAAGGAATCCTGCAACCGATAAGTCCTTTTTAGAGCGATACAGTTTCAAATCAAAAGGAGGAGCGGTAATGAAAAAATGGTTGGCTGTCGTATTTATGGTGATGTTTGTTTTGGCAGTGAGCGGACCGAGCTATGCAGCACCCAAAGTGAAAATTGCTACCGAGACGTTTTTCATTAATGCGATGGACCCGGGCATCAAGCTACATGTCCGAAACAAGCACTTATCCGACAAAAAAGGCTTTCCAGCCGACAAGATAGTGCTTTTTGTCCATGGCGCCACCTATCCCTCGGAAACCGCCTTCGATATAGCTCTGCCGGGCGGTTCATGGATGGACTATGTAGTCGAGCGTGGTTATGATGCCTACTTGGTAGATATCCGAGGCTACGGCCGCTCCACCCGCCCGCCGTCCATGGATGCTCCTCCGGACCAGAACCCAGCCTTCGCCACCACAAGTGATGCAATAAAGGATGTGGGTGCAGCGGTCGATTTCATTTGTAAGCGACGCAACGTGAAAAGGATCAATCTCGTAGGCTGGTCTTGGGGTACGACTATTATGGGTGCTTTCACTGCTCAGAACAATGATAAGGTCGTGAAGCTTGTGCTCTATGCCCCGCTTTGGACGCTCAAGGAACCCCCGCCTTTCTCCGGCAGCGGCGCATACCGGACTGTGACCAAAGAAGCTGCACGGGCGCGCGGATTACGTGGCATTCCCGATGCGCTCAAGGAAGAGATAAGCCCTCAGGCATGGTTTGATAAATGGTGGGATGGTAACTTAGCAACAGACCCTGTCGGGGCGAAACAGACCCCACCAGTTTTGAGAGCACCTAATGGTGTTCTAAAGGATATTGCTGAGTTTTTGGGAAAGGGAATACCCCTGTACAATCCTTCCGACATCCGGGTGCCAACGTTATTAATCGTAGCTGAATGGGATCAGGACACACCACTTTTTATGGCTCAGGAAGTGTTCAGCAGGCTTGTTAATACACCCTACAAACGCGAAGTGGTGCTGGCCCAGGGCACGCATGCGATTGTGGTCGAAAAGAACCGAATGGAGCTAATCAAAGAAGTCCAGCGTTTCTTGGACGAAAAGCGGTAGGCCGCACGGAGGATGAGAACCAACCTGAAGGCGAGAAACCGGGAACCGACGTGACTTGGGAACAAGGAATTAATGGAAGAGCGAGTCATCGGGCAGGCATACAGAGGCAGGGTTAGAAATTTACCCTGCCTTTTTTGTTGATTTCCTTCGGTAATCATCAACTCTGAGATCATCTCACCATTGCAGAGTAGTAGGTGAAATCCTCATCCCCTTTTCTGAAGATAACCTCCTGTAAGTGAGTTTCCTCTATTATCCTTCAGAATAGAAGATTTCAATCCGAAACCAACAAAAAAAAGGGGAAATTGTCGTAAAAGTTTACAACTTTAAAAATGGGCAAATTCCTTAATTAAATTAAACCGGTTAGACTACCAATGTAAAACTAATGTCGGGAAACTTTACAATTTTAAATAGTGTCGGTTTTCACAAATATTTATCTAAAAAGCTATAACAATTTGAATAGATTACACGTTTTTTAAAATTTATTAAATGTTAAAGTTTCGGCATATAAATTGCTTTTTTAATATTTTGTAGAAATTTGTTTGAATCCCGATAAAGCCTAACTCTCCGTGAGAAGGGGGCGGAAAGCGGCGGGTCTTTTAGGAAAGATGGCCGAGCTGCCGAAGGATGAATCTTCGATAGCTTGGCTTTTTTTTGGTAAATCAGCAAAGGTTACTAAAAGAAAGGAGGTAAACAACTAATTTAATAATCATTTAGCCATTCATTTCTACTGTATTAGAAGGGAGAACAAAAAGTAGTGGTCTTTCTTAAAGCGAGTTCTTATAAAATAACGAAGGAGGGGAAAAGATGAGCGTAAAGACAAAACGAGTCATGCTGGCATTGTTTTTAAGTGTTTTTTTAATTTTCCCTACCGCCGTTCTCGCCAACACCTACAGCAGTATACTGGCCTTCGGCGATAGCCTGTCCGATAATGGAGTATATGGGCAGTATGGCGATGCCGTAAACATTAGTAACGCCGATATTTACGGTATTCAACGCTTTTCCAACGGACCGGTCTGGGTTGAATACCTGGCCGGGCCAAGCCATTTAAACGTGCCTCTGCTGGATCTTGCCATTGGCGGGGCGACGACAGGTTGGGACGATCCCGCAGTAGGTTCATCGTACTACGGTTTACAATGGCAGGTGTGGGCCTACAAAACATACATATCCGCAAGCATATCCCCCACCACTCTCGTGACGCTCTGGGCTGGGGGCAACGATATGTTCAATCTCAGGCCGTCTGATACTGCGGCAGACAATATTGAATTGGCCATCCAGAATCTAATCGCTATCGGCGGACATTCATTCCTCATTCCGAATCTGCCTATTAATATTACCGACAGTGACGATATTAAATCCTGGAAGCAGGCCTTTGATATCGAATTAGCGTCGGACCTTGCCTCTCTAATGGGATTGAATCCTGGGGTCGATATCTATGAGCTGGACATGAACGGTTTTGTGCCTACCGGGATTGATTTTTATACAGGTACCTGGCAGGCGCAAACTTATGGGCCCGGCATTTATGCATGGTGGGACCAAGTTGGTGTTCACCCGACGACGGAAGTTCACGCACAGATCGCCGATTATGCGGCTGCGGCAGTTCCCGAACCCGCCACCATGCTCCTTCTTGGTTGTGGGCTAATTGGGTTAGCAGGATATGGGAGAAAGAAGTTCTTTAAGAAGTAAATCTCATTATTATTTGAAGAGGGAGAAGGCAGGGTGATTTCGACTCTGCCTTTTTTGTTTATTTCCTTTGGTAATCATCAAATCCCAAATCAACTTGCCATTGCGGATTTGTAGGTGAACTAACCAACAGATGACTTGACAGTGTCTGTCAGATTAAGTATCGTTCAGGACAAATTATCAAGTATCGTTCAGGGGATTCCATTCTTTTAACATTTAGGACGGCACCTGCTTTCACTCGAAAGAAAACCCAGGTTGTTCCACTCTCTGAAACCAGTCGAGGAACCGAGGTCTCTTAGACAACTCATCCTTCGTTTCTTTACCGAATTCGAAGGCCCCTAGCTCGAAAATGAATCTGAGAGATCTCGGGTGGGCATAAGAATGGACCAGTCTCAGCTCTCTTCCTTTCTCCTTAGCCAAACCACGGAGTCTGGGAATGTATACCTTTTCGGCCCACTTGGTGGCTTTATGCCCTGCATACTTATCTACCCAGGGGTAGAGGTGCTTGATCCCGATGCTGTTTCGATAAACCCCCTCAATCTGTCCATTTGTACATAAAATGGCTCCGTCTTTCATCCACTCCAAAGTTAGAAGAAACTGGGCTTCAGGTCCTCCAAACGGATCGAGATCTATGAGCTCAGGGGGTTCCGATTTATTTTTTATACAGTTTTCAATGTAAAGAACATTGTCTTCGTTGACGGGTTCCACATTTCCTATTCCCTTCAGGTTTTGCTTCAAAAGCAAATACGTTTCCGTGTCTTTCTCCAGTGCAACGACTCTCTCTGAATTTTTTGAAAAGATATAGGCCGAAATACCAAACGCGGCATAAGGATCCAAAATACGATGCCACTTTCGGCTTTTGGCAATTATTTCATTAACAGCTCTCTTTTCAATTCCGGCATCGCTCCTGGAGGACCTACCAGCATTATTTATTACCCAAAAATACCGACCGTCATATTCTTCTTTGAGAACTCTTCCTCCAAACTCTTTTAGGTCAGGGTCTTCGATCAGAAGAGCCTCCCTCTGAACGCTTCTTAATCCAGTATCTTTAGTAAACATTCCAAACCTCCTTCCTGGAAGTACAAAAGATCTCCGTGATACCGAAATTTGCCCATTCTCGTTGCACACGATTCAAAGAAATCATGGCTCACACTAAAGCTCCAGTCCCCTCCATGTTCACACTCTACCTCTTCTTCTGCCTCTCCGTTCCGATTGTGGCTTTGAAAAATGATCCTTCTCTCTTCCACTTTAACGTCCATCCTCTTCTGAGGACCTTCACAGAAAGGTTGCATCCGTTTCAATGCAGAAGACATGGCAGATTTTTCGAAAGTGCAGTACTGATCATGTTTCGGAAACGAGTTAAAGAACCCTTCACAATTTGGAAAAGGCTCCCTTACCCTCAAAGCAAACGCTTTATGGTCCTTAAAGAGAAACCAAAACATGTTGCCTGATATCGCATAAGATTCCGGGCTGTCTTCTTCTGTAAGGAGAATCTCCAAGAGATCGTCAGGAACAATGAAACTCGAATCGGTTTCAAAATCGGTAGTACACCTGGCAATTCTATGAGTATCCGTGGCGTACAGAATATTTTTGTCCAAAAAGACGCCCCTACATCTTTCCTTTGATGTGTCCTTGCACACGGCAAAGTAGACCCTCCTGACAGCCTCCAAGAAGTTTCTTGGAAGGCTTTTGGAATCATCGAGATTAAATTCAGGGAAAGGATAATTATTTTCCCTGTATAGGGGAATCTTCGTCCTGAATTTACCAGCCTCAATTTTAATATGGTTGCTCTCCACCTTAAATTCTGGCTCGCCCTCTAAACGAGAAAAGACTCGGGCAATAAAATTCGCGACTGTAAGAAATTCATCGAAGTGGTAGCCCTTTTCTAATTCATAGACAATCCCTCGATGCCTATCCATGGCCATAATCAGATTCCCCTGAAACTTAAAACACTTCAAGGCAAACGGACCAAACTCATGATTCGATGTAAATTTTTGGCATTTCGTAAAAACCGATGAAAGTTCCTTGGCATTTATGATCATATGTGCCTCCTTAAGAGAAGATAGAATACTTTCAGTGTGACTAAATTGTGACTGAATTAACTCAAAAAGACTGAAACAGATAGAATAGACCGGAATAGATCGAAAACCTTCTAACCCTTTGTTATCAAGGCTTATCGGGAAACCAGACCAGGAATCAAGGGGTTAGAAAAAATGCCCGTGAATTGATGTATTATAAATTATAGTTCGAATCCCTCCTTGAACTTTACCGACGGAATAGATCTCCTTCCATTTGAAATCGAATGGATGATTGGGTTATAATGATTAATAAATATTGCGAGAAAGATCATGAAACCCATTCTATTGGAAATTGTCACAAAAGTGGTTACCTTTTTTGATCACTGTCGCCGTTGCAAAATCCTCTTCGATCAAGCAGGGCTTGACCAGAAGATCCATCAAAAAGAGATGGACGAGTATCCTCCGGATTTAAAAGAGGAGTATTTGAAGCTTTCGGACTGGATCCGAGAATTAAACCGGCTCTATAAACATCGTCTCCTCATTAAGCTGATTGATGTTCAATCGCCTCTCGGAATCTATAAATCCCTGCGTTATCGGATCCGAACCTACCCGACTTTCATTGTGGAAGGGAAAGAGACGTATACGGGATGGGATAAAAACCAGCTCGAGAGCCTTCTGGATAAGCATATCAAGAACTCTCTCCCATCAAAACATCGAAGTCTTCAGCCTTCCCTATCTTAAAGGGAAGGTCTCATCACGAAGAGAGCGGTTTGCCCAACATGGGAAGAGGTGGACGATTCGGTAAACCCCGTTAGAAAGGGCAGGGTTTTGACCCCGCCCTCAATAAGGAGCTGAAAAGATTTATTTTATCATCCCCGCCATAAATGGCAGGGCTTTCTTACGGGGTAAATATGGAGAGACCAAAAGGTTCGAACGATTGCGCCAAAAACGGCGTGTCGTACTCCCTCTAAAACCTCTTAAAAAACTTCCCCCCAAAAAATCTTCCAGGGCTTAGAAAAATGGAAGGGGTGGAATGTGAAAAGATTAGAAGAGTGTGTATTTGAGGCTATAAGGTTTTGAGCATCTCTTCCGCAAAATCTCTTAGATCGCTATCCTTGGCGGTCATGGCTAAAATATCTACCTTGGCTTTGAAGCCCTGCTTCTCAATCGGACTCCTGGTCTCATAGAGATCCTTCATCGCAGCAAGGGCTTGTAAAACCTTCTCAAAATCTGAATAATCCAATAAAAGTGAGAGTGTACTCCAGTCATCCGGCAGACCGTATTGATCTAAATAGGTCTTGACCGCTGTTTCGAACTGATCGGTGCCGTGATAACGATCGATGTCATTATGCGCCTTATGATGTTTCTTCGTTCCTTTCTTCCCCATGAAAAGTTTATCGGCCTCCTTTCGATACTTTTTCATCACCCATTCGGAACGACGAGATCTCACTTGATCCTTGGGAGTTTCTTTGGGAGCATAGGGACTGCGATCTTTTCTTCGATCAATCTCTCTCCAAGAAATCTTTTCCCTTCCATCTTCTTCGTGATTCCGAACCATGTTCTTCTCTGCCTCGTTGGATCTTTCATTTCTTTATATCACCCCTTTAAAAAAAGTCAACCCTTCGATTTCCTGACTTGAAGGCTGGGATGCCGTCGAACGGGGCAAAAGTTTTGAATGATGAGTGATGAGTTTATTCTGAACTCCTAACCCACAATTCTAAATTCTTCAATCTTAACTCTAAATTCTCAATTTGAATCAGATTGCAATTTTTAAAATGAGAGAGTATGATTTCATCGATTTTAGTCGGCGATCAAATCATCCGGTGGAGGTCTCCTCAATGGAAGAAGAGGAATATTTGAAAAAGGTGAGGGAGGTGGCCAATCGTTCTCCCTATTACCGACTTTTGGGAATGGAAGTCTTAGAGATTCGAAAAGGAAAATCTAGAATCCAAATGCCATTTTAAAAAAAGCTGACCCATCCTTATGGGATTGCTCACGGAGGGGCCATCGCCTCTCTTGCCGATTCTGCGGCCGCCATGGCTTTGGTCAGCTTGGTAAAACCGAATGAAAGAATTACAACGATTGAATTCAAGATCAATTTTTTTACTCCCATCAGCCAAGGAAAACTGACAGCACAAGCTAAAATCATCTACAAAGGTTCGAAAACAGCCGTCGGAGATGTGGAGGTCATCAACGAGGTTGGAAAATTGGTGGCCAAGGTGATTGCCACTTACAATATTCAGAGTACCGGAAATCAAAAATCCAAATATCAAATAAAATGATAAGTTCAAATTCGGCATTGCTTTTATTTAATTTGAACTTTGAGATTTAGAATTCGAAATTTCTTCTTTCGGTGGTTTTGGCTTTTCTGGATGTCTTACCTCCACCCCTTGGGGGGTGAAGATGAGAGTGAGGACTTCCCCTGACTTTCCAAACTTCTCCAATGGCTTTCCATTCAGGATCAGATCAAGGCCACCCGCATTTCCAAGTATCACACGAATTCGATTCGATGCCTGAACGGAAATACCTTCTCCTGGTTTGAGGGTCATCTCCTTCACAGGCTGATCGTCCACTTGTAGGCTCACCCATGTCTCCCCGACCGCTTTAAGCTGGAGGAAGAAAGGCTTTTTTTCTGGAACAGAAGTTGTGGCTGTGACGGGAGGAGAAGGAGTGAGAGGTTTTTTCTCTTCGACAACAGGTTTTTCAGGGACGGGTTCAATAGGAGGGTTAGAAGAGTAAGGGAAGAAGAAATAAAAAATAATGAGGCTCGCCACGATGACCCCTCCAACCACCCAAGTTTGTTTTGTATTCCATAAAATCTTCTGTTTGGGTTTTGGGGGTTCCGTGCGTAGAATCTTTTGTTTGGGTTTTGTGGGTTGAGTGGATGGAATCTTCTCCTTGGATTTTGGGGACTCAGTGGGAGGTGGAGTGACAGGTTCTCCTTTCAAGATTCTTTCGTAACGGAGAAGGACCTCATTGGAATCAAGCCTGAGGTATTTGGCATAGGCTAAAAGAAACCCTTTCACATAGGTGGCAGGGGGGAGAAGGTGATGTTGATCCTCCTCGATGGCTCTGAGGATGTGTTCCCTCACCCTTGTATTTTTTGCCACCTCTCTCAAGGAAATCTTTTTGAATTCCCGCTGATTTTTAAGATATTTTCCTAATGTCTCCTTTTCATTCACAGGTGAATCCCCTCAAGGTGAATGGTTTAAAGTCGATGGATAACCCAACCGATTCAGGGCATGGGGGTCCCGGGTCCAATTTTTCTCCACATTCACCCATAATTCTAAAAAGACCCTTATCCCCAAGAAAGCCTCTACTTCTTTCCGGCCAGCCTCTCCAATCTTTTTCAATTTCTGTCCACCTTTTCCGATGAGGATCTTTTTTTGAGAATCTCTTTCAACATGAATCGTTCCCTTAATGACCACAAGTTTCTTTTCAGGATGCTCTTTAAACTCTTCGATGGTGACAGCCGTTGAATAAGGAATCTCTTGATAGGATTGGTGAATCACCTTCTCACGAATAATTTCAGAAACCCAAAAGCGTTCGGTCTGGTCAGTGACCATGTCCTCCGGATAATAGGGTGGAGATTCGGGAAGGACTTTCAGGATTTCATCTAATAGAATATCTATCCCTTCTCCAGTAATGGCCGAGATGGGAAGTATCTCTTTGAAGGGATGAAGCTTTTGATATTGATCCATGATGGGGAGTAGGTTTTTTCTTCTCACCAAATCAATTTTATTGATGACCAGAAAGGGAACACCGCTACTTCCCCTGAGGGATTCTATCATCTGTTGGTCTTTTTCTATGAGAGGGGCTGCTGCCTCGATGAGAAAGAGAAGGACATCTGCATCCTGACCCGAAGCGATTGCTGCGCGGATCATCTGTTGGTTCAACTCAGATCGTGCTGGGTGAATCCCCGGGGTATCAAGGAAGATGAACTGACCTCCTTCTACATTTTTAATACCGAGGATTCGGTTTCGCGTGGTCTGAGGCTTTTCAGCGACGATGGCGATTTTATCACCGAGGAGACGATTGAAGAGGGTCGATTTCCCGACATTCGGCCTTCCCAGGATAGAGATAAAACCAGATTTGAAGGGTGCCATACTTAACCTAACGCACGGTTCTGATGAGTAACCAAATAGATTCTTAATCCTTGAACCTGTTAGGATTGGATCCAAAATCACACATTACAAATCCCAAATAAATTCCAAGCATCAATTACCAAATGGCCGAAACGATTTTGTTTGAGATTTCGAATTTTCTTCGTTGGAATTTATTTGTAATTTGGTACTTGTTATTTGGTGCTTATATCAAAAACGGGGAATTTTTCCTTATCAAGTGATGGCAACCCCCTATCAGGGCAAGGTGAGGTCTAATACCTCTTGGATGTGTTCGACTAAGATGAAGTGCATCTCCTTTTTGATATAGTCTGGAATATCGTCGAGATTCTTCTCATTCTTTTTAGGCAGGATCACGGTCTTCACCCCAGCCCGACGGGCAGCCAGGATCTTTTCCTTAATCCCCCCCACCGGAAGCACTCTTCCACTCAAGGTCAGCTCACCGGTCATTGCAATCTCATGCGGGACGGGCTTTTCTTTTAAAAGAGAGAGGACCGCTGTGGCAATGGTGATCCCAGCAGAAGGTCCGTCTTTGGGAGTCGCTCCAGCCGGGATGTGGATATGAATATCGCACTCCTGATAAAAATTCTCAGGGATATGGAGGGAGGGGGCATTCGTTCGAATATAAGAAAGAGCTGCCTGAGCAGATTCCTTCATCACCTCTCCCAGGGATCCAGTCAAGATGAGTCCTTTATCCCCTTTCATTTTAGAAGTCTCAATAAAGATGATGTCTCCTCCATTTTCCGTCCAGGCCAGTCCTGTGGCCACGCCGATGCGGTCTTTCTCCTGAGCGACCTCGCGGAAGAATTTTCGTGGACCCAGAAGCTCCTCGACAGCCGCCTCATCGATGATCTCTCTCGGCCTATTTCCCATGGCCACTTCTTTGGCAATTTTTCGACAAATGGTAGCAATCTCTCTTCCTAAATTTCGAACCCCTGCTTCCCGGGTATATTCCCGAATGATCATGTAAACCGCTTCTGGAGTGAAAGAGAGAGGAGTGTCCTTCAACCCATTTTCTTCTTTTTGGTGAGAGATCAGAAATTGAAAGGCAATCTTCTCCTTTTCCTCCTCGGTATACCCTGCCAGATGGATCACTTCCATCCGATCCAATAAAGCAGGAGGAATAGGTGATAGAGTATTGGCCGTCGTGATGAACATAACATGGGTGAGGTCAAAAGGAACATCTAAGTAATGATCAGTAAATGAAAAATTCTGCTCCGGATCGAGAGTTTCAAGAAGGGCTGCGGCTGGATCTCCCCGGACATCCTGACCGATCTTATCCACCTCATCGAGCATAAAAACTGGATTAAAAGTCTCTGCCCTTCGGATCTCTTGAACGATCCGACCTGGAAGAGCCCCCACATAGGTTCGACGGTGTCCCCGGATCTCTGCTTCATCCCTCACCCCTCCTAAAGAGATACGAATAAATTTTCTCTCCAAGGCACGGGCGATGGAACGTCCCAAGGATGTCTTGCCAACACCAGGGGGACCGACAAAACAGAGAATAGGGCCCTTCATGGGTTCCTTCAACTTTTTAACAGCTAAGAACTCTAAGATCCGTTCCTTCACTTTTTCAAGGTCATAATGGTCTTCATTAAGGATGACCTGAGCCCGGCTGAGGTCAAGGTTGTCCGCTGTCTTCTTATTCCATGGCATCGTGATGAGGTAGTCGAGATAGGTTCTGGAAACGGTGTATTCTGCAGAAATGGGATTCATCCGTTCCAATCGGTTGATCTCTTTATAAGCGATCTCTTCAACCTTTTGGGGCATCCCTGCGTTTCGGACTTTCTCCCTGAGTTCGTGGATCTCAGCCAAATAAGGATCCTCTTCAGGCGCCTCCCTCTGTATTCTTATGGGAGGACGAAGGGAATGATCCTTCTGAAATTTCCCTGCCTCTTTTCCAGGATTGAGCAAGGGATGAGGTCTGGTCGGGGAGGCTTGGATCTCTCGATTGAAGTGATGGAAGACTTTTTTCAATCGTTCCAAGGGATCGACGGTCTCAAAAATTTCTTGCTGTTCCTTCAATCCCAAATGGAGGGTCATGGTGATCAGGTCCGCAAGTCGCCCTGGATGCTCAATCTTATCGAGAGTCTTCAATACCTCCTCGGGAAGGGGTTTTCCCATGGACAGGGAAATTTTAAAAAGGGTCCCAATGCTCTGAACAAGGGTTTCAGAGAGGACGGTCCTCTCCTGATGTTCGTTGATCTCATTGACATCTGCCTTAAAATAGGGGGTTTCCCGCGTAATGTTTTGTAGAAAAACTCTCGAAAGTCCCTCCACAAGGATCTTCATCCCTCTATTGGGCAACTTGACCAATTGGAGAATTCTACAGACCGTTCCAATGGAAAGGAGATCCTTGGGTTGGGGATCTTTGAGATAAGGGTCGCGCAGTCCGACACATCCGATGAGACTATTTTCCAATAATACCTTATTCAAGATGGCTAAGGCTTCGTCAGACTGGAAAAAAAGAGGGGCGACGACGTAAGGGAAGATGATCGTCTCTTTCAGGGGGATGAAGAGAAGTCTTTGCGGGATAGAAATGTTTTCTGACTTATAGAGATATCTCACAAAAAAATCCAGCTCCAAATTGAAAAACAGGAATTATTATACGAAAATGACTGCATTTGTCAACGAAGACTGAATAGTTCTTTCATACAGGACCAAGCTTCTGCTGAACACCAATCCCTCTGCCCTACAATCTTTCCAATCAACATCCCTTCTTGATCGACGAGGAAGGTCAGAGGAACCCAGCCCCTCACTCCATATTGGTCCATGACCTTTTCCTTCAAGAGTAAGAGGACAGGAAGGGTAACCTTATTTTCGTTGACGATTTTTTGAACAGCTCTTTTTCTTTCTCCATCAATGGCAATCAAAAGGATTGTTAATTGGTCTCTCTTCCCTTGTGAAAATTTTTCCAATAATGGGATCTCCTCTTTACAGGAAGTACACCAGGTGGCCCAAAAAGTGATGAGAACCGGCTTCCCTCTGAAGTCGCTGAGAGCGATTGGTTTTCCATCCAGACCCTTGAGGGAAAAAGCAGGTGCTTCTTTCTTTTCCTGAAATCTTTGAATACCAAAAGAATTACAGAAAGGATATTCAGGTTGAGAGGTGGAAGCAGCCCTCCCAATTTCAAAGAAAGGAATGAGAAAAGTGGTTATTCCCATCATGATCGACAGCAAAAGAACGATCCTTCTTTTCATCTCCATCTCCAATAAATGGAAGAACTAACAAAAGACTAAAATATATTTTTAACCCCGTCAATATCTTCTTGAAAAGAGGTTTTAGAAATGATAAGGTGACATAGGTATTGGCGATCCTTTAAGAGATTTTATTCAAGTCGCCTGGCCTATCCCGGCAGGAGGAGGTATTTATGGCTGGAGTGAACAAAGTTATTCTCATCGGCAATCTGGGTGCAAACCCCGAGGTCAAGTATTTAAGCAACGGCACAACGGTCGCAAATTTTCGGATGGCGACAACCGAAAATCGGGTGAACCGGTCTGGGGAGAAGACTACCAATACGGAATGGCATCGGATTGTAGCTTTCGGCCGATTAGCTGAGATATGTGGAGAATATTTGAATAAGGGAAAACAGGTCTATATCGAAGGCCGGCTCCGTACCCGCTCCTGGGAGGATAAGGATGGGAATCGGAAGTGGACCACTGAGATTGTCGCCACACAGATGCAGATGTTAGGGGCGGCGCCCACTGAGGTCTCCGCTTCTGAGAAGGAGGTAGAGATTGAACAAGAAGGGGTCCCCGGACCGGACGATGATGTCCCCTTCTAAAAAAGTGTTCGAGGATTCGAGGGTTCAAGTGGAATTTCACTTGACTCCTATAATCCTAGACCCCTTGAACCCTTTTAAAACAGGTACCTTCTCATACTCACATTCAAAAGGAGACCAACTCCAATCAGAGTGGAGATGATAAAAGACCCGCCATAACTGAGCAGGGGGAGAGGAATTCCTACCACCGGCATCACTCCCAGCACCATTCCAATATTGATGAAGACATGCCAAAAGAGCATAGCCACCACGCCGAAAGCAAGGATGGCACCAAAGCGATCCTTTGCTTGGACGGCGATGCGAAGCCCCCACAGGATCAGTGCCAAATAGAGTCCTACGACGAAGAGAGATCCGATCAGGCCCCACTCCTCTCCTAGAGCTGAGAAGATGAAGTCCGTCTGCTGCTCAGGGAGAAAGCCCAACTTGGATTGAGTCCCGTTCATAAAGCCTTTCCCAAGGATTCCCCCTGATCCCACAGCAATCTTCGATTGAATGAGATGATATCCCGCACCCAGTGGGTCCAAATCTGGATTAAAGAAGGTAATAATTCGCTTCTTCTGATATTCTTTTAGAAAATTCCAAAGGAGTGGCACGACAGCTCCTCCAGCTAATCCAATGGTCAACAAGGAGGACCATCGAATCTTAACAAAGATTAGGATCGAGAAGAAAACTAAGAGAAGGATGATGGTTGTTCCCAGGTCAGGTTGTTTAAGGATTAAAACCATCGGCAGAAGAAGGAAGAAAAAAGGCAAGGGAAGTTGTTTCAAGGAATAGCCTTTTCGATGCGGAGGTCGATGGAAAAACTTTGCCAGCGCCAGGATGAGTGAAATCTTGACAAACTCCGAAGGTTGAAAGGAGAGGGATCCAATCTTGACCCATCGCTGGGCGCCTGAGGTGATGATGCCGTAACCCAATACGACGATTAAAAGAAATAATGCAATGGAATAAACCATATAAGCGAAATCGGAATAAAAGCGGTACTCGATGAAGGCGATCGTCACCATCACTGCCAATCCACTCAGCAGCCAAAATATTTGTTTGAGGTAGAGCGGGGTCCCGGACATCTCTATCTTCGCCGTGGCGCTATAGAGGTTGAGAATGCCGATCGAAGCAATGGCGAGGACAATCCCCAACAAAGTCCAATCGAAATGAATGAAGAGGCGTCGGTCAATCTGCATAATCCAAATCGCTTTCCTTTTCCGCCATCTTTGAGGGAGGTGAAGGTTCAAGGTTGAGATATTTTTCGATCACCTTCTTAGCAATGGGGGCGGCAGCGGAAGCTCCAAATCCTCCGTGTTCAACGAGGACAGCAATCGAGATCTTGGGATCTTCAAAAGGAGCATAGGCCACAAACCAAGCATGATCCCGAAATTTTAGAGGCATCCGATTCATATCTCCCTTCTTAAAGTTCTCGGGTAATCTGATGACCTGGGCCGTGCCCGTTTTCCCTGCCACTTTGACACCCTTCAACGCACAAATCCACCCTGTTCCATGAGGATCGTTGACCGCTCCTCTAAGAGCTTCCTGGACAATTTGAAGGGTTTTCTCTGAAACATTGGCTCTTCCCAGTTCCACGGGTGGATACTCTTTTAATTTCTTCCCATAGATATTTTCTATCCTTTCCACTACCTGAGGCAGATAGAGTTTCCCTCCATTGGCAACGCCTGAAATGAGCATCAAAAGTTGCAGAGGGGTCGCATTCAGATATCCCTGACCTACAGAAAAGGAAAGGGTCTCGCCGCTATACCATGGAACTCCAAAGCGTTTCTTTTTCCAAGAACTGGAAGGAACCGTCCCCGGTTTTTCGTGGGGGAGAGAGATTCCTGTCACCCTCCCTAAACCCAATTCATTAGCATAATGAGCAATGAGATCCACCCCTACTTTCAATCCTGCTTGATAGAAGTAGATGTCACAGGATTCAACGATGGCCCGATGGAGGCTGATCGCTCCATGGCCGCCTTCCTTCCAGCACCGAAAATCTCGATTCCCGTAAGGGAAGGCCCCTGTGCAGGTGAACTGTGTATTGGGAGTAATAATTCCTGATTCCAGACCTGCAATGGCGGTAATGATTTTGAAGACCGACCCAGCAGGGTATTGCCCCTGAATGCCTTTGTTTTGAAGAGGGTGATGGGGATTCTCCACGAGAGATTTCCATTCCTCTGGCAAAATGTTTCTTGCAAAGATGTCAGGTTCGAAAGAAGGCTTGCTCACCATGGCTAAGATGCGCCCCGTTTTCGGATCCATGGCAATGAGAGCTCCGTTCTTATCTTGATAGGCTTCCTCAGCGGTTTTCTGGAGGTCCAGATCGATGGTGAGGAAGAGGTTGTTCCCTGGAAAGGGTTCAACTATCCCCAGGGGTCTGATCTCCCTTCCCAGGGCATCGACTTCAATCTGCCGGCCTCCATCCACTCCTCTGAGATCATTTTCCCATCGGTACTCGACTCCATATTTTCCAATCAGGGCACCCATTCGATAGGGAGTCTCTTTGTACTGTTTCAATTCATTTTCATCAACCTCTCCAAGATAACCGATGAGATGAGAAGCCAGATCTCCAAAATCATAGGCTCTCCTGGGTCTGACATCCACGATGAGTCCTGGGAGATAAACCCGATTGGTTTCGAGGAGGGCCAGTTCATTCCAATCGATATCTGATTTAATCTTCACCGGTTTGAAGGGCGCACGTCGTTTTTGGGCTTTTATTTTCTCCCCAATCTCGTCCTGAGTCATATTTAACATTTCTCCAACTTTGATAAGGACCTCTGGATTAGCTTTCAGGTCTTCAGGAACAAGATAAACTTCGAAGGAGGGACGATTATGAGCCAAAATGCGCCCCTTTCGATCTAATAGCATCCCTCGATCAGCAGGATTCTCACGGAGTCGAATGCAGTTATTTTCAGACAACCGCCGGAGTTCACTTCCTTTGATCACTTGAAGGGACCACAGGCGGATGAAGATCAAGAAAAAAGCCAGACCGACAAAGACCACAAGGTATTTATAAATTCCTTTGAAGTCTTCCATCCTCTGGGTGTTTAATTCCATCATGACCTAAACTCTCTCCTTGATTCCCTTCTCGGGCTGACGAAATAATAACGATGATCCCTTTTGAAAAAGCAAAAAGAGGGGTGGGGTGGCGAGACCCGTAAAAAATGATTGGGGAAGGAGGAAAGTGAAAAACAAGGGATAAAAGTTTCCAAGAGAGACAGGTTGGAGGGCGTTCATAAGAATTAAGATGAGAACCCCTTCTAACAACCCAAAGATGAAGGCGAAAAGGAATTGGAAAGGAAATCCCTCCAGATAAAATCTTTCTTTGAAAAATTGTGCAGCAAAAAAAACAAGGGGCCTGGAAAAGGTATAAAAGCCTAATGCGTTTCCAGAAAATAAATCCATGAGATACCCCATGAAGAATGCCAAGATTCCACCGAAGATCGGCGGGAATAAAAAGGCCAAGTAGAGAGTAAAGATGAGGAGGAAGTCCGGCCTGATCCGATGAATAGGAAAGGAGGATAACAATGTCGTCTGAAGGATGAGAAAAAGAATTCCTATTAAAAGAGGTAGAATGATCCGTTTCATTTTTTGGGTTTCTTCCCTTTCTTTACCTTTTCTTCTTTGGGTTGGGAAGATGGAAGAGGTTCCATGATGACGAAGACCTCCTCCAATTGTGTCATATCCACACTGGGCACCAATTCGGCATATTGGAAAACGCCGTGCCCCTTCTTGTCCACCTTTTTGATCTCACCCACCATCAATCCCTTTGGAAAATTTCCACCCAATCCCGAGGTAACGACGACATCCCCGACAGCCACCTCTTCCGCTCGAAGAAGGTATTTCAGTTGACATCGATTCTCTCCTTTCCCTTCAACGATGGCTTTCGCACGAGTTCTCTCGACAATGGAATCGATGGCGCTGTTGTAATCGGTGATGAGAAGAACGGTTGCATAATGGGGAGCGGTTTTAAGGATCTGGCCGATCACCCCTGCCGGTGAGATCACAGCCATTCCCTTTTTCACCCCATCCCTTTCCCCTTTATCTATGGTCACGCTCTTGAACCAAGAAGAGGGATCTTGACCAATCACTTCAGCCCCAATCATGGAGGGGGAGTTTTTCTCCCGAAAATGGAGAAGCTGCCTCAAGCGTTCATTGGCCAACTTCATCTCCTTCATCCGATGATTCTCTTCCTGAAGTTCAGCGATTTTCTGTTTGAGCATCCTGTTCTCTTTCTCAAGGTTGACCAAAAAAACATATTGTTGGAAGGTTCCCTGAACGGTCTTGATGACAAGGGTGGCAGCTTTTTGGAAAGGAGAACAGACCTCCATCAGAAGGGCATCAAAAAATTCCACCCCTTTTCTCTGTTTAGCCCTCAACGACATCAGGACCAGGGCAAACAACAAAAGGAGGATGATAAAAATGAGAAGGGTATATCTTCGGAAGAGGAAAAACCCACGTATCCTCATCAATTTCAATATTGGACCGTCACAGTATGGAGCAATTGCTCGTTGTCTAATACCATTCCTGCACCTAAAACAATGGCCGAGAGGGGATCATCGACGATCGTAATGGGAAGGCTGGTCACCTCCCGGAGCAAAACATCGAGGTTCTTCAAAAGGGCTCCCCCACCCACCAAGACAATCCCTTTATCCACAATATCTGCTGCCAATTCTGGTGGAGTGCCTTCCAGAGTAATCCGGACGGTATCAATGATGGTATTGATTGATTCAGCCAATGCCTCTCGGACTTCCTCGCTATTGATCTCAAGGGTTTTGGGAATGCCTGTCACCAAATCCCTCCCTTTGACTTCTATGGTTTGAGGATTCTCTTCGGGATAGGCGGTCCCAATATTAATCTTGATCAATTCGGCTGTTCGCTCGCCGATGAGAAGGTTGTATTTTCTTTTGACGTACTGCACGATAGCTTCATCCATTTTATCACCAGCCACCCGGATGGATTGACTGGTCACAATCCCCGACAGGGAAATCACAGCTACTTCCGTGGTCCCTCCTCCGATGTCAACAACCATATTCCCGGAGGCTTCGGTGATCGGAAGTCCAGCCCCAATGGCACCCGCCATCGGCTCTTCGATCAAATAGATCTCTCTGGCGCCAGCAGATTGGGCCGATTCCCGAACTGCACGTTTTTCTACAGGCGTAATGCCAGAGGGGACAGAGATGACCACTCGGGGCCGAAGCAAAGTTTTTCGATTGTGAGCTTTGGCGATGAAATAACGAAGCATCTCACCGGTGATTTCAAAATCGGCGATCACCCCATCCTTCATCGGTCGGATGGCGAAAATGTTGCCCGGGGTTCGACCCAACATCGCCTTGGCCTCACGACCCACAGCCAAAACGTGTTTCTCCCCTCTCGAATCCCTTTGAATGGCCACCACGGAGGGTTCAGAAGAGACGATTCCCTTCCCTTTCACATAGACGACAGTATTCGCCGTTCCCAAATCAATGGCCAAATCCATTGAAAACAAACCCCACAATGAATCAAATACCATCCCTTTCTTTCCTCCGTTTCTCGAAACCACATCATATTAACAAATACTTCAATTTGATTCAAGAAAATTCATCACTCCAGACAGGCCTGCCCACCTTAGGCAGGTTTACCTGCCGAAGGCGGGCCTACCTACCGCGGGCGGGCGTTGACCCTTTCCCATGGAATGGGTTAAATAAGAAGCATGAAGATCCTTTTGATCTCACCTGAGCGGGAGCGAAAAAAGGAAGAAGCCTTCCTTTTCAGACTGAGTTTTTTAAACCTTCCCTATATCGCAGCCGTCACACCTCCTGGTATGGAGGTGAAGATCGTGGATGAAGCCTTTGAGAAAATCAATTTTGAAGAAAAGGTGGATTTGGTGGGGATCACTGCCCAGACGCCTGTTGCCCTCCGGGCCTACCAGATCGCAGACGAGTTTAAAAAGAGAGGGATCCCTGTGGTCATGGGGGGCGTCCATGCCAGCATGCTCCCTCAGGAAGCGCTTCAACATGTCGATGCCGTGGTAGTAGGAGAAGCAGAAGAGGTCTGGCCAGATCTGATCGAGGATCTGAGAAAAGGCCAAATGAGGCGGATTTATGTGGGGAGTGAATTTGTCAATCCCTCCGACCTTCCCCTTCCCAGAAGGGAGCTTCTCAATAAAAAATTTTACTTTCCATTGAAGTTACTCGAAACCACGCGTGGGTGTCCTCATCACTGCGATTTCTGTGGTGTCTCAAAATTCTTTGGATTCCGATATCGCAACCGTCCCATCAGCGAAATTGAGCGAGAGCTCAAAACCCTCTTCCAAAAGGGGCCGGTGATGAACCCTGTTTTAAAAAAAATCCTATCCTTATTTAGCAAAGACCTCCCCTACTTTCTCAAAAGAAGACTTCTTTACATCATCGATTCCAACATCGCAGGGGATAGGCGATTTTGCCTTGAACTTTTCTCCCTTCTTAAGGAATTCGATCTTCTCTGGTATGGCCATGCCCCTGTTTCCATCGCCTTTGATCAGAAATTTTTGGAAGGATTTGCGCAAAGTGGCTGTATCGCGATCAATATCGGTTTTGAGTCCTTCTCAACAAAGAACCTGAATGCGATGGGGAAGGGATTCAACCAGCCATCCCGATATGCCGAGGCGGTCAAAAGGATTCACGATCAGGGGATTGGTATCATGGGAACCTTCATCGTAGGGCTGGATGACGATGAGCCCGGAGTCTTCCAAAAGATCATTGATTTCTGCATTGATTCGAAACTCGACTGGGCCCTCACCTTTATTATGGCCCCTTATCCTGGAACCGAATCATTTCTTCGACTGGAAAAAGAAGGAAGGATTTTTTGCAGGGATTGGGAGAAATACGATTCCCTCAACGCCGTCTATCAGCCTTCAGGGATGTCTGTGGAAAAATTAGAAAAAGGGATGAGGAGAATCTGGAAAGAGGTTTTTTCAACCTCTTCAATCTATAAGAGAATTCTCAAAAGACCTTGGATTCATCCCCTCTTCTACTTAGCGATGAATTGGGAGTTTCACAAATTAACGAGAAAATGGTAGAATGTAAAAATTGAAATCGTTGGATCAAAATTACGTCTTTGTGTCATGGCGTTCTTTGCGTCTTTGGGTCCAGGACATCATGACCCTATGACTCTATGACCCTAAGACATTTTAAGACGCCAGGGCGTTTTTATAAAAATAAACCTTTCAATTCTTTTAGGAACCCTTTTTATGAATATCCATTTTTTTAAATTCGCCTCCTTTCTTTACCTATTTGGGACGTTGGCCTATTTAGCCTATATTATCTTTCTTAAAGAGGCCCTCTCCAAATTAGCCCTGACCGTCATCTCCGTCGGTTTCGCCTCCCATACCCTGGCCCTCCTCATGAGGTATGTCGAAGCAGGCCATACTCCCGTGACCAATCTCCATGAATCCCTCTCCTTCTTTGCATGGATGATCATCGGCATACTCCTGATTGCCAATCTCAAATATAAGATTAAGGTCTTGGGTTCCTTTCTCACTCCCATTGCCCTCATCCTCATGCTCTTTGCTTTTGCTCTTCCAAAAGAAATCTTTCCCCTGGCCCCGGTTTTAAAGAGCTTCTGGCATCCTTTTCATGTGATTTTTGCCTTTTTGGGCAATGCCATCTTCACCTTAACCTTCTGTTGCGGAGTGATGTATTTAATCCAGGAACATCAACTCAAATCGAAAAAGATGGGGGCTATCACAAAAAGGCTTCCTCCTTTGAATCTCCTGGACGATCTGAGCTATCAGTCCCTCAAGTTCGGATTTCCACTATTGACCCTGGGGATCATCACAGGTGCTGTTTGGGCAGAATATGCCTGGGGACGATATTGGAATTGGGATCCCAAAGAAACATGGTCTTTGATCACTTGGCTTCTCTATGCGGCACTACTTCACCAGCGTCTGACCGTAGGGTGGAGGGGACGGAAGGCAGCCATTATGGCCATTGTAGGATTCCTGGCTTCCCTATTCACCTTTTTAGGTGTGAACCTTATTCTGCCAGGGCTTCATACCTATTCGAACTGGTAAAGTTGATGAAAATGGTATTTAGGTAATGGTTAGAAAGCCTGTTGGGTCTAATTGTTTATGGGTTAGGGTTAAAAGATTTAAAGACCAATGACATAACCTATAGACAACACCGGCATCTTTACCCTAACCCTTATACAAAAACTTTTATTTTTTCTGTACAAATGGAACTCCTTGTCGTTGGATTAAATCATAAGACAGCACCCATTGAAATTCGGGAACGCCTATCTTTCCCAGAGGATGGAATAGAGCGAGCCCTCAGCCGAGTCAAATCCTTTCCTTCATTAAAAGAGAATATGATCCTTTCCACTTGTAATCGGGTGGAGATTTGTGCGGCCGCCCGGGAAACGGAAAAAGCGATTCACGATCTCAAGGAATTTTTCTCCCAATATCATGGAATCTCTTTGAAGGAATTCGAAAAAAGTCTCTATTATCATGTTGGAGAAGAGGCGGTGAGGCATATCTTTCGAGTTGCCTCCAGTCTCGATTCGATGGTTGTGGGGGAACCTCAAATCCTAGGCCAGATCAAATCAGCATACAACATGGCCGTTGAATCAAAAACCTCTGGCCTTATCCTCCATCGACTCCTGCATCGGGCCTTCCATGTGGCCAAAAGGGTGAGAACGGAGACGAAGATTGGCAATAGCGCTGTTTCGGTCAGTTTCGTTGCAGTGGAGTTGGCTAAAAAAATCTTTGGAACACTTGAAAAAAGAAGCGTTTTGCTGATCGGTGCTGGAGAGATGAGTGAACTAGCTGCCCGACATCTCGTCTCAGGAGGGATCGAGAAGGTCCTGTTAACGAACCGGACCTATGAAAGGGCTGTTGAATTAGCTCAAGAATTTAGAGGTGAACCCATCCCTTTTGAAGAGATGAACCAAGGGTTGAAAAAGGTGGACATTGTGATCAGTGCTACCGATTCGTCCCAATATCTCATCGAGCATGATCAAGTCGCAAAAGTGATGAAGGATCGAAAACAGAAGCCCATCTTCTTTATTGACATCGCTGACCCTCGAGACATCGAACCCAAAGTCGGGAATATCGAGAATGTCTACCTCTACAATATTGATGACCTACAAAAAGTAGCCAATGAGAACATCCAGGACCGAGAAAAGGAGGCTAGAAAAGCAGAGGCCATCGTGCAGGATGAGGTGGTCAAATTCGTCAATTGGTATCATTCCATTGAGGTGACACCTACGATTATTGCCTTGAGGGAAAAATTTGAAGCGATCCGGAACAGGGAGTTGGGGAAAATCCTTTCCCTCTACCCAAACCTCACCGAAAAAGAAAAACAATCCCTGGAGGCCATGACCTCCGCCATCATCAACAAGATTCTCCACGGACCACTCACCCTTCTGAAAAAGACGGATGAAGAGGCCATGGCCGATCTCTACCTCGATGCCCTCAGGACCCTCTTTCAACTTTCTGAAAAATCTTTAGAAGAAACCGATATGGAGAGAGAAAAGTAGGATTGAGATGCCTGAATTTAGACAGAACATGGTTTCAAAAGAGTGGGTGATCATTGCAACGGAGAGAGCAAAAAGGCCTGATAACTTCATTCAGAAAAAAGGAGAGAGGAACCCTCTTCCCCCTCGCAAGGAGGATTGCCCTTTTTGCCCGGGGAATGAATCCATGACGCCTCCTTCACTCTTCTCCATTGAAAAAGATGGGGTTTGGTTCTTGCGGGTCGTCCCAAATAAATTCGCAGCCCTTCAGAGTCACTTGACGACAGAGCGAAAACGAGAGGGCCGATTCCTTAAGGCGGATGGTTTTGGAATAGCAGAGGTGATCATCGAAACTCCTTTTCATAATCGGTCGATTGCGACCATGGATTTGGAGGAGGTAAAAAATACAGTCATTGCTTATAGAGAAAGATATGTAGCTCTTTCAAAAATGGAACAACTTGACCTTATCACCATTTTCAGAAATTATGGTGAGAAGGCAGGGACCTCTCTCGAACATCCACACTCCCAGGTCATTGCGACACCAATTGTCCCTCCACACGTTAGAGATCCGCTCTACAAATCCCAGCTTGCTTGCGATACATATGGAGATTGTATTTATTGTGGAATGATGGAGGAGGAGAAACGTCAACAGGTGCGGGTGGTGAAAGAAACAGAATACTTTCTCGTCATCTGCCCTTTTGCCTCGCGCTCACCTTTTGAAACCCGAATCTATCCAAAGATTCATCGGTCCTCTTTTGTCACGATATCGAATCAGGAACTGACAGATTTTGCCTCAGTGCTTCAAGATACGCTAAAGAGGCTCTATGTGGGGCTAAATGATCCTGACTACAATTATATCATCCGCTCCGCTCCCATTGAGGACAGGGAGGTCAAATACCATCACTGGTATGTTGTCGTCGTTCCCAAATTGACAACGCCTGCCGGTTTTGAGATTGGAACAGGTATCTACATCAACACCACTCTCCCCGAACAGTGTGCTGAATTCCTGAGAGGGGTCAAAATATAATGCTCTCACAAGAACTTAGAATCGGCACCCGTGGAAGTCAACTCGCTCTTTTCCAGGCCAATTGGGTGAAGGATCAACTGGTCCAGACTCATCCTGATCTCAAAGTCACGCTCATCAAAATCAAAACCACAGGAGATAAAATTCAGGATGCCCCGTTAGCGAAGATCGGAGGGAAAGGTCTTTTCGTCAAAGAAATTGAGGAAGCACTTCTACAAAAAAAGATCGACCTCGCCGTTCATAGCATCAAAGATGTCCCCACTGAATTCCCAAAAGGTCTACATCTCCCTGTGATCACAAAAAGGGAGGACCCCCGGGATGTCTTCATCTCAAAGGATGGAAGGACATTAAAAGATCTTCCTCCAGGGGCAAGGATTGGCACAAGCAGTTTGAGGCGCCAAGCCCAATTGCTTCATTTCAGAAGTGACCTTGAACTCATTCCGTTGAGGGGAAATTTAGATACGCGACTCAAGAAGTTAAAAACGTTGAACTTAGATGCAATTGTCCTGGCTCTCGCGGGGGTAAAAAGATTGGGCCTTGAAGAGAGAATCACAGAGATTATTCCCACAGACATTTCTCTCCCTGCGATCGGACAAGGGGCATTGGGAATCGAGACAAGAATGGATGACAAGAAAGTGGAAGGCCAAATCCGATTTCTCAACGATCGAGACTCATCCATCGCCGTTACAGCGGAGAGAGCCTTCCTTAAGAAATTGGAAGGAGGTTGTCAAGTCCCTATTGCGGCTTATGCCCGAACATTCGGGGCCACTCTTCAAATTGATGGATTGGTGGGAACGATAGACGGGAGGAGGCTTATCAGACATCATGTGGAGGGGCCTATCGAGAAAGCAGGGTCGCTCGGGATCGAACTGGCTGAGATCCTCTTGGGCAAAGGAGCAAAAGAGATTCTTGATGAGGTCTACCAGAGATCAGGCCCTACCATTCGGATATAACGCATTGCAAATTGAAAATTACAAATTTCAAAGCATAAATTTAAGGATTAAACAATTTTTCATTTTCCACTTCTCATTTTTCATTTTGCATTGAAATCGATTTCTTTATGGATAAAGTTCCCCTTGTTGGAAAGAAAATTCTGATCACCAGAACCCGTGAGCAGTCGGGTGATTTTGTAACCCAGCTTAAAAAACTGGGGGCAGAGGTGATTAAATTTCCCACAATTGAGATCGCCCCTCCCCTCCGTTGGAAGGAACTGGATCAAGCCATCGATCAATTGGAACTCTATGACTGGATCATCTTTACCAGTGCTAACGGAGTTAACTTCTTCTGGCAAAGGTTGAGAGAGGAAGGGGAGCATCATCGTCTCCCCTCTTCTCTTAAAGTATGTGCCATTGGACCTGCTACAGCTCGCCAGTTAAAGGGAAAGAAAATTTCTGTCGACTACATGCCGAAAGAGTTTATCGCTGAGGCTATCCTCAAGGGATTTGGAAAGATGGAAATCAGAGGAAAACACATCCTTTTGGCTCGGGCAAAAAAGGCGCGGGATATCCTGCCAAAAGGTTTGAGAAAAATGGGGGCAGTGGTTGATGTGGTGGAGGTTTATCGGACGGTCAGGCCGAAAGGTGGATCGAAGAAATTGAAGAAACTCCTGGCAGAAAGAAAAATCGATGTGATCACCTTCACCTCTTCTTCAACAGTCAATCATTTTGGTGAACTCCTTAGAAAAGAAAATTTAAAAAGACTCCTGAAAGGCATCGCCATCGCTTGTATCGGACCGGTGACTGCCAGGACGGCAAAGGAATGGGGGATGAAAGTCCAGATTCAGCCAAAACAATATACCATCCCTGGTCTGACCCAGGCCATTGCTGAGTATTTTAAAAGATAAAATCCATCTCTAAAGGCCACCCATGACCCGACCTCCAATGGAAGTCATTATTTATGACTTAGGCAATGTTATTCTTCCTTTCAACCATTACCGGATTGCAGAAAAACTCTCTCGTTTTTCTCAAAGAAAAGAATTTCAAGATCCCCCCAAAATTTTTTCCTATCTCTTCGATTTTGAAAAGGGAGCGGTCAATGGTTATGAAGTGGGAAAGGTATCCTCTTTGGAATTCTTCCAATCATTAAAAGAATTTCTTCAACTCTCCCTTTCCTTCGAGGAATTCGTTCCCATCTGGGATGATATCTTTCTTGAAAATCAGGAGGTCTCTCAGATCATCCTCTCCCAGAAAGGGAGATGGAAACTTGGCCTTCTTTCCAATACAAATCCCCTCCACTTCGATTACATCCTTTCAAAATTTCCAATTGTTCGGGTATTTGACCAATGGATTCTATCCCACGAGGTGGGTTTTAAAAAACCTGCTGTCGGGATCTATCAAAAGGCAATCGAGTGGGCTTCGGTTGAACCCCAAAAGATCATTTTTATCGATGATATGGAAAAACATGTCGAAGTAGCAGTTTCCTTAGGCATGCAGGGCATTCATTTTATTTCAGCCAAACAATTGAAAGAAGAATTATATATAAAACTAAATTCCAAATGAGTACCCATTTACCTTTTGACCTCCTTTCAACAACTTAACCACCAAAGAGAATTTGATCAATTTAATCATAGGTTGAAATGTCAACATGGTTTCAACCAGAAAGTGACAATTTTTATTATTTCTAAAAAGCGAAATTTTGTAGATGAAGACTTTTTCCTGAAAGAGTGATTTCTGAGTTTTGTCTTTCTATACGCTCTTTCAGACGGTAATCGATAATTCTTGTTGAAGTTTTTATTCAAAATTAGTAGACTCCTATCAAATATAAGTTTTTACCAACCTCCCTCCTAACTTTTGGGGAATTCCATGACTACCCAAGAAGTAAAACGCAAACTCACTGCCATCCTTAGTGCGGATGTGAAAGGGTATAGCCGCCTCATCGCAAAAGATGAGGTTGGAACTCTCCAAACTCTCAACGCCCACAAAGAGGCGATAGCGAACCTTATCAGGGATCACCATGGGCGGGTAGTCGATGCCCCAGGAGATAACCTTCTGGCGGAATTTGCCAGTGTGGTGGATGCAGTGGAGTGTGGTGTAGAGATTCAAAGAGAGCTCAGAGCCCGAAATGACAAAGTGTCTGTACACCGCAAGATGGAGTTTCGCATTGGGATCAACCTTGGGGATGTGGTCGAGGAGGAAAACAAGATCTTTGGAGATGGGGTTAATATTGCAGCACGAATAGGGAATTTGGCTGATGGAGGAGGCCTCTGTATCTCTGGAATTGTCTATGACCAGGTCAGGAACAAGATCCCCTTAAAATATGAGTACCTTGGGAAGCAAAAGGTTAAGAACATTGTTGGAGCGGTTAAGGTATATCGGGTGATCATCGAGCCTGAGGCATTGGGTTCGGTAGTGAGCCGATGGAAACGGGCTGGGGTGAATTATTGGAAGCGGGTCCATCCGGCTTTTAAGATACTCGTGGCATTGGTGGCCGCTGGGAATGCCCTCTGGCAAATATATCCACGCTTTATTAGCCCACCTGCAGGGGTTACCCCCAAAGATAAAATCGTAGAGGTTGCCTCTAAAGAGAAGATGGCCTTCCCTTTGCCCGACGTACCTTCTATTGCTGTGTTGCCCTTTGTCAATATGAGTAAAGACCCGGATCAGGAATTCCTCTGCGACGGGATGACCGAGGCAATCATCACTGCCCTTTCCAGGGTACCCAGGCTCGTTGTGATTGCCCGAAATTCGACCTTCACTTACAAGGGAAAGCCGGTGAAGGTCAAGCAGGTAAGCGAAGAGTTGGGTGTCCGGTATGTGCTGGAGGGGAGCTTTCAGAGGTCTGGCGACCGTGTTCGGATCACAGCACAGTTGATTGATGCACTCGCGGGTGATCACCTTTGGGCAGATAGTTTCGATCGTGATCTGAAGGACATATTTGCCTTGCAAGATGAAATCACCATAAAGATCTTGGCCTCCATTCGAGTGAAGTTGACAGAGGAGGGACTAATTGGAAGGACTGAAAAATATTTCAAAGGGAAGCAAGGTCTCGATTGTTATTTGAAGTTATTGGAAGCTTATAATTACAACATGCGTTGGAATATCGATGATACCAACTTGGCCCGGCGGATGGCAGGAGAGGCTATTGCGATGTGCCCAGAGAATCCAATGGGTTATATTCAACTCGGTTCAGTCTACTTTCATGATTATATGCTGGGCAACACGAAGTCTCCTCAGGAGACTCTTGAGAAAGCTATAGAAATGGTTCAAAAAGGGCTTGTCATGGATGATTCCATAGCCATTGGCCACGGCATACTGTGCGTGCTCTATATGCAAAAAAGGGAGTATAATAAGGGGATTGTTGAGGGGGAACGGGCCCTAGCCCTCGACCCCGGTGGGCCGAATGCCCTTTTAAATTATGCCGTCATTCTAAGGCGCGTAGGCAGACCAGAGGAAGCCCTTCCGCTAAACCAAAAAGCAATCCGGCTCAACCCCTTAGGTTCAACAACTGGATATCGCGAACTCGGCGATACCCTGCGGGATACGGGGCGGTTTGCCGAGGCAGTTTCGGCGTATAAGAAAGCAATTCAGCTTGAGGCTAATAATATTATGGCCCATGTTGGCCTGGCAGCTACATATAGTATGATGGGCCTTGAGAAGGAGGCCCGCGCTGAAGCTGCCGAAGTCCTCAGGATAAATCCAAAGTTCTCAGTGGAGTACCTTGCAAAAATACTTGCATATAAGGATCAATCACAAAACGATAAAATTGTTGACGCCTTGCGCAAGGCTGGGCTGAAGTGAGTGCAAGCGACTTGTAAAAATTCCCTCTTCATTTAATCATGCACATTTCTAACCGTAATCGTCGACCCACAGCATCATCTCAGACTGTAGACTTGTAGTCAACTATTTGTTAACCACCTCCGGACGAAAATGAGATTTATTTGAAAGCATAGCAAAAATAACTCTTATCAGTTTATGAGCAGTAGCGAGAAGGGCTTTCTTAAAAGGGAGCCCTT
>Ga0208457_1000482_pt1 | contig 39872 bp, 28 predicted proteins | sample June2015DPH_10_1_FD_185513 | JGI IMG/M metagenome (GOLD analysis project Ga0208457, IMG submission 185513) | Peatland microbial communities from SPRUCE experiment site at the Marcell Experimental Forest, Minnesota, USA - June2015DPH_10_150... | ecosystem: Environmental > Terrestrial > Soil >... | reverse complement strand
CAGCGCCAGTTGGCTAAAACGCAGCTCGCCGGCTACTACCTCTACGACAATCAGGGAGTGAAGGCCCGGCGCGTGGACGTTGTGAAGAACGGGGTGTTCGAAAACTTTCTCATGTCGCGCTCGCCGATCACCGGCTTTGAGCACTCCAACGGCCACGGCCGCGGCCAGCCGGGGCTCGCCGTCGTAGCCCGCCAATCCAATCTGGTGGTTACGACCTCACAGCCAGTTCCCCGCGACGCGCTAAAAGAAATGCTGCTTCAGCAGATAAAGCAACAGAATAAGCCTTTCGGCCTGCTGTTCGAGGACATCGAAGGCGGCTTCACCATGACGCAGCGGTTTATCCCCAACGCCTTCAACGTCCTTCCGGTGATGGTCTACCGCATCTACCCTGATGGCCGGGAGGAATTGGTGCGCGGCGTTGACTTGATTGGCACCCCGCTTACCGTCTTCAGTAAGATCCTAGCGGCAGACGATAACGTGCAGGTGTTCAACGGGGTCTGCGGAGCGGAGTCCGGTTGGGTGCCGGTCTCGGCATCTTCGCCGGGCATTCTCATTTCTCAGATCGAAGCGCAGAAAAAGGAAAAGTCGCAGGAGCGGCCGCCGATTTTGCCGCCGCCCGGGACTGACAAGCCATGAAGCATGCGCCAAGAAGACGGTGGCTTCGACGGGGACTCGTTTTGTGTGCGTTGCTTACCTTCCAGAACCATGCCGGGCTGCGCGCCCAATCCGCCGGAGATTCCTCGGCAGAAGCAAACCAGCAGCCCGCTACTCAGGAAACCGCGCTTTCGCGCGCCATGCGTGACGAGCTCTTGCGCTCCAAGAAAGATTTGCGTCTGGCCCAGCTGGAGCCGCCCTACTTCATCTCTTACCAAGTCCGTGAAGTCCAAGACGTCAGAATTTCCGCCAGCAGCGGCAGCCTGCTGGCCAGCGGCGAAAACCGCTCTCGCATGCTGACCGTTGAACTGCGCGTGGGCGACTATGCCTTCGACAATACGAATTTTTTCGCGGGTCCGGAATTTGCCTTTACCCGCAACCGCAGTTTCCTCGGGTTCAACGAGTTGCCGCTCGACGACAACTATCTCGAATTCCGTCGTCTGATCTGGCTTGCCACGGACTCCGCTTACAAGCAAGCCCTCGAGAACCTGGCGGGCAAGCGCGCCGCACTCCAGAACCGCACTCGCACCGAGAACCTGCCAGACTTCAGCAAGGAAGAGCCCACGCGGACGAGCGACATCTTGCCGGCAGAGAAATTCGAACGCTCTGGCGCGGAATCGCTAGTGCGTGACCTGTCGAAAATCTTGAGCAACGTCCCGGACCTATACAATTCTTCGGTGGCTCTGAGCGCCAGCTTTTCGAGAACTCTTTACCTGAATAGCGAAGGTACTTCTTACGAGGAAATGGAGCCTCTGGTCACGCTTGCGGCCAGCGCCTCGACCCAGGCTGTGGATGGTATGCTGCTCGATGAATCCGTGGATTTCTACGCGCGATCCCTGGCATCCCTGCCGGCACGCGACGAACTCGCCGCGCGAATTCAGGACATGACCGTTCGCCTCGAAAACCTTCGCAATGCGCCTCTCCTCGACCGTTACATTGGCCCCGTGCTTTTTGAAGGGCGTGCTGCAGCAGAGATTTTCAGTAGCGAATTCGCCCCCGCGCTGGCTGGACGGCGCAAGACCCTCTCCGGCAGCCCAGAGATGGATGCTATGTTCGGGCGCTTTTCGGAGCGCGGTTCCGCTTCTTTTGCCGATAAGCTCGGGGGGCGCGTCCTGCCGGAATTTCTGACTGTGGTGGATAATCCCACGATTTCCAATTATGCCAACGAACCGCTCCTCGGCGGCTACAAAGTGGATCGGGAGGGCGTGCGCGCGCACGAGACTCACGTAGTCGAAAACGGCGTCCTAAAAACTTTCCTCACTACCCGCACGCCCGTGGAGGGTGTGGCCCGCAGCACCGGCAATCGCCGCGGGCCTGGACCGGCGCCGAGCAACTTGATTCTCGTTGCGGAAAACGGCCAAACCGAGGCCGGACTCAAGCAGCAATTTCTTGAGCTCGTGAAGAAGCGCGGACTAGCATACGGAGTGGTCATTCGCGAAATCGGTAGTTCTGGCGGGAGCATGGAAGAACAAGCCATGGACATGCTCTCCGCGATGACCGGCCGGGGTGAGAAGGGCAGAAACGTGCTGCTCGCTTACAAGGTTTACCTCGATGGACGCGAAGAGCTGGTGCGCGGCGCTCGTTTATCCGGCATGAGCGCCGATTCCTTCAAGGAAATTGTGGCCGCGTCTAAATCAGCTGTCCTATACACCGCCGCCCAAATGCCGCGTTTCGACTTCAGCATGATATCGAGTTTTGCCGGAGGGGGGATGTCCACACCTCTTGTGTCCTACGTCGTTCCCTCTCTGCTTTTTGATGACCTGACGTTGACCAAGCCCACTGCGGAACTGCCGAACCCCCCTTTCAGCAGCCCGCCTACTTCTGCGCAACTTTCACATCATAATGACGCAAGAAGATGAGTCTCTTGTGTTTGGTGGAAGTGGTCAACTCCTGGCTAACGCTTTAAATCGGACGTGTAAAGTCCTGCCACGCCAGACGCCCGGCAATCCGAGTAACCAGAAGTCAGCGGAATTCGGGGGCTGCGCACGCCCGGAGTGACTCCTACTGAGCCTTATCCAGCAGGCAACTCAATGGTCAGGGCGGCTCCGTTGGGCTCGAGGTTTTGCGCGTAGATGTTGCCATTGTGCTCTTTGACAGTGCCGTAACAGATGCTCAGGCCTAGACCTGTTCCTTGGCCCACGGGCCGCGTGGTGTAGAAAGGATCGAACGCGCGGCTCACGTCGGTGAATCCCCTTCCCGAATCGCTGAACCGCACGACGATCTTCTTGTCCAGCAGGTAGCCTTCCACCAGAATTTTCTTTTCCTGGGCGTCCTCCAGGGCATTCGCGGAGTTACTGAACAGGTTCACGAATACCCGCTTGAATTGTCCTTCATTCAATGCCACCCGAGGCAGGTTCTGCGCAAAGTTCATTTCCACATGGATTCCACTGCTCTGCAATTGATGCTCGCAAAGCATCAGAGACTCCCTGGCAACGACGGCAATGTCCAACAGGCGGCGGCCTTCGGTCTGGGGCCGCGCGAAGCTCAGGAGATTGTCCACGATCCGCTTGATCCGCCGGGCCTCCGCCCCGAGTCTTTCCAGCTTCGGCCGAGACGTTCCGTCCGCCGCCTGCTCCAGCAGCAGATCGGAGTAGCCGATCACCGCGGTCAGCGGGTTGTTCAGCTCGTGGGCCACCCCGCTGACCAATTGCCCAACTCCCGCCAGCCTCTCCTTTTGCACCAGTTGACTTTGCGCGCTTTGCAGTCGCTGCAGATTCTCCCTGGATTCAAGCAGCAGCCTGGCCAGTTCCCGATTCAGAAGCATTTGTCGCAAAAACACGAACACACCCATAAGCAGGATCCCTGCCAGGGTGACCGCCAGGCGATACAGCAGCAATTGACTCCCGTGGGGGTCCAGGAACAGCTCGTACAGACCCATAATCGGCAGGGACAGCACCGCCAGCGCCGCCAAAATTCCCGGCAGGTCGGCCGCGTGCTCGCGTCCACCCTCGGTCAACGGCTCGGACGGCACATTGCGCGCGCGCACCGCAATCAGAATGAACCAGCAGATCGCGGCGTAGTTTGGCACGTCGTAAAAGCTCCCGCTGTAGTACTCCTCGCGCTCCAGCGCGGCATTCAGCCACTGGTAGCCAAGCAGGTAAAGTGAGCCCGCCAGGAAAAGATGCCAGTAAATCTTGCGCCAGGCGCCTTGCGCCACCAGCGCCATGCCCCCCAGAACCGCGAGCAGGACCGAGAACTCCAAAATGAACAATGAATAGTAGTAGCTTATGAATGTGACTTTATTGGGCAGGATGTATTCGTTGGGATATACGAGAAACATGTACACGCACACCCACCACAGTAGAAGAATCAGGAAATTCAAGGTGGTCAGGTGGAATTTTTGCTCCCGCTGCCGCGAACCAGGCCGCATCGCCGCCGCGGCCATCATCGGCACCGGTTGCAAAAACAGCGGGATGTCCGCCCAGAACGGGTCCGGCGGGGCCTTGCCCGCGATGACCTCGTAGTACAGCCACGTGGCAAGGTTGCAACCCACCATCGCGGCGCTGGCGGCCAGCAGAATCCAGAACCACCGCGTGCGTCCCTGGTTACTGAACGCGGCCCACAGCATCATCGCGATGGCCACGAGCCACAAAGCTGTGCCGGTGATATCAGAGAAGGCGGTCAGGGCAAAACTGGGCCGGCCCACTACGGACACAATGGTGTACAAGAGCAAAAAGCCGGCCACCGCCGCCAGTTGCCAACGTGAGAGTCGCTTCATGGGAATACCTTATAGCTCGATTTAGTGTGCCAGTAAACAATGAGCAGATTTATCGAGGGTATAAGGTGCGTCACTTCTCGATCCCCCGCTCGGAGCCACTCGCAAACGTCACGGCCCGCGGCAATCTCCGGTTTTGGGAGTCCGGTGGACTCCCCCGGAGTCCTGATACCGGACTTCATTGGAACGTCTTAGAACGACTATCTTTTTCTGAACTTGCACGAAGGTTAAACTGCAGTTCGTGACCAAGCCCGTCTAAAACAGTGAGAGCTTGATGTGCAGGAATTTCTTGGGGTTCGTGCGGAAATCGCCGATAAGCTTGCGCATGTCCCCGGTGGCGCCGGTGAGATTGTCGTAAAGCTGGGGATCGGAAAACAACTTTCCAGCCGTGTTGGTGTTCTGATTCAGCTTGGCAGTAGCTTCTGAGACGTTACTGCTGGCGTCGCGAAGTCTGTTGAAAAGAGTCTCGTCGGTAGCGAGTTTGCCAAGCGTGCCCTTGCCGGCGCGAACGTCGCCGAGCACGGCATTGCCGTTGCTGAGCGCTTCCTTGGCCTGATCGTAGAGTGTGGGATCGTACAGCAGCTTGCCCATGGTGCCCTTTTGTGCGCGCAGGTCGGCGAGAATAGTGTTGATCTGGTCGAGCGCCTTGTCTGCCTTCACTGAGGTGTCATCGGTCATCACAAGTTTGCCGAGCGTGCCCTGTCCGGATTGCACATTGCTGACAATCTGATCACCCTTCGTAAGAATGCTGCTGAGGTGGTTGTAAGCCTGCTCGTCGGTCAACAGTTTGCCGAGCGTGCCCTTGCCGCGTTGCACGCCGTTGATGAGATCCTGGATATCGTCACTCAGCGCTTTGAGATTCGACAAGACATCGGCGCTGCGCTCGACAACTTCCTTGATGGCTTTCTCTTCCGTTCCAGGAACCGCCTGGCCTTCCTTGAGGGGCACGCCCGTGTAGCCACGCGTGATGGTGACATAGCGGTTGCCCAGGAGCCCTTCCGTGACAAGGCTGGCCGCCGAATCCGTCAGCACGTTGTCCTGATACTTTTTGTCGATGCGCATCCCGACTTCGATGTTGTGCATGCGCTCGGGGGTTTTGCCCGGCTCACGCGGCACCAGGCGAATCTGGTCCACATTGCCAATCTCGACGCCATCAAGGCGCACCGGCGCACCCGTGCTCAGACCGGAAACTTCAGGGAGATACGTCTTGATGTGGTATTTGGGGCCGAAGAAGCCGGCCCCGGTCACGTAGAAGATGCCGACCGCCAGGATCAAAAGGCCGACAAGGACAAACAGACCCACGCGCAATTCCGACCACGTCAATTGTTTGCGCTGCGCCATGCGGAAGCTCCTCCGTACCTGTGTGCCAGCTTACTCCACAGAACCTCAGCGGCGATTGCCAATTTTTTTCTTGCTGCCCCGGCGGCGCGAATTCCGCCAGACCCTGACGCTGAAGAGGGAGCCCACTTGCACACTATACAGGAATTGCCGAACATTTCTGAGCGATGCAAATCACAATTCTACGAATGGCCCAAAACTAAATCAGAAACCGCTGCAGGTAACGATCGTTCGCAGCCAGGAGTTCCTCGGGACTCCCTTCAAAATAAATTTTGCCATCCCGCAGGACAAGGAAGCGCGTCACGACGGCGCTGGATTTTTCCCGCGTGCTATCCCGGCGGACACACCGCGTAGCGGAATCGAAATGAAAATTGGCGAGCGCGAAACCATCCTGCAGGCGCTGCGTGGCGAGCAAGGCGGTGACGCCGTAAACGTCGCGCAAGCGCAAAATGAGCGTGATGATGGTTTGCGAGGTGATCGGGTCGAGGCCCGCAGTGGGCGAATCGTAAAACACGATGGCCGGACGGTTGACGACCGCGCGGGCAATGGCAACCCGGCGGCGCATCCCTCCGGAAAGTTCCGAGGGCAACTGACCCATGGTGTTGCCGAGCTCCACGAATTGCAGCACTTCGCGGACGCGCGGTTCGATCTCTTCCTCGTTCACATGATCCTCGTGCAGCCGGTAAGCGACATTCTCGCCGACCGTGAGCGAATCGAACAGCGCCCCTTCCTGAAACACAAATCCGACCTTGCGGCGCAGTAGAAGCAATTCGTGTTCGGACATCCGGGACACGCACTCCCCGAGAACGTCCACCGTGCCGCTATCGGGACGCAAGAGGCCTGCGGCAATTTTGAGTGTGAGCGTCTTGCCGGAACCCGTTTCACCGAGGAGCACGAGCGTTTCTTTTGGCTGCGCGGAGAACGAAACGCCGCGGAGGATTTCGCCTTCCGCAAAACCAATGCGCACGTCGCTGAACTGAATGACCGCTTCGCTGGAAGTCTGCGGCGGGTAAGCAAGGCTGCTGGGAGATTCCGCCATGGCTGAGATCAAAAGACCTTGTCGGCAAGGAAGAGCGCGATCTTCGTCAGGAACGTGTCCGCGACAATAATGAGCACGGAGGAGACCACCACGGCCTGCGTGGTGGCGCGCCCCACTCCTTGCGTGCCGCCGCGAACGTTGAGCCCTTGATAGCAGCCGACGGTGGCAAGAATAAAGCCGAATACGACGGACTTGGAAAAGCCCTGCATTATATCCGAGAACTGCAGAACAGCGATGGCGCGTTCCCAGAAAGTGGTGGCGTCAAGACGGAGTGAGAACACGCTGGCCACCATGCCGCCGACGAGCCCGATGAACACAGAAATCGTTGTGAGCAGCGGAAGAGTGATCAGCGTGGCCAGCACGCGCGGGGAAACCAATTTGCGGCTGGGGTCCGTGCCCATGGCGCGCATCGCGTCCACCTGTTCGGTGACCAGCATCGAGCCGAGTTCTGAAGCAATGCCGGAAGCACAACGCCCCGCGACCAACAGGCCCGTGATCGAGGGGCCCAATTCGCGCACCAGCGCAATGGCCACGACGTCGCCCGTGAGCGAACTCTGGCCAAAACGCTCGAACTGCGTGCCCGTTTGCAGCACCATCACCGCGCCGATGAAAAAGCCTGAGAGCAGCACGATCGGCAACGAACCCACGCCGATATCGTCCATCTGCGAGAGGGCGTCCTGCATGTAACGCGGGGAAGTGGCCAAGTTGGTCAGCGAGCGGAAAGAAAGCTTCGAGTATTCCTGAACTTTCAGGACGTTGGTCTTGGCGGCGTCCAGCAGCACCTCGAGGACGGAGGGCGTCTCCGGCGAGTCAGCCTGGTGTTGCGTGATGTGAAGCGGCGTTTCGGCCACGTGTTTCCTGCTGAGGGCTGCGAGGAAAGCGTAACCGTCTAAATGACAAGCGTCAAGAATTTATAGACGCTGGGCTGCGAAGGGGATGGAGCGAGGCTCCGAGTCAGGCTCTCGTCCGCGTCTGCGCAGGGGCCAAGGCAGGGCCAGGATTTCGAGTTCGCCAAGCACTCAGCGCCGTAAATGTCCTGGCACAAATGTCTTCGGGAGACCCGCTGGCGGTTACCGTCAGCAGCAGACCAAGGTTCTTATAAAACGCGATAAGCGGCGCCGTGCTTCGGTAATAGGCCTCGAGCCGGATGTTGATCGATTCTGGCCGGTCATCCTCGCGCTGAACAAGCTTGCCGCCACAGCGGTCGCACGTACCTGCCACTTTGGGGGGCCGTTCAGTCGCATGGAACACCGCCTTGCACGTTTCGCAGGTGCGCCGGCCGCTGAGCCGCGCCACGATGGCACTCACGGGCAATTCGTAGTTGACAACCGCCGTAAGCGAGAGGCCCTCATCTCCCATCAGCTGTTTCAGTGCCTCGGCTTGCGCCAGGGTGCGCGGAAACCCGTCGAGGATGAAACCCCCGCTGCAACGCAGGCAGCCGCTGCGCTCGCGCACCATGTCCCACACGGTGGCGTCCGGCACGAGATCCCCACGACGCATGTACTCCAGAGCGGCTTTCATGGCCGGGCTCAACTCACAATCGTCTCGGCCCTTCGCGGCGCGGAAAACGTCTCCGGTCGAAAGGTGGCACGCGCCCAGGCGAAGATTCAGTAGTTCGGCCTGCGTGCCTTTGCCTACGCCCGGTGCTCCCAACAGGACAATCCTCCATGGCGTTTGAGCAGCCTGTGGCACAACCGAGCATTGGGCGGAGGGCCCTTGCAGCCATGCGGCGCGATCGTTGCTGGTTTGCGCGGCCATATCCACCTGGTCTATAGAACGTTATGGGATTTGGCCACACTGCGCGGTGACGGAAATCACAGCGGCGATGGAAGCTGGATTAACGGACCGCGAGTGGACTATAGAGGAGTTGCCGAAATTCCAGGACTGTCTGGCGGCTTGCGCTTCACTTGGCAGCCTTTCTCCGCCAGTTGCGGCAATCCCCCCAGAGCGGGAGTTCCGGACCACCTTGCAGAACCGCCAGCTAGGTGCCGCCGAGGGCCGCGCACAACTGCCACGATAGCTTGCGAGTGCGCCGTGATTCGCCCAGCATCAGAGCCGTTGGCAATTGTTTGGCGCCGCAGGGCATAAATTCACGCCATGGCTGAAGGTTTAATCCGATCACCTGAAATCAAAACCGTTCTGTTCTGAGCCCAGGTTACTTCCTCGCCGGTCGGCACCATTCCCATCTATGGGTTACGAAGTCATTTCCCCATCGCATCGGGCAGACCCTTATAGTACCGAAACCCTTCAGCTGGTTTCGCTTCTTTGGTCCTGATTCGGCTGCGCACGCCGTCTTTCATGTGCTTCAACTCAGATTCGGAGAGGTCTAGCTTGTAGTTTTTCCAGCCCGGCCCAAACTGGCTGATGTATTTTGCCCCGGCATTGACTTTCTTCTCGACAAAATCGCTGATGTCGACCCAGACGTTCTCGTCCTCATGATCGTAGTCGTTATAGAAGAGATATTCAGGAATCATGTATTCCTTCAGGCCCTCCTGGGTGATCTGACCTTCGAAAAGCAGCCGCCACATTGCGGCTCGGGCCGCGTCCGCGGTCAAATAAGAAGCAGCCCGGTGATCAGACTTGTGCCATCGTTGATAATTCTTGCCAGGGTCCCATGCGAGGAGGACATCCGGGCGAAGCTTCCTGATCCAGCGCACCAGATTTTCGACGACCGCTTTGCGGTCTTCAAATTCGAGAAGTCCATCATCGTAGCCGAGATTGATGTATTGCTCTCCCGGAATCCCTAGTTCCGCCAGAGCCGCCAGTTCCTCCTGGCGGCGAATCCTAGCGAGCTGAGTTCGTGACAAGTTCGGGTCTTGCGTTCCGACATTGCCGGTGGTCAGGGTCAACACGTAGACCTGATTCCCGTGCGCCTGGAGCATTGCGAGTGTCCCATGCGAAAGCATGTCATCATCGGCATGGGCACCGATCAACAGGACAGTTTTCCCGGTCCACTTCTCGACCGGCGTCTCTGGCTTTTGTTCCCCCTGTTGCGCGCCGGTCGGCGCAGTTGAGAGGCACAGCCCGAGCAACACAAAGACGCAACAAAGAATCGATCTCATAAGACCTCCAGTAGCGATCCGAAGCTCCGCCCGCACTTCTAATGCAGGCAGGCTTCTGTCGCTATTGCTGATACGCCTTCTTAAAACGTAGAAAGCATTTTTCTTTTTCCGCGCTCAGAGGGAAAGCAAGCGCCGCCATTAGATAGCTGCTGTTGCGCTGGTGTCAAGTGGAGGAGAACCGGGTTGAAGCTGTTCGGTCCCGGTTGGATCGTCGGCAATGCGGAAGTTGTGATCTGTATAGCCCTAGGTTTCGAGTACGCCGTAACTCAGACGGGTCCCAGCAAGGGCTTCTCGATGTCTGCCGATTTCGGCCCAGATTGATTGCTCAGTGAAGCTGGTTGATTACCTGCACAGAAAAAAATTGAGGGCGACCCGGTTTGATCCGCGTCGCCCTCTTTTGATTGAGTCGCGAAGGTTCTCGCTTCCCGATTCAACTTATTCGAAGGCGGTTCGGTTTTACCCTGGCCGCCTCCTGTAAATTGAGTCGTGAAGCTCTACTTCCAGGTCCAGCCCACGATAACGTCTCGGTGTTACCCTTGGCGCATCTTTGAGTGCACCGTGAAGCTTTTTGCTTCCGCTTGTGTCCCGCAGCAACCCGGTTTCACCCGAGTTGTATTGAACGCAGCTGCGAAGCTCACTCCACAATTCGCCCACTGGAAAGTGGTTCGGTTTGACCCTCACCACCCTTTGCATCGAATCGCGGAGCTTTCCTTCTCAATTCAATTCAGTTGGGGCTGACTCGGTTTGACCCTCGCCGCCTCAGTGAATTGAACTGCGAAGTTTGCACTTCTAATTCAACTCGAGATGGACTGGCTCGGTTTGACCCTTGCCGCCATCTCTGAATTGAGTCGTGAAGTTCTTCTTCCCGATCAATCTGAGGCGGATACTAGGAGCATGGAGAAACGTTGGCAAGAGCTATTTCAGGAAAGAACTGTGGATATTTGTGCATGACTGTGCAAGAAATTTCCGATGAAAATGAGCGGACAAATTGCTCCTGACTCACACGCGAGACGGTCGCGGCTCACCGGGCGGGCTTGACCGGCGCGAAGGCGAGCTTGCTGGAGAAAAACGGAATGAGCTTGGTTTCAATGCGGTCGGCGATGTGATTCAGGTGGTCGCCTTCGTAAACCTCAAATTGATGGGGAATGTGGTAGGTGTTCAGAGCCCGGTCGAGATCGCGGGCACGTTCGGTGATGCCGTCATCATGGTCGCCGACATCGATACCGATGCCGCGCAACTGGCGAAGATTCGCAACGTATTGGTCAAGCGTGGAAAGCGGGTCGTTGGCATGCCACTTGGCGGCCACGGCGGGCTGCAGTTCGCCATCTTTAGTGGGCAGCGCGAGGTACATCGGAGGATTCTGCGGGTCAGGTGACCACGCGGCCGCCAAGGCCAGCGCAGCCTTGGTCAAGAAATCGGCCTGGTCCACCTGCGCAGGATCCTTCACCGCCTCGGCTTTCTTGGATCCCGCCGTCATCCCAGCATCAGGAAGCCCCATGCAACAGGCGCTGAGCGCATAGAAACTGGAGAAAACTTCGGGATGGCGCATGCCGATGCGCAGTGCGCCGTAGCCGCCCATCGAATGGCCAGCCAGGCCGCGGCTTGCCGCTCGGCGAAACGTGCGGTAATGCGCGTCGATGTAAGGAACTAAATCGCGGACGATGAAATCCTCCCAATTGCCGGTGGTCACTGAATTCGAGTACATGCTGCCCTGATAGCGCGTGAAGGCGTTGGGCATGACCACGATCATCTCTCGCGTGCCGGGCTCGCCAAAAGTTTTGTCGAGAATGTCGGGAAGATTGATCCAGTGCTTGGTGAGACCGAACCACTTGTCGTCGCTATCGGTGAAGCCATGCAACATATAGATGACCGGATAGCGGCGCGTTTTTTTGCTGGCATAGCTCGCCGGCAGGTAAATGGAAACGTCGCGGTCCGGCGAATCGCTTTCCAGATTGCCCTCCAGGGATTTGCCATGCACCTTGATGCGCTCGACGGTGCCCTTGCCGCCCGCGAAGCACGAGGATGGCGCGCAAATCAGGGCAGCGGTGAGGAAGAGGCCTGCAAATGCAGTTTTCATGAAATGTTCTCCGGAGCGAAGGGTCATTCTTTCACGAAATTTTTGTTTTTCGCAAAACATTTCCGCGCTGCCAAAAGACCGCTTTTGGTGCTGGGCAACGCGAATCTAGCGGCAGCATGCCCGGAAAGATCGTGTCGGTCACGCCGGCGCAATCGGAGGGGGCGTGTAAACATGCCGGAGAGACGTGCTGGACGCGCGGGGCGGTGGCCGATACACTGGATAGTTTATGCTGCGATTTTATTCAGCAGGGGAGTCGCGCGGGCAGGCGCTGCTGACTTTTCTGTCAGGCTTGCCGGCGGGCTTGCGCGTGGATCTGGCCTTCGTCAATCGCAGGTTGCTCCGACGCCCTTGTGGATTGGCCCATGTCTGCTCAGGGATGCGTTGGCCTGCTCGGTTCCACTCACAATGATGATAACCGACCTCTACTTACACTTGTCTGCTGCTCGCGGGTTCACCTGCCGGCCAACACGGACGCCAACTGCGGCTGGTCAAGCGGGCCGTCACAGGATACTACTCACAGCTTACCTGACAAGCGTTGCTGGGTTGATGATCTGCGGGTCGAATATCATCACATCTTTTCTACATGGCGCTGAGACGCCTCATGCGACTGCAATTGTTGGTGGGACGCTCATCGACGGCACCGGACGCGCTCCCATTTCCGGCGCGGTTATCCTCATCGAAGGTGACCGGATTAGTGCTGTCGGTAGTCACGATGCAGTCCGTATTCCCAAGGATATGCAGATCATCGATGCCCGCGGCAAGTTCATTCTCCCGGGTTTAATTGATTGCCATTGTCACCTCGAAGCTGTTGGGGTCGGCGATTCGGGAGAACTCCCGGAGGCCTGGGCAACCCCTGACAAACTGCGGGAGCTAACACTCGACGACGCTCGCCTGGATTTGGCTGCGGGCGTCACCACGGTTCGCGACCTGGGCTCCACTCCGATGCTTTTCAAGGTGAGAGAGGAGATAGATAGCGGCAAGTTTCCGGGCCCTAGAATCGTCGCTGCGGGACAGCAGTTGGTGAAAAAGTCGCCCGACGCGTATATGGATGAGAGTTTTCTGGAGTATGACGGGGCTGACGACGCGCGCCAACAGGTCCGGCACCTGGTCGCGCTGGGCGCGGATCTAATTAAGCTGCGCCTGACGAGCCAGCGGCCGCTGCCGAGTCTGGAAGAGGTGCGGGCAATCGTGGCCGAGGCACATCATCTCGGTCGCCGCGTCACGGTACATACCGACGTTCCCGCTAACGCGGCTGTGCAGTTGGCTATCGATGCGGGCGTAGACGGAATCGAGCACAACGCGCCGCTGCGCGCGGGTGAAGCCCTGCTCCGTCAGATGGCAGCCAAGCACATATTCCTGGGTACAGCCGGTGCAGGGGGATTCTACGTGCAGCGTTACTCATCGGTGGACCCGGCAGCCATGGTGGATTCTCCGGCGCGGCGAGCGTTGCCACCTTCTGTGGTATTCGCACTGGAGAAGGCCGCGACGGCCCTGCAACAGCAGACCGGAGAAATGAAAACGCAGGGCTGGAATCCCGAAGAAGTTCAGGCCCGCTTCATTCGCGGCATGCAACAAGCGCGCCAGGCTGGCGTGTTGATTGGTTTTGGGACGGATTGTGGCAGTGCCCTAATGATCCACGGACAGCAGTACAAAGCTTTGTACGGCGAGACCCAGATGGGCTCGTCTCCGATGGAAACAATTCTGATGGCCACGCGCGACGCAGCCAGAATCCTCGGCCGAGAGAATGACTTGGGTACAGTTGAGCGCGGCAAAGTCGCCGACCTTATCATCGTGGATGCCAATCCACTGGATGATCTCCGAAACGTTGGAAAGTTGCATGCCGTGATGAAGGGTGGAAAGTTGTACCGAGACGAGAAAACATCACCTTCTCAGCGGTAGTGTAGTTTCACCTTCGGTGACGACGGTTCCCGAACATTCGAGCAAGTCAATGCGATCTGGCGGTATAACGCGTCACACTCAGACATGCCGTTCGCGCCCGGCACCTTCCATGGGTATCTCCGCCCACTCGGCAACGATGTGACCTATGCCGCAAGCGGGGATTTCGGAAACAGTGGCTTTGCTGGACCATTTCAAAGAGGCCCTCTGGCAGAATTGAGACGGAATTGAGTCGTGCTGGACGCGCGGCAGCATGGCCGATACACTGGAGTCTATGCTGCGATTTTATACGGCGGGGGAGTCGCACGGGCAGGCGCTCCTGACGTTCTTGTCAGGATTGCCGGCGGGACTGCGTGTGGATTTGGAGTTTGTCAATCACGAACTGCACCGGCGGCAATTGGGATACGGCCGCGGCGGGCGCCAGAAAATTGAAAAGGACCGCGCGGACGTGTTCGCGGGCGTGCGCCACGGGCAGACGATTGGCGCGCCCATTGCTCTGCGCATCGAGAATCGCGACTGGGCCAATTGGGAAAAGATTCTGCCCGTGGAAGCCACGGACGCGCCGGAAGCGGCATCGCGGAAGCTAGTAGCGCCGCGGCCGGGTCATGCGGACCTAGCCGGCTCCCAAAAATTCAATTTTCACGATGCGCGATACGTGCTGGAGAGGGCTTCGGCTCGCGAAACGGCAGCGCGTGTCGCGGCGGGCGCTTTTGCAAAGATGCTGCTGCGGGAATTCGGCACGGAAATTGCCAGCCACACGATTCAGGTGCGTAACGTGCGCCTGGAGCGCGCCGCGATGTGGGACGAAATCCGCGCGGTGAATGCGGACATCGAATCGCCGTTGCGCTGCGTGGATGCCGCCGTGCAGGCCAAAATGATGGCTGAGGTGGACGCGGCGCTGAAAGCGGGAGATACCCTTGGCGGTGTGTTTGAGATCGTGGCGCATGATGTGCCGATTGGCCTCGGGTCGCACGCGCAGTGGGACGAAAAGCTGGACGGCAGGCTGGCGCAGGCGCTAATGAGCGTGCAAGCGGTGAAGGCGGTGGAGATTGGCTCCGGGATTCTGGCCGCGGGCTCCTTCGGCAGCAAAGTGCAGGACGAAATCTCTTACGACAAGAGCGCGCGAAAATTCCGCCGCGCCTCGAACCGCGCGGGCGGGTTGGAAGGCGGCATAACCAACGGAGAGGATCTGATCATTCGCGGCTTCCTGAAGCCAATTTCCACGCTGCGCCAGCCGCTGGGCACCGCGGACATGGTAACCAAGGAGCCGGTGCAGGCAGCCTACGAGCGTTCGGACTGGTGCGTGGTGCCGGCCGGGGGCGTGGCCGGAGAAGCCATGGTGGCACTTGTGTTAGCGGACGCTTTTCTGCAAAAATTTGGAGGAGATTCGCTCGCCGAGATGCGGCGGAATTTCGACAGCTATGCCCAACAAATCGACGAGTTCTGAAATTATTGTGACGGCGAGCACGGTGCAAGCGGCTGAGCCGCAAATCGCCCAGGCGCCGGTGCGCACGATCTACAAGATCGTCAAGTATGGCGATCCGGTGCTGGAAAAGCCGACCCCCGTCGTGAAGAAGTTCGACGAGCAGCTCGCGCAACTCGCCGAGGATATGTTCGCGACGATGTACGCGTCACAAGGCGTGGGCCTGGCCGCCCCGCAGATCGGGAAGAGCATCCGCCTGGCCGTTGTGGATGTCACGACCGGCAAGAACCCCGAAGCGAAAATCATTATGGTAAATCCGGAGATCATTCACGCCGAAGGCGAAGTCCGCGAGGAAGAAGGCTGCCTTTCCATTCCGGGTTTTCGCGGCTACGTGATCCGGCCACAGTTTGTCACCGTCCGGGCCCAGAACGCCAAGGGCGAAACGTTTGAGATTCGCGGCGAAAATCTGCTGGCGCGCGCTTTTTGCCATGAGCTTGACCACCTGAACGGGGTGCTCTTTCTGCAGCATCTGAGCATCCTGAAGCGCGACCTGATCCGGCGCAAGATCAAGAAATTACGGAAACAAGGCGAGTGGTAATTTCAACGCGTGCGCAAATAACGAGGACACCGTGAGCCGGTTGCGGATGGTGTTCTGTGGCACGCCGCAGTTTGCAGTTCCCTCCTTGCAGCATCTTCTCCAGCAGCCGGATTTCGAGGTTGTGGGCGTGTTCACGCAGCCGGACCGGCCGAAAGGTCGCGGCCAGGAGATTTCGTTTTCACCGGTAAAGACAGTGGCGCTGGCGGCGAAGTTGCCCGTGCACCAGCCGGCGAAAGTGCGCATGCCTGGGATAGAAGAGCAACTGCGCGCGCTGGCCCCGGACGTCATTGTCATCATCGCCTATGGCCAGATCATTCCCGCGCGCTTGCTGGTGATACCCAAGTTGGGCTGGATCAACCTGCACGCTTCCCTGCTCCCAAAATACCGCGGCGCCGCTCCTATCAACTGGGCCATCGTGAAGGGAGAAACGCGCACGGGGAATACGACCATGCGCATTGATGCGGGCATGGACACCGGCGAAATCCTATTGCAAGAGGAACTGGCCATCGGCCCGGAAGAAACGGCGCCGGAGCTGACCGTACGCCTGGCAGAAACTGGCGCGCCACTCATGGCGCAGACGCTGCGCGGGCTGGCAGCGGGCACGCTTCGAGTGCGGCCGCAAAACGATGCTGCCGCAACCCTCGCGCCGATCCTAAGACGAGAAGACGGGCAAATTGACTGGGCGCGTTCGGCCAGCGAGATTTACAACCGCATGCGCGGCTTTGCGCCGTGGCCCGGCGCCTACACCGGCTTTCGCGGGCAGATCTGCCACTTGTGGGGCAAGCCGGTGTCTAAAGAAAAGGAGCCGGCCGCGCCGGGCACGCTGCTGGCACCCAGCGGCGGTTTGCGGGTGGTTTGCGGGCAAGGCAGCGTATTGGAGCTGACGGCCGTCAAACTAGAAGGACGCAGGCAGGTGTCGGCGGTCGAGTTTGCGCGTGGCGCGCGGCTGCAAGCGGGTGAACATTTGGGCAAAGTGTAATTTGCGCAACCCCGCCCGCTGAGGCATACTCGCCCATTACACCCACGATGAAATTGTTCACGGGGTACCGGGAGTCAAACCTTCATGAATAGCGTGTGCCCACAAGGGCGGAAGCCGCGAGACACAAATCCTTTTTTTGCGATCCCTTGTGGTGATCCGCCATGGTCGCGCTTGCGCCGGGCGGCTTCGTGGCTCCTGGCCGCGCAACTGGCCTGCTTTGCGCCGGGCGCCGTTGCCACTGCCACGGACAAGGCTCCCGCGGACGCGACTTCCGCGGCGGCGGCTGATCCCCTGCTGGCGGCTATGCAAGCGGAACTCAACCGCGCCAAGACCGATCTGGCCAAGAGCGATACGCCTCCTTACTACCTGAGCTACACAGTCTACGATCAGGACCAAATCGTGATTGCCGGCGCTTACGGCGGCCTGCTGACCAACACCGCCGTGAAGCGGCGTTCGGCGGACGTCACCATGCGCGTGGGCGGTCCAGCACTCGACAACACGCACGGCCAAAGCCGCCAGAGCGGCATGACCAGCGGCACGCTGCCCCTTGACAATGATGCAGATGCCACGGCGCGCATCCTGTGGGAGCTGACCGACCGCGCTTACAAGCGCGCCGCGCCGGCTTTCCTCAATGTGAAGACGAACACCGCGGTGCGCGCGGAAGAAGAGGACAAGTCGCCGGACTTCTCGAAGGAAGACGCCAAAGTACACCTCGGCGAAAAGCTGACCCCGCCCCCGCTTGATCGCACTGCGTGGGAAGGCGAAATCCGCCGACTTTCCGGTGCTTTCCGGAAATACCCCGACGTTTACTTCGCCAGCGTGATTTTGCAGGTGTCCGCGGCGAGTTCGCGAATCGTCTCCAGCGAAGGCGCCATGATCACCGTTCCCAGCGCCTCCACCCGGCTGATAATCGAAGCGCAGACGCGCGCCGATGACGGAATGGACCTGCTGCGCGTGGAGACGTTTCAGGCCCCATCCGCAAAAGGTTTGCCCAGCGAGACGGAGTTGAACTCCAAGATCGAGAAGATGGCCGCAGACCTCAAGGCCTTGCGCATTGCTCCCGTGGCGGAGCCCTACGCTGGCCCCGCGCTCCTCAGCGGGCGCGCCGCGGCCGTGTTCTTCCACGAAGTTCTGGGGCATCGCCTGGAAGGTCACCGGCAGCGCGACGAAGAGGAAGGGCAAACGTTCACAAAGAAGATCGGGCAGGAAGTGCTGCCGAAGTTTCTCAGCGTGGCCGATGATCCAACGATCCGCGAACTGGACGGCAAGGAACTCTCTGGCACCTATGAATACGACAATGAAGGAGTGCCGGCGCAACGCGTGGAAGTGATCCAGAACGGTGTGCTGAGGAATTTTCTGATGTCGCGCATGCCCATCAAGAATTTCGATAAGTCCAACGGCCACGGCCGCAATCAGCCTGGCCTGATGCCCACGGGCCGCCAGGGGAACTTGATTGTGTCCTCCAGCCAGAGCTTCCCGGAAGCGCAGATGCGCGAAAAGCTGATTGAAGAGGTCAAGAAAGAGGGGAAACCCTACGGGCTGTATTTTGACGACATCCAGGGCGGCTTCACGCTAACGCGCAGGTCGTTGCCGCAGGCCTTTCAGGTGCTCCCCGTGATTGTTTACAAAGTGTACGCCGACGGGCGCCCGGACGAACTGGTGCGCGGCGTGGACATTGTAGGGACACCGCTGGCGGCGCTCACGCGCATCATTGCGACCGGCGACAAGCAACATGTCTTCAACGGCGTGTGCGGCGCGGAAAGCGGCAGCGTCCCCGTTTCGGCCATAGCGCCGGCGATGCTCTTCAGCGAAATGGAAGTGCAGAAGCGCGCCCACGAGCGGGAACGTCCGCCGATTCTGCCCGCACCGGGATTGGAAAATACGGCTGCGAGCAAGGATGCCGACAGCAAGGCGGAGGTGAAGCCGTGAAGCGCACACCTGGAATGATGCGACCGGCATTGGCGGTGGTTTTCCTGATGGCATGCGCGTTGGCACAGCCGCTTTTAGCGCGCGCCGGAGAGGCGCCCCACGTCGCTGAGGGGCCGACCGCGGCCGCGCACGACGCTGCGAAGGGCGATGCCTTGTTTGAGGCGCTACTGACCGAACTGGACCGCTCCAAAGCGCAGCTCAAGATGGACCAGGTCCAGGCGCCCTACTACATCGAATATCGCGTGAACGACGTGGATGAATTCAACGCGGAGGCGGCGTTTGGCGCGTTGCGGGAGAGCCAGAGATCGCACCTGCGCGTGATTCGCGTGGTAGTGCGCATCGGCGACTATAAGCAGGACAGTTTCTATGGCCGGGGCATGGGCTCGGCTTCAATCCTGCCGCTCGATGACGATCCCATCGCGCTGCGCCGCCAGATATGGCTGCTGACAGACGAGGCCTACAAAGCCGCGGCGAACGCTTACGCAGAGAAGCTTTCGGCACTGAAGCAGTTCACGGCGGACCCGAATCCCATGGACGATTTTGCGCGCGCGCCCGTGGTCTCTTCCGTGGGCGCTACGGTCAAGCTGAAAGTGGACGAAGCCGCCTGGAACAGCACGCTGCAGGACGCCAGCAATCTCTACCGCCAGTATCCCGAAGTGCAATCGGTGAGTGCCTCGGCGCGCTTCTCCTCCGTCAACGAGTATTTTGTGAATTCGGAAGGCACGATTGTGCGCAATGGCCGCACCACCGCCACGGTGACGCTAAGCGGCGCGACGCAAGCCGCGGATGGCATGCGGCTCAACCGCAATCCCTTCTGGACCGAAGAGCGCCCGGAGGAGCTCCCTTCGCACGACGCGCTGTTGAAAGAATCGAAGCAAATGTTGGACACGCTGAAGGCGCTTCGCGATGCGCCCATCGTCGAGGAGTCCTACCGCGGGCCGGTGCTCTTCGCGCCGGATGCCGCGGACGATATTTTTGCCGGGCTGATCGGCAGCAATATCCCGGGACACAAGCCGCAGCTTGGCAGGCCTAACCGCACCACGGGAACGTTCGCGACCAGCTATAAGACGCATGTGTTGCCGAAATTTGTCAGCGTGGTGGACGATCCCACGATTCACCAATTTCAGGGAAAGAATCTGCTGGGCAGCTACGACGTGGATGACGAGGGCGTAAAGTCGCAAGCGGTAACGCTGATCGCTGACGGTACGTTGCAGAACTATCTGGTGGGACGCCAGCCCATCCAGGATTTCCCTGCTTCCAATGGTCACGGGCGGGCCGCGCCGGGAACCTCGCCGCAGCCCGCGGTCGGCACGCTGATCCTGAAGAGTTCGGAGCCGGAATCGCCCGCGGATTTGAAGAAGAAGATCATGCAGATCGTTTTGGAGGAGAGCAAGCCGTATGCGTATCGCGTGGACACGCTGGGGCCGGGCAATTCGCCCCGGCTGCTTTATCGCCTGTACGCCAATGACGGGCACGAAGAACTCGTGCGCGGCGCGGTGTTCAATGAATTGGATGTGCGGGCGCTTCGCAACGACCTGATCGCCGTGGGCAACGATCCACTGGTGAGCAACCGCATGGGCGGCGTGCCGGAGACGATCATCTGCCCCTCGCTGCTCTTCGATGAGCTGGAAGTGAAACGCGCGGACACCAGCAAGGAGAAGCTACCGGAATATCCGGCGCCGCCGCTGCGGTGAGGCTATAGTTAGTTGTCAGTTGTAAGTTTTCAGTGATGAGTTAAGAAAGAGCGGAAATGTTGCCACGATCCCTCCACTCCAGCCCGCAAACGGCGCGGGCCTCCGGTCGGGATGACAAGTTAGGGTGGCGCAAAAGGCGCGGGCCTCCGGTCGGGATGACAAGTTAGGGTGGCGCGAATGGCGCGGGCCTCCGGTCCCCTCGAGGCTCGGGGCAAGCGGGATGACAGAGTGAGTGGATTCGCAAAGGGCGCGGGCCTCCGGAATCCGCGGTTGTTTTCAAGGTTCAAGCGAAAAGCAGGTTCCTCGCTACGCTCGGAATGACAATTTCAGGTATTCGGGGCTGCATGACTCAGGACACTGGTGCGCCGGGAGATTGGCGGCCGTTGGCTCCTGAGTGCGTTGCGCACTTCCCCGCCAGAAAAGAATTGACGCCGCTGGAGTGACGTCCGAAACTTCTGGATATGAGCATTCTCGAACGAGTGGAATGGCTGAGCCGCATGGGTTTCCTCGTGTTCATCCTGGCCTCCGCGGCTTTTCTCAGCGCCATCACGGCGATGCGCATCGCCATTCACGGGCGTGAAACGACCATGCCCAATCTTGTCGGAAAAAACGTTGCCGAGGCCAGCCAGGCCCTGCGGGCGAAGGGACTGATCCTGCGCGTCGCGGACCGTGTCTACAGCGATGTGCCCATCAATCAGGTGGTGCGCCAGACACCGCCGCCGGGAATGTTGATGAAAGTTTCGCAGCAGGCGCACGTGGTGTTAAGCCTGGGGCAACGCGAATTGCAGATTCCGAACTTGGAGGGCAACACCCTGCGCGTCTCGCGGATTGAATTGCTGCGCGCGGGGCTGCAGGTCGGCGAAGTTTCCTCGCTGGCCCTGCCGGACCAGCCGATGGACACTGTCGTGCAGCAGAATCCCAAGCCCGGAAATGGTGCGGCCACGCCTCGCGTGGATGTGCTGGTCTCCGCGGGACAACGTGAAACGTCCTATGTAATGCCCTATTTCATTGGCGCAAATGAGATCGAGGTGCAGCATCGCCTGGACCAGACCAACCTGCGCCACAAAACAAACTACGTCGCCGCGTCGCAGTGGCCCCACGGCACCGTGATTGACCAGTCCCCCGCAGGCGGATCGCGCATCCCCGCAAACACTGAAGTGGAACTGACGATTGCCAACTGAAGCCTGCTTTATCAGGCATCATTTCGTTGGCGGTGCTAGCATCGTTGGTCACAGCTCAACCTGAAAAGTTGTTATGGGCGTTACGGTTCACGTGTGAAAGGCGCGAAGAATATATGACCTCCAGACTATCTCTCGTCCTGGTTCTCTCTTGCATCGGCGCGGCGCTGCTGAACGCTGCAGAGGCGCCGCAAACTTTCCTGCTCGTACTCGCCAAAAGCGATCAGGCCTTGTTCATCGTTAATCCTGCAACCCTGACCGTTGTGGGCCAGGTTCCTTCGGGAGCTGATCCGCACGAAGTGATCGCCTCCGCGGATGGAAAATTCGCCTACATTTCCAACTATGGCGGCGGATCCTACAACACGATTACTGTCGTCGATCTGGTGAATCAAAAGGCATTGCCCGCAATCGATCTCGGCGCGCTGCGTGGCCCTCATGGCCTTGCATTTGTTGGAGGGAAACTCTGGTTCACTGCTGAGGGCGCCAAGGTGATCGGCAGCTACGATCCCGCAACAAAAAAGATCGACTGGGTTGTCGGCACCGGCCAAGACCGAACACACATGATTTACGTGTTCCCCGACCTGAATCGGATTGTGACCTCGAATGTGAGCTCCGCGACCATGACGGTCATTGAAAAAACGAAGGGCCCCGCACGTGGTTTCGGCCCCGGTCCCGGCGGACCACCTCCGCCCTCGGGCCCGGGAATGCCAAATGGTCCGGGAGGCCCGGTTGCGGGAGGCCCGATGGGAACTCCCCAGATCAATTGGACCGAGACCGTGATCCCTGTGGGCCGCGGCGCGGAGGGCTTTGATGTGTCTCCGGACGGTAAGGAGATTTGGGTGGCCAACGCGCAGGATGGCACGATATCCATCATTGGCGTGGCCAGCAAAAAAGTGCTGCAGACGCTCTCTGCCAATGTCAGGGGCGCGAATCGCTTGAAATTCACGCCGGATGGAAAACTGGTGTTCGTGTCTAGCTTAGGCGGCCCGGACCTGGTTGTGATCGACGCCAGCACGCGCAAAGAGGTGAAGCGGGTGAAGATCGGACGCGGTGCCGCAGGCATTTTGATGCAGCCTGACGGATTGCGCGCTTACGTTGCCTGCACACCCGATGATTACGTGGCCGTGATTGATGTGAAGTCCCTGGAAATGACCGCGAAAATCGCGGCGGGCAAGCAACCGGACGGACTCGCCTGGGCGGTCCGGAAATAGCGCGGCGCTCGTACACGTCAGCGCAGGTAGCCCCAGTTGTGCAATTTGTCGGAATCTTCCACCCAGCGGTCGCCGATGTCCGTGCGGTAGTACATGTTGGGAATCAGAATGTTCTTGATGCGCGAATAGACCTGCACTTGCGCCTGCTTCATGGTCTGCCCGGTGCCGCAAACGATCAGGACCACGCCCGAAGTTCCGGCTACCACCCACTGCCCGTTGACTTCCTTCACGTCTTCGATGTGGATGCCTTCGCTCATCGGCCGCTTGAAAACGATGGCGGCATTTTTGGAGAAGGAGTTGAACGTTTCTTCGTCGTCGAAGGGGAACGGCGGCACCACGATGCGCACGCCAATCTGAAAACCGCTGCGGGTGCGCCACTTGGGCTCCTGTCCATTAGCCAGGTCCCAGAAAAACTCACTGATGGGCGTGAGCATGCCTTCCTGCTGGATGCTGATCGTGGGATAGCCGAAGCGCGAGGTAAACTCGAGTGGATAAATGCCGTTGTTGTTCACGATGCAGTTCACGTCGATGTAGCCCACGTAGCCTTCCTCGGCGAGCTTTGGCTCCATTTTCAGCAGCGTGCGATTGAACAACGCGTTGGGCTCGCTCCAGAACATCGAGGTGCCCATTTCGCCGGTGGGCGGGCCGACTTCGCCGGGGAAAAGCTTTTTGTGCTCGAAATTGATATTGATGGGCGTGATGAATTTCTTGCCGTTGAAGAAACCGCCGACGGCCACTTCGACGCCGTTGACGCGGCGCTGCAATTGGAAGACCTTGATCTCTTCAGAGAAAGCCCGTTTGTAGGCTTCCAGCATGCCGATGACATCGATGCCGTCTTCTTCCTCGCCGACGAACAGGCGGCGCTTGACGTTTTGCGCTTCGCCGCTGGGCTTGATGACGTAGCGATCGGGATTTTTCTTGACGAACTCGATGGCGGGATCGAACGAATCGAATTCCTGATAAGGAATGATGGTGACGCCGGCCTTCTTCAACTCTTCCTGGCCAAAGGTGCGATCGTCTTCTAGGTTATCGGTGTACGGCGTGCCGCCGATGACGGGCTTGCCGCCGGCGCGCAAAGTCTGCGCCCGTGTGCCCTGGCCAAGGGTGTCGTCAAAAACGACGATGTCGGCCCAGTTGGCGTCTTTCTCCCAGTCCTTGGACTTGGGGACGAGCCCATCGGCGATGTCGCGCTCTTTTTCCGCTTCGATGTAGTAGCGAACATCGTGGCCTTCTTTCAGCACCTGCCAGGCAATATCTCCGATCAAGCCGGAGAGTGAAGCAAATAGAAATTTTCGTTTATCCATGAGAAGGCCCTGCCGCCCCTGCTGCGAAGGGCATGGAAGCATTGTAATTAGACAGGGCCGGAGTTTCTATTACAAATCGTTAAAAAGTTGGGGGGGGGAGGAGTTGTCAGTTTTCAGTTGTAAGTAAAGAAAGTGAGGGTGATGCGGCGGGGGTGCTGGGGGCACGGGGATTCGGGAGAGGAGGTCGAAGACGTAAAGAAGGAAAGAGGTAAAGAGTGGAAGAGTGAGGACTCGGAACGGTTGGTGAGAGGGTCGGCAACAATGTTGCCGCGATCCCTCCTCGCTTCTCTGCTAATCTCTCGATCCGTCATTCACTCCGGCCAGGCCAGGGGCGCGTCCACGAGACGCCCATCGCTGATCTTAACTTACAACTGAGAACTGAAAACTGATAACCCCCAGCCAGAGGCCGGCGCCGCTTACGGGCCGGGGTGTAGCAGGACCGCCCCGGGCGGGGCTGGATAACCTGGGAAGAGGCTGGGGGCATCCTAGGGGAGAAAGAACGGAGACCTGGACATGTGGGCAAAGTTCTTGGACCACCTGGCCGTTCGTTCAGGGTATACTCAAGTGGTCCGCGCGGGTGGTTCCGGGAACCCCCGAACCAAGCGGGACATTGCGGCAGACGACCTGCTGGAAACCCAACTCGCGAGGTGAGGATTGCGGCGAATTCCCCTTCTTCTGGCGTGTGCAGTGTTGCTGGCAAGCGCCAGCCCGTGCTCCGCTCAGATTTTTCACAAGAAGAAAAAGCCCAACAAGTCTACCGAAGCCAGCAACACGGCAGAGCCCGACAAGCAGCTCTACAACAAGGCCATGGATGACATCAAGCATGGCAAGCAAGAGGTGGGCCGACTGAGTTTGCAGACCCTCATCAATACCTATCCGGACAGCGAGTTCCTGGCGAAAGCGAAACTCGCCATTGCGGATTCCTACTACAAGGAAGGCGGAACCTCCAACACCACGCAAGCCGTCGCTGGCTACAAGGATTTCATCGTCTTTTTCCCCTTCATGCCGGAAGCAGCTTATGCCCAGATGCAGGTCGCCATGGCGCACTATAACCAAATGCCCAAGCCCGACCGCGACAATGATCAGGCCCGCTTGGCTGAAGAAGAGTTCCAGACTTTCCTCCAGAAATATCCCAATGATCCGCTCGTTCCCCAGGCCCAGCAACACCTTCGCGAGGTACAAGAAGTCCTCGCCGAAGGGCAATTTCGGGTTGCCTACTACTATTACGTTAAGGGCGATAGGCGCGCCTCCGCGGGACGCCTTGCTTCGCTGACGCGCCGCTACCCGCTTTACAGCAAGTCCGACGCGGCATTGTGGATGCTGGGAGACATCTTTGAGAAGAGCGAGCGAAAAGACATCGCAGGCCTGTACTACGCCCAGATCGTCAGGAACTACCCCCTCTCGAAGCGCACCGCTGATGCCAAGGGTAAGCTGAAATCCTCCGGCATGCCGATTCCCCAGCCAGACCCCAAGGCAGTGGCGTGGATGACCGCGGAACAGAATGCGCCGCGCCCGCGTGAGACCTTGATGCACAAGTCGTTTGGGATTTTCCATTCCGGGCCGGACGTGCACATGGCCGCAGTGAGCGGAACACCGCAAATGGAACCGGAAAGCAGTACCCTGCCGGGTACGGACATTTTGACCGGCGGCGGCATGACGGGGCCAGGAGCGGGAAAGAGCGGGATCGTGGCCACCGTGGTGCCGGGTGAAGCTGCGCCCAGTGGGACTCCTCCAGCAGGCGCCACAACAGAAGATGTGAACACGGCGCCGGCAAGTGATTCGACGAATGGCGCTACGCCCGCCACGGAGCCGCCGGCAACCACGACGCCCGATGCAGCCGCACCCGCAGCAGGGAATGGGACGCCCGCCAATCCTCCAGCTACGGACGCGGCGACGAGCGACCCCGCCAAGACGGACGGCACGGATCCGTCTACCAATAATCCGGCCGCAACGGACTCCGCAAAGCCAGCTAGCACCCCGCCGGCCGCTGATTCGCAGAACCAGAAAGAATCCAGCAGCAAAAAGAAGGGGCTCAGGAAACTCATTCCCTGGTAGCGGGGGGCGGCCCCTCCTGCCACAGCGAAAAATCGCTCTAGGTACTTCAAGGGGTGCGACTTGGGTCGTACCCCTTGCCCTTTGGGACAGGTTGCAGATAAGCAACGCACCATGTCTACTTCCGACACACCCTGCTTCGTGGCGATTGACGCCCTCTCGCCTGAATGCTCCAATACAGTTTGAATCTCCATCTGTGGTTGGTGTGGGTTGTTGGGAGGACGTTCGGTGGCCAAGATCCTGGTTGCGGACGATAACAGTAACATCCAGAAGATGGTGGGACTGGCCCTGAAAGATCAGGGAATCGACGTTGTTGCCGTGGGCAACGGCGAAGCCGCCGTGCGCAAGATTTCCGATATTCATCCCGACCTGGTCCTCGCTGATGTCTTCATGCCCGTGCGCAATGGCTACGAAGTTTGCCGCTACGTCAAGGAAGATCCGACTCTTAAGCACATTCCCGTGATTTTGCTGGTGGGCGCGTTTGATCCGCTGGATGAGCAGGAAGCGCAGCGCGTGGGCGCGGACGGCGTTTTGAAGAAGCCGTTTGTGCCGCCCGATCCGTTGATTTCGATGGTGAAGTCGGCGTTGACGCGCGCGGGCATTTCGATTGGCCCGCAGCCTCCCGTGGAGAAGACCCCGGAGCCCCCACGGAAGAACGCTCCGGAGTGGCGGAAGCCCGCTGCCGTGTCGAAGCTCGCAGGACCCTCATCGGGAAAGACGCCGGAGCCCGAAGAGGAAACCTCGGATGTTCCCGAAGAATTTCCGACGCAGCCGCAACACCTGAAGATCGCCGCCGGGCAAGGTCCCGTGGCATTTGGCAGCCTGCTGGGCACGCACGAACCCGAAGAAGATGAGGCCGCTGCTCAGACCACCGCACATTCCCAACTGGCGGATGAACGAAAGTGGGGCGCACACGGCGAAGAGGAAGAAGAGGAACACGAGGACCAGGACGACTCGCTGCAAGCGCATTGGCGGCCCGATGGCCTGGATGAGGCCGTGCAAAAAGCGGCCGTTCCAAGCAACGACGTCGCTGATTGGCGCGATGAAGCATTCCATGGAAACTCCCCGGCCGCGAATATCCCTTCGCCGCCCTGGCAGACCGGCAGTGCGAAGTCGCCCGCGACTGAAACGGTCGAGGCCGTTGCGGTCTCCACGCTCGAAGCCAAGCCCGCGGATGCGCCGGCGCCCTTCTCCGGCGACGCCTGGGCTTCGGCGATGGCCGCCGGTGTCGAAGATAAATTGGCGCGCGGTTCGGAGACGGTTGAGAAAGAACCCGAAGCAAAGCCTGTACCCGCTGCAGTGGCCGATACTCACAAGGAAGCGCAGCCCGCCAATGGGTGGTTCTCTGCATCCTCGACGCCTTGGGAAACGGAGGCGCACAAGGCTTCCCGGCTTGCGGCGACTTGGGATGCACCCGCGGCGGAAACGCCTGCCACCGAGGCAGCAGCTTCCCACGAAGAATCCGTCCAGGAAGCAGCGCCGCCCGTTGTCGAGGCAGCGCCGGAGCCGGTAGCAGAATTGCCGAACGTTTCGCCCGTGGAAGAGATTCACAAACCTGAAGCAGCGCCTGAAGCGGTGGAGCCACACGTTGCTCCAGAGGTGCACGAAGCCAGCCCCGACGAGACGCAGGAAGTGCCCGTCTACAAACCGGAAGCGCCAAGCTGGGCCGCTCCGGCGCCCGTGAAGGAAGCGCCTGTGGCTGAGGCGCCCGTGGCGGAAGCGCCCATACCCGAGGCAGCGCCGGCGCCTGACCCAAAACAGTCAGACATCGAAGCCTTGGTCGCACGGGTCCTGGAGAAAATGAGTCCCGATGTGATGCAAAAGGTCACGCACGAAATTCTGAAGCCGGTCATCGAGGCCCTCGTCAAAGAAGAATTGAACTCCCACAAGTCCTAGCCCCGTCCCCTGGCCGGCTATCACGCCGCGATGGATCTGCTCACAGAACTCCACCTGTAATCTGCATCTTCTCAATCGTCGCCGGTAATGCCTCGGCGCGCGATAGAGACTGGCAGCAAGGCTTAGCGGCCGAATTGACGCCGCGGACTGCCTGCCCGTATATTCAATGATTACCTTGCTACATCGTAGGCGCGCCTTGCGCCGATGCGTTGGGAGACCAGGAGGACCCGGCGGGATGCCCCGAGAAATCGCCAAAGCGTACAAACCAAAACAGATTGAGCCGCGCTGGGCGGAATTCTGGGTAGAGGAAGCGCTCTTCAAAGCCGACGCGGCGGCGCCCGGGCCGGTTTTCTCCATCGTCATCCCGCCGCCCAATGTGACCGGAATGCTGCACATCGGCCACATGCTGGACCACACGGAAATCGACATTCTGACGCGCTGGCACCGCATGCGCGGCTACAACACGCTGTACCTGCCGGGAACGGACCACGCCGGAATTTCGACGCAGCGGGTGGTGGTCCGGCAATTGACCCACCAGGGCATTCACTACCGCGATCTGGGCCGCGAAGAATTCGTCAAGCGCGTATGGCAATGGAAGGAAGAGAGCGGCGGCACGATTCAGCGCCAGATGAAGCAGATCGGCGAGTCGTGCGACTGGTCGCGGGAAAGGTTCACGCTATCGCCGGAATTGTCGCGCGTGGTGCGGGAAGTCTTCGTGCGCCTGTACGAAGAGAAACTGATCTACCGCGACAAGCGCATGGTGAACTGGTGCCCGGGCTGCCGCACCGTGTTGAGCGATCTGGAAGTGATCCACGAAGAGAAGCAGGGGCATCTCTGGTACATCAAGTATCCCGTGGTGGGATCGCGGGAATTCCTGATTGTGGCCACCACACGGCCGGAGACGATGCTCGGCGACACCGCCGTGGCGGTGCATCCGGAAGATGAGCGCTATCGCCGCCTGATCGGCAAGAACGTGATGCTGCCGCTGATGAATCGCGAGATTCCCGTCGTTAGCGACGAGATGGTGGACCGCGAGTTTGGCACCGGCGCGGTGAAGATCACTCCCGCACATGATCCAAACGACTTCGAGGCCGGCAAGCGCCACCACCTCCCGCAGATCGACGTCATGACCGACGACGCGCACATGAACGAAAACGCCCGGCAATATGCGGGCCTGGAACGCTTCGCGGCGCGCAAAAAGATCGTCGAGGACCTGCAGTCGCAGGGGCTGCTGGAGAAAATCACCGACCACATCAATGCGATCGGGCACTGCGAGCGCAGCCGCACCATCGTCGAGCCGCGCGTTTCCACGCAGTGGTTCTGCAGCATGAAGCCCCTGGCGGAGCCGGCGATTACAGTGGTGGAGCGGGGGGAGATTCGAGTCACTCCGGAAAATCGCCGTGAGGAATATCTGAACTGGATGCGCAACATCCGGGATTGGACACTCTCCCGGCAGTTGTGGTGGGGCCACCGGATTCCCGCTTGGTATTGCCAGGACTGCAACGAAATCATCGTCGGGCGGCAGGACCCGGCGAAGTGCCCGAAGTGCGGCTCGACAAAGCTGGAGCAGGATCCGGATGTGCTGGACACCTGGTTCAGTTCGGCCCTGTGGCCCTTTTCGACGCTGGGCTGGCCGGAAAATACTCCCGATCTTCAGAAATATTATCCGACAAGCGTGCTGGTCACCGCCTACGACATCCTGTTTTTCTGGGTGGCGCGGATGATCATGATGGGGCTGCACTTCACCGGGCAAGTGCCCTTCCGCGCAGTGTACCTGCATTCTCTGGTGCGCACCGCCAGCGGCGAGAAAATGTCCAAATCGAAAGGTACGGGGCTCGATCCCGTGGCGCTGAACGAACAGTACGGCACCGATGCCATGCGCTTCTGCCTGGCATCCATGGCGGCACCAGGCACGGACATTGTGTTATCGGACGACCGCTTGCTCGGCGCGCGCTCCTTTGCTAACAAGATTTGGAATGCGGCGCGCTTCCTGTTCGTGAACTTCGATAAGTTCGAGCAGGGCGGAACGCCGCTCGAGGAATTGGCCGCGCCGGAGGTGCGCGCACAAGCGCCCTACGCCATGGCCGGACAAGTACCGCTGGTGGATCGCTGGCTGTTTGCGCGCCTGGTAGCAACCGTGGAAACGGTGAACGCAGCGTTGGCAGAATACCGCTTCCATGAGGCCGCGCAGAGCGTCTACCAATTCTTCTGGGGAGATTTCTGCGACTGGTACATCGAGTGGGTGAAGCCGGAATTGCAGCATGCCGACCGCGCGCGCGCGACTGTCGCATGGAAAAATCTGTTCGCGGGATTTGATGCGGCGCTGCGCCTGCTGCACCCGTTCATGCCGTTTCTGACCGAGGAGTTATGGCACCAGTTGCCGCAGAAGGCGGGGGCGAAGTCCATCGCCCTGGAGCAATATCCGGAAGCGCGGGCGGCGTGGAAAAATGAGCCAGGCCTGCGCGAATACGGATTGGTGCAAGAGGTGATCCAGGGCCTGCGCACCGTGCGCGCGGAAATGAAGCTCGACCCGAAGAAAAAAGTGGCGGCAGAGTTTTTCAGCGCCGATGCCACAGTACGCGGAATCGTGGAGGCCGATCGCGAGGGAATTGTCCGGTTGGGATCGCTGAACGAATTGCGCGTGACCCCGGAGAAGCTGCGCGCAGGCAGCGGCGGAATGCGCTCTACTGCGCAGTTTGACCTGCAAATTCCGTATCCGGCCGAAACGACCGATGCCGGCACGGAAATAGCGCGGCTGAAGAAAGAGATGGAAGGCCTGCAGAAGGCGATTGCGTCCAAGGAAAACCAGTTGGGGAATGAGACATTCCGGAGCCGCGCCCCACGAACTGTCATCCAGCAAATGGAGCAAGTGCTCGCCGGCCAACGCATCGAATTGCAGAAAATGAGCGATCGCCTGAAGCAATTAGGAGACAGCTAAAAGCTGCCCCAAAAATGGTTGTCGGGAGGGCGCGGCTTCAGTGGCCACGAAAAAAGTCTTTTCTTTAGGAGGCCGGGGCTTCAGCCCCGGCGTAAAGTTCATAGGACACATGGGCTTTAGCCCCTGAAGCTAGCCTTTCTCCGACGTTCAAGGGGCTTGGCTCTGTGTCAGTCGAAGCATTTATGCGATAGCCTCTACTCATGGACTGGAATTCGGCCTACATCACGGAACTGATCGAGCGGGCTTTAGCGGAAGACGTCGGCACCGGCGATGCGACCGTTGCCGCCACGATTCCGCCAAATGCCACGGCCCGGGCGCGTATTCTGGCGAAGCAGGATCTCGTTTGCGCAGGTCTGCCTCTGGCTGAAGTAATTTTCAAGAAGCTCGATCCGCAAATGCTCGTGGACCTGCGCGTCAAGGACGGCTATCTCGTAAAAAAGGGTGAAGTCTTGCTGCACCTCTCCGGCAAGGCCGCGGCGATCCTGACCGGCGAGCGCACCGCGCTGAATTTTCTGGGGCACCTGAGCGGCGTTGCCACGCTGACCCGGCGCTTCACCGAGCAGCTCTCCGGAACGCGCGCCAAAATCCGCGACACGCGAAAAACCACGCCCGGACTGCGCCTCCTGGAAAAGTACGCCGTCAAGATGGGCGGCGGCACAAATCACCGCATCGGGCTTTTCGATGCCATTCTGCTGAAGGAAAATCACATCGCCCTGGCGGGTGGCGTGAAGGCCGCGCTGGACCAGGCCCACGCCTTCGCGGCGGCACTCATGCAGCCCCGCGCGATGACCGCTTATGAAGCAGTGGGCGCAACGCCTTCGCCCGCCGAGGCCGCTTCTCTTCCCATCCAGATCGAAGTGCGCAACGAAGCCGAATTGCGCGAGGCGCTGGGAGCAGGCGCGGCTTCGGTGCTGCTGGACAACATGACGCCGGAAGAGGCGCGCCGCTGCGTGGAGATCGCGCGTGAGCTGCGTGCCGATTGCATCGTAGAAATTTCCGGCGGCATCACGCTCCAGAATGCGCGCGCGTACGCGGAAACCGGCGCGGACTTTCTTTCCTCGGGGGCGCTCACCCATTCGGCTCCCGCCGCCGGTGTAAGTTTGCTTGTGGACTGCATCCAAGAAAAGTAAGCTAGTGCCGTTCCAACTTGTTTCGGCAATTTGCCGTTAAGCTAGATTGAGGCCCTTGTGCGGGAGACAGCCGTTCGTGCGACTGCCCCCTTTAGTTGGAACGACACTAGGGCAACAGAAGCACAGGACTGGGGCCTGATGGCGCAAGCCACCTCTTTGCCAGGAACAACCGATCGTCGAATCGCAGTGTTGCTGACGCTGCTCGCGGAAAACGCCACCATCATCATCAGCGGCGCGCGCATTGCGCGGGAAATCGGCGTGTCGCGCTCGACCGTGTGGCGCTGGGTGGAACGCCTGCGCGAACTGGGCGTGCGCGTGAAGGGCCAGCCGCGCAGCGGCTACTTCCTGGAAGAAGTTCCCGATATCCTGACGCCCGATTTGCTACGCAAACGAATGAAGGGCAGTTTGTTCGGCAAGCGCCTGTATCATTTCTTCAAAACCGATTCGACCAATCGCGTGGCCATGGAGCTGGGCTACGCCGGCGAACCGGAAGGCGCGGTGGTGCTGGCGGAGGAGCAGACCGCAGGCAGAGGCCGCGCGGGGCGCAGGTGGCATTCCGAGCGCGGCACGGGCATCTACGTGACGCTGTTGCTCCGGCCCAAGCTTTCGCCGGTATTGGCGCCGCTGCTCACGATGTTGGCGGGCTTGTCCTCCCGCGCTGCGATCCAGGCGCAATCAGGATTAACTGTCGAGTTGAAATGGCCGAATGACCTCCTCATGAATGGCGCGAAATTGGGCGGCATCCTGACGGAGATGCATGCCGAACCCAACCTGGTGCGCTTTGTTGTGATTGGCCTGGGCATCAACGTCAATCAGCAGAAGTTTCCGCCGGACATTACGGGGTTGGCCACTTCCCTCCGCAAGGAATCCGGCAAGGCCCATTCGCGCCTGGAGCTGTTGGTGCGGTTGCTCACGCAATTCGAGACCGATTACAATCTTTTCCTGCGCGAAGGGCCGTCGTATGTTGTGGATCGCTTCCAACGCGAATCGGATTTTGCCCAGGGGAAGCGTGTGAAAGTGGAATCCGGAAGGGAAACATATTTCGGCAAAACCGATGGCCTGAGCCCCGAAGGATTGTTGCGCGTAGTGAAAGACGACGGGCAAGCGCTGACCGTGATTGCGGGCGATGTGACCGAGGTTCGCTAGATGCTGCTGACGATTGACATTGGCAACACCAACACGGTGCTGGGCGTCTTTCGCGGCGAAGAGTTGATCGCCAATTGGCGCTTGACCACGGCGCGCGCGCAGACCGTGGACGAATACGGCGTGCTGACTCGCAACCTCTTCAGCCTCGCCGGGCTCAACCAGGAAATGATCACCGGGGTGATGATCAGCTCGGTCGTGCCGCCGGTGAATTGGACGCTGGCGGAGATGTCACGCGTTTACCTGGGCAAGAAGGCGCTGTTCGTGGAACCCGGCGTGAAGACGGGCATGGCGGTGCTGGTGGACAATCCGATGGAGGTGGGAGCGGACCGCATCGTCAACGGTGTGGCCGCGTTTCACGAGTTTGGCGGGCCGTGCATCGTCGTGGATTTCGGCACCGCCATCACCTTCGATGTGATTTCCGCGAAGTGCGAATATCTGGGCGGGGCGATTGCGCCGGGGCTAGGAATTTCGTCGGAGGCGCTGTTTACGCAGGCGGCGCGCTTGCCGCGCGTGGAAATCAAGGATCCCGGCAAGGTGATCGGCACAAACACCGTAACGCACATGCAGGCCGGTCTGTACTACGGCTGGGTGGATTTGGTGGACGGCATGCTCGCGCGCATCAAGGCGGAGTTGAAGGCGGAGGCTGCCGTCGTGGCCACCGGCGGCCAGGCGCGGCTGGTGGCGCGCGGGTCGAAGCACATCCAGCATGTCGAGGAGTTTCTGACGCTGACGGGTTTGCGCCTGATCTGGGAGAAGAACCAGCACCCTGAGGGACATGCCAAGCACGCGGAGCCGCCGCTCGCCGCCCCGCAGGCAGCATCAAAAAAAGTTCAACGTTAGTGGGGCTGCGCGACACATCGCAGTTGATTGGAACTCTCTGTCGGGGCTGAACTCCATTTCATTTTCTAGGCTCGCAATAGGGTTAAGACTCGGTTTCCGAAAGAAAAGAATTTCTCCACAAGTTATTTGACATCTAGCTGCGTAAAACTGCGGCGGCACGTCATGGACAACTGGAACTACTTCAACTACTTCACCGAAATCGAGGAATACTTCTGGAAGAAGCGCGGCGCGCACCTGCTGGTCTCCCCGCTTGACTGGGCCATCATGGAGACTTGGCAAAAGGCAGGCGTGCCTCTGGAAGCCGCCCTCAAAGGGATTGACCGCGCCTTTGAGGCTTACCAGCGCTCGCGGCGCGGCGCGGGCAAGCCGCTGAAAAGCCTGGCCTATTGCACCGACGCCGTCCTGGATGCCGCGGAAGAAGCGCAGGAAGCGGCGGCCGGCGCACACTCGCCGAACGGCGCGAAAAGGGCGGAGCCATTCGCGCGCAACGAACTGCGCCAACACATGGAGAGAAACGCGGCCCTGTTGAAAAAAGTGGCGGAGCGCTGCGCGAATACGCAACCCGCCGTCGCGGCTGCCCTGCTGCGCGTGGCGGATTCCCTGGCAGAATCGCTCACGCTCCTTGACGCTCCTGGCAACCTGGACCTCGAGGATTTTGAACGGCGCATGACCATTCTGGACGACAAGGTGCATGCAACCTTGCTCAGTAACGCCAGCGAAGAGTTAATGCTCAAGATCCACAGGGAAGTCGATTCGCAATTGTCGGCCTACCGGAGGAAAATGAAAGCCGCGCAGTTGGCCCTGGTGGAAAAGCAATATCTCCAGAAACGGCTGCTGGACGAATATCAACTGCCGCGGCTGAGCCTGTACTATTTTGCGTGAATGGAGGGGGCGACTGTTTTCCACGACGCACCAGATGAATGGCCGCGCGCGCTGTCAGAGACGCAATGCCTTCAACGCTCCCAGACTCCTCTGCAGACCGGGGCAGGGGCTGCGCCAGCTGGTATCAGAGAATGCAAGGCGCAAGATAGGACTGGACACTTATGGCTGATGAGTTACTATTATCGATTGAGAAGCTATTGTACGGGGGTGACGGCCTGGCACACGCCGAAGGCAGCACCGTGTTCGTCCCCTACGTGCTCTCCGGCGAGCACGTGCGCGCCGCTGTGCGCACAAAAAAGAAAAAGCTGATCCACGCGAAGCTGCTCGAGGTCACCAAAGCCGCGCCGGCGCGCATCGCACCGGAATGCCCGCATTTCGGCGTCTGCGGCGGCTGCCATTATCAGCACATAGCCTTCGCCGACCAGGGGCGCCTTAAAACCGACATTCTCCGCGAGACGCTCGCGCGCCTGGGCGGCGTGTCGTGGACTGGAGAAATCCACGCGCACTCAGCCGCGCCGTACGGGTACCGCAACCGCGCGCAATGGGCCTTTCGCGACGCCCTGCCGCGCGCGTTCGGCTATTTCCTGCCGGAGAGCGCACACATTATCCCGATCGACCGTTGCCCGGTGCTCTCTCCGGGCCTGGCGAAAACCTTCGGGCAATTGCAGGAGCTGGCGCGTTCCAATTCCCTGCCCCCCGGGATTTTGGAGATTGAAGCGTTTGTGGATTCAGAAGATGCCAAGCTCGCTTTGAACGTGGCGTTTGAGCGCTTTTCCAAGCCTGCCAAGGACCTCATCGCGGATTTCAAAACCGCGCTGCCGCAACTCGACAGCTTGCTGCTGCTGGATCAGAGTAAGAACCGTTTTGAGCTCTCCGGCCCGGGTTACCTGACACATCAAGCTGGAGGATTCTCCTTCCGCGTCAGTCATCTGTCATTCTTCCAGATAAATCGCTTTCTGATTGAAGAAATGCTGAAAAGCGTGTTGGAAGGGGCGAAGGGCGGCTATGCGCTTGATCTCTACGCGGGCGTGGGCTTTTTCACGTTGCCGGTGGCGAAATCATTCACCCGGGTGGTCAGCGTAGATGCCAATCTCTCCGCAACACGCGATTTGCGCGTAAACGCCGAAGCCGCGGGCGTGCAAGTAGTCTCCCACAACGAGCACGCGGAAGACTTTCTGAAAAAGGAGCAGGAGCAGCCCGACTTTGTGGTGCTGGATCCGCCGCGCTTCGGATTGGGCGCCGAAGTGACGGCACGCCTTGCGAATCTTGGCGCGCCAGAGATTGCTTACCTTTCCTGCGATCCTTCGACCCTCGCGCGTGACCTCGCGGTGCTCACCGCTTCGGAGCGCCGTCCGGCAACCGAAATTACACCTGCGCATCGCTACGAGATCTCGCAAGTCCATCTGTTCGATCTGTTTCCCCAGACGTTTCACATCGAAACCCTCGTGAGGTTGCGAAGAGTCACATGAAACTCCCGGCCGTAGCACTTGCCGCCTCCTTCTCCGGCGGCATTTTGCTCGGCCTGCAACCCGTTGTGGCGCGGCATGCCACCTCAAGACATTTCCTGATTCTCCTCTTGGCTTTTCTGATCGCTTGCTTGCTTCTCGCCATTCTGCTCGCCAGGCGCGAAAAACTGTGGCCAGGCGCATCCTCTTCTCTTGCAGCGTGGGTTACGCTTGGAATCTTTGCCGCCTGCGTCGCGCAGCAGCCTCTCCCGCCCGAACATGTATTGCGCCGTATGGCCACGGGGCAAATCAGCAGCAAAGAACCTCTGCGCTACGTCGGCCGATTGCGGAATGAAGTTTCGCGCTTGCCTTGGGGATATGGCATGGAACTCGATCTGAGCCGCGTGGAATCAGCAGAGGGAGTGCTCCCGCTGCGCGGCGGCATGCGCGTTGGTTTTGCGCCGAAAGATGGAGGACCCGGCCTGCCCGAACTCCACGCCGGAGACGAGATCGCGGTGCTCACGACAGCGCGGCTCCCCCTTGTATATAAGGATGCGGGCGCGTTCGACCGGCGCGACTTCCTGGCGCAGCAAAACATCCACGTGCAGGCAACTCTTCGCGCAAGCACGCTCTTAGAAAAAATCGCGACTCCCGCGCCTTCGCTGGAGACGCGCCTGGCGCGCTGGCGCGGCAATCTGCGCAACGAATTAGACGCTCTCTTTCCTGCTTCGCCGGACGTGGCCGGAATTCTGCGCGCCATGCTTTTGGGCGACCGCGCGTTCATCGACAGGTCCGAATCGCTGGACTTCCAGAAGACCGGCGTGTTCCACGTTCTCGTCGTGGCCGGTCTGCACGTTGGGGCGCTGGCCTTCTTTCTGTTTTGGCTGACGCGGCGCCTGCGGCTTCCGCACACCCTCGCGACTCTGGTCATCCTACTGGCCCTCTTTGCATACATCGCGGTTGTGGAGCAGCGCCCGCCGGTGCTGCGCGCGGGGTTGATGACCGGTATCGTCGTGCTCGGAACATTCTACTATCGGCGTTTGGAACTTTTGAACTCCGCCGCCTTGGCCGCGCTTATTCTGCTGCTTGCGAAACCGAAAGCCGTCGTGGATACGAGCTTCCAGTTATCGTTCCTCGCTATCGGGTGCATCGCAGGCATTGCCCTGCCCTGGATGCAGACCCACGTTCAGCCGTTTGTCCACGCGTTGAAGAACTGGCGCGATGTGACTCGCGATGCGGCCTATGCGCCACGGCAAGTGCAATACCGTCTGGATCTTCGCGACACCGCACGCCTGTTGACCGCTCGGCTTTCCACACGTGCGGCGATATGGACGCAAAACACCGGTGTGACCGCCTTGCGCGGAACATTCCGTCTTGCGGAACTCTTCGCACTCTCCCTGGTGCTGCAATTCGGCATGCTGCCACTGATGGCGCAAGACTTCCATCGCATTACGCTGCTCGGGCCGCTGGCCAACCTGTTGGCCGTGTCCCTGACCGGGCTCATCGTGCCGCTGGGCTTCTGCAGCCTGGGACTGGCGCTCGTTTGGAGCGGATTGGGGCGCGTAGCGGCAATGCCGCTGGCCTGGCTTGTCCACTTACAGGGCGGAATCGTGCATCTCTTCGCGCGCATCCCGCGCGGCAGCTATCGCATTCCCGGCCCGCCGCATTGGGTGATCCTTTTGTTTTTTGCAGCCATCCTCGCACTAGCGGCAGGCCTGCGATTTCAGCAGGCCCGTGGCTGCTTCCTGCGGTGGTCCGCCGTTGCCGTAGCCGTTTTCGCAGCGATTTTGATTGCCAGGTATCCGTTCCGGCCGTCGGTTGTGCCGAACGCGCTGGAAATGACCGTGCTCGACGTCGCGCAAGGCGATTCGATTCTAGTGATATCTCCGAAGGGCAGCACCTTGCTGATTGATGGCGGTGGAACTTTTCAGGGTTTCCAAGGCCGCGAAGAGCATCTCGGCCCCGATCCCGGCGAAGACGCCGTCTCCCCATACCTGTGGTCGCGCGGCATTCAAAAGCTGGACGCGGTGGCGCTGACCCATGCCCACCAGGACCACATCGGCGGCCTCACGGCTATTCTGCAGAACTTCAAAGTCGGCCAGTTGTGGCTAGGACGGGAAACGGCAGTACCGGCCTTTGCGCGCTTGAAAGACGAGGCCGCGCTCCTGCACGTACCCATTGAGCACGAATTGCGCGGCCAGCACTTCTTGTGGGATGGCGTGCAACTGGATTTTCTTTGGCCCGAGATTCCGCCGGAGGAAGTCGCACCCCTCGCGAAAAACAACGATTCGCTAGTGGTCCGTTTACGCTACAAGGATCGAACGATCCTGCTGCCGGGCGATGCGGAAAAACAGGCGGAGGCTGTGATGCTTGCGGAAAATGACACCGCAGTTTTGCACGCGGACGTGCTGAAAGTCGGGCATCACGGGGGCAAGAACTCCACCATGCCGGACTTCCTCGCCGCCGTCGCACCGCAGATCAGCATCATTTCGGCGGGAGAAGAAAATCCCTATGGGCACCCGAGCCCCGAACTTCTGCAGCGCCTGCAAGGAAGTGGGACGCGCCTCCTGCGCACCGATCGCGACGGCGCGGTGCGCGTGCTCACCGACGGGCATTCTTTGCGAGTGGATTGTTTCGTACCCTGCCCGGAACCCGTAGCGCCATCACAGAGCGCGCCAGTGCCAGAACACCGCGAGCAGAATTAAGAAAAGCAGAAAACCAGCCGGCGCTTCGTATTCGTGATTTCGTTTGTATTGCGCCCAGGAAAAAGCGCCACCGGCCCCGCCGGGCAACGATCTCGGCGTGAGCCTCGGGAAAAAGAGTGGCACCGCTGCCGCATACGCATCGAACACCGCGCCATGCTTTTCGCGAAGCTCAATCTCCTCCCGGCGCATAACAAACGTGTAGACCACCGCGAAATAAACGAGTACCAGCACCGCCGCGAGCCAGGAATGCATCGCCAATGCCGCTGCAACGGCCAGAATGCTACTGCCCAAATAGAGCGGGTTGCGCGTATAGGCGTAAGGCCCGGTCGTGGTCAAGACCTCCTGTTTGTGCAAATAACCGGCGGAGTAGGCGCGGATGGCCAAGCCAACTAAACCAACGGCGGCGCCAAGAAGAATGGAACGCGGGGTCGGCCGGGCCAGAAATAAGACCACAACCGCGAGAAAATACCCGATACGCACGCGCCACCGCGAGAAAAAGTCGGCCGCCGTCATGTGTCTTTGCCCACCGATTTCCGCACCGCATCGAAAACTTCTTCAACGGAAAGGGCCAGCAAGGAAGGATCCGGAGTGTCGCGGCGCCCGTAGGTCGTCTGCGCCCCGGGACTGCGCAAGACAATCTGCTGCGGCGGGTAAGGACCGTTGCGCGCCGGATCAGTCGGCCCGAAGAGCGCCACTCCGCGCGCACCGAGAGCGATGCCCAGGTGCAGCGGCCCCGTGTCT
>Ga0208457_1000481_pt1 | contig 39982 bp, 39 predicted proteins | sample June2015DPH_10_1_FD_185513 | JGI IMG/M metagenome (GOLD analysis project Ga0208457, IMG submission 185513) | Peatland microbial communities from SPRUCE experiment site at the Marcell Experimental Forest, Minnesota, USA - June2015DPH_10_150... | ecosystem: Environmental > Terrestrial > Soil >... | reverse complement strand
CCTCCATAGGCAAAATTAGCCACCCCACTGATGCCGAAGGTGAGGCTGAAACCTATGGCGATCAGGGCTAAATTGACACTATTCACTAAACCGTAGATGATGATGCTTGGTAACATTTTTCAACACACTCGTTTCCCTCCCCCCCGACGGGGGAGGGTGCGGATGGGGGTAATAGGAGGTTTTCCCCCTCCCCTTCATCCCCTCCGCCAGGGGAGGGGAGATTTTTTGGGTACTATCTCTATCTAATAGAAGGGACGATCTATCATCAGAAGACCGCCCCTTCGAAAGTTTAATAAAATTTCATTTCATATAAAGGGGAAGCTGAATCTTCCCTTCCGCAACGATATCTGGGTAGACGGCGACTCTCTTCCCAGGTTTAACCCATTGAAAGCCAACACCCAGGGCTGTCTCTTTTGGGTCATAGCCATAGATGACTTGATGATCTTTGCCAAACCTGATCCTTCCAACCACGCCTGACATATCTGTCTTTTCAAGGGCACTGACCACTGGGTCCGGTTCGATGCTCTTCGCGCGCTCAATCGCATTGGCCATAATATAGACAGCATCGTAACTCGGTCCTGGGCCATGATGTGAGAGTCTCTTCCTTGCGTCTTCTCCCCACTTTTTACCGAAATTCTCGTTGAAAGCTACTGACTTTGGTACCGCCTTCACTGGAATGGGCCCGACTTCATAGATCATATTTATCATTCCTTCCACTTCTCCTTTGAAAACTTCCCAGGCATTCTCAGGGGCAAGCGGGCTGGTAGAACCAGCAAGAAGAGTCGGAACTTCCATTGCCCGGGCTTGCTTTAGCAAGATACTGCTTTGCGGCATGTCAAATATGGGCACGACCACCTGGGCTTTTTGAGCCCTCACCTTGACCAGGGATGGAGAGAAGTCAGAAGAACCTGTAGCATAAGTATCAAAACTGATAACCTCCCAGCCGTTCTCCTTATACCATTTCTCTAATCCTTGCCCAGTCCCTTTGGCCCACATCACGTCTTGCGTGATAATGTACGCCTTGCTGAAGCCAAACTCTTTTTTTATAAACCCCATGACTCCGCCTAAATACATAGCAAGGTAGGGAGCATTCAAGCAATTTCGAAAAATATATTTATACTTATCATAATCCTCTGAAACCTTCTTCTGCATGAGCGGGCTCATGGCAATAGAACAAATGTAAGGCAATTTATATTTTGAAATAACATCCATTGCGGCCAACAATACTTCGGAACGGAAATTACCCAGCACGATTGCATGGGGTTTCCTCTCCAGGATGAGTTTCTCCATTGCTGTCAGGGCGTCATGGACTGGAATTCCAGGCTCATGTTCTCTGGTATCGATGGAATAGACTTCGATTTTGTGTTTTGTCTTGCCTACTAACATTCCTCCCTTTGCATTGATCTCATCCACTGCCATTTGAATAGCCATCCATCCGTCTCGTCCCTCAATAGAACCTAATGCAGTGGGAACGCCAAAAACAATTGGTTCACCAGGGTTAAGTTGCGAATGAGCGGCATAAGGAAAAATGGTCAAGATGGCAAAAAGAAAAAGACCAGAGACCAAAAATACTTTCATCTTCATAATCCCCTCCTTACAAAATGACTTGATAAAAATCGTACTTAACGATCACAGAAAATGGATAAACGGGGCGACCTATAATTTAAGATCGCCCCCTCTTTTTTTGATTGTGTCATTCCCGTGCAAACGGGAATCCAGATATTACGAACAACAGATTCCTGCTGGAGTTTATCCCGGTGAAAACCGGGGCAGGAATGACCAAGCGGGGTAAGATAATTTGAGAAATCAGAGCATAAAGAGTCGATTTTCATGCTTTAAGAATTTCACTCTGCTTTGGTCATTTCATATAAGGAGGAAGCTGAATCTTCCCTTCTGCAAAACCCTCTGGGAAGACAACCACTCTCTTCCCGGGCTTTACCCATTGAAAGCCAACACCCACGGCTGTCTCTTTGGGGTCAAAACCATAGACAACCTGATGGTCTTTGCCAAACCTTATCCTTCCTACAGCTCCTTGCATGTCTGTTTGTTCGAGAGCCTTAACCACCGCATCGGGCTCAACGGTCTTGGCACGCTCAAACGCATTGGCCAAAATATAGATAGCATCATAACTTGGCCCTGGACCATGCCCAGAAAGTTCGGTTCTGGCTTTCTCCCCCCATTTTTTACCATAGTTTTGATTAAAAGCCACTGACTTTGACACTGCCTTCACCGGAATTGGCCCAACTTCGTAAATCATATTTATGAATCCATCCACTTCTCCTTCAAATACCTGCCAAGCATTTTCACAAGCAATAGGGCTGATGAAACCAGCGGGCAGAGCCGGAATTTGCATTGCACGAGCCTGCTTTAGCAAAATTCCGCTCTGTGGCATGTCAAATATAGGCACGATCACCTGTGCTTTCAGGGCTCTCACCTTAATCAGAGAGGGGGAAAAGTCGCTCGACCCCAATGCGTAAGCGTCAAAACCCGCTACCTCCCAGCCATTCTCCTTATACCACTTATCAAGGCCTTTGCCGGTAGCCTGAGCCCACAGTGTATCCTGAACGATGATGTAGGACTTGTTAAAGCCATATTCTTTTCTTATGAACCCCATAACTCCGCCCAGATACATAGCAAGGTAGGGAGCATTCAAGGCATTCCGAAAGCAATATTTATATTTGTCATATTCCTCCAGGATCTTTTTCTGAAATATAGGGGTCATAGCTATGCAACAAATGTAGGGTAGTTTATACTTGGAGATAAGATCCATTGTTGATAAGAGGACCTCTGAGCGGAAATTACCCAGTGCGATCGCATGAGGTTTCTTCTCCAATATGAGCTTCTCCGTCGCCGTCAGAGCATCCTGAACTGGAATTCCAGGTTCATGTTCTCTGGTATCGATGGAAAAGGCTTTAAGTTGGTGTTTTGTATTGCCTACTAATACACCTCCTTTTTTATTGATCTCCTCCACTGCCATCTGAATAGCCATCCAGCCATCTCTTCCCTCAATAGAACCCAAAGCAGTAGGAACGCCGATAACAATGGGTTCACCAGGTTTGAGTTGGGCGCCAACGGTAAGGGGAAAAACGACGAACATGGCCAACGCAAGAAACAGAAAACTAAAAAATATTCCCTTTTTCATAACCCCATCCTCCTTTAAAAAAGATTTAGAAAAGTGGTCTAACTATTACAAAATTTGGAACTTTTGTCAATCTCTATATTCGCTATTTTGTACCAGATGACCTGAATCTATGATCCCTTCTCATCCCTAAAATAATGAGCTTTTAAATCTAATCCGGGGATCCATTGTAGAAAGACCTTTGTAATCCCGTAACCCAGAAGGGCTCCGGCAATGACATCCGTGGGATAATGAACGCCTAAGTAGATACGGGTCCACCCTATGAATCCTGCAACGATAAAGAAAATAATCCGGTACCGAGGGAACCAAAGAGAAAGCAGAGTTGCCATCATAAATGAAAAAGCAGCATGAGCGCTTGGAAAGCTGGGGTCGAGAATTTCACCCGGACCTTTGGAAAGTTTCGAGGCCATCTCCAGAAACAAAAATGGTCTCTGACGTTGAGTGAGAAATTTGAGGCTATAGATGACTGCTGATTGGATGGCATAGAGTAGAACAAGACGGTGGAGAACTTTTCTCTGTTTGGTTATAATCCAGCTAAGAATAATGAAGAGAATAAGCGCGAAATGGCTTCCAAGGTAGGTGAACCAGGGCAAGGCATGATCAAGAACTGGTGAACTCCACCATCCATCTGCCCACCTCATGAATTTTAATTCCCAATCCATTTTCTCGTGACCGTTTCCGTGCTCCGTGTCCGTTTTATTAAATAGGGAGTCTCGGTATAATATCTGCCAGATTCTTACTTTGGATGCAGATGTTTGCAATTTGATTGAGATCCTTGCAGGAGGAGTTAAAAGCAATCGAGAACCCCACCATTTGAAACATGTCGATATCGCCTTTGCTGTCTCCGATGGCGATCACCTCTTCAGGCTTCACTCCAAATCGTTTCATAATCTCTTTCACCCACTCTGCTTTCTTGTCGTAATAGACCTGAATCTTCACCTTCCCAGTCAAAACTCCATTTTCATGGATGAGATCATTGGAAACAGAGTAATCAAACCCATATCTCTGATGGACCCAATTAGAAAGGAGAGAAAGCCCGGAAGAAACCATCGAAAGTTTCAATCCTTTCTGTTTAAAGTAGTTGATCAGTTCATCCACCCCTGGATGGAAGGGAACCGTCTTGACGATCTCCAACAACTCCTCCACCTTCATCCCCTTCCAAACCTCGGCATCGCGTTCACAAAATTCTTCGTAAAAAATCTTCCCGGCCAAAAACTGATTCTGATACTCCTCTGCAAATCCGTACCACTTTCCTAATTGCTTGTGGATATACTCCCAGATGGATCGCTCCTGAGTGAGCGTCCCGTCGAGATCAAAGATCACCAAATTGAATTTCTGATTTTTTTTCGTTGACATTCCCCACTCTTATAAAAGAAAATCCTTGTAAGGTCAACCGGAGTTTACAATGCCTTTTTGCCCGAATCCTGATTGCTCACATAGAAAAAGTACTGGGAAACCTGCAGAGTTTTTAGAGGGGATTACCCACTGCAGGGATTGTGGAAGCCTACTTTCTGGAGAAATCACAGAAAAGTTAGAAAAACGAAAGTTTACTCTAAGTGATTTTCAAAAAAGAGTACTATATACCATTGCTCTTATTCTTCTCACGAGGATCTTGTTTTTAATACTGACTCCTGGAATCAACTTTCAGGCTTTAAAAAGTCTCTTTCAAGCATCAGGCGGTGGATCGAATTTTGAGAGGCTCTCTGCTTTTGCCCTTGGTCTTATGCCTTATTTAAGTGCTTACATGATAGTTGAAATCTTATCGTTGTTTATTCCACCTCTCAAATCCTGGAGGGTAGAAGGGTATTTAGGAAGAATCAAGATAAAAAAAGTAGCTCTTATCGCAACTTTTCTTCTTGCTCTTGTTCAAGGTTATGGGATTGCTAAAGGACTTGAAGAAATGGTTGGATCGGTTGGGGAGCGCATTGTACAAACCCCTGGGTTGAGTTTCCGGTTGATTTTAGCGCTAACCCTAACCACAGGCACCTTCATCATGATATGGATAGCAGAACTGATTACAAGGAGAGGGATTGGGCACGGTGTGAGTATTTTAATACTGGCTGGAGATGGAGCAAAGTTTTTTTCAGACTTTTCTGGAATAAAGATGGTATCTCATGAGCATAGTCCCTTCGAGTATTTTCTATTGTTTGCGATCATAACTATTACATTCATAGCTCTCATTGTGGTGATGGAAAAGAGCCACAGAAAAATATTTGTTAAATTTAATGATGGTGTGGAGGCTTATATTCCTCTAAAATTTACTTCTGCAGGCACAACACCAGCAGAATGGACATCCGTTCTTTTCATGGCACCTGTAACAGTTCTCCAATTTATAGATTACCCCATATCGCAGAAACTATCATTGGTCTTACTCCCTGGGAACATTTGGTGGTATATAGCCAATGCCTTTGTGATTATATTTCTTTACTACCTTTTTACTTCCTTCTTTTATAATCCCAAGGAGATGGTCACTTTCTTAAAAAATAGGCAAGCTTCGATTGTTTCTCCTCCAGGAGAAAATGAAGAAAGCTATATTGACAAGAACCTTGAGCCTATGGTTCCTATCGCAGCGCTCTATTTATGCCTGGTTATTTATGCTCCCCATATTATTCTACATTTTTTGAATTTCCCATTAGGTGGCTTTGCTCTAATTACTGCTGTGGTGATACTCCTGGACCTTATGGAAGAAGTGCGTTTAAGGAGGAAAGGAAATAACTTTGTAAAAGTGGCTGAGCTGCACGATGTTCCGATGGCTGGACTTCTGAAAAGTATCCTTGGGCAGAAGGAAATTCCTTGTTACCTAAGAGGTTATTACCACCGAGCCCTGCTTTACTTTTTCGGTCCTTATCTTGAGATTTCTGTTCTCGTGCCAGAAGATAGACTGGTTGAAGCAAGTGAAGTGATTAAAAAATACTTGGATCCAAATATACTCACGGTGAGTTTAAAAACTTAACTTCAAAGCATTAGACTTATTGATATTCCGTCATTGCCCTTCAGACCCAAACTTCCAGCGTTTATCTCCCAAGTTGGCAACTAGTTCCTCAATCGTACCAAAATAGATGCATCGACCGATGCACTTATCAACACAGGCAGGCCTCTCCCCTCGATCAATCCGGTGATAGCAGAGGTGGCACTTCTCTGCCACACCCTTTTCTGAATTGAACTGCATCACTCCAAAGGGACAGGCCTCAATGCAGTCCTTACAACCAATACAGGCCTCTGAATCAATGAGGACAATGCCGTCGGGTCTTTGAGAGATCGCATTGACTGGGCAAGTTTCTTTGCAAGGAGGTTTGGAACATTGAAGGCAGCGAGCCGGAGAATAGGTGAGTTTTAACTTGCCATTTATATTTTGGACTCCTTTTGTTCTTACTCGTATCCATCTTGATCCCTCGGGTGGGTTGTTCTCTTGTTTGCAGGCCAATTCACAGGTATCACAACCCCAACAAACATCATTATCAATAATCATTGCGAGCTTCTTGATCATTGTTATGCCTCTCTTTTCTTAGGAGAAATCCGGCAAAGCAGTACTCTGAGATTAGTTGCACCCATGGCTGGATCACAGGTAGCTGGATCATTATCCGTCAAGAGATTGATGTTGGAATCCTTCCATCCATGCTCAGGAGAATCCTTTTCAGGAAACCACCACGCATGCTGAGCTCCAATTACCCGTGGATCAATTCCCAAAGTCAATTTTGCTCGCTGGAGGCATTTACCTCGAGGAGATTCGATCGCCACCCAGTCCCCTTCTTTGATTCCCTCTTTTTCTGCTGTCTCAGGATGGATCTCAACAAATGGCTCAGGCAGGAGTTCCCGAAGCCAAGGAATCTGTCGGTGTTCAGAATGGAAAAAGGCAGTGGGCCGCATCCCGGTAATGAGGATATAGGGATAATCCTTCAAAAGATCTGGCCGGCTCAAAGGAGATTCAGGGGGCTCTCGAAACTGAGGAAGAGGATCATATCCCCACTCTTTCATCCGTGTGGAATAGAGCTCAACCTTTCCTGTGGGAGTGGAAAATCCCTTTTTCTCATATTTTCGATATTCCATCTTTCCCTGGAGACAACCTCTCTTTACAAATTCCTCGAACTTCAAACCGGAAGGGGCAAGGATAGCATTTAAAGCATCATGAATGGTTGGCCACCAGTGCTCCTTTTGTCCCATTCGATTTCCCAGTTCATTAAGCATCTCATGATCTGATTTGCACTCTCCTATTTGGATCACTTTCTGCCGAGCTAATACATAACCATGTCTTTTCCAGAACTCTGCCACATAGTCCATCTCGAGCCATGTGGCTGCAGGCATAACGAGATCCGCCAATTCAGCCGTGGGTGTCAAGAAAAAGTCTGAGACAGCGAGGAAATCTACTTTTTTCAAAGCCTCATAGACCATGGAGGCATTGGCTCGAGTAATCACTGGATTCGAAGAAATCAGAAACACCATCTTGACTGGATAGGGTTTCTCATGGAGGATCGCATCCCAGACAAACTTTGGATTGATAATGGCAAAGGCATCTGCCAGTTTAAAAACATCTCCGCCCAAGCGTTTCTTTCTCTGTTCTGGTGGAAGCATTCGATGAAGCCCAAATTGGCCAGCATTCATTGTTGAAGGGGGGACATAGAAGACCATACCACCGGGTGCATCGAGATTTCCGGTGATGGCGGCAAGGGCGATGAGAATCCGGTTATTATCCACACAATTGATGGATTGCTCAATGGCCACGCCCCACTGGATGCATGCAGGTTTAGTCTTGGCAAAGAGTCGTGCAGCTTCCTGGATCTTCTCTTCAGGAATCCAGGTAATCTCTGAAACTCTTTTGAGAGGATATTCTCGTACCCGCTCCACAAACTTCTTCCAGCCGTAAACCCAATTTTTGACAAACTCCTTATCGTAGAGCTCCTCCTCAATAATGACATGGAGCATCCCCAAGGCTATAACTACATCAGTCCCTGGACGAAGCTGAAGCCAAAGATCCGATCGATCAGCCAACTTAGTGAATCGGGGATCAACGACAATCAACTTTGCACCTTTCGCCAGGGCATCGGAGAGATAAACCCCCTTATATTCATCAGAATTGGAAATGATAGCATTATTCCCCCAGACCATAATACACTTGGGATTCCCTTCGTAATCACAAACCGGGAGGTTCCCACAGGTGATGATTGAGGTTGACACCCTCGGTCCATAACACATATGGCCAGCCGTGAGAACATTTGGCGAGCCTAAAAGGTTGGCAAACCGGTAAATAAATGCTTCGTTATCCCGACCTGTCCCATAACCAAGAACAATAGATTCAGCCCCATATTTCTGTTTATACTCGTTCATCTTCGATGTCAGAATATCAAAGGCTTCATCCCAGGAGATTCGTTCCCATTTGCCCTCCCCTTTGGCACCCTTTCTTTTTAAAGGATAGAGTAATCGGTCCGGATGATAAGCCAGTTGAATCGAAGCAATTCCTTTGGGGCAAAGAGTTCCCCGGCTGATGGGCGATTCTGGATCACCCTCGATTCTTATGACCCTGCCATCCTTTACATGAACCAGAACCCCACAACCCCCGTGGCAGATACGACAGGTGCTTCGAACAACTCTCTCATTTGTTGGCTGAATAGAATCCACCCTCATCTCCTTCCGTTTTCTTTTCCGCCTATTCCAATCATAGCATCGCTTGGGCAGGCCTTCAAACAAGGGACGAATGGCAGTAATTGGTAATACACTGGTATTCCCCTACTCTCGAACGCAACGGACACGGTACAAGTTACTCTTATAATAACTAAGCACATAGGCACCGTCGAACATCACGATCCACGCGTTCTTCGCATGGCGCTCGAAGGTCGTGGACGACCAATAGGACAAGTTATCTCGAAAGGGAACCTCTTTGCACATTAAAGGTCTTCCATCTGGACGCCCCTTGGTCCTGTCCAGCAGAAATTCCAGTTCCGCTAAAGTTGGGAAGCGCCAATTGCGCTTCCCATCCAATGAAAGTGATTCTGCATATTCTTGAGCTTCGTGCCAAGTCATCTCGCCTGGAGATTCACACTGCCATCCCAGGCCAGTTTTAGGATCTTTCCAGGTAGGCGCAACTTTTCTTCCCGGTTCCACTGCACAGAAAAAAGAGAAGTTCATATTTACAGTGAACTTTTATGGACCGGCGTAAATCCCTTGAGGAAACTCCTTCGGATCTCCCCAGAAAATACACCTCATCGGACAAATCGCAAAACACGCAGGGATTTCTTTCCTCCCTCGCTTTTCAACGCAGAGGTCGCACTTGACTGCCTTCGTGACATCCTGGTCAAACTGCATGACATCGTATGGACAGGCCTGGACACAGCAGGTACCACACGAGATACACCTTTTCGCCTCTTGAACGGCCAGTTTCTTCGTAAACCCCTTTTGAACTTCACTGAAGTTCTTCACTCGCCTTTGAGGTTCTAAGTAAGGCATTTGGGCCCGGCGGTCAGGACGTTCGGCGTTCCAAGGAGGTTCGCAAAACGGTAAAGATGACTTTCATAATCTCTGCCCGTTCCCTGACCGACAACAATCGACTCTGGCCCGTATTCATCAATCACCTTCTTGAATTTTTCCACGATGGTATTCAAGGCCTCGTCCCACGAGATTCGTTCCCATTTGCCTTCCCCTTTGGCACCCGTTCTCTTCATGGGATAGAGGATGCGATCAGGATGGTAAGCCAATTGCGCTATGGATAGGCCTTTGCTGCACAGGGTCCCATGGCTGATCGGGGAATTCGGATCCCCCTCCACTTTTATCACCTTGCCGTCTTTGACGTGGGTGATGACACCGCAGCCTCCGTGGCAACTACGACAAGCTGTTCGAATTTTTTTAACCTCTTCCATCAGTTCTCCTCCTTTTCAATAACAGAAATGGTCGCGGTTTTTCTCTTAAGCGGCACGTTCCAATTTGTTTCCCTTTTCATCTTTCGAAAGATTTTTAATATCTGCTCCGAGTCTATAAGAAATCCGCCTTGCAACATCAGCCGTTTTAGGACCGTATTTTTCAATCAAACTCTCCGAAAAGGTCCCAATGAGGATGATGCATCCAATGATTTTTTCTTGCACACCAAATACCGGTGCGCTTACAAAATTGACCCCTTGAGTAATTTCACCAATATCCTGAGCATATCCCAGTTGTCTACACTTAATAAGCTCCTCTTTTAAACGCTTCGTGTTCAGTCGTGAGATATCAAAACCATGGAAGTAAACTCTTTTTTTAGTCAATATTTTTTCTCTATCCGCTTCGGGCATAAAGGCCACAATGGCTTTCCCGTGTGCACCTAATGTGATATGGAACCTGTGTCCCAGACGAATGGTAAACCCAATATTTTGATTCCCTTCACTTTTCCTGACCACTAGGAGATGCTCACCATAAATTAAACCAAAGAGAGCAGTTCCGTTCGTTTCCTTAGCAAGATCATCGAGAAAAGGTGCTACAATCTCCGGGTAATGGAGGTTATCCAAAACATGCCGGGACAAGAAAATCAAAGCGGGTCCTAACGAGTAGGTTTTCGTCTGAGGATCTTTTTCCACAAATCCAAACTGTTTTAGTGTGTTTAAAATGGAATAGCCTTTGCTTTTATGAATTCCAACTTGGTTACATATTTCCGTCAGCCTCATCTTGAAATTGGGACTTTCCCCTAAACAGAGGAGAACCCGGGACGCTTGTTCCACTGCTGGAACCGAAGGTTTATAAACCGATTTTCCTCTTATGCCACCCTTTGGCAGCCTTTTTTTAACATCCACTTGACCAGATCCTCAGGATTACATCTCGATCATCTGCATTTTAAAAATGTTCTGTATATAGAACTATGTTCTATTTAATTGATAAAATGTTATATGAATCTTTCCATTTTGTCAACAGTTTTTATATAACTCTCTTCCAATGATAACCTTTTTGGATATCCGCAAGTCCAGTTAGATTTCTGTTAAGTCTTGACGAAATGTCTCTTAAAGGTTACCAAATCTATTAGAAAGAATAGTTTCTCCACAAAAATCTCAGAAATTTATCTTGACAATCTTGATATGATTTGGTCTATGAAAAGGAGAGCGTGCGAGGGGTCAAGGAGAAAAGGTGGATGGATCGTAAGGATTGCTTTGGTTCACTAAAGGAGACCAAACTCAATAATAGCCAAACCACCACTCAAGCAAGGCTCGAGTGTCGAAACTGCGAGGAGATTCGTGATTGTCTGCGTTATAGCAAACAACTCGCGGAAGAGGAAAAAGAAAGGGATGAACTGAGAAAGCAGAATATGATCTCCCAAATTATTGACCTTTCGCATATCACTTCAAATGAAATCGGATCGTGTCTATTAGAGTTTTTGAGTAGAATCTTTTACTCTCCCCTGGGAACGGTTCTTTTTAAAAATCTTCTTCTGTTTTACGAAGTTCCTCAAGGCTCAACCTCCTTTAACCTTTCCATTCCGATCTCGCAGACGATGATGGATTTGATTCGAGGAGAAGGGGGCGAAGCGGTACGAACCGGTCCTGAAGAATTCACGCTTCGAATTGTTCTGTTCCAGAAGTCATTTTCAAATCAACCAAAGGCGAACATGGGGATGATCGCCTATGAAGTCGCCCGCGCATTCGCTTCTGACGATCTTGCGGTCAAACATATTCTTCAGACCCTCCCCGATGTTGAAATCAACTTATTTAAGAAAATGGACATCGATCGTCGGACGAACTGGTTGATTGCGAAATGGGGTTTTCTGGAAGAATTTGAGGCCTTGGAAAAAGAAATGGCCGCTGCGAGGTTGAAAGATCAACTTGATAAATCTTTTAAAGTTTGAGGTAGGTAGATTTCATAACTCATCCCAAACTTCCTTCCAGGGACTTGTTTTACCTTCCTTGATCTCTCTTAACCTTCTGGACAAGCTTTCTGAATTGTTTAGACTGTGACAAGAGTTTTGATTCTTTCCGATCCAGCCTTTCTTGTATCAGCGCCACCATCTTCTGATATGTCTCAATATTTAAAATGACTGGTGTTAGCTTACCTTACATATGCTGTCAAATCATGGCACATTTTCCCCTGAGCATTTGGTTAAGAGGTAGTCCTAAGGTGTGGACTCCTTCCTGTAATCATCAACCTTGGAACAACCGCGTTTATAGAATCTTTCAAGTGGAAAGTGTTGAGGCTGAATCATCGATAATAATAACCCTACGGAATGATATTTACGCAATATAACATTTCATTCTTAACAAATTATTCAAATGTAATAAAAGGTTCATAACCGCTGAGATATCCTGAAGATAAAAAAACTATAAGAAGTCCATGATGATTCGCTTTATAGATAGAATGGTGAGAAGCCCGAATTGTTATTGACAGAAAGTGCTCTTGGGGATAAAATTTCATAAATTATTGCTTGCAGTATAATTATTGTTATGCCTTCGAGGCACCTATGACATGAAAGAGGTTACTAAGGAGCAGTTCAAAGAGATCTACTTTAAACTTGGTGGTGGCGCAGCGACCGGCTGGGGCCTGGAGTATTGGAATAAATTCTTCGAGGACGAAAAGAGACAGGGAATGAAGTATCTATTGGAAGAACCCGAAACACCAGAACATACAAAAATGATGATCGTTACTGACTATGACAGGAACGAATATCGATTGTTCTTTTTGACCGAAGAGAGTGAAGAATCCCTCTTCGACTTTCCGGTCGAGAGCTGATAGAAAACGTGGCATAACAAGGCGCTGCAGCCGACCGCAGACAGCGCGGCGGCTGAGCTCGGTCGTTATCCACTCTTTCAATGAGTAATCATCAACCTTTGATGTACACCGATCCTCACTCTTTGTAGGTGAAAGCGATAACCGGGTTTCTTAACTCTTCCTTCCTGAAACATTCTCTTCCCTAAATTTTGAAAATGCTGTATATTACAATGGCATGTTTGTACAAGATAATAAGCACAAATTAATTGACGCTATTACCGCTCCGTTGGGTTTCTTTGTGCTGGCGGAATAAGCCCCGGGCGCTTTTTAGCAAAAGTGGTTGCCCGCGCCGATGATTTACCTCGATAAGTCGATGGAGCAGCTGTACGATCAAGCGCTAATCAACATGGAGAACACTGTGCACGCCCTTGCGCAGCGTGTTCCTCCGCCTCAGCGTGTGCCGTACAAGGATTCGTTCGTTTATCGCTACGTCGAGAAGTCAATTCACCAGGCACTTGTTCAAAAGCTCGCCCGCTTAGTTAGCACTCTCCATGCCGCTCGCCTCCTAATGGGGCATGGTTTCGTTCAAGAGCAGGCAGCTCTGCAACGCGTGCTCGACGAGATCGAAGAGGACATTACATTCCTCGCATTTGCGGTCATCTTTAGTGACATGACGCCGCTACACCAGAGTTACCTCGATGCCTTCTTCGAAGAAGAGTCCGACGCTGATACCGCGTTGGAATCGACCCAGAAGCGGCCGATGGTTCCTCGGAAGAAGATCCGCGCTTACATCTCGCAAGTGGAGGGGGCGCCGATGGACCCTAGCCGTAGAGTCGAGCTTTCTCACACCCTAAGCAAGGCCTACTCCGGCTATGTCCACGCTGCATCTCCGCACATCATGGATATGTACGGCGGGAACCCACCGAAGTTTCATATGGGCGGCATGCGCGAGACGGAGCGCCATCGTGAACACCGCGCCGACCTCTGGAACTACTTCTACCGAAGCATTATTGCGTTCTCGTTTGTTGCCAAGGCATTCGGCGACGAAGCGCTTTTCACGAAGATTCACGACTTCACGCGAGAATTCGAGCGCCTGTCGGGAAAGAACTATGGGCCAAGCAAGTCGCAGAAAACCTAACCCACTGTTCCAATCGATAATCTTCAATCATATGTCCTATCTTGAATTGCAGATAAGTAGGTGTAGTTTTCAATCCGACTTACCTTGACAATGCCTGTCAAATCAAATAGTGTCCTGGACGAATAAGTCTTTAAATGCGCGGGCGGCTGTGTAGACACTTCCTACCCCGCAGATGTATTGAGCGACCCTCAATGTCTCGACGATCTCTTCTCTGGTGGCACCTGCTTTCATCGCTTGTTCGGCCAGTGACTTTACACCTTCAACAGCTCCCTCCGATGCATCCAAAGCCATGGCGATGAGGAATTTAATTTTCCGTGGCAAAGCACCGTCAGCCAGAGCAAAGTCATTCGTGGCTCTAACCAGCTTGAGAAGTTCTGGATCGATCTTTTCAAAAATCTTTAAAGGATGTTCAGCCATCGGATCACCTCCCATTTGGGACTTCCATTTTATTACTGCATCTTCTAGGCCCGTTTCCACTTTTTTCTTCCATCGGTCCTTCTCCAATCGGTAAGCATACCAATACATTTCTTTCATCTCTCTCAAAGCTGCACTTTTCTTCGAGAATAGGTTTTAGCCTTTTTCGGGCCCTGTGAAGCCTCACCTTCACATTCTTAACCGTTATCCCGAGGATATCAGCAATCTCCTGATGGCTGAATTCCATGATGTCAAAAAGGATGAGGACGGTTCGTAGGGACTCTGGCAAAAGGTTGACCTGATTCTGAACACATTCTCCCATCTGGCGTTGTTCCAATTCTTTTTGAATATCCAGTCCTTTTTGAATTAGAGCTTCTTTAAATTCTTCCATCTCCTCCTGGTCAATTCTTTCTTCTTTACGTGATCTCTTCAACTTGCGGAAATGGTCTTGGCAGAGGTGATAGGCAATGCTAAATATCCAAGAGGACAATTTGGAGGGATCTTTTAAGCTTTTTAAATTATTTTGAATTTTTAAAAACGTTTCCTGGATTAAGTCATCCGCCACCCATTCATCTTTAACAAGGGTCAGAATAAATCTTCTAACCTTAACGTAGTATTGATCATAGATATCCCAAAATTCCATCTTTAAATCCTAACCAAAAATAGTTTTAATTTTCCCAGTTATTCCCCTCCCCCTTCGACGGGGGAGGGTGAGGGTGGGGGTGAAAAAAGAAGCCTTAATTCCCCCTCCCCTTTCTCCCCTCCCGCCAAGGGAGGGGAGGTTTTTAGGAGTCTTATGATACTTACCCGCAACATGATTTGCTGGCCTGCCTATCACAGGGCAGATCATACTCCTTTACTTCACCCATGAGACCATTGATACAATTCTTTATGGCCAAATGGGCTCCTTTTTTGACCTGGGTGGCAAGATCGACAGCTTCTTGAATTTCTTCAAATTTCAGGCCCACTTCCTTTGCCTTTCCGAAATAGTGCTCGAAACAAGGGATGCAGTTCGCTGCGGTGGCTGCTCCCAAGCAAATTAAAAGCCTCGTCTTTTCGTCCATGGTCGAGTCCTCCTTTTATTTTTATATATAAGACGAAAAAGACCTCCGAAAGGTTACACCGCTTTACGAACCCTGATATGAATAAGAATATTTAATTGATCAGCACAAAACCGTAACGATTCTGAATGTCCTCTTTATTTTGAAGGACTTCACACGGTAGTCCTAAATTTCGTGCTGTTTTGTATACGTCAATACCAAAGATTGAATCGCATGGCCTTACTTTCTCCGGAGTCGGGCAAGGATGACCTTCTTTAACGGCACAAGCCTTACACAAATTGCAGAATCGAATTGCAAACGCAAAATAGTATCCATCGAGGAAAGCAGTCCTTTCGATTTCAAGAACGGCCTCACTCAATGTTCTGGCATCATTCGAATGGACGAGCAGAATATGATTGTATCTCTTGATCATCTCCACTCGTTCCTGATAGGTCGTATCTCTGGTGTGACACCTTATACTTTCCTGAAAAAAATCTTCACAGCCCCATCGACATTTCAAAATCGCCCGAATATCAAAATAGATTTCCTTGGGTGAAATGATCATTGCATTGACCATTCCTAATTCTTTTGCCAACCGGGTATACTTCTCCATCTACATATCCCTTCAAAATTGATTTCAATAAAAATTAATGGAAATGAAGTGTGATCCTATAACGACATTCTTTTCCTAAAACCATCATACACTTCCCCAATGAGGGAGTAAGTTCATGGTCTAATCCCTGGGCATCGATCCAGCCTTGCAATCTTGCGAAGATGCCACATTCGCATCGATCCTCTATCCCAGCTCTCACAATATTTTCATAGGCAAAACATCTTTTCATATGCATCTCATACGATTGATCATCTAAGGTCTTGATTTCATATTCGATGAGGTTAGGACCATAAAGTGAGATGGCTGCTTTCTTGAGATTCAGGTATTCCATCATGTCTTTTGGCGGCAAAAGGGCTAAAGATTTAATGAACCGCTTCATTTCCACTTGGCCTAATTCCCGGCACACCATTTGATTCAATCGGTTCGCCGCATCGATGCCAAAATGTTGTGTGACTGCCATAAACCACCTGGCATCGTGTGACATCCAACCTTTTATCAGAAGGTCTTTCTCCATTTCAAAGGATAAACTATTCGGCATGGAATTCCTCCTCTTTCATTTGTAGAGGTGAGGCTATGGGTTGTTACTAAATATTAAGCCCTGCGCACCCGGCATGGAATATAACGGTGGAGCGGCGTGGCTGCCAGACGATCTCGGTGTTTCGCTGGAGCCAGCTGGTTAACATTGACTCCATGTGCCTCTCCGCCGTGTACGAGCCCGAAGCCATGAGGTATGACCACCTGGCCCTGGTACGAGCTATCTGTTACTTCAGTTTCGATCCTGGCAGATCCTGCTTCTGTCTCGATAAGGGCAAGGTCACCATCGCTGATTCCTAACTCCTCTGCATCCTTTGGGTTCATTCGCATGGTGCAAGGCCGCCTCCCCTCATTCCAGGCAGGGTCACGCATGATGGTATTGGCCACCATCTCCATATGGTTTCCGGACATGAGCACCATAGGATAGTCCTTGCTCACGAGTTGGGTCTCCTCGGTCGCAGGGGTTACTTCCTCGACCCACGACTCCATCTCAGGGAAATGGATGTGGATTTTCTTGTCAGGGGTCTTTAAAACAGAAAGGTTGTTTTCCGAATCTACGACTCCGATCTTCACCCCTCCTGGTGTATCCAGGATCTTTCTAAATATTTCTTCTCCTGTGAGAGGACTCACCTTGTAACCGGCGCGGGCAACATCCTCTTTGTGCATCATCGGAAATCGCGCCAGTAGTCCCCAGAGGGTAGATAGATTTTTAGACCCGAGTTCCTCGCCCAAAGTCTTCGCGAGAATATAAGGCAGCCACGGCTCTACCTTTGGATTAGCACGAATATATTCCATCAGCGCAAGGCCAAAACCTAGTCGGTCCTTGGCCAGTTCTCGAAGCTTGGATGGGTAATCCGGGATCATTCCCAATCTTTGAGCAAGCTCCACGAAGATGGTCGCTTCTTCCACCTGCTCTCCATCCGACTGCACCACAGGACGGCGCATATCGAAGTAGTAGTCGGGATACCCCAATTGGAAAAATGTGCCGTCCCATTTCTCATAGCCCGACCTGGCTGGCAGGACATAATGGGATAGAACAGCTGTTTCGCTCATGGCCACCTCGATCGTTACCAGGAGATCCAGCTTTGCAAAAGCTTTCTCATAGGCCCTTGTGTCAGCGTAAGAACGCAAGGGATTTGAGCCGCTGACGATCAGAGCCCGGATGCGTTGAGGGTGATCGTTATCGATCTCTTCCGGCAACACGTTGGGCGGGAAGACCCCCATAATCAGAGGAATATTTGTCATGACTGTCTTCCATGTCTTTGGATCTTCCTCCGGCGTATGGGATCCCATTGGCATCAGATGACCCAAAAAGACATTGCCCCCTTTGGCTCCTATGCGGCCTGTTAATGTAAGCAAGATCAACTCTAAATAGGAATTAAGCGTGCTGTGCCGTCCCATCAGGATGCCAAGGTCACTGCGCATAGCCGTTTTGCGGGTGGCAAAAAGCCGGGAGAATTCTCGGACAGCATTTGGATCCAATCCACAAACTCGGCAGTTTTCTTCAACATCGACATCATCAAACCAGCTTCGAATCGCTTCAAAACCATTGACTCTGGCTTCCAGATAATCCTTGGCCACAAGTCCCTCGGTTAGCAAAATCTTGATCATCGCTTTGAACAACAAGGCGTCCGTCCCGGGCCTGAGTCGTAAATGGATGTCAGCAAGCTTGGCTGTCTCCGTCACTCTCGGGTCGACGATGGCCATTAAAAAACCAGGCTCCTTTTTCTTGTTCCGAAGCACTACCGGGGCATTGGGTATATCGTGGCTCACCATGGGATTGGCTCCCCAGAAGACAAGAAGATCTGACCCCTGGATGTCGGGGAAGGAATGCATATACTGGCGGCCAAATGCTTTACCACTCACCCAGAAAAAACCGGTGAGCTCCTGGGCCAGGGGACTATAATGATTTTTTGACCCCAATCCATTCAAAAAGCGAACACCAAAGGCTGCTTCAAAATGACAGCCCTGGCCCCCTCCCCCCATATAGGCAATGGAGCGAGGCCCATGCGCTTGGACAATTTCTTTGAGCTTGGCTGCGATTTCATCCAGAGCCTGATCCCATGAAATGCGCTCAAATCGATCCCCAACACGCTTAAGAGGAAATCTCAGTCTCTCCGGGTTATTTTGAAAGTACGCAATGTTCGCTCCTTTTCGACAAAGATAGCCCTGTGAACGGGGATTTTCCTTTTCACCCCTGACCTTCACGATTTTGCTGCCTTCGGTGATCACTTCGAGGCCGCAATTGTTAAAACACAGCACACAAGATGTCTTTTGCCATTCGCTCATGACTCGCTCCTTTTTATGAGATCCTTTTATTTACTGAGTTTATCGCGATCTTCTACACCGAGTTCCATAACGATGTGTCCCCAACCACCACATTGCACTCCAACATCAAAACAACCTGCCCTTCTGAATCGCATCTCGTTAGGCTCAATCCCTGCGTAGAACAGCTCGTTTGACGCAAAAATGAGTTGGGTAACCGAATTCAAAGCGTAGATGCAAATTCTGCTCGGAGAAAGCTTGGTGAGAAGGTTACCAGCCCCGTCAAAATAGAACTTGTCCCCAACCTTGTGCTGACTATTACACCCCTTGGATTCCACCACTTTTATAACGATGGTTTTATTCATCAAGGCAGGTGATTTGGTGAGGACGTCTTCATTTCTCGGATTTTCTCTAAACTTTTTCATCTCCTCGTCATTGTAACCCAGATGCTGTTGGAAATTTTTCCAGACTTTTTCATCAAGTTTCATGTTTTACCTCCTAAAAGTCCATCCCTCCTTCCCCCTCTTAGGGGGGAGGGGTGGGGGTGCAAAATGGGATTCACAGATAAGGGCAGACAGAGACGCATTGAATACATTGATACATGGAGTGGTCATCTACTGCAGTGAGATGATTTATCATGTGAACATTTTGAAGAGGAATTTTGCCGGCCTTCATCATGCTTGAAAATATGGGGCTTTGGCTCGAATATTTAGTGCAGGCAACCCTATCCACCTTCCCGCTTTTATCAATAGCCTTAACTGGACATTCCTCCTGACAAATAAAACACTTCTCGGGACAACCTTTCTCATCCTTCTCCGGCCATGCAATGGGAGGTAATTCTGCCGTGGTCACAATTCCACCCAAAATTAACCTGGGACCGTATTTGGAATTGAAGAGCAATCCATTTTTCCCCACCTTTCCAATACCAACTGCTTCAGCCATTTTAACCAAGCCCATATAACCCCAGAAATCTGCCTTTCCTTTAATGTCGTAAGGAAAACAGCCATAGATCGGCACAGCGATTTCCCGCTTTTCCTCGATGAGGCTCGCAACCTGCATCAAGACCATATCTATGTTTCGGTAATAGATATTTGCAGCCCTCCAATACATCCATTCTGATCTTCCCTGACATTTAAATATTCCTTTAGGAACAGGTATCCCCAGGCAGAGGATGGTTTTTGCTGAAGCGAGCATATCTGACGGCCTGTAACCTAAAGGCTCATTCTCAAGGGAAGATGCCTTGGCAACGCCGAATACAGGGATATTATTTTGGGTGAACAAACTTGCCATCTCTTCACTGATCTCTTTCATGCTGTTCCTCCCGATCAGAACTTATTGAAGGTTCCAAACAACACTTTCTTGAAATTCTCAATTTCCTCCTTTGAGTATCCTTCTTTGATCTGCTCATTTAACTTTTTGATGATTGGTAAGGCCTTTTTGGCCACCCTGTTTCCCTTTTCAGTGATATTAACTAAGTAAACACGCCGGTCATTGGGATGATCAGACCGTTTCACATAGCCCGATTTTTCCAATCGGTCAATCAAACCTGTGATAGTCGGATTTTCCAGCATTAATCCCTGACTAATTTGGGTGAGGCTTGAACCATCATTCTTTTGAAGAAAAAACAGAAGCATGACCTGGATTGGCGTTACTTCTATACCACTTTTTGAAAAGGCTTTTTGAAGGTTTATTATAAGTTTTTGACATACCTTAGAAATTAAGAAGATAAGCCGATCTTCTATAGTCATAAGTTACGCCTTTAGATAGATATTTATATGCTAATATTTAGCATACTAAATAATTTTGTCAAGTAAAAAATTCCGGCCCGATCAATATTGGGGACGAAAGACAAGTTCAGATTGGGTCACGATTGAACCTTCCACCTACAAGTCTTCACCCTAATGCTACTCTGAAGGTTAACGATTACTGGTGCAAATGTGCATAAAAAGGCAGGGCCATCTCTGACCCTGCCTTAGTTCTCTAAAAACTGAATATTGTTTAGATAACATCATTAAAAGGGTCCCTGTTTTTTTGTTTTTATTGGGAAACCAAGGGATTCTATCATTTGTCTATCTTTCGATATTTTTTCTTTGCGGAGCTCAATTAGTTGACGTACCACTTCCTTAATCTTTTCATTATAAAGAGCAATATCCTTAGAAACCCAACCGAGAAGTTCTTTTATCTTTTCAATATCACTATTTAACTCCGCTTTCATGGCCTCATGGTTATAATCGGTTCGGGTATAAGTTAGGTGAATTCCTTTGCCCACAATAGTTCCGTATACAGGGGTAGGATAAAATTGTAACGGTCTGTGTTTAAATAAAGCAGAATCTCCTTCAAAAGGCAGTGCAAATGTAACAGATATCCCATCTTTCACTTCGCTGTGATTATCTATGGAAATGTTATCAATTTTCAAATTAGGTATTTCAAGGCGATATTTTTCATACAATTGTTCACAAAGTGTATTTATATCCGAATTTAGTTCGCTCTGATAATTGTTGATTTCGGATACCATTTGTTCTTGTTTTGTCTTTATGAAATTACCAAGAGCATCATCGGAAAAAAGTTGTTCATACATGATTTTCCCTCCATTGAAAAAGTTTTGTGATTTATTAAAACTATGAAAGATACATTTAAAGTTTATCAGATAAGAACATAAAGTCAACAAAAAGGAGACATAAAATCGTGAAGGAGTTTTTCACCGTTTATAAACTTGTTTAAATTTCGGCAACAAAAAAGGCCAGAACCATTTCTGACTCTGCGCTTGCGGAGTTCACGATGTTAAGTTCGGTTAATTTCTTCTAAACCTCTCTTTAAGATTTCCAAACCAATTGTTTTGGAGATGCTGGAGGTACCAAAGGCCGGGACTTCACATCCCAGAGTCCAAGATGGTTGAGGATCTTTAGATGAAGTGATTCCTAATTCTCAATTCCAGCGGTCCCTGTCGCCTCTTTCATATTCCAATGTTCGATAAGGTATTGCAGATCGAATTGACAATCCCCACGAGCTTAGGATGGGAATTCTCGAACCTTTTCACAGAGGTAGAAAGCCCCTCCAAGGATAGTTTGAAAAGTTGCGGATTCTTCTCCTCACGTATTGCTTCGTGAATTGAGACTTCGGTAAAACCGATAATACTCTGGGCGTCCTCGGCGTCGGTCTTGGAGAGTTGGGAAACTTCGGTCTTCAAAGTGGAAAGCAGATCTAGTAATTCCTTCTTTCTTTCGTCATTTAAAGATTTGGCCCTTTTGATCCTCGCTTCAATTTGGGTAATTGTCTCCTCGACCATATTTTCATCCTTTCTTACAGGCAACAAAGAAATAAGTAAAACTAACCCCTAAACGGAATACACAATAAAATTCCTTCCTGGACAGCCGTAACCTCAATAATCCGTAGCCAAAATCACGTCGGTCGCATTTATAATTGCATAAACCTCCTTACCCTCTTTAAGGTTTAGATTCTCGACAGCAGCCTTCGTTATGATGGAAACAATCTCTAATTCATTTGGTAACCCAACAATCACTTCCGAGTTGACTAATCCGTGATTGACCTTCTTCACCTTCCCTTTTATAATATTTCGTGCGCTTAATTTCATCTTCTTTCACCTCCTAGTCAGTTACGAGTTTTTCCTGGAGCTTATTATTCCCGATGGGAACCGCTACGCAGGCTATCACAGAAATGATAATAGAAATAGCACTTAAAGTAAATAATCCCGAAACTTTTGCATTGTCGGGTGAAAGAAGATTACGGATAGATTCCTCTCAGTTTTGTGGCCTCAGCCACTCTTCCAATCCCGAGCATCAGAGCGGCTGTTCTCATATCCACTTTATCTCTCTGAGAGATGTTGAGCACCTCTGCAAAACTCCTCTTCATAATTCGAGTCAAACGATCAGAGATTTCTTCTTCGCTCCAGAGTAATTCCTGAAGATTTTGAGCCCACTCAAAATAGGAAACTGTGACTCCACCCGCATTGGCTAAAATATCGGGGACTACAAAGATACCACGATCATAGAAGATTTCATCTGCCTCCGGCGTTGTGGGACCATTGGCGCCCTCAGCTATAATTTTAGTCTTGATCTTAGGAGCGTTCTTATGGGTAATCTGACTTTCTAATGCAGCGGGGATAAGGATGTCGCAGCCTAGCTCCAATAATTCCTCATTCGTAATCTCTACTCCAGCCCTGGCCTCAGGAGTGATGAGACAAGAATATCTCTTCTTACAATCCAGAACAGCCGAAACATTCAATCCATTCTTATTATAAATTCCACCCCTTGAATCACTGATTGCAATCACTTTAGCTCCTGCTCGATCAAAATATTGAGCCGCAATCCCACCCACATTGCCACAACCCTGGACCACCACACGAGCTCCTTCGATAGGAATGTTTAAATGCCGAGTGGCCTCCTGGGCAGTAATAAAGACACCCTTTCCAGTGGCCTCAAACCTTCCCAATGATCCCCCAAGTTCCAGAGGCTTTCCTGTAACGACTCCATGGACCGTATATCCTTTCAAAATACTATAAGTGTCCATAATCCAGGCCATGACCTGTGGGTTGGTATAAACATCAGGGGCGGGGATATCCTGGTCGGGACCAATCAAAAAGGCAATTTCCCATGTAAACCGCCGTGTCATATTTTCAAGTTCCCAAAGGGACATGCTTTTCGGGTCACATTGAACCCCACCTTTTGCTCCTCCGAATGGGATATTGACCACGGCGGCCTTCCAGGTCATCCACATGGCCAAGGCCTTTACTTCATCCAGATCCACATCCGGATGGTAACGAATCCCTCCTTTCCCTGGACCCCTGGTCATATTATGCTGGACTCGATACCCTGTAAAAATTTTGACGCTTCCGTCATCCATTTTTACAGGAAAATGGACAATCAGCTCCCGTTTCGTCTGTTTAATCTTCTCACGGACACCTAGATCTAACTTCAAACGCTCAGCTGCAATGTCCACCTGCCGCATCGCCACATCCAAAGGGTTGATCCTATCTTTTTTATTTGACATAAGATTACCTCCCTTTTCTATTATATACACCAATAGGCTTTTTTCAAATGAGGTTATCAACTAATTTGGTATTTTTTGTCAACACTAAAAATAAAATTGTGAAATTATTTTTTATTCACCAGTCGGCCTAGTGAACTTAAATGATGTAAATTCTGAGGAGGGCGTTGCAAAAAGTAGAGCTTATCTTATTGTAGGGTCAAGGAATGGCGAGTTACTTTAAGTATCCCCTTGGCTGTATCCACCGCTTCCAGTTTCGTGCCCGTTTAGGTTCACCATAGCACTTCTCCATTCCCAATGGCCCTGCTTTTTTGTCTTAGGAAATTGTTGATTATCAGTTGTACTCTTCATAATGGTATGGAAATCTATTTTTGAGGATTTCAGGAAGAAACATTCCATCTCTGACTCCTTGTTTGCCTAAGGAGTAAGCAGGCAGACCCGCCACAGATTAACGCTGTATACCCCAAAGAGTGAAGATTTCTTTTGGAAAGGTATAGGGTTATCGCCTTTTCCTTCCGTGTAGATGCCCTACTAAGAAGATCCCCTCTGAAGACTTCACCCCATAATCAGCAGATGCTCCTCGGAAAATAGGAGGATCCCGATTTTAAGGGACAAGCCTGTTGAGCTAATTAAATAGACGAAGGCAGGATTGGGGAACTTACTTGTAAGCCCCTATCTCAAAAGAAGAATCAGAAGGAGGGCTATTAGGGATTATCAGATAGGTGAGTACCAAAACTCCCCTACTCATTCAACATTGCACCTACAAGTCTGCAGTGGAAAGGTAATCTTAGATTCAATGATTACCGAAGGAAATAAACAAAAAAAGGCAGAGCCATTTTTGACTCTGCCATCTAATTGTAGTGGCATCTTCAGGAAAATCTATTTCATAAATCTCCAGAAGTACAAGTCGGGTTACTTCGGCTCTTCAAGAAAGAGCTGTACTTCACGAAAGAGCTGCAGACGGTTCTTCTCCATGAACACCCAATGGGTCCCTTCTCCGATCATGACCATTCGCTTGATTGGGGTATTCTTAAGGTTGGCGAAGGTTGCCTCAGCCATATATGGCGCTGCCTCCGCATCCCACTCTGCTACAATTACAAGGGTGGGAGCAGTTATATTCGCCGCATCATAGTAGGGTTTGCCGGACATCGAATATTTCCGCAAGTCTTCAAGAGTGCCATTCGGGGCACGTACCACGGGTGGATTCTGTCCTGCCCCTACTGGATCGGGCCTCAATGTTGCCTCCCACCAGGCATCGAACCAGTCATCAGGCAATAGTTCTTTTTGTTTCTCTGGGGCAACCCCGCGCACCATCCGCTTTTTCGCCTCCTCCTTTTTAACCGTTCGGTATGCGCCAAGAGGACCTGTCCCTCCAATCGGCGGTGCATCCTTGACAAACCAAAGGGGAGCGTAGAATATAAGACGTTCTACTTTGGCATTATTTTGCGCCGTATAACCTCCCATGATGTTTGCGCCCCAAGACCAGCCAAGCAGATTTAGCCGCTGCACCCCGCGGCGGGCCAGGATATAATCGACGACAGCTCCAACATCCTTGACCGCAACATCTGTGTTCCCCCCAATGGGTGGATTCTCGGCTGCCGGCTTGCTCATCTCTGAAGGACGCGTTGAGCGCCCATAACCCCGTAAGTCCATAATATAGACATCCCAACCACGTTGGGCAACATAATCCATCCAAGATAGGCCGTTGAGTGGTAAGTCGAAAGCCGATTCAGAGCTGTATGTGACGCCGTGGACAAAGAGCACGATCCGGTCAGTCCCAAAATTTGATACACCCTCGGGGTGCTTGTTGCGAACGTGTAGTTGTATACCGGGATCGGAAGCCGGGACCATGATGGTTTCCGTAACGATCTTAGCCGGCTGTGCGAAAATTAATTGAACCGAGAGCAGCGTGAATACTATCAGAAATAAACCAACAAATCTGATCTTAGGAATCTTCATAATCCACCTCCCCTTATTAGAGCTTTGTTGTTATGGCCCAATTGACTACACGCTCTTCTGTTTTAAGAGACAAAAATTTGAAAGTCCCCCAAAAGGCATAGAAGGCCTCCCAAGACTTCATATGAAAGGGCAAAATTGAAAAATCAATCTTTCAGGAAGGACTCCTCTTTTTTCTAAAAAGCTGCCAGTCCCGATGCCAATTTACCGCCTCCACCTACTACTCTTTAGTAGAAGATAATCATGGAGGTTGAGGATTACGGTTCTCTCGGGTGCGGGTCAGAACTGCACACGCTGGGTGATGCAGCCGTCGCAAATCAGGTTTGTTCCGGTGATGAAGCTGGCGCGCGGGCTGGCCAGGAACACCACCGCATTTGCCACCTCTTCCGGTGTGCCCATACGGCCCATGGGATTGCGATCGAATGCTTGGCGGTACCGGGCGGGCATGTTCTGCTCTATCACGTTCCACACCCCACCCTTGAAATAGATGGTACCGGGCGAGACCACGTTAGCGCGCACCTTATTGGGCGCGAGGTTTTGCGCCAGCGACTTAATGTAGGGCAGGATTGCCACCTTCACGCTGCCGTAAGCACCCCGCGGACCCACCACCTCGACCGCGGCCGCTGATCCGACCACGACGATAGCGCCGGCCCCCGAATTCTCAAGAAACGGCACCGCCGTCTCGCAGCCGCGCAAGGTGCCGAGCACGTCGATCTCGAAGCCTTTCATCCACGAGGCCTCGTCGTTGCTGACACCGAACGCGCTCACGTTGGAGATAAAGATGTCGAGGCCGCCGAGCGCCTCGGCAGTTGACTTGACGAAACTGGTGAGCTGGGCGCCGTCGGCCACGTCCACCGCTGACCCGAAGGCCTTAACGCCCTTCGCCTTGAAGGCGGTGACCGCCTCCTCGATCTGGGCGGCGGTGCGGGCGCAGATACCGATGTCACAGCCTTCCTCGCCCAGGAGGTTGGCGATGGCGCGCCCGATGCCGCGTGTGCCGCCGGTGACGATGGCCTTCTTGCCCTTCAGTCCGAGATCCATGCTCATTTCCTCCTTTCTGATAGTCTAAGAAACTAAAATCAATAAAGCCTCCGAAGGGTGCAACGCTCCCTTTGAAGGCCTCATATCGGCACTTTCTGGAAAGCCCATTTCATAATTACTCCAAAAGGTTTAGGGTTGTGTTGTTGGGTTATTTTTGCACTAACTAACGGAGACGACCCCATCCAAGGTTTCAGATATCAGGAAATGATGCGTCTGTCAAACAAAAAAAGTGTTGTTGTGTTGTGAAAATTATCTTTTAAGAATTGTCAGTTGAAATCTGCTATAGCGATATCGATTCATGGATTGATGACTTCAGGAAGAAGTCCTCTTTTTTCGAAATCCCGCCGGTCGAAAAAGCCATGTTAAGGCTTTCACCTACAAATCTTGGTCTTGAACGATTCTAGGGTTCAACGATTACGGATGGACACCAGGAACACCAATTGAATAGTTGAAAATCATACCAAAACATTTTCAATGATATGAAAACAGAAGATCTATAGCAGCTATTGAAACCATGGGAACCATCAGGTGCGGTTTTGAAATCCTGTAACAATCCATCTGGTAATCCTGGTCCGGATAGAAGGCAGGAGCAGAAAATGGAACCTGGAAATCTGAACAATCGATGAAAATCGTTATGGAGGATACTTTCACCTTAGGAGGGGGTCTGACCTTTAAGTCCCTAAGACCAAGATGCTTGAGGATCTCTTTTGAGGTTTTTGATTTTACAGCCCCTTCCTATGCCTGCCTGTGATGGGCAGGGCAGGCAGGTGCTATCTCCCATCTATAATATTATTCTGGAATGCCCTCAGAATTCCAACCTCTCAGGGCATAGTAATCCTGGGGCATTCTCTGAAGGTCTTCTCTCCAGATCGTCTTTCTGTCTTTACCCAGGGGTTCGTCAAAAAACCTCTTGGAAAGGGTATCATCTTTCGATGTTATGCCTTCACGGAGATTGAATCTTCGGGTTTCATTCTGAATGGTGGATGAGATTTTTCTGCAATCCTTTTCATCTAATTTGAGACCTGTTGTGACTTCGATAATTGTCGAGAGGTAATCCCAATCCCAGTAGATGTCCCGATAGAATCTGCATAAAATCAGGGAGTCGTGGATATTAAAGCGATCTTCAAATTCGAGGAAGAGTTTTGCTTTTCTCTTGTGCGGACAAAAGGGTAACCCACTCTTTTGGTAGCAGAATCTCCATCGATTTTATGTTATTGCCAAACGATATCGATATCGAGAAGGGATATGAAGACTCAGGAATAGAGGGGGATTTTCAAACCAATATTCTCTTCGCCCGGTACGCCTGAAGGTATTCAAGGCAGTAGGGATCCTGGTTGAGGAGGACTTTGCTGGCATAAATGGAGGAAAGGAGGGCCTGGTCGCGAACATCGATAAGGAGGGTATCGAGGCCGGCATATATTGCCATAACCAGGAAAGTTCTATTGATCAATTTCCTCCCGGGGAGTCCCATGCTTACATTGCTCACTCCACAGATGGTATGGGATTGAGGGAAAATGGATCGGACTGTTTTTATCATTTCAAGGGTCACAAGGGCTGATTCGGGTTCGACCGCCACAGAGAGGACGAGAATGTCGAAGTAGATGTGGTCGGGAGGGATATTTGCCTGAATTAGATTTTCATAGAGTCTTTTAGCAATGTTTAACCTTTGTTCGATCGTTCTTGGGATTCCTTGATCGTCCATTAAGAGGACCACAACTTTACATTTTTTTTCAACGATGACAGGGAAAAGTTTATTCCATTTTTCCCCCTCACCTGAGATGGAATTGAGGATAGGGGGTTTTTGATGGCGATAGACAGAAAGGGCTGCCTTTAGGACTTCAGGGCTGGCGCTATCCAGCATTAAAGGAATAGAAACCTCCTTTTGAACAATATCAACCAGCCAAGGTAAATCCTCCTCTTCATTTCCGGAAGCAACACCTGCATTGACATCCAGGAAATTAGCCCCACATTCATATTGAACCCTTGCCAATTCTCTCAGGTAGGCCTCGTTCCGATCCAATATGGCCTGCCCTACTTTTTGGATCGTTCCGTTAATCGATTCCCCAATGATCAGCATGGACACTTCACCCTTCGTAACTCAACCCTCCAGGGCTGTTAATCAGGGCTGAAGCCCTGAGCTACATAACCTTCTTTGGCTGCCTCGACGATCGCCTTTAGGTTTGCAAGCGGAGTTTGGAGAGGAACAGCGCATTCCGGAGCGAGGATATCTACACCAGCCTCTATGCTGTAACGGGCTTGTTTATAAACATCCTCTGGAGTTCCTCCGAAGAGCACATTTTTGTTAGCAATATTACCAATTAGAGACATTTCATGATTGACCACTTGAACAGCCATCTTGGCCTCTACCTGCCATTCGAAATGGTAAGCATCAAAACCAGCCTCAACAAACAGCCTAAGTCGGTCAGAGCAGTTCCCGCAGATGTGAAGGATGGTTGGTCCTCCAATCCGTTGATTCATCTCCTGATGAACGGGAAGGAGAAAATCCTGATAGGCCTTGGGGCTAACGAGGTCTCCTGTCGCATGGTCCGCAATCACGACCGCATCAGCGCCAGCGCGAAATTGTGCGTTGGCAAACGCTATCGATACCTCCTTGAGCCGATGGAGAAGCTCCTTTACCTTTTCTGGCTCAGTCAACGTCCAAATCAGAAAATCCTGGACACCGCACAGATGATATGAAATCGTCCATGGGCCCATCACTTTCCCAACAATGGCGACGTGGTCTCCATAGGTTCGGTTCAAGATTTCCAGAGCTCTGAGCAGGACTGCCATTGAAGGTTTTTCAAGAATATTGTCAGGAATGGTAAGGTCCTCCACCTCTTTCACAGGATGCGTTTTAGCATCTGGCATCATGGTGGGACTTCCCCAATCGACCACACATCCTAATGCCTCAGCTTCCTGCTGGACACTAAACTCCGGCATAATGGAGTCAAAACCCAGGATCTCATATCCACCTGCTGCAAGTTCAGACATTTTTGAAGGATCCAGATGAGCCTCGGGGAAATAAACACCTGTTTTCTCCATCAATTCAACCGAAACGATTGAAGTGGGATTGGCCACGGATATTCGATCTCCTTTCCTCCCTCCGAGGAGACCTGAAAGGAATCGACGTTTGGGCGTAGATCGAAGACCGCTTTCCATTCTCATCCTCCTTTTGAAAGGAGACGGTTGGCCAACTCCACTGCCCTGACCGCATCTTCAGCATAGCCGTCTGCTTCAATCTCATCGGCAAATGTTTGGGTAACGGGTGCGCCACCCACAATGATTTTGGGAGGGTTAGATACGGATTGGCGGATAGCCTTTATGACACCTTTCATCTTGAGCATCGTCGTGGTGAGAAGGGCGGAGAGACCAACTATGTCTGGTTGCTCCTTTGAAATGACTTCCAGGAATCGGTCTTTCGGGACATCTATTCCGAGGTCGATCACCTCATATCCTGCGCCCGTCATCATCATGGTGACAAGATTTTTCCCGATGTCGTGAATATCTCCTTCCACTGTCCCGATAACGAATGTGCCCTTGCTTGGTGATTTCTCCCTGAGGAGCTCTGGTTTGAGGATTTCGATTCCCCGGTTCATGTTTCTTGCCGCTAAGAGCACTTCAGGCACCCAAATCTGTGAAGCCTTAAACTCCTGACCGATGATACCCATTGCACCGATCATCCCTTCATTAAGAATAATAATGGGTGAGACTCTCTTTCCGATGTACTCCCTCAGCAAGGTTTCCATTGTAGCAAGATTAGTGTCTCGCAAGGCTCTATAAAAAGATTCAACTTCTTCTTTTTTCATTTTTCAGAAAACCAAATATTTCTGATCAACGGTGGAATTCATTTGGCAAGTAGCGATTTAACCAAATCAACGGCTGAGGCAGCATCCGGCGCATATCCATCTGCACCGATCTCCCTAGCAAACCTCTCCGTAACGGGTGCACCCCCAACAATGGTTTTTACCTGATGATACCGAATCACCGTCGCCTAAAGCCAATAAACAAGTTAGACCCCATGCATTTACCCCTGGGCACTTCCATTAGACCGCTCTTTCCAGGTGAGATATCCCTTGCCAACAATTTCGCTTCCTGATCAAGTGGACCGCGATTTTAGATCGCTTCAGCTCAGATAAGTGATGCATATTATTTCGCTCTGATGGCATCCGTCATTTGTCTCTTGATTTCGGCAGGGCTTCCTGTTGCGACGATTCGACCCTTTTCTAACCAGATTATTCTGTCTGCATAATGACTCGCCTTATCCAAGCTTGACTCAGCGCAGAGAATGTCTTTTCCCTCTGCCTTTAATTTCATCACAATCTCGGAAATCTTAATCATCATTGACCGTGCGAGTCCTTCCAGTAATTCGTCAAATAACAAGACACCGGGAGAGGTGACTATAGCTCTGGCAATACTGATAATTTTCTGTTGTCCTCCACTCAATAATTTGCTCTTCCTGTTGTAGAGGGATGCCAGTTCCGGCAATAGTTCATCAATATTCATCTCCTTCTTTCCGGAGACTCTTCCGCCGATTCTGGCTACTTCTATATTCTCCCTAACCGTCATCTCTTTGAAGAGCTTTCTATCCTCCGGAACATAACCAATACCGTTTTCCAACCGCTTGAAAAGGGGTATGGTGATTACATCTTGCCCATCCTTCAATATCTGACCAGAGTCTACATCCACTAGCCCTGCAACCGCTCTCAGCACGGTGGATTTGCCTGCACCGTTCCGGCCGCACAGGCAGACGACTTCGCCCGATACCTTCAAGGAGACTTCATTGACAGCTTTCTCAGTCCCGTAAGAAACCGTGAGTTTATCTATTTCAAGCAATTAAAATCCTTTCCCAACGAGGATCTCGATGACCTTTTCCTGGTTGAATACATGGTCCGGTGTTCCCCTGGCAATGAACTCCCCGTCACACATGACAATCGTCTCCTTAGACAATTCCTTTACGAGATGAAGATCATGTTCTACGATGATTGCTGCGAGATTGTTTGCTTGTATTTGATCCATCAGCAGGCCCATGGTTCGATACTTTTCTTCTTCACCCACACCGCTTGTAGGTTCGTCAACCAATAGAATTGTGGGCTTCATCGCAAAGCACATTGCTATATCAATGACTTTTTTATACCCGTGCCCCAGGTTCTTTACAAAACTATACTTCACACTTGATAGATCGAACAGCTCCAGTAAATGTTCGGTTCTTTCATTGATTTCTTTTGCATTTTGGATGTCTTTGAACATCGAATAATGCTTCCCTGCGGCTGAAACGCAGGCAGTTCTAATATTATCAAAAACCGTCATTTCTTCAAATACATGCTCGAGCTGAAAAGTCTTAACAATCCCTCTTTTAGCCCTTTGATCGGCCGGAACCCCAGTGATCTTTTCGCCGAGTAAACTGATCTCTCCGCGATCCGGTCTTATCAAGCCCGTAAGCAGGTTCAACAAAGTAGTCTTGCCTGCGCCGTTTGCGCCGACGAGAGTGATAACTTGCCCTTGAGAAATCTCCAGAGAAATGTCATTTACGGACTTCACTTCACCGTAATATTTTCTCAGCTTACTTACTGTTATCAAATGCGGCTTCTGTTCATTATTTGACATGCTTGTTGGTGCTTTCTTGTTGGTTTCTCAATTTGCATTTGATCTTGCCAAGGACGGCTTGCGCAATGCCGGTGACTCCTTCTTCCCCTACAGTCAAAACGATGATAGCTATGGTTAGTCCAATAATGATCTCCCAAAGGTCTGCGAACCATGTAGAGATAAAGAATTCCAAATGGATGAAACCGAATGCGCCAACGATCGGACCTGCGACGGAATTGACTCCTCCAATGATTGCTGATTGAACGAAGTTGGCTCCATACCCCCACTCGAATGTCGATGGGCTCACGTAATTGTAGGAGAATGCGAGAAGAACACCGGTGACTCCAGCGTTTACTCCTGCAATAGTAAATGCCAACCTCTGCATTCTGTTCACCGGAATACCTATCGATTCGGCCTTTTCCAAGTCTCCGGCAATTGCCCGAAGCTGAAGGGAAAAGGACGAATTAAGGATCCGGAGCATCAGCACGATCATCCCTACTGAGACCAGCAGGCAAAAGTAATACAGGGCAAGATCGTTCAGTGGTATGGTAAATAGACTCGGGTTCTTTATATGTGAGATACCATCACTGCCGCCGGTTATTCCTCTAGCTTTGTATACGAGTGACCAGAAGACCATTGTTACGGCAATACCCATGACAGCAAAGTAAAAGCCGGTCCTCTTGGTGATGAAAATTCCCAATATATAGGCGACGACTATGCTGATGACCAAGGCTGCAGGCAGCAATATCATGAGTTCATTGGTGATCGCGTACTTTCCTGCTGAAAAAGCAGTAATGTAGCTGCCTATGCCGATAAAAATCGATTGACCGAAATGAACCTGACGCAGAAGGCTATACAGAAAATAGACTCCAAAGGTTGCCGGTGTCCATATTAAACACTTCTGTATCAAGGTTCGCTGATACCCACTGATGAAAAAAGGGATTATCACCGCTATGGCTGTTAACAGCAGTGTTGCTATCAGTGTGGTGTTGCCGCCCCGAGAGGGAATCGCCATGCTTACTTCACGGTTCATCTGCTTGACTTAACTCTTCTTTGTTTAATGTTTGAACTCTTTGCCCCATAGGCCGAAAGGCCTGACCATCAGTGTTGCAGATGCTATGATAAACGGGATAGCAAGTTCGAGTACGGGCATCTCAACAGCTGTGACTACTCTGGCAATTCCTATTATAAAAGCAGTCAAGACCGCTCCGCCAATGCTACCGACTCCACCTATGATTATCGTCAGTGCTGCCAGGAGAAGGGCGTTGCCCTCAATTCCGTAAGAAGCGCCGGCTATGGGGGCATACAGACCTCCAGCCAGGCTTGCCAACATCCCGGATATTGCGAAAGTTATAATGGTAACGATGTTCTGGTTAACGCCATAAGCCTGAGCCATTGTCCTGTCACCGTCCAGCGAACTTGCACGAAATCTCAAGCCCCAGGAGGTTCTATAAAGAAAAAACGCCAGCGCAAGCATAAGCACCAGGGCAAACCCAAACATGAAAAAGTAATAGTTGAGAACAAAATTCCCAAGCACTTCGGTCGTCCCCATTTTTAAAAAAGGAGCTGAATAGGTAACCGGAGTAGTTCCCCATATAAGTTTGATTGCACCGCTAAAAGCCATGAGCAATGAGGAAGTAGCTATCATCCGGTGAACGTCCGTTTTCAGGTAGCGTTCAAATCCCCCGTATACGCCTATCGCTATTGCTGCTCCCAATAGGCTTACAAAAAGTAGAATCCCAAGAAAAGCGAAAAAAGAGAAAGTTTTCCCTAATAAAAACGTACTCAGCGAAACGGTTACATAGGCTCCTACCAGGTATATTCCGGCAAAGGTAAGCGAGACTCGGCCGGAGATATATAAGATGAAGTTTAACGAAAATGATAATATGATGATGTATGATACCATGGGTAGGGCATTGAAGAGGTACGAAAAGAGTGTGCTTAGCATTTGTTGTCTTTCAAAATTGGTGGCTCTGGTGCGCCTTCAACCATGACTTGATAATTGCCTGTGCCATTAACCACAGCACAGGCAATTATCGACTGGGGATAGCGGCTACTTTGCTAACTTATCCAAACTGTTGATGAACTGTTCTACAGTCATCCAGGGCGGCACGATTCTCAGGTAATCGGGAACCAGGTTCATATCCTTCATTACCCAGGCGCCTTTCTCTTTGTGAAGTCTACCGACAGCCATGCCAGGAGCAGTCGACTGGTGATTGATCATAGACGATATTCCATCGGGACCTACGATGGATAATCCATCCAGCATCTTTGCCACCATTTCAGGCGTAGGGTATTGACCGGTTAAATCATAGGCTTTCTCGTATGCTTTTTTCAGATAAAGCAGACCCGTCAGCATATGGATGTCCATTCCATATGTGGGTAGAACACCAGTTTTCTCCAGGATCATGGGAGTGAGCTTGCTGTTCGGATAGCCCAAGGCATACGGAGGGAACGTACCATTACCTGCTCTGGTTTCTCCCAGTACGCCTTCCCTCGCCATCTCTCCCTTGGCGGTTCCACTGAAGACATCGAATACCAGGGGTACTCTTTTGTACAATCCCATCGCTTCGGCTTGATTATGCCAGGCCACTCCATCCGAACCCCAAGAGTATCCCACGTAGACATCAGGCTTCTGCTGCATGACGTTGGTGATATAGGCAGCAAAGTTAGGACCTGCTTCCCCGAATGGGTGATGGAACGTGTATACGAACTTCACGTCGGGTTTGAACTTCTGCATAATTTCCTGGAAACGTTTCACGACATCGTGGCCCCATTCGTAATCAGGAGCGCCTATGGCGATCGTTTTTACATCGGGTTTTTCCTTGAGTATTGCGGTCACATGGGTAATTGACTGCATTACATCATCGGGCCCTATTCTGTAGACATATGTGGGATTGGGAATAACTTTAGTAAACAGAGCCATGGTCGTTGATTCAAGGAGAAGAGTCGGTATTTTCCATTTCGCCTCTACCTTCGGGGCAACGGCCAGTCCGGTACTGGAGGATAGGCATCCTAATATCGCTTCTACCTTGTCATTCTCGACCAGTTTTCCAAATACCTCGACTGCCGTTTGAGCATTTTTTTCGTCGTATATTATCGGTTTTACAGGGCGGCCCAATATACCCTTTTCGTACTTGTTTATATATTCGACGGCCAGCTCGGCGTTTATTCCGGCATTAGGCGAAAGTGTGGCAGCAACCCCCGACATTGGAACCACAAAACCTATCTTGATTGGCTCAGTCGGAATTTTTCCTTTTCCTTTCTGGTCGGCTGCACTAGCAACAGCACTTATGGTTCCCATTAAGAACACCGCGATCACTAGACACACAATGAAAGACTTAGCTCTTGTGACTAACATTGATGTACCCTCCTTCCATGAAATAATGATAGAGAAAATCGCTCGACTCTCCAGCGTAGCATCTCGTAAGTTCCCCGATATTAAGCGTGCCCGTGATTGGCTGCTGAGTGCCATTTAGGCCGAATCATAATATCGAACTATTTGGGAAATGCTGCACTAGACCCCCACTAGACGCAACTGCCTGGTTTTCACGACGACGGGGCGGACCACAATGCCTGGGCCTTCCGCTTGATGGGAGCCGGAACATCCGCTGCCATGGATAGGTCCGCCAAAAACAGAAGCACCAGGGACACTCGCCAACATTACCATTCTTTTACTTACGGTAGAGGTCCTCCTAAGTTTGTTGGTTGATCCTTCTCAACGAAGACAACCACCAAAGGCTGCTCTGCTCGCTCATCCCCGCCGTTTCGCCCTCGCCTAATCTACACAAGCCGGCCGAACACAAGCACGAAATAGCCCTCCTAAGTTAAGTGACCCCCGGCAAAGCCTGGGGCTTATTCATTGTTAGCCCCCCAAGGGGGCCAGTTCATGAGTCCCCTGAAGGGGACTGGTCCTCAAATCCAAGACTGAGTTGATCCAGGCGCTCGTCCTCTTTCTCCTGCTCGCGGATGTAGTTCTTCACGGTCTCCTCATCCAACCCCACCGTGGACACAAAGTACCCCGTCGCCCAGAAGTTCTCTCCGGTGAAGTTCCTCCTCCGTCCCATGAGGTTTCTCGCAATCGATATCGCACCCTTCCCCTTGATATACCCCATCACATTGGATACCACATACTTCGGTGGAATGCTGATGCAAATGTGAACATGATCCAAATGCAAATGGATGATAAGAACTTGTTTTAGGAAGGGTGGAATATATAATAAAGGGAGTTGTAAGTCAATACAAAAGATGACCATTGAGATATGTGGGAAGATTTTAGGCCAGTATTGCAGACAACGATTACCAAATCAAATCTTGCATCATGGTCGAAATCTGTCAGGCAACGACTTCAGGAAGAAACACACATTTTGAAATGCCCAATTAAGCCCTCAGTATTGGATAGGGTTTTTATCTGCATTTGAAATGTTGTAACACGGGGCGAAATTTTAAATTCACGGTTACAGGGAAAAAGAGTTAAAAAAAGGGGGGGGGACCTCTTCAACCTACAAAGTTTGGAGATCAATCTACGTTAAGAGCTGTTGATTTTAGATTGGGAGAGAGGGGACAGCAATGTCTGACCAGTCTTCCGCAGACTTAAGCACTGACAGTAGAGGTTGTTTTCCCTACCCCGCACTTCTGGTCCGCTATGGCTATTATTTTCATCGCTAATTTGACTTCATATCCGAATCCAATAGAATCTTTTTCTATTATAAAATCTGAATTAGGCCCGCCTCTTGAAAGTCCCATTATGGATAGACCGAGGTTCTGCGCTAATATCTAACGGTTTTCCCGCTATCCCACAATAACCATGTTCTCCAACCCATCTCGATCCCACGATTTTTTGCTATGCCATACAACCTGGGCCTTCGCATATCCATTCTGTGTTTATTTCCCTAACTTCTTTATTTTTGGTTTTTGAAAATTTAAATGGACAATATTTTTTACTCGCTTCATCTTTAGTAACTAACATAATTTTTCCTCCTTTACTTTCTAAATTTCTTCCCGAGTCCAATAAGACCGGTTGGACCAGACCCCCTCCGATTACTCGGAGTCTAGCTTTTCCGAGGGATGAAAGAAGGTAAGGGGGTCAGTCCGAGAAATTATGAATTATCAGAACGGAAGGGACATCGAGAGAACAGCTTATAATTCTGGACCATCTACCGGGTGAGGACTCCTGATCTTTAAGCAATTTTTCCTATGATGTTAGGTCTTCCAACTTCTCGCAAGTTCGTTTCAAACTTTCTTTACCAACCAATCTCCGGCCCAAACCGTTTTCTCCCTCCAGGCAAAGCGTTTCGTTATCAACTTCCATTCTTATGATGTAAATCTTTCCGGTTGTCTTATCTTTGAACCTGTCCCCTATCTTCACTATAGTACCGTCCCCTTATTTAGAAATTCTTTTAGTAATCAATAAAACTTTTTAGTTTATCGGCCCGACTGGAATGCTTCAACTTCCTTAAGGCCTTTTCCTCAATCTGTCGGATCCTCTCCCGGGTGAGTTCAAAGTATTGTCCCACCTCATCAAGGGTATGGTCGTGCTTCTCTCCGATCCCGAACCGCATCCTCAAAATCTTCTCCTCCCTTTCGTTCAGTGTGGAGAGGACTTTTTGAATCTGCTTTGCCATATTGGAGCTTATCGCTGCCTCCTGAGGGGAGACCACCTCTTTATCTTCAATAAAATCCTCTAAGCGGCCATCTTCCTCCTCACCAATAGGGGTTTCGAGGGAAATGGGCTTTTTGGTCATCTTCACAATCTTCTGCACCTTGTCCAGAGACATCCCCATTTTTTCAGCGATTTCCTCCAGAGTGGGTTCTCTTCCAATCTGCTGAACCAGGGTTCGAGAGGTTCGGTTCAGTTTATTGATGATGTCGTTCATATGGACAGGGATGCGAATGGTTCGGGCTTGATCAGCAATGGCTCGTGTCATGGCCTGTCGGATCCACCAGGTGGCATATGTGCCAAACTTGTAGCCCCGCTGGTATTCGAACTTGTCCACTGCCTTCATTAATCCGATATTCCCCTCCTGGATCAAATCCAGAAAGTGAAGCCCCCGATTGATGTATCTCTTGGCAATGGAGATGACCAACCTCAGGTTGGCCTTCACCAATTCACTCTTCGCTTCCTTGGCCTTGGCCTCCCCTTTCTCAATCGCCTTCACTGCCTCTTTGATCTGATCTGAAGAAAGGCCACACTCCACCTCCATTCTGCCTACTTTCCTTTTGACATCCCGGGCGATCCTGTCCATCTCCTCCAAATCTTTTAGCCGAAGGACAACTTTAACAGGGGAAAGAGAACTTTTTTTAATTGCTTTTTTTCTCATTACCCTCAAAGAGTTTCTGGCCTCCTGGATTGAAATCCTTAGATCCTTTTCATATTGTTTCAGCTCTTTTTGAGCCTTCTCCATGCGAATGTCCCAGTGTTTCAACTTCTGAACGATTCTGTTGATCTGTTTTTCCCTCAAATTGATCCGCTTAAAGGTATCGAATATCTTGATTTGTTTCTTCCAGATCTGCTCCCGAATCTTCTTTTTTAAAACTTCTTTATTCTTGGACCTCAACCCTCCCTGGAGAATTCGAATGCGCTCTTCTCCCCTCTGGATCTTATTGATTAAGTTGAGAACTCTCTTCTTCTGGAGCTGTTCCTTCTCAACATTGGTCTCTTCATCGTCTACCTCATTGGTCACTTCTTTGATCTCTATCTCTCCAGCATGGAGAGCGCCTCCGAGGCTGATGACTTCCCTGACAGCAATGGGACAATTAAGCACCACGCTCAACACATCCCGCTTTCCGCTCTCGATTCTCTTGGCAATCTCCACTTCCCCTTCCCGGGTCAGTAAGGGGAATGGTCCCATCTCCTTTAAGTAGATAAGAACAGGGTCCTTTGCCCTTCCAAACGCCTCCGGTTCGTGTTCAACAACCTCTTCCTCTTCCTCTTCCCTCGCCTGAACATTCCCATCTCCCACTTTCAATCCCGGGAACTCGCTGGCCATATCGACGTCTAACTCGTCAGACAGGATCAAAGTATCTCCGTCCCGTCCTTGGGAGGACTCAGAACTGCAGGACCCTTTGGGAATCCGTCCGCGCCCCCCGCTCTTGTTGTTTTTCTTTCTTTTATTTATTTTCACGTTACCTTCTTTTATGGAGACCCAAAAGAAATTCCCCACGCTCGGGGTGATTTCTTGAAGGGAGAACACCCCTACCTGTGATGGGCGAGATGCAACAAACCTTTTCAGGCCTGGGGAAGACATCGTTCCAGGCATTCAACGCAGTTTTACTGAGATCATCGAAGTCGGATAAAGCCCAACTCCCTGTTCTTTAGCGGAGTATCCGTAAATTGGTGGCATTCGGGCCTTTGGGACCCTGAGAGATTTCGAATTCCACCTCATCTCCCTCTTTCAGAGATTTAAATCCCTCCCCTTGAATGGAGGAGTGATGGACGAATACATCCTTCGCGCCTTCTACTTCAATAAACCCAAATCCCTTTTGATCATTGAACCACTTGACTCGACCTTTTGGCATTAAAATCTCCTTTTAAAATTCGATTTGTAAGCCACCACACCCTTCCGGGTCTTACAAACAACCGCAAAGCGTAGAGTCCCTTTTCG